>Ga0308169_10006661_pt1 | contig 10107 bp, 10 predicted proteins | sample PhyBR1_2_FD_202139 | JGI IMG/M metagenome (GOLD analysis project Ga0308169, IMG submission 202139) | Phyllosphere microbial communities from UC Gill Tract Community Farm, Albany, California, United States - DLSLSB.R1 | ecosystem: Host-associated > Plants > Phyllosphere > Unclassified | place... | reverse complement strand
AGGAAATGTCCCTCCGGCGCTCCTTCGTCGCTTATTTCCTCCGGGAATTTCCCGCCCCTTGCCCTGCGGGTAGACAGGGCTCCGTCGGCCGCCGAGCAAGCAAGCTTGCCAGCAACCAAAAAACAACTGTGAGTCTTGCAGTGGTTGGTCTGGGACTAGCTGGCAGTGTTGATGCCGGTCGTTCTGCCCAGCGTGTGACTCGAAAAAACAATTGCCCCTTGAGGGTGCGTTTCCCCCGATTTGTCCGCGCTGGGTGGAGCGGCCGGCGTTGACCTGTCCCACGACGGTGGCTTGATCAGAAGCTTGCCCGGCCCGTGAGGTTGTGGCTCATCACAGTTTTGCCTCGAAGTGACACTTCCCAGGTTCAACGCCGGTTGTGATGCGACCAGTCTTGCCCGTTCGAAAGGAAGGAGGGTCGCCGCGTTGACTATCGTTGCGCAGACCCGCCCGTTCGTCATCGGCGTGGATTGCCACGCCCGCACCCACACCTACGCCATCATCGAGAGCAGTACCAAACGACAAATCGCCTGCGAGCAGTTCCCGACCACCCCGGCGGGGATGTCCCGCGCCCTTGGCTGGGTAGGCCGACGGACAGACGGCGATATGGCGTGTCTATGGGCCATCGAAGGTATCGGCTCTTATGGGGCACGTCTGGCTCGGGCAGCAACCGACGCCGGATACGACGTCGCTGAGGCACCACGGATGAACGCTCGCGCGCGCCGGGGGATCGGCAAATCCGATCCGCTGGACGCAGCTGCCATCGGAACCGCTGTCCTTGGCTTAGAGGAGTCCCAGCTCCGCACTCCGCGCCGGGATGAAGGAACCCGTGCCGGACTCCGGATCCTAAGCGCGGCACGCGATCAGCTGACCCGGGACCGAACAATGAACGTCAATGCCCTCGTCGCCCTACTCCGGGCACATGATCTTGGAATCGACGCCCGTAAAACTCTGGTTCCCGCCCAGATCGCTACGATCACCAGATGGCGGGAACGGCAAGAGACGATCGAATTATCGATCGCGCGCGAGGAGGCAATTCGGTTGGCGCGCCGCGTTCTCGAAGTGACCACCCAGCTGGCGGCGAACCAGAAGCGCATGACAGATCTAATCCAGGAAAGCCCCGCGGCGCCGCTGCTGGAGATGGTGGGGGCTGGGGCAGTCACGATCGCGACCGTCCTGACCGCGTGGTCGCATCCAGGAAGGGTTCGGAGCGAAGCTGCCTTCGCCTCACTGGCAGGGGTGAACCCCTTGCCAGCATCAAGCGGTAACACCGTCAGGCATAGGCTCAACCGGGGCGGTGATAGACGGCTCAACCGGGCCTTGCACACCATCACCATGACCCGGATGGTCCACGACCCAGGAACACGGGACTACGTCGCCAAGCGCACCCAGGAAGGCCGCAGCTACCGCGAAATCCGCAGATCTCTCAAGCGCTACATTGCCCGAACCCTCTACCGCCAACTCAACAACCTCTACGCCGCCGTGGATCCGACCCCCGATCTTGCCCGGATGGCCTTGCCTGACCGATAGTAAATCGTCTCATTTGAGTGGCCGAGGATTACCCAGTGCGGTGTAGTCAGTGATGAAGGGCAGCGTCTGCGCATACGGTCCACTGCTTCATAGATGTACGGCTTCCAAGGAACTGGGACGGCGTTGGAACGCTAACGCTGCTTTTTAATGTGCCGGGCACGCATCCCAGCATCCTCGAGGGGCCAGACAGCGGGATTGTTGCCACTGCTCCACGGACGTGAGATGCAAACTCGAAGATTGTTCCCCAGGGGCCGTGGTGAAGCTGAGTTAGGGGATGAGCGCGTTGTTTCTGGCAGCAAAGCCCTGTGTTGTGAGGGGTGTGGGTGAACTGGTGGGTGAGCTCGTGGGTGTGGGTGAACTGGTGGGTGAGCTCGTGGGTGTGGGTGAACTGGTGGGTGAGCTCGTGGGTGTGCGTGAGCTGGTGGACCTGGTTGTCGGTGTGGGGGAGTCCATCGATTGGGGTGTTGGTGTGGTGGTTGGTGACGAGGTGGTGGGTATTGCTTTCCCGGAGTCGATTGGGGTCGGCGCGGCGGTTGGTGAGGGGCTGAGGCCGTGCTGGACGTTGTCCTCCAGCACGCCGCCCGTGACCGCTGTTTGTGTGGGGGGTGTGGCCGTGGGGACCGACCATGCGGGCTCTGACGAGGCCGCGGATCCGGAACCAGGTTCATAGCTGACCATTGGGATGTTGCCGAGGGGCTCAAGCTGTTTGATGGCCAGGAATGACCAGTTCATCGGGTTGGTATAGACGCCGTTAAGATGCGTCTCAAAGTGCAGATGGCAGCCAGTCGAGGAACCTGTGGTTCCTACTTTCGCGATGATCTCGCCAACCCGTAGCATTTGCCCCTTGATGACGGCGATCCTCTGCAGATGGTTGTAGGTGGTGACAAGGCCGTCGCCATGATCTATCTCCACGCGGTTGCCGCCACCCCAGGGGTGCCAGCCCACCGCCCGGACCACGCCGGCGTCGGCTGCGTAAACGAGAGTGCCGCAGGGCGCGGCGAAGTCCTGACCCCAGTGGAACTCCCCGGGCAATCCCGTGAAGGGGTTAATCCTCCACCCGAAAGGAGAGCTTGGAACCAGCATCTCAAGCGGCGCGTAAAGTTTCCCGGCGGGAGGCCGGTCAAGGGAACTCGAAGCGACGTTGTGGTTCCCGCTTCCGTCCTTGTTCAAGGTCTGGACCGTAGACCGCTCAAAGGACAGCGTGGCGTTATCGACCGCCGGCGCAGGTGCCAATGAAGAAATTTTGGGCGATGCCCCGTTCACGGCCGAAGTGGCGGCACTGCTCTCTCGCATCCCAGGTTCGCTTTGAGCAGAGCCAGAAACGATAATCACGGTGGCAGTGAGGAAACTGCGTCTGGAGAGTACTACGCGGAGTGTATGGCCAGACTCGTGATGCTTACCCACAACCACCCCCAGCAGCGATTTGTAATGACGCCACGGATCACTTTCCAAAACTTAGGTGACGCACCTACAAGGGCTGATGCCGGCCGCATTGTCCGGTCGCGGCAGACCCTTGCGGAGCTACCAAGCAGTAGAGAGAGACCTTTCCACTGCAACCAAACCAGCCGTAGCGGAGTAAAGCCATAAGTTCATCCCAGGTCTTTCTCGCCATCAGGGTCCCGTCGGCGCTTCCTGCGATCCAAGGCTCCGAGAACTGTAATCGCTACGGCAGCGGCCGCAACGACAAGTCCCAGGATGCGTACTTCCGAATTTTGGGATTGAAAACTCACGTAGATACCGATGGGAACGAATATGAGCCAGCCGTAGGACGTTACGTACCTCATATGCATGAATCCACGGTCAGACCGGCTCCAACTGCGAGCGATCCAATCCCGATTGCAACCTGCGCTGCAGCGAATAGTGATACACCGCCGGTTACCGGTGCCGCGGCTACGAAGAGAAATAAACCAGCGGCTAGTCCTAGGTACGACAAGCCGCACGCTTCCGAGCTGAGGCCGGTTACGTCTGTGGCGTTGATGGGATTGCAGCCGACGTAGGCGTAACGGTTGGTTTCTCGTCCTGAGGGGTCGGGTTGGGTGAAGCGGCCGCGGGCGGGGTTGTAGTAGCGGGCGCCGAATTTGATGCGGTTGCTGGTGGTGTCGTTGTAGCCGCCTGCGTAGGTCCAGGGGTTGGTGGCTGCTTGGGTCCCTGTGGTGCCGGTGTTTTGTCCCCAGGAGTCGTAGCTGTAGGTGGCGGCTTTGGCTTGGTTGCTGTCGGTGAGCAGGATGGTGGAGCCGAGCGCGTCAGCGGTGTAGTAGTAGCTGTTTCCGGATGCGTCGCGCATGCTGATCAGGTTCCCGTCCGGGTCGCGGATAAACGAGGTTGTCCCGCTGGTTTTTGTCTGTTGGGTGATGCCGAGGGATCCGTTGAGGAAACTGGTGGATCCGGCGGTGAGGCGTTCGTCGTTGCGGGTGCCGGCGTAGGTGTAGTTGGTGGTGGTTGATCCGCTGGTGTTTGAGGTGAATTGGTCGAAGACGTTGTATGTCTGGGTGCCGGTGGTGCCGGCGGCGGTGGTGTTGCCGTTCGCGTCGTAGGTGTAGGTGGTCGCCCCGGAGGGTGGCGATGCGCAGGTCCCGGATGTGCTGGCGTACCAGCACATCTGGTCGGCGGCGTTGTAGGCGTAGTAGTCGGTGGCGGTGCCGGTTTTGGCGGCGGTGAGGCGGTTGCCGTTGGCGTCGTAGGTCCGGGAGTCGGTGGTCCCGCCGCTGGCGGCTGAGGTTAGCCGTTTCACGGCGTCGTAGCCGTAGGTGGTGACGGTGCCGGTGTCGGTGGTCATTGTTTTCCGGAGGGCGCCGTCGCGGATGGGGGAGGTTCCGGTGGTGGTGTAGGTGTAGGCGCGTTTGGCCAGGACCGCGGCGGAGGTGTTGGTCGCGGTGATGGAGGTGATGCGGCCGGCGTTGTCGTAGACGGTGGTGTTTTTGACCCCGTTCGGGTACGACGTGACGGTGCGTCGGTTGTTGCCGTCGTAACTGAAGCCGGTGCATTTGGTGCTGTTCGGGAAGACCAGGGTTCCGGGGCAGGACCCGCCGGGTTCGTCCAGGGCGATGAGCCGGTTGGCGTTGTCGTAGTGGTACCCGACCGTCCCGGTGGGGTCGGTGAAGCTGGTGATGTTGGATGCCTGGTCGTAGGTCAGGGACGTTGTGGTCCCGCCGCCGGTGGTCTTGGACGTGGGCCTGTTCTGCACGTCGTAGGCGTTGGTGGTGGTCCCGGAGGCGTCGACCCGGGTCTTGAGGTTGCCGTTGGCGTCGTAGGTGTAGGTGACGCAGCTCGCCGCGACACAGGACGCATCCGCAACGACGAACGCGTGACCGCCGGGTCCACCAGTTTCCTTAACGGCTCCCTCGGTGTCACGCAGCAGACCAAGAGCAGCGGAACAACCTCGTTTATCCGGGACCCCGACGGGAACCTGATCAGCATGCGCGACAGTGCAGGGGCCAGCTACTACTACACGACCGACGCGCTCGGATCCGTCATCCTGCTTACCGACAGCGCCCAGGCCAAAGCCGCCACCTACGCCTACGACTCCTGGGGACAAGCCACCAGCACCACCGGAGCCCAGGCAGCCACTAACCCCTGGACTTACGCGGGCGGCTACAACGACACCACCAGCAACCGCATCAAATTCGGCGCACGCTACTACAACCCCGCCCGCGGCCGCTTCACTCAACCAGACCCATCCGGACAAGAAACCAACCGCTACGCCTATGTCAACTGCAACCCCATCAACGCCATAGACCCAAGTGGAACATCGTTCTTGGGGGATGTCGTCGGCGGCGCGGTTGCCGCCTTCTTGGGCGCCACATTAGATGGGACCATTAGCCCAATATTGGGGGGTGCTGCGGGGGGCTGTGCAGGTGCAGTCGTCACAGGACTTATCGATAATGAAGGAACCGTTGCCCAGAACTGCATAGCAGGGGGGGCCATTGGAGCAGCCACAGCAGGATTCGGCTTGGCTGGAAGTGCCGTGAGCAAATGGCTGAGAGGACTTTAGGAATGGCTTCCACAGACCGACGCAGCGTAACTCGTTACAGGATGCTAGTCGTAGCCGCTGTAGCCGTGATTTTTCCCGTTGGTATCGGAGTCGCTGTCCTGCTCTCCGCCCTATTCGGCCACGCTCTAGGCGAAGTTCAGGGTACGGAGAGGTACGTAGTGCTTGCGCTGTCAGTCCTCTGCATGCTCCTTGCGTTCATAGCGGTGATGCGCCTTGCATATAAGTCGAAGCCACGAAAATAGTCATCCTTATAGTTATGGCGGGCTCTCTTCACCCAAGTCAGTGCCTTGGCTGGACTGTAACTAGGCCTTTCTGGGGCAACGAAGGCCAATGCCATTGAGGCGCTCAATCCCAACAAAGGGTCTTGGAAAGCAACAGCTTTTCGAGACATTCCGTCGGGCTCGACTGGAGCCGGGCAAGTCGTTGGAAAGACTGGGCTGTTCGCGTCTCGGAATGCCGTCTCACTGCAAGTTGTCTCGCTGGGGGCACGTTGGTGGCTTTTCGAGTCAGAATTGCTGTGTGAGGCTACTGGGTTATACCCGCGTGAGTACTTCAGGCCAGGACTCCCAGCTCCAGCTGGACGCGTTGGTTGCCGCGGGTGTGCAGAAACGGGACGTCTTCGCCGATGTGACCTCCGGTAGCAAAACGGCGATCGAGCGGCCGGGAATTAAGAAGCTCCTCGAGTACGCCGAGGAAGGCGACACCGTTGTTGTGTGGCGTGTCGACCGCCTGGGGCGGTCGCTGATCGACGTGCTGAATACGGTGGCATTGCTGCGCGGCCGCGGTGTCCAGGTCCGCTCAATTTCCGATGGCATCGACCCGGCGACCTCGACTGGCCGGCTGATGTTGAACATGCTCGCAACCCTTGCCGAGTATGAGCGCGAGCTCATCATTGAGCGGGTTAACGCCGGCATCGCCGCCGCCCGGCAAAGCGGCACACGCTTCGGGCGGCCGTTGTCCGACCCGGCGGTCATCGCGGACAAACTCGCGATCGCTCAGGACGCCCGCGCGAAGGGGCGCACCGCCGAAGACGCCGCCCGTCTCGTTGGTTGGAGCCGCGCAACGCTTTACCGGCACCAGCAAGCTAGTGGCGCACGCGAGAGCACGACAACTTAGCCTGGCACGCCGCAAGGCCGGTGGACCCCAGGTCTACTGCGAGGTCCTCGCTTTGCTCGGGCTGTAGAAGCGTTTTTCCTGTTTTTTGCTGCTGTCCTGCGAATCGTACGTGCCCGCTCCACCGGCTCAACCGTCCTGCGGACGGCTGCGCAGCCGATGGCTTGTGTCGGCGCTTCGCTTATTTCCTCTCACAACCCATCGACTTCTTGCCCTTCGGGTTGCCCCGGTTCCGTCGGGCACAGCTACGCGATGCTCCGCCAGCAGGCAAAAAACGCCCGGGGGAGAGGGGAAGCTGGCCGGTCACCAGGGCCGCCCTACCCACCGGATCCTCAGCAAAGGACGAGAAAAACCATGAATGATCGCATTGCACGCGCAGCCCTGACACGACTGTTTGAACCGGGTGACCGGGTCGGGCAGGCCCTTATCGGCAGGCTCAGCGCGTACGCCGCGTTGAGGCTCGCCACCGGGGCGCAGCCCGCACACACCCTTGCAGACGTGACACCCGAGGAGTTGGCCGCCGCATTGAAGCGCTGGGCACCCCGGGTCCCGGATGTCGACCCGGAGAAGGACCTGGCCACGATCGAACGCCTGGGCGGCGGGTTCCTGATCCCCGGAGATGAACACTGGCCGGAGGGCCTGGACGATCTGCCCGGCAGCCCGTACGGGCTTTGGTACCGGGGCAACATCGACCAAGGGATCCCGGCACCGTCCCGGTGTGTGGCCCTGACCGGATCCCGGGACGCGACAAGCTACGGCGCCTCCGTCACCGGGGACATGGCGTATGGTTTGGCCCAACGTGGAATCTGCGTGATCTCAGGGCTGGCCTATGGCATCGATGCACACGCCCACCGGGCTGCGTTGGCCGGGAGCCAGGGAGCGGGACCGGCAACCATCGCAGTGCTGGCCGGGGGACTGGACCGGGACTATCCGTCAGGTAACGCTGACCTCGCAGCCGCGATCCGCGGCAACGGCCTGACGCTCTCGGAGCTCCCGCCCGGTTCCGCCCCGACCCGGTTCAGGTTTCTGCAGAGGAACCGCATCATCGCCGCCCTCGCCGGGGTGACCTGTGTTGTTGAGGCCCGCTGGCGCTCAGGTGCCCTGAACACCGCGCACCACGCGGAGACGATCGCCCGCCATGTGGCCGCCGTCCCCGGAAGCATCCACAGCGCCAACTCCGCCGGATGCCACCGCCTCTTGAAGGAAGGCGGAGCCGTGCTGGTCTCCGACGCAGCGGAACTAACGGAGCTGCTCGCCAGCTAAGACTTCCGAGGTGGCCGGTCCTTCCCGGGCCGGTCACCGCGGGCGGTCCGCCGCCTGTTAGCAGCTTGGCATTGGGTCGCCGGCGGCGGACCGCCATCCGCAAAGCCGGATGCTGTTCAGCTGCCGTCCGCGCCCCCCCGACCGTGCCGGCGCACTTCGCGAATCCGTGCCCGGGGAAAGCATGTTCGCAGAGCTCACAGGATCGGGCGTCCGCTGGCGCGGCCGGCTGTTGGGTCCAGGGCGTGCCGTCGCAGAGCTCCGGACCCCCTGGCCCTGTCTTGTCTACGACTTTTGGCTGCTGTCCTGACGGATTGTACGTGTCCGCTCCGGCCCGTCTAGCCCCTCCTTCGTCGGGGCCTGCGGTGCAGGAATTTCCCTGCGGCGCTCCTTCGTCGCTGATTTCCTTCGGGAATTTCCCGCCCCTTGCCCTGCGGGTAGACAGGCCTCCGTCGGCCACAGCTCCGCAAGCTTCGCCAGCAGCCAAAACAACAAGGGGGGAGAGGGGACGCTGGCCGGTCACCACGAGCTGCCCCACCCACCTAATCCTCAGCAAAGGACTATCACCATGACTGACGCAATCCGTATCTCCAGCCCCGCCGACATCCTCGGGTTCATCCCGCACTCCCTCGGCTTCGCCCCGCGGGAATCCTTTGTGTTCCTGACCGTGCGCGGCAAGACGCTGGGCGCGACCCTTCGCGTCGACGCCCCCGCGTCCGCGGAACCCGCGGGGTTCGCCCGCTCCATGGCCGACTACCTCGCCCTGGACACGCAGGCCACCGGCGTGCTGCTGGCCATCTACACGGCCACCACCCCGGCCCCCGGACAGGTGCGTCCGTTCCATGACCACGTCGAAGCCGTCATCGAGACGCTGGAGGGTGCCGGTACTCCGCTGCAGGACGCGTGGCTGGTCACCCCGTCGCACTGGCAAAACCTGCTGTGCGACAGCGACGCCGGGTGCTGCCCGCCCGAACCGCTCGAAGCCATCACCGACGGTCAACTGAACGCCGAACTGGTGTTCCGTGGCAGCAGCTACCAAAAGAAGCCCGGCACCACCTACGCCCCCTTCTCAGGCCCGGCAGACAGAGAGGAACAGATCCGTCAGGCACTTCCGGGAGTGCTCGGCGCGGAGCTGGCTCCCGGCCGGGAACTGTGGGCGCAGGCCCTGACCCGGGGCGGCTGGATGGACCCGCAGACAGCGGTGGAACTGCTGGCCTGCTTCCAGCGCCCGGACCTGCGCGACACGCTGCTCTGCAACGTGATCGACCCGACGCTGCCGGACGCCGAGGACAGCGGGAACCTGCTCGTAGGGGAGGGGATCGCCCCCGACTGGGACCGCGTGGACCGGGCACAGGACACCGCCCGGGAGCTCATCGACGCCGCCCCGGAAGGCTACCGGGCGCCCCTGCTGACCTTGATCGGATGGCTGGCGTACCTCAAAGGCCAGTCATCCGTAGCTGCGGACCACTTCAAGCTCGCTATGGCTGACACGCCGGGCTACCGGCTCGCCGAACTGATGGAGGAGCTGGTGGGCCGGGGAACCATCGCCCCGGTCGCGAAGAACCAGGACACCGCCTATAAGCGGCACCGCTAGAACCAACGGGGCCGGGCCGGGATGAACGGTCCGGCTCCTTGGGTGCGGTGGCGGCCTCCCCCGCAAGCTCCTCCGGCCGCCGATCACGCTGCCGCGGGCGCAGCACCCCAGCAGGCCACCGTCCGAACACCGGGCTACAGTGGAAAGGAAGACCATCCACTAAGAGCCTGGGAGCAGCAGATGAGCCACGAGTACATCCTCACGGACGATGACGCAGCGCCCGCCGATGCCACCCATGCCCAGGACATTCTCGAGCTCTCGATGTTGACCATGCCGCTGCCAGGCGGACCCATCGTCGATATCTCCTGGGAGAAATCCCCACTGGACCAATAGGTCTTCTGCAGCGAGGACGCTGCACCACTGGGTTTCCTTTTGCTGAGGGAAAAACTGAGGCCGGCCCCAAGGGGCCGGCCTCAGCCCTTTAACCGCTGAAATGGACCTCGCTCCGCTCGGACTGCAGAAGCATTTTCCTGTTTTGGCTGCTGTCCTGACGGATTGTACGTGTCCGCTCCGGCCCGTCTAGCCCCTCCTTCGTCGGGGCCTGCGGTGCAGGAATTTCCCTGCGGCGCTCCTTCGTCGCTGATTTCCTCCGGGAATTTCCCGCCCCTTGCCCTCACGGGTA
>Ga0308169_10006660_pt1 | contig 10109 bp, 6 predicted proteins | sample PhyBR1_2_FD_202139 | JGI IMG/M metagenome (GOLD analysis project Ga0308169, IMG submission 202139) | Phyllosphere microbial communities from UC Gill Tract Community Farm, Albany, California, United States - DLSLSB.R1 | ecosystem: Host-associated > Plants > Phyllosphere > Unclassified | place... | reverse complement strand
CCCTCGCGCCCGCGGCGGCTGCCGCCCACATCGCCTCGTCCAACCCCGCCCCTCTCGGCTCGACCTCGCCCAGCTCGCCCACCACCCTCGAGCACCGCAGCAGTACTACAAGGAGCCTCGAGCACGCCATGCAGATCCACACGACCTAGCGAGCGAGACCTGTGCGTCCCGCTCACCTGCTTCCGTCATCTCCCTCGCCTTCTCGCTGACCTCCTCCTCCTCGCACAGGTCGCCGTTACGCCTGCGTCCGGCTGCGCTCCATCTGCACTCAGCACACCCCTCCTCGCGTCCGCCGCAACGCCAGCAAAGGAGGCCGTCCCCTCATTCTCCCTCCGCTTCGACCTCGCTCGCGCACCATCCCGCCTGCGCCGAGCAAGCTCGACGGCCGGCCTGCGCTGTTCGACCTACGACACGGCCTTGCTGCTCACTATGCGCACAACCGAGCGCAACAGCGCTGCTTGAAGCAGCTCTTCCGCCCGCTTCGACCCGGCCCGGTCCTCCTCGCTCACGGTGCGTCTCGCTCTCTGCCCTGCGGCCGACCGTTGCAGCAGCTGACGAAGCACATCGTGTCCTGCAGAGCTATCGACCACCTCGCTGGCCGTCACGACCCTGAAAAAGCGCTCAAGTGCGTCCTGTCTTCCCGCTCCGACCTCTCCGAGCTGCCGCTCGCAGCTGTAGCTGACTCGGCCTCGCCCTCTCCTGTGCAACAGGACGTCAAGTCGCATTGGGTCGGGTCGATACAGGAGAGCTTCCGCGCGGCGGCAGGGTGTCGGGGCAGTGCGGCAAGAAGCAGGGAAGGAAGCGAAGGCCCCAGGTGCGTCGCCTTCCTGCCTCGCCCGATGCGCTTTGACATCCTCGAGGCGCTTCCTGACGTTCTCTGCTGCGCTCGCAGGCTAGATGGTCAGCTGGGACGGGTCTCGTGGCTCGAGGGGAGGGTGGTCCCGCCCAATTCACGTGCAGCTGCATCTCGGTTTCGCAAGCGCGAGAGCAACGTCTTGGAGTCAGAGCCGCGGCGGCTCGAGCTTCGTCTCCTTCTTTGCTCGCCTTGCTTTGCTCGTTGCGGCGCGATCTCGAGGTGCTCGACCCTTGTGCTCTCGCGCCGCCCGTCTTCCCCGCGGAGAGTCCGCCGCGAGCTCGCCGCGGCCCGACGCGCTCGTCTTTACCGCGTCCGCCTCCCTCGAGTCGCGTCCACCACCGCGCAGAGGGTGCTTTCGCAGCCCTACCGGCCGCCACGAGCCCTGTCGACACGGCGCAGCACTGCGCACGCCCTCCTCGCACCGCCCCGAGCCGGCACCTCGTCCCCCTCCCCGCCTCATCGTCCTCGCGACTCGCGACTTCTCGACACGCCGATACAGCCTCGATGGGCACGACGACGTGCAACGTGCTCGACCTGACGAGCGACAGCGACGACGGCTCTCCTCCAGCTGCCCTCCCGACGGGCTCGACCTCCTCGGCGGTCCACCTCTCGGACGACGACGGCGACAGCATCACGAGTTGCGTCGCTCGCTCTCCTTCCCTATTCCCGGACGAGCAGTCCTGACTCTAGCCTCTGCAGGCTCGACCGAACTCAAGCACGACGACACCGCCCGCTCGTCGCCGGAATCATCGACAAGCGCGACCTCGACGCGCTCGAACGCACCCCGCCAGTTCTCGGCGGCGAGCACGAGCCAGGCGGCACCGGCGCCGACGGTTAGCGGCACGAGCCATGCAGGCGGCCGCGGTGCCGGCGCCGAGTCGGGCACGACGTCAACGAGCTGGACCTCGGCCGAGGACGACTCGCTCCTCCTCCTCCGCCTCGAGCGCCTCATGGAGCCTACCTGCGCCGTCCGACTCGGCAAGTCGCTCGACTCGGTCATCAATCGCCTCGCGCACCTCCACTCGACCGGCCGCCTCCTCGACACGCTCAAGCCCTGGACCGCCGCCGACGACCAGCAGCTCGCCGACTTGTACCAGATCAAGCCGGTCGGCGACATCGTCGACGATCTCAACCGCCCGAGGATCGCCGTCCTCTGGCGCGTCGGCGTCCTGCGCAAGTCGGGCCTCATCCTCGGCGCGGGCGCATCGGCGAGCGCAGGGTCGGCGCCAGCCGCGAGCGGGCCCGCCGAGAGCCAGGCGTCGGCTACGAGCGCGAGTCAGGCGGTGGCGGCGTCGGCAGCAGGCTCGAGTTCGGCGTCAGCAGCGACGAGCCCGAGTCGGGCGGCAGCGTCGCAGAGCACGACCCCTGCAGCTCCAGGGACTGCGAGCGCCGTCGCGGCGGCCGAAACTTCGAGATCGACGGCGGGCGGCGTCGGCGGGATTGTCAAGGCGGAGGGCACGAGCGCGAGGGACGAGCAGCGGCAGCAGAGCGAGGGCGGAGGAGGCTCAGCGACGTCCGACTCGCAGCATGGTGCGTGCGCTCTCCCCTCGGCCGTCCGTCTCACCCTCTCGCCGAGCTCCTCTGATGTTCTCCTTGCCTCCTTACCATGCAGATCGCGTCAGGGGCACCTATACGGCCCAGGAGGATGCCGACCTCGTCAAGATGCGCGCGGCCGGCTTCACCTTCCCTGCCATCGCCGTCCAGCTGCGCCGGTCGTCGAACAGCGTGTACCAGCGCTTCACTATCCTCAAGGGCAAGGGCATGACCACGTCGCCGCACGCCGTCTCTCCGGCGCCGCCGACACCGCCGGTCGCCTCGTCGAGGAAGGACTCGCCCGCCGTCAGCAGGCCTCCCCTCTTCAAGCCGAGCGCCGCGTACCAGCCCATGCCGGCCGCCCTCGCTCCTCTTGCGCCCTCGTCATCGTTCGCCGCTCCTCCAGCGACCGCTTCCGCATGCGGCGGCCTGCCGCCGCCGACCGAGTCGACCTGGGAGCTTATGGATGACGCTGTCGTCGTCAGGCTCCTGCAGCGCGGGCACGACTACATGACGATCGGCGCCGCGCTCGGCACGTCGAGCCTGGACGTCGGCACGAGGGTCGACAAGATGCGCGCCGAGTGGCTTCGTCGCGGTGCGTCCTCCTCCCCCTCTCGTGCCCCCCCCCCCCCTGCGCGAGGCTCGCCGTATCTGTGCGGGAGCAAGACTGACGCGTATGCCTCCTGCAGGTCTCCTCCTCCCTACCACCGTGCTCCCGGAACCCGCTCGTCCGGCGGACCCGGCGCACCCAGGTCAGCGCGTCGACTCGCAGCGCAGCGCGAGCGTCGGCAGCTCGGCTCTCCCCGAGCGCCTCAACGAGCCGGGCGCCTCCAGCGCGCGCGCGTGCGACTCGTACAGCTCGTCGGCCGCGCCGCCCGACACGCCCTCGTCGAGCGTCGGGCCCTCGCAGTCTCTCCTCGCCCGCCACGACACGAGCCGCATCTCGTACAGCGCCTCGGTCACGCCTCGCTCGCCAACGCCGACGCTCGGCCTTGGTCACCAGCCCGTCTTCCCCGTCCTCCCCCTTGGCGCGCCGCCGCCCACCTCGGCCGGGCCCTCGAACCGAACCCTTCCCGCCGACGCGTCCCTCCTCCCTCCGCGCAAACGCCTCCGCCTCGACGACGAGCACTCGCACCGCGCCTCGTCACCCACCTCGCTCGGCGCAGCACTCGGCGTCGCACCGGTCGCCTCGCCGGCTCTCTCGACCACCGCCTACGCCGCAGCCGCTCCTCCCCTGCCGCGCAAGCGCAAGAAGTGGTTCAGCAAGTCGAGGGTCGACCCGTGGCGCGACGTCGACAAGGCGATGGCGGCGGCGAGGCAGTTCTCGGACATGGTGCGAGGGGACGAGCGGCGCAGGGAGGCGGCGAGGGAGGGCAAGGAGGAGAACGAGCCGTGGTCGATGACCTGAGGAGGAAGAGGGGCGTGTGCGCTTGTGCAGCGATGCAAAGATGTGTGTTTGATCGACTCGCGCGAGCGAACATGCTCTCAGCCATGTGCAGCAGTCTCGAGAGGCGAGAATAGGTGGGTCGCGACGAGGAGGTCCGTGCGCGCGGGGACTTGGCGGCGAGCGGGGTCTGCTTCTCGGCCGGCTCGCTCACTCTCCCTCTCCGACGTTTCCCTCCCTCATCAGCTGAGCGGAAGTCAAGCTGCTCGTTATCGACACGCCGAGCGGCGCCCGCCGGGCAGCAGGCGCGGTTCGCTTCGGGTGAGGTGGAGTGCGCACCGAGCGGGTCGTCGAGCGTTTGACTTTGCGACGCCGTCGGCTGCAGCACGCTCCCCGCTCGCGCTGGAGTAGCACTCTCTGAGCTTGCTTGGGCTCAAAGCGGAGGGGTGGACCGCTGCCAAGACACGGCTTGCGCTGTCGTCGGACGGGCGGGCGGCTCGAGTTGAACGGTGCCAGCTGATTGCAAAACGTCCCGGCGGCGCGGCGCGCGCACCACACTTTCGCTCGTGCCCCTCTACCTCGCTCAAATCTGCATATGGAGCTTCGAGAGTGGGCTCGCTAGAGCCAGTATGCTCTGCTCCGTCGACTGAGCTTTGTCCGGACCGCGCAAGGTGAGTGTGAGAGGAAGTCGTCGCCGCCGTCGTCGTCGCCGCTCCTCGTGCGCCTCTCCTCGCGGTCCAGCGGCTCTGACTGCCTGCCCTGGACTTCGCAGAGACTTCTGGGAGGACGCAGGCAGCCGAGCCGGTCCCCCTATCGCTTGTCTGAGTAGCTCTCGCTCGTCGTCGTCGCTCTCCCCCGGACTGCTCGAAAGCCGCTCGCTCACCCCTCGGGCAGCGGTGGAGAGCCGCCTAGGGGCTTCTTTGCAGTCTGGAGAAGGTCTGTCGAGAAGCGCAGCTCTCCAGGAAGCCGAGGGAGGCAGCACGAGCAGCGCGAATGGCGGGCGATGAGCACCGTCGGCGGCCACTGCCCCTCGCTCTCACCGTATAGGCTCGCGCTAAAAACAGCTGGACAGAGGGAGACGATCCGATCCTGTTAAGCCCACTTTCGAAGCGCTACGAGCAGAAATGAGCGAGCTGAGGACGAGGCTCAAAAGTGTGTGCGCGCGCGCCACCGCCGGGACCTTTTGCAATCAGCTGGCAGCAGCTGACCGGGCGCGACAATGCTAGCGCGCACGACGGTCGAACAAGGCAGCGACCCTTCTGCATAGTCAGTCATGCTTATCAGAACCAGCTTGCGACGTGTACGAGCGACGAGCGACACAGAGAGAAAGCTTCCAGCAGCGCAGACGAGACGAGCGAGAGGAGCAGAGCACGGACCTCTTCGAGCCGCCTACGAGCCTCACGAGCCTCTCGATACCAGAAAGAAGCGTATCGACGTCATGCACGCAAGCGTAACCAAGCGAGAGAGCAGGTCCTGCCCGCCCTCGACCCTCCTAGCCCCTCCTCGCCCCTCTCGCGCGCCTTCCCGCAACCCTACTGCCTGCCGCCCTGCCCGCCCACCTCTCCGTCGAGCCTCTGCGCGACTCCGAGCTGCCCATCGAGGAACGCCTCGAGCCCGGGCACGTACAGCCCAGCGAGCCCGCCGGCGCTCGCACCCGCAGCCGCGCCCGCGCCTCCCTCGCCGACGTCGCCCTGCACGAGCATGTCGGCCTCGCCGCCGCCGCCGCCCGTGCGCCGCCCGCCCTGCAGCTGCCGCGAGATGCGCGCGTAGTACTCCTGCGCAGCGGCGTCGGCCGCTGTGGTCGAGGTCGAGGCCGAAGCCGCCGCCGAGGAGGAGTTCGCGCCGAGGACGGGCGCGTGCGCGAGCGCGTGCGTGCCGGTGAGGGAGAACGCGCTGCTCGGCGTGATGCTGCGCGCGCCGCGGGCGTGACCGTGCGCATGGGCGTGCGCCTGGGCCTGGGCCTGCGCGGCGAAGACTTGCAGCGCCGGGTCGAGGGCGTCGTCGTCCTGCCCGGCGAGCCCGGTCAGGCGCAGGCGCTTGTCGATGCGGTCGTCGTGCCCGTGCGCGTCGTCGCCGTCGCGGCGCGAGCCCGGTGCCGAAGCGGCGCTACGCTCGCGCGGCCGCTTCGCCGACGCCGACGAAGGGGCCCGTGCGTCGTCGCCCTCGCCGCCTTCTCCTGCCTCGCCGGGCTCGGCGCTCGGGCTCGCGCTCGGCGCGACCGAGTACTGCGCGCCACCGGGCACGACGGCGCGCCAGGCCTGCGCGTCGACGCCATGCGCCGGCACCTGCGAGGGCGGCTGCGCTTGCGCTCGGCCCTGCGCCTGCGCAACAACGGCGGGCGTGCGCTCGCCCTTCTTCTGCCGCTTCTTCTTAGCCTTGACGCCCGCGCCCGCCGCCGCGCCGCCGTCCTGGTCCGCCCCACTCGCGCCCGCCTTGCCCGGGCGCGCGACGTCGACCTCATCGAACGAGATGACGACGAGGCGCGCGGCGTCGGTGCCGGCCTCGGGCGGATCGCTCGACGACGAGCCGTCCGGGTAGGTGTAGCGGGCGCGAACGAGGTGCACCATGGCTTGCTGCGGGCGGGCGAGCGAGAGGGAAGAGGGGGGAAAGGGTCAGCGAGGTCTGGACGGGCATGCGCGACGGCATGACGGGGTGCGAGAGGGCGAGTGCGACTGTGTATAGTCGTGCGTGCGAGAGGAAGGGAGAGGAGACGGTGGAAGGAGGTGGACGGTCGGAAAGGAGATGGAGGGAAGGAGGGGTCCGAGCGGGAGGAACAGCGTTGACGCACGTGCTGCTGCAGGTTGTCCTTGCGCGAGAACGTCTTGCCGCACCCAGCGACCGTGCACGGAAAGGCTGCGCGCATCGAGGGTCGCGAGATGTCAGTGCTGCTCTGCGGCGCGCCTCGTCGTTGCTCGTCCCTCCTCCTCGACGACCTCGTCCTCCCCTCTTCCTCCTCCCCTCCCCTCGCCGGCGCAGACGCATTCAGAAAGAGAGAGGGAGCAAGGACGCACGCTTCTCGCCCCGGTGCACGCTTTTGTAGTGCCGCCTCAAGTGCTCGCTCCGCTTGAACGCCGCCGTGCAGTGCTCGGCCGGGCATGCGTGCACGCTCGCCTGCGCCTTGGACAGGCCGCCTTTGGAGCCCTTGCCCTTCTTGGGCGGCGGGCCGGGCGCGGGGACGGCGGGCTCGGTCGAGGGGGAGAGAGAAGTAGGTGCGGGCGCGGTGGCGGAAGAGGGTGCGGTCGGGTCGGCGGGGGAGGCGGTAGCGGTCAAGGTCGAGGTCGAGGGGCCGGCGCTGAGCTCGAGGGGCGGTGCAAAGGAGAGAGCCGAGGAGGTCGAAGGCGCCGAGGCGGCCGCGCCCGGAGGACGAGGAGGAAGAGGGAGGGCGAAGCCGGCCGGCGAGGTCGAGTCGCCCTCGGCCGTCGCGCCCGCCGCCGTCGCCGTCACCATCACCGTCTCGGGCAGCGGCAACGGCACCGCCTTCTGCGTGCGCCTGCCGCGCAGGACCGTGTGCGGCTGGAACGGCACGGGCGGCTTGGCGACCATGGCGTCGCGCGGGAGGTACCCCTTGCCGGCGTTCGAGTGCAGCTTGGTGCCCTCCTTGAGCGGGTACGGGTGCCCGGGGAGCGTCTCGGACGGCGAGAGCGGCGGCGGGAGGGCCGACGGCTCGATCGGTGCGACGTGAGCTGCCGGGCGGCCGGTCGCGAGGGCGGACGAGGTCGGCTTGCGCAGCGGACGAGCTTTGGCGGTACCGTTGGCGCGGGCGGGCGAGGCCGACGAGGGCGAGGTCGAGCTGGCAGGACCTGCAGGCGAGGCTAGAAGAGTTAGCGCCGCGGCTCGAGCGTTAGGGAAGAACTCGCAGCCGGAGGAGGACGCACCCGACGAGTCGACGACCTGCAGCGAGCCCTCGCCGGCACCGCCAGCATCATCTTGCGCCTGCGCCTGCATCGTCGCGCCCGCCGACCCGCCGACGACCATCTCGCTCGACGGCTCGAGCTCGCCGGGTCCTTGAGCGACACCCGCAGCGCCGGTCGGCGCAGCACCTGGACCTGCGAGGAGGAGTGATCCGACGTCAGCGCTAGAGCACGGCGTACGCATCCACCCTCGAGAACGCTTCTGAACAAGCGCCCCGAAGGACCCTCGCCGTGCTCGACAGCAGCGAAAGCTCGACTCACCCATCTCCCCTCTCGCGACGCGGTCCCGCAGGAACTTGTACCACCGCATCGAGCACCCGGTCGGGGCGCGACCCATCTCGGCGCCGATCTCGTTCCACGTGAGCGGCGGCACGACGCGCACGAGGTGCACGAGGCGGTCGTCCTCGGACGCCGACCAGCGCGCGCGCGAGCCCGGGCCGCGGCCGCGCGAGGGGGCGGGCGCGGGAGGTGCGGGTGCGGAAGATGTCGAAGAGGGGAGGGGGGCGGCGCTCGTCGGAGGAGCGGCGGCGGCGGCGGTGGCGGTGGAGGAAGAGGACGTCGAGGCGAGTGCGGGTGCGGCGGCGGTGGTCGAGGTCGAGGTCGAGTTCGAGGTCGAAGGAGGGGACGGGAGGGCGGCGGGTGCCGGCGCCGGGTGGACGTTGTTGAAGCTCGGCGGCGGGACGGGCAGCTGGGGGAGGAACAGGCCCTGCTCGTCGTCGGCGCCGTTCGAGCCGCCCTCGCCGCCGCTCGTGCCGTGCTGCCCTGCGCCGTGCCCGTGCACGCGCTCGCGCTCGTGCTGCCCGTGCCCACCCTCCTGCTGCTGTTCGAGCCCGACGGCGTTGGCGGCGGCGCGCACGAGGGCGAGCTGGTCGGCGCCTTGAGCGCGCGCGCCGGCGGCGTAGGCGGCGAGGGCCGAGTTGAACAGGGCGTCGACGCCGTCGTCGCCGCTGTTGGCGCGAAAGCCGTCGGTTGTGTGGTCGAACGCTGGAGCTGGTGCGGCGAGGTGGTGGTCGTGCGCGTGAGGGTGAGTCGGGCCCGAGGCGGCGGGGAGGGCGACGAGGTAGAAGCGGGCGTCGTCGTGCTGGGCGTGCTTGGGCGGGTGCGCTGCAGAGAGGCGAGCGTCAGCCAGGTGCACTGGGCCAGCTGCATGCGGCCCCACACGGCTGCGCTGAGCCGGTGAGGACGCGGACGGTCGGCGGGGAAATGAGGCGCGAGGAAGAGGGAGCGGAGCGCACCTGGGCCTTGGAGCGTACCGGCTTGGTGCGCGCTGCCCTGCGACTGGTGGCTCATCGCCAGCGAGCTTGCGCCGGACCTCGCTCGCGCAGAGAGTGGGCGAGAGGGAGAGGGGGAAAGGAGAGCCGCTCAGCCGGCGCAGCTCTCGACGACGACGCTCGCACTCGCCTTCGAGAGGCCTGACTGGTGTTCATGCTACTTCCGACATGCTTACGAGGACGGCCCAGCAAAGACCCACTCGCCTCGAGGAACTCGCACGAAGTCGCTCTCGCTCGCCGGCGACCAAGTCGCGCACACTACTCGAGCATCCACATCTGCACGTTCCAGACGACTCGTACGACCTCGTCTCCCCCGTGCAGCCGTCGCTCCTCGTCCGACGCGGTCTGCGCCGTGAAGCGCGTCCCCTCGCCCTCCTCTTCCATCGCTGACGCAGCCGCTCCTCCATCCTCGCCCGCCCATGGCTCTCGTCCAGGGCTCACCGGCCAGCGCACGCGGCCTACCACCGCACGAGACCGTACCTGCAGCGTGAAGATGGGCATGGCAGGCGAGAGCGGGCGAGGCGAGGCGAGGCGGGAAGTCGGGAGGGAAAGGTGATGGCCGAGGGCGACGGCGCTCGCGGCGTGTCTGGCGGGGAACGCCTCGGCGGCTCGAAGCGTGCGCAGTGGCTTGAAGCCAGGTGCGGCAGGCCATGGCGCGGCGAATGCGGCGAGGGCGGGTTGCAGAGGTGGTGGGGCGCGGCCGAAGGCTGAGTGTGGGCGAGAAGGGCGGGTAGGACGGGCGGGACGGGCGCTCGGGCGACTTTGTCGGGTCGTAGGATGCGGTGGTGCATCCGTGTCGGGGTAGCCGGGCGAGAAGAGGGCGGCTCGAGGTGAGGGAGGGCGGGTTGGCGAGGTGGACGAGGCGAGATTGGCGAACCGGCTGGTGAAACTCGGCGAGGCGCGCGACCGAGCTTTTCCGAGTATCAATCTGCGTCGCTACCAGCGCCTTGAGCAGTGGAGGAGGATTGCGGAAGGGTCGAAGGAGGAGAGTCGTGCTGGAACTGATGAGGGAGTTGACGGGTGGTACGGCGGCGGGGCGGACCGAAACTGAGTGTGGCGGGCCCTTGGGGGGCCCAGCGTAGGGTGCAGACCAGAGCAAGCTGGCCTGGGCGCTGCGGCGAGAGCGAGGCCGGGTGGAGGAGCGAAGAGAGGGA
>Ga0308169_10006658_pt1 | contig 10112 bp, 9 predicted proteins | sample PhyBR1_2_FD_202139 | JGI IMG/M metagenome (GOLD analysis project Ga0308169, IMG submission 202139) | Phyllosphere microbial communities from UC Gill Tract Community Farm, Albany, California, United States - DLSLSB.R1 | ecosystem: Host-associated > Plants > Phyllosphere > Unclassified | place... | reverse complement strand
CTTGACCGTCTGGATCTCGGTGAGATTGTTGCCGTCGTAGACGAGGTGCTGCTTTTCGCCGCTCTGGTCGACGACGTCGGTCAGCTGGGTGCCCGTGTATTTGTAATCGATCCGGTTGCCGCTCGCGTCAGTCTGGCTGACCAGGCGACCGAACCCGTCCGCCCAGGCATAGGCCTCGACGGTACGCGAGTCGCCATTGGTCCAGAGCCACTGCTTGCTGGTCGCGTCGTAGCTCAGCGTATCGTGCGCGCCGGCGCCCTCGCTATTGATATAGTTGGTGCCACTGCTCCAGCGGTAGACCGTACGTGCGCCGTCCGCGCTGGTCCGGGTGATGGTGCTGCCCGCCTTGTTGAGTTCGCCGGTAAAGCTGTCGACGCTGCGGAAAAAGCCGATGCGCCAGTTGTCGTTGTTGCCGTCGCCGTCGAACGTGCCCTGGCTGTTGTAGGTGCGCTGCGCAAATACGTCGAGGCCGGTGCTGACCAGCTGATCGTCGGTTTGCTGCAGTACGAGGTTGCCGTTTGCACCGTTGACATAGACTTGCTGCCCTCGTTTGCCGAGCGCGGCAGAGCCCACCATGTCATTCTGTCCCGTTGCAAACGACGTCAGGCTCACACCAAGGCTGTTACCGCTTACGATCGCTACCATCATTTCCCCAATAAATATTGTGCGCTGAGCAAGCCAGTCCAATGGCATGGGAGTGCATGCCTGCTGAACTGATGCCGATACCAATGTATCCAGCGCTTTTCGGGGATGTTTAGGATCTTCTAATAAAAAATCTTCAAATAGTTATACAAGAAGCATTGTTTCGATATTTGCTTCGCGTGCTTACCTCGCAACGAGGAAGAAAATCTTGCGCTACCTGCGGATCAACGCTTAACATGTGAACAGTTCTTCAAACGTTGAGCAAGATGCTTCCCCAAGACCTCGACAATGCCGTCGACGAGCTGGCCGACCTGTTCCACCTGCTGGGCGATCCGACCCGGCTGCGGATCGTCCTCGCCTGCCTGTCGCAACCGATCGCCGTCAGCGACATCGCGGCCGGCCTCGAGCTGTCCAGCTCCCTGGTCAGCCACCACCTGCGGCTGCTGCGCGCCGCGCGCATCGTCAAGGCCGAGCGCCAGGGCAAGCAGGTGTTCTACGCGGCCGCCGATGCGCACATCAGCGGGCTGCTTGCCAACATGTTCGAACACATCGCAGAACCCGCAACTGGACTGGACGCATGAAACACCATCACCACGCTCACCACGATCACGATCACGACCACGATCACGGTCACCATGGACACGGCCACGGCCACCATCACCACCACGCGCCCGCGCCGGAAGACATGGGCCGCGCCTTCGTGCTGGCCATCGGCCTGAACGCCGCCTTCGTCGCCATCGAATTCGTGTACGGCTTCATCGCCAACTCCACGGCGCTGATGGCCGACGCGGGCCACAACCTGTCCGACGTGCTGGGCTTGCTGTTCGCCTGGGGCGCGGCCCTGCTGATGAAGACGGCGCCCACGCGCCGCTTCACCTACGGCTTGCGCGGCACGTCGATCCTGGCCGCGCTGCTCAACGCGCTGCTGCTGATGGTGGCGTGCGGCGCGATCGCCTGGGAAGCCGTGCACCGCTTCGCGCAGCCGGAACCGGTGGCCGGCACGACGGTGGCCATCGTGGCCGCGGTCGGCGTGCTGGTGAACGGCTTCTCGGCCTGGCTGTTCATGGCCGGCAGCAAGGACGACATCAACGTGCGCGGCGCCTACCAGCACATGGCGGCCGACGCCGCGCTGTCGCTCGGCGTGGTGGTGTCCGGCCTGGTCGTCAAATACACGGGATGGACCTGGCTCGACCCGGCCGTCAGCGTGGTGATCGTCGTGATCATCGTGGCCGGCACGTGGTCGCTGCTGAAGGAATCGCTGCAGATGGCGCTGGCCGGCGTGCCCGCCAGCGTGGACGCCAAGGCCGTCACGGCCTACCTGGCCGCGCAGCCGGGCGTGACGGAAGTCCACGACGTGCACATCTGGGCGATGAGCACGACCGAGACGGCGCTGACGGCGCACCTGGTGATGCCGGCCGGGTACCCGGGCGACGCGACGCTCGACGCGCTCGTGGCGCAGCTGCGCGCCGATCTCGCGATCCACCATTGCACGCTGCAGGTGGAGCAGGGGACGACGCAGCATGCCAGCTGCTGCCTGCAGGATGCGCACGATCACGCCCATGCGCATTGAACGATGATGCGATGGTGGGCACGTTCGCTTTGAGGCCCCCGGCCTCAAAGCCCCACCCTACCGGTAGCGCTTACCCCGCCAGGTTGGCGAACAACGCGGTACTGAGATACCGCTCGCCGAATGACGGAATGATCGTCACGATCGTCTTGCCCGCGTTCTCCGGCCGCTTGGCCACCTGCACCGCGGCCCACAGCGCCGCGCCGGACGAGATCCCGACCAGCAGGCCTTCGTCGCGCGCCGCCGCCCGCGCCGTCTCGAACGCGTCCTCGTTCTTCACGGTGACGACTTCGTCATAGGCTTGCGTGTTCAGCACCTGCGGCACGAAGCCGGCGCCGATGCCCTGGATCGGGTGCGGGCCCTTGGTGCCCTTGGACAGCATCGGCGACGCTTCCGGTTCCACGGCGATGGCCTGGAAGCCCGGCTTCCTAGCCTTGAGCACTTCGGCCACGCCCGTGATCGTGCCGCCCGTGCCGATGCCGGCCACGAGGATGTCGACCTTGCCGTCCGTGTCGCGCCAGATTTCCTCGGCCGTCGTGCGGCGGTGGACGTCGGGGTTGGCCGGATTGTTGAACTGCTGCGGCATGTAGCAGTTCGGGTCGCCCGCCACGATCTCCTCGGCCTTGCGGATCGCGCCCAGCATGCCTTCGGCGCCCGGGGTGAGCACCAGTTCGGCGCCGTAGGCACGCAGCAGCATGCGGCGTTCGTTGCTCATGGTGTCCGGCATCACGAGGCGGCAGCGGTACCCGCGCGCCGCGCACACCATCGCCAGCGCGATGCCCGTGTTGCCGCTGGTGGGCTCGACGACGATGGTATTCGGACCGATCTTGCCGGCGCGTTCGGCCGCTTCGATCATGGCCCAGCCGATCCGGTCCTTGACGCTGTGGGCCGGATTGTAGAACTCGAGCTTGGCCAGGATGTCGGCGCCGGCGCCTTGCCCCAGGCGCCGGATGCGCACGAGCGGGGTGTTGCCGATGAGTTCAGTCACGTCGTTCGCGATACGCATTGCTTCCCCCTTTGAGTTGGACTTGCGTTGCCGATGTCGCCGCTTACTTCACGTTCAGCAGCTCGACGTCGAAGATCAGGTCGGCGTCCGGCGGAATGCCGCCGCCCGGGGCGCCGCGCTTGCCGTAGGCCAGTTCGCTCGGGATGATCAGCGTGCGCTTGCCGCCCACCTTCATGCCGGCCACGCCCTGCTCCCAGCCCTTGATGACCTGGCGCGCGCCGAGCCGGAACTCGAGGGGTTCGCGGCCCGGGTCGAGCGAGGAGTCGAATTTCTTGCCGTGCTGCTTGACGGCGAGCGGCTTGTAGAACCAGCCCGTGTAGTTGACGACGACGGTGCTGCCGACGGACGCTTCCTTGCCCTTGCCGACCACGTGGTCGATCTTTTCCACCTGCGGGCCCTGTTGCTGGGCCGGCTGGGTGGGCTGGGTCGCGTCCTGGTTCGGGTTGACGGGGTTTTCCGGGTTGGCCGGATTGGCGGCGTTGGCCGTGGCGGCGGCCGCGTCCTGGTTCGCTTCCTGCGCGCTGGCGGCGGTGGCCACCAGCAGCAGGCTAGCAATAGCGATACGACAAATCGCGATACGACGAATCATGGGGCCTCTTTCATGGATCGATGGATAAGCGATCCTATGATAGCGCGGCCTCCTCCTCTTGCCCAGCGACGGCGGTTGCCCCGGCGGCGGGCGACGGAATGGCAACCTCTTGCGGCGCCGGGACGGCCGCCTGCTGCGCGCTATCCGCCAGCTTGCGCAGCACGTGGCCGGCGGCGACCATGCCGAACGTGGCCGTGACGACCATGCTCGACCCGAAGCCGGCGCAATTCAGGCCCGTGATCGAATTCGGGTCGACGGCGCAGGCATCGCCCGCTTCGGGATAACGCAGCGGCTCGGTCGAAAACACGGCGTCGATGTGATACTTGTGCTTTTCGCCCTTGGCGAAGCCGTACTGGGCGCGCAGGATCTTGCGCACGCGTTTGAGCAGCGGCTCGTGCTCGGTACGCGCCAGGTCGCGGATCTCGATGCGGGTCGGGTCGAGCTGGCCGCCGGCGCCGCCGGACGTCAGCAGCGGAATGCCGCGCGCGCTGCAATAGGCGACGAGCGCGGCCTTGGCCTTGGCGCCGTCGATCGCGTCGATCACGTAGTCGAAGCCGCGGCTGCCGATCATGGCGTCGAGGTTGTCCGGGTCGATGAAATCCTCGACCAGGTCGACTTCGCAATACGGATTGATCAGCGCGATGCGCTGGCGCAGCGCCTCGATCTTGGGCATGCCGATCGTGCTCGACAGCGCCTGGATCTGGCGGTTGATATTCGATTCGGCCACGTTGTCGAGGTCGATCAGCGTCAGGCGGCCGATCGCGCTGCGCGCCAGCGCCTCGACGGTCCAGGAACCGACGCCGCCGACGCCGACGACGCAAACGTGCGCCGCGCGGAAGCGTTCCAATGCACGCTCGCCGTACAGGCGGGCGATGCCGCCGAAGCGGCGCTCGAAGTCGACGGGATCGCTGCCAGGTGACAGCATGAGGGAAGTAGGCATGGTCGTCATGGTGCCGATATTTTACCGGACAGAATCGCGCTCCTTGCTCTAAAATAACTTTCAGTCAACCGTTTATTTGCGTCCGCACGACACCCCATGACCGAACTCCTGAATGACCCCGCCCCGTCCTTCGACCAGCCCGTCGCCGTCCTGAAGCATTGCCACAACCGCATCCGCAAGCAGCTGGCGACGCTGGAAAAGCTGCTGGCCCACCTGCCCGTCCACGGCGCCGACGACCAGGCGCGCCAGGCCGCCACGGCCGTGCTGAACTACTTCGAAAAGGCGGCCCACCTGCACCACGACGACGAGGAGCAGGACCTGATCCCGATGCTGCGCGCGGTCGCCCAGGGCGAGGACGCGGCCACGCTGCAGGCCTTGGCGCCGGTGATCCTGCAGGACCACAAGGACATGGACGCGATGTGGCAGGACCTGCACGAGCAGCTGGCGGCGATCGCGGATGGCAGCGGCACGGCCCTGTCGCCGAGCACGGTGCGCGACTTCGTCCAGCGCTACCAGCAGCACATGGAACGCGAAGAAGGTACGATGGCCCCGATGGCGCTGCGCCTGTTCGATGCGCGGCAGATGGCGCAACTGGGCGCGGCCATGCAGCGCCGCCGCGGGATCGAGCGGTCCGGCGCTCCGGCGGCCGCCGGCGCTGCCGCGCCTGCGCAGGAGGCGATCGGCCAGCGCGTGGCCGACCTGCGCAAGGACTACGGCCAGGCCAGCCTCGACGAGCACGACGTGGCGGACGACCCCATCGTGCAGTTCACGCGCTGGTTCGAGGAAGCGTTGAAGGCCGAGGTGAACGAGCCGAACGCGATGGGCGTGTCGACGGTGGACGCGGACGGCCGGCCGACGTCGCGCATTGTGCTGGTCAAACAGTTCGACGAGCGCGGCTTCACGTGGTACACAAACTACGATAGCCAAAAAGGTAATCAACTGCGCGGCAAACCGTTTGCAGCTCTGCTATTCTTTTGGAGCGAACTTGAACGGCAAGTGCGGATCGAAGGAAAAGTGGAACGCACGAGCGCCGAGGAAAGCGACAAATACTTCAACAGCCGGCCCCTCAAGAGCCGGCTGGCTGCAATTGCATCAGAGCAAAGTCAATTGATCGAATCCCGTGCCGCTCTCGAGCACAACTACGAGGAAGTGGCGCGTCAGTACGGCGAAGCGCCGCCACGACCACAGCATTGGGGCGGGTTTCGCCTGGTGCCGGAACGGATCGAGTTCTGGCAAGGGCGGCGTTCACGCTTCCACGACCGCATCGTGTACGTGCGGCAAGCGGACGGCAGCTGGACGCGGCAACGTTTGCAACCCTGAGCCGGCGCTGCCGGCTTGGCCACAGCCGGAGGTATCGCGTGTTCCACCAGATGAAGCTGTCCGCCTGGACATCAGGCATTCGTAGCAGGTTCAACCTGCCCCTGCGCGTGGAATTGTGGAACGGCGACCGGGTCGATTTGTCGTCCGACCAGCCGCGCGTGAAGATCCGGGTGCCGCACCCGGGCGGCCTGCGCTACCTGCTGGCGCCGTCGCTCGGCGGACTGGGCGAAGCCTATGTCGAAGGCGCGCTCGAGATCGAGGGCCGCGCCGCCGACATGATCCAGGTCGGCAGCGCGCTGGCGCAAAGCAGCGGCAAGCCGGCCCGCACCAACCGCCTGGCCGACGCGGCGCTGCGCCTCGTGTCGCCGCACACGCGCGAAAAGGATGCCGAGGCCATCCGCTACCACTACGACGTGTCCAACGAGTTCTACAGCCTGTTCCTCGATCCGGCCATGGTGTATTCCTGCGCCTACTTCGAAAACGGCGACGAGGACCTCGCCACGGCGCAGCAAAAGAAGATCGACCACATCCTCACCAAGATCGGCGTGCAGCCGGGACACACCTTGCTCGACATCGGCTGCGGCTGGGGCGCGCTGGTGCTGCGCGCCGCGCAGAAGTTCGGCGCGCGCTGCGTGGGCGTGACGCTGTCCGAGCGGCAGTACGAACTGGCGCGCCGGCGCGTGCTGGAGGCCGGCCTGCAGGACCGCATCGAAGTCCGCCTGCAGGACTACCGCGACGTGGGCGGCCAGTTCGACCGCATCACCAGCGTCGGCATGTTCGAGCACGTCGGCGTGCAGCACCTGCCGGAATACTTCGGCAAGGTCGGCAGCCTCTTGACGCCGGGCGGCGTGGTCATGAACCACGGCATCACCACCACCGACATCGAGCAGCGCAACAGCCCGTACGGCGGCGGCGAATTCATCGACAAGTACGTGTTCCCGCACGGCGAGCTGGCCCACCTGTCCACCGTCGTCAACACGATGCAGCAGGGCGGGCTGGAAGTGCGCGACGTGGAAAACCTGCGCCGGCACTATGCCCGCACGTGCGAGATCTGGGCCGAGAACTTCGAGGACAACGCCGACAAGCTGCGCCAGGTGGCCGATGCGAAAACCTGGCGCATCTGGCACGTGTACCTGGCCGGCTGCGCGTACGCGTTCGCCAACGACTGGATCAGCCTGTACCAGATCGTGTGCACGAAGGCGGGCGAGGCGCAGACGCAGCTGCCGTGGTCGCGGCGGTACATGTATCCGGCCGCGGAGCATTGATCCCCCGGGCGCGCTACTTCGCGCGCTCGGTGAAGATCTTGCGGAACTTGGCCACCTTCGGCGCCACCACGAATGCGCAATAGCCCTGCAGCGGGTGCTGGGCGAAGTAATTCTGGTGGTAGTCCTCGGCCTTGTACCACGTCTCGGCCGGCAGCAGCTGCGTGACGATGGGGCCGTCCCACACGTGGGCCATCTCGCCCATCACCTGGCGCGCCGTCGCCTCCTGGGCCGGGCTCGTCGTGAAGATCACGGAACGGTATTGCGTGCCGACGTCGTTGCCCTGGCGGTTGAGCGTGGTCGGGTCGTGGATCGTGAAAAAGATTTCCAGGATATCGCGGTAGCTGATCACGGCCGGGTCGAATTCCAGCCGCACCACTTCCGCGTGTCCCGTCGTGCCGCTGCACACCTGCTCGTAGGTGGGCTGGCCGGACGGGCCGCCCATGTAGCCCGACTCGACCTTGGTGATGCCGCGCGCTTCCAGGTACACGGCCTCCAGGCACCAGAAACATCCGCCGCCCAGGATGGCCACTTCGGTTGCCGTTTGCTGGCTCATGCTCGCACCTCATTCGTTTTCATGGCTTCACTGTAACCGAAAGCGTATGCCTGTGCATGGTGGCATAATCACGCCAATGAACACCAGTGCTCCACGTGCCGCGACCCGCGGCTTCGATTCCGCCCATTTCCGCCAGGCTCTGTCGCAATTCGCCACGGGGGTCACCGTCATCACCACGCGCCTGGCCGACGGCAGCTACCGCGGCCTCACCGCCAGTTCCTTCAACTCGGTCTCGCTGGAGCCGCCGCTCGTGCTGTGGAGCCTGTCGAACGTGGCCAACAGCATGCCCATCTTCAGCGGCAATTCGCACTACGTGATCAACGTGCTGTCCGCCGGCCAGGAAGACCTGGCGCGCCGCTTCTCGCGCCGCAGCGAGGCGAACCCGTTCGACAGCGTCGAGTACACGCTGTCGCGCACGGGCCACCCGATCCTGAAGGGCGCCGCGGCCTGGTTCGAATGCCACAACCGCAGCCGCTACCCGGAAGGCGACCACGTGATCTTCGTGGGCGAAGTCGAGGAATGCGCGGTGGACGCGCAACCCGTGCTGCTGTTCCACGGCGGCCGGTTCGGCAGCACCGGCGCCTAGCGCAAGCGGTACACCTGCACCGACTGCCCGGGCGCCACGACGCCGGCGTGCCCGGCCGCATCCGCGGCCATGTCCGCCGCCCCAGCCGACGGATACAAGCGCTGTAGAACCGCTCCCGGCGGCAAGCCTTCGACGTTTGCCTGTGCCGATGCGCTGCCGTAATTGATCACCACCAGCGTCGCCTCGCCGTCCAGTTCGCGGCGGAAGGACACCACCGCGCCCTCTGCCTTCGGTTGCACGTAGTTGCCACGTGCAATCGATGGGCGCGTATTGCGCAGGGCGAGCATGGCCTTGTAGAAGGATAGGAGCGAGCCCGGGTCGGCCGACTGCGCGGCCACGTTGCGCACGGCCGCGTTGGACGCCAGGGCCCGGAAAGGCGTGCCGGTGGTAAAGCCGGCGGTCTTGCCATCCGCGCTCCAGCTCATCGGCGCGCGCAGGCCGGGGTCGCCCGGCAATGGCGCGGTGGACATGCCGATTTCTTCGCCGTAGTAGATGAACGGCGTGCCCGGTTGCAGCAGGTAGGTGGCGGCGGCGAGGCGGTATTGGGCGTCGTTGCCGTCGAGCTGGTTCCACACCCGGGTTCCGGCGAAGCTGTCGTGGTTGGCCAGCATGGTGGACATGGTCAGCGGCGCGGCCGGGAAATACCCGGCGACGCGTGCCGCGGCGGACTGGTCGCCGCGCGCGGCGGCCAGGATGTCGGTCTGGTGCTGGAAAGCGAACGCGCTGCTGCCCGGCCCCAGGCTGCCGAAACCGATCGGATCCACCGGCGCATCCGACACCATGAAACGGCGCTGGTAGCTGGTCACCAGGGTACGCATGTCGCCCATGAGCGCGTAGTTCTCCGGCTGGTCGACCAGATTGGCGGGACCGTTTTCGAACAGGTTGCCCACCGCGTCGAAACGGATGCCGTCGACCCCGCGGTTGAGCCAGAAACGCAGGTTGTCCTTGTGCCAGGCGACCACGTCCGGATTGCGCAGGTTGAAGTCGGGCATCTGGGTGGAGAACGCACCGTAGTAGGCGCCGGTGCGCGTCGCGTGCCAGGGATCGATGCCATAGATGCGCCAGTTGGCGGGCGCGGGATCCTGCCAGACATACCACGAGCGATAAGCGTTGGCTGGACCGGCTTTCGCGTTCACGAACAGCGGATGGGTGTCCGCGCTGTGGTTCATCACGTAATCGACGATGACGGCGATGCCGCGCGCATGTGCCTGCGCCAGCAGGGCGTCGAAGTCGGCCAGGCTGCCGTAGTCGCTTTCGATATCGCGGTAATCGGCGACCGCATAGCCGTGGTCGCGGTCGCTGCTGCGCGTGACCGGCATGAGCCAGATGCCGCGCACGCCGAGCGCCTGCAGATAATCGAGACGCTGGATCAGGCCGCGCAAATCGCCGATGCCATCGCCATCGCTATCCTGATAGCCCCGTACGTAGATCTGCATGACCGCGCCGGCTTCCCAGTGTTCCGGCAAGGTGCTGCCGGGATCGTTAGCGGCAATTCGGGAGACATCGACGGCGGGAAGCTGCGCAGGAGGTGCAACGGTTTCGCTGGAAGTACCACGACCTCCTCCTCCTCCGCCGCAGGCCGACAGGGTGGCGCCAACCATTGCGAGCAGCGCGGCGACGGTAAGTGTGTAACGCATGGACTTG
>Ga0308169_10006657_pt1 | contig 10115 bp, 13 predicted proteins | sample PhyBR1_2_FD_202139 | JGI IMG/M metagenome (GOLD analysis project Ga0308169, IMG submission 202139) | Phyllosphere microbial communities from UC Gill Tract Community Farm, Albany, California, United States - DLSLSB.R1 | ecosystem: Host-associated > Plants > Phyllosphere > Unclassified | place... | reverse complement strand
GGGCTTCGAAACGACCGCCTGCTACTCGAAACCCGCTTTTGTCGCTCCCACTCCCCTCCTTCGCGATCCTCGTTCAGTCATCGGTCGAATTCAACCTCAATTTGAAAACGCCCATTACGGAGCCTTACTCTGTATCGGTCCTGGTTCTTCCTCCTCCTCAATCGAGGTCTCTCGTCATCAGATTAACGACCTCGCCGCCGTCCAAGCTATGGCAATGGCTTCTCGTCAAAGTCAAGAAGCATCTCGAGAACCATCATCGAAAGGTAGAGGACGACAAGTGGTGAACCCTGTCAAAGCCTACAAAGCCGTCAAAGCGATTCCTCCGAAACCACCAGCGATCCCGAAAGTCGAGTGGCATCCTGTTCATCCGATTCCTGGGAGTAAAGAAGCGAATGCGATCAGGATGCAAGAGGCGAAGGATAGGGGAGCATTCGTCATGTCGGACGCGATGGGAGATCGAGGAGCTAGACGATCGGAGGAGACAAATGGAGTTGATCATGCGGCGGAAGCGAAGAAGAGAATTCAAGTGAAGAGGTTGAGGGGGAAGAGAAAGATGGGTTCGAGGTCTACTCATATCTTTTACTAGGAGTTCGTTCGTCACTAGATTCAGTACTGCATCCTCTCTTTACGTGATCTTGTTGTAACCAGTAGTAGAAATAGGGGAATCGAGCGCAGAGCGTTCTTTTAATACTTTGCATATTCAACAGTCTATCTTTATAACAACAATTCTATATCATGCGAGAGAGATGAGAGGTGAGAGGTGCGTCTAGTCGAAACAACAGGAAGGGAGGGAAAGGTGAAGAAGAGGGTGAATGCGAAGAGAGTGGAGAGTTTGGATCAGATCCCTTTCCATCGCTTGAGTGATTCGTATACCGTCATACTGATACCGTTTGCAGGTATCTACGAACAAATCAAGAGAGATGAGTTGATAACATCGGCAAAAAAGGTGAATGAGAAGTGAACTCACAGCGTAAAGAATCCTGACTCCCAATCCTCTCGAGAACGCCATCGCCCCACCTTGTCTATACAGTTCCTTGACAATCCCCATCACACCACCCGTCGCTTTCCCTCCCGAAGTCTGCCATCTCGCCTGAACCACCTCGATCCCATTTGTCGAACAAGCCGCAACGCAACAACTCGTGATTGAACAGAGAGTGTATCTAGCTGTCAGAGGAATCCCGGTGAGTTGTTCTGCTGGTGTTGTGGAGGCTTTTGGGTCGAGTGAAGAGTAGCCGGGAATGAAACGAGTTTTGAGTGATTCGTCTGTTGAAACGAGTTGTCAGTTTCATGTCATTGGGAGAGATAGAGAGAGAGAGCGTACATGTCATCCAATACACGGAGATATTGGGTACGTAAAGGAAGTTGCCGAGCATGTAACCTCTGAATAGACCTTTGACTCCTTCTTCTTTGATAATCTTGCGAGACAATGCAATTGCTGAAGTTCCTTCATTCCCTTTCTGTAGTCGAGACTTGAGGACGTCGAGTGGTGTCCAGATAGCACCGGAGGCGACTGTGGGAGGAAGCTTCAACTAAGCTAAGGGAGAAAGTAGCTGCTCTGAATCACCACTCACGTTCAGCAGCTGTTCCAGCAGCGACGAATATCGGTAGTTGTTGTAAAAGAGTGGGTTTCTCGTGCTTCGAAATGAAGTTCTCAGCGATGTAACGTTTCGTAGTCTATTCGAGATCGCGAAGTCAGCGAAATTATTCGAGGATTTAAACAGAGGCTTGAGAGCGACTCGACTGACCTCATATGTAAGCATGTAGACAGACAGTGCTGGTACTGAGAACGCGATCGCAACGGGAAGACCAGCGTAGAGATTCTGAAGTCGAGGAGCAGGAACGAGTTGCTTCAAAGGTGGTATCACTGCGCCTGCAGTTTGGATTCGTATCCGTAGTGTATCCACTGTCACTCTACTTCATCAGCTGCATTCAAATGGACAGGGAGAGCGAGGAGAGGGAACTAACGAGGATGAGTGCAAAGACGAGCAGAGATAGCTGAAGCAGATGAAGCGGCTATCACAAAAGGTTCGACATAGCTCTTCTTTGGCACTACTATAGCTTGAGGCTCGGTAACGTCCATTCGATGAGAGAATTGATTCGAAATTCAAAGGAAGAATTGTCGGGAAGGACAGGAAAGGAGGGAAAGCGATGGGAAAGCTGTGGGAGCTAGTAGAGTGTAAGGAGAGTGGTCTTGAGCGTCTAGTAGGCGTATACCGGGATCAGATTGAGGTGAAAGTGAAAGGTTGGAATGACGATTTGAGAGAGACAAGAAATTTCTCTCGAAGTCGAATTTCGCAAAGTTGTTAGAACGAAAAGGAGACTTGCATAGACAAAGAATAATGCACAACGAACGAAAAAGATATAGACCCGATAAGAAAGACGAAGTAGAGAGGGATAATAACAAGAGGAGAGAGGGATTCTAAACGAGCAAATCTCCATTCGATGCGAAACCTGCGAGAGAAGAAGAAGCGAGAGCTGGGTCAGGCTGTGAGATGAGAGGAAGGAGAGGAGTGTTGTTGAGGGTGAAGAAGTAAGGGTTTTCGACGGGAGGAGGAAGAGGACGAGATTGGAGTTGACAGGATTCTTGCGAAGGGAGAGGTCGAATGGGAGTGTTGAAGCTGAGGAGGGAAGACATGGCGGGAGGAGAGGAGGGAGTTTGCATAGGATGGAGAGGAGTGGTGTCGTAGGAAGAGGTCGAATTGTAGGAAAGGACGGAATCGATAGAGGAAGAGGAAGAATCGGAAACGCTGCGAAGGGAGGAAGTAGGTGAGGAGAAGGAAGAAGGGTGACGAGGTGCAGAAGGAAGAGGAGTAGGGTACAGAGAAGAGGGAGAGTCGACCATTTGCGTCGATGGATACGAAGGGAAAGGGAAAGGAAGGGGAGGAAGTTCTTGCGAAGACGACGACGACGACGAAACTTGGCGATATCCTCCTCCTTCTCCTCTCGATTGTCTCGCTTGAATCTTCCTCTTCGTACACGTAGCTGGAGCACCTTTCTTGACGATTTCCTGAATCGAATCGCTAACCCTTTCCCTTCCTCCATCCCTCAAGAATCCCTTGATCTCCTGAATCATGACCCTACATTTCTCGACCATGAACGTCCTCTCCTCCCTCTCTGTCGCTTTGATCAACTTCTCGAAATCCTCTTGAGTTCCGTTTGTGTACTTTTTCTTGAGTTCTTGCCAACCTGAGCGACGACGAATGTTGGTGAACCAAGTATCGATCTGCTGTTTCGAGTGTTTCGGGTACTGTCGCATGAGCTCTTCCTTTTCGGGGATGGAAGGGTAAGGGTTGGAGAAGTGGTCGAGGAACCAGTGACGGAGGGGGAGGTAAGGGTCGGATTCATTCTTCTGCTTCGGTTCACCCAGATTTCCGCAAATGGCGTGAACCTTTCCTTGAGCTTCAGAACCTATGTCCTCAGCTACCCGTTCGAACCGTGCCAGCCCTGCGCTTACCACTTGGATACGTGTCACGACGCCGTAGATGAGCTGAGATAACGCAGGATCGGCAGCGGGATCAGATAGGAATGGTGTGGCATCGGCAAACAGCTCCTTGCAGATAGGAATCAGATCTTCAACCTTGTTCTGGAGGAGTGAGGCTGTGTATTGACGGTCAAGGGCGAGGAAGCGACTTTTGAGGTTGGTGATCAGTCGAGTATGTTGGCACTCCATTATGATCCGGGTTTGACTTGTGTGGAGGTGAAGACAAGCGGGTCAAGTGCAGAAGAGCAGAAGCAATTTCTCGAAGGGGAGAGGAAAGACAAAGGGAGCGCACGGGTCGCTCGCGGGGCGCGTGCTGCTGGACAAAGGTGAGTTCTCTTCTCTCTTTCTCTTCCCCTCGACCCGCAACGTCGACACCCTAGAGATGCAGCGTATTGTACACTCTGCCAGCGCATTCCTCGATTACTTCGACTCACCTTCTCCTTCGGGCAACGCTCACTTCAATTCCCAGTCTATTAAGCCCCTACTGCTGCCCGCCCGTCCCGATTTCGCTGAAGTGCTGAGCCAGCAAGGTTGCTCTATAGCCACTGTCAGCACGCTAAGTCAGATGATGGAGACAAGCGGCGTACAGATTGAGCAAACGCACCGAGCGGCGTTGAAGAGCGCGATGAGGGAGTTGGCGGGTCAATTCGGATCAGCGGAAGCGGCAGAATTCCGGAAGTGGGAGACAGCAGTTGGCGATGGTATAGTCCGGCGGTATATGCGAGCCATTGAACAATTACAGGAGACAGTAATTCAAGAAATTCAAGCGGCCAAATCTCGTTACTCCACCTCTTCACCCTCTCCCTCGACTCCCTCCATCCTCTCCCACCCACGCCTCGCCCAAGAAGCGTCAACCGAAGCAGCGGGAAACTTTACGGAGGAGGTAGTAGGAATCCTTCACAAAGCGTTCGAAACAAAGGCAACTTTGACTCGAGCAGAAGTCAAGTCGTTGTCGGCGGTGACACATCTCAATACGAAGCAGGTGAGTCTTCATTCCTACTCAGCTGTTGTCGAAGACGATAGCTGATCGATTGGAGAGGCCACAGATCCGAACTTGGGTGAGTCGACTGAATTCGAGAAGTATTCCTTTGTTCTTTGCAAGGAGCTGATAGTCTGGTCCTGGTGACTCACAGTTCGCAAATCAACGTCAACGTCGAGGAGGAAGGAAAGGAGCAGCACCTTACAATCTCGCCATTTCCCGACAGCCTCCAACTCAACGAAACATTCCCTCGACTCCTCGTCGAAACGTTTCCAACTCTTCTTCCAACTCTTCCCTCCTCTCCTACGCCGACTCGAGCGCCTGTATCACTCCTCCTCATCCTCATCAGCAAGACGTCTTCTCCTCTCCTATCGAATACACTCCTTCACCTCCTCAACATCAAGAAGTTCAGGCTTTCCCCTCCTACGCTCCCGCTCACCCTCAAGATTTCGACGTACCAATGATGCACTACACCGAGCCTACTCCCATCACCGCTCAATCCACTCGACCTCCTCCTCTCCCTCTCTCCACTCCTCATTTCCCTCTCCCGTCTCCTCCCACCACCGCTCAAACCGATTCCTTCTTCTCTCTCCCCGTTCCCCCCTCACAAACTCCTCCTCTCTCCTACTCTCCGACTGATTCCTCTCCTTTCCCTTCACCTCCTCAACAGCACTCGACGACCCAACATGAATCATCTTTCCTAGATCAACTCCAATCGACCGACCCATTCCTCGATGATCAATTCTTGGAGAACGTGTTTGGGAACTTGGGAGTTACTGCGAATGGTGGATTGACTTTGATGATGGATTCGTTCGAGGATGAAGGTGGGTTGAAAGGAGGGGATGATGGGGGAGGGTTCTCGCTTGGGTGGTAGGAGATCTTGTATGGTATCTTCGTGGTAGTCTCCTTTCGTCCTTTCTCAATCCGTTTGTATCGAATCCTCTTTGATCTGTTCCCGCCTTTTTACGAGAGTCTGTTTCTTGTTGAGTTCGATTGCAATTAGCTGTTCACGTCTACTTCGGCGCTTGTCTTCGGTGATCTATGAGAGCTTCCATGAGTCGCCTGAGCGAATTCGAGTCGAAGCGAGTGAGGAGTCGAAGGAGAAAAGCGAAAACTTCGAAGTTGGCTACAACACTTCAACACCATTTCAAGCTATACTTCCGACCAGCTCAGTCTATATTCTACGAGCTCAAGTCCCCTTTCCGGCGCAGAATCCAGCTACTCTCGGGCGGTTTCGTCGAATCCTGGCTTCCTCCACTCTCACATCTTTTCCTTCGATTATCTCGGCCACAACACATCAGACGAATCTGTACACTAACTCAAAAGTTAGCTTAGGGTCTCAAATGTACACCGGAACCTTGATCAAGAGCGCAGAGCTGGTCTCTGGCGAGTACGAGGATCGGTTCTTGTTTGCCCGCTTTTCCCTTGTTTCGCTTTGAAAGCTACTCGAAGTCTTGTACTATACTACGCTTCAATGAAGTTTGTAGGAATTGCTCTCCAAAGTCGTGCAGCTTTTGACCCACTTTGAGCAACCTTGTCTGATTTTCGCTGATTTTCGTCACCTCGCGTCGTTTCGCCTTGTCGTTTCTCCACCTCTCGCTCCCTCTCTCTCCTTCCTTCCAATCACTTCACTCTCAAATCACTCCACAACAATGACTTCAACCATCGACTCTGCCGCTCAAGTAGGAATGGGACAAGGAATTTCCTCTCACCCACTTCATCCAGCGACTGTTCACCTCCCTATCGGCTTACTCTCTCTCTCCTTCTTCCTCGACTCGACTCAAGTTATCCCTCAACTCTCGAATGGACTCAATGCATTCAAGCTACTACCTCCAGCTGCTACCCTCAACGCTGTATCGCATTACGTTGGAGGTGCTGGATTACTCTTTGCAGTTCCTACGGTTTTGACGGGAATGAGTGAATTGTGAGTTCTCTTCAACTTCACTCAGTATTCTTCTGACAAGGGAGAGACGCTGATGAAGGATGATAGCCTCACAGGTATGGAATGTGGAAAGGACAAGCGAATCAAAAAGGTTCAGTCACTCAACCTCTCAAGGACGCTACCGAACCCAAAGATATTAGCGGTAGGTCATCTCTGCGACGACTACCTCTCTTTCACAGGCGGGAGCTGATAATCGCACTCGGCACCTACAGCTGCTAAACTCAAAGCTACTCTCACTCACGCTACTCTCAACGATGCTGTAGTCGGCATCGCTGCTTACAACTGGTTCGTCGAGCTTTTTCATCCGATCATGTCACATCATCTGATCGATTACCCGCTTGACGGACAGGTGGGTTCGTCGTCAATCGAAGAATTTGATTCTTCCCAAAACGAACGCACTCCTTTCTACTCTGTGAGTAAGAGCACGCGAATATCTCTGTTCGGCACTTCAACTGACGATAACTGCATGTCCTTTTGCACACAGCGCTCTCCCCGTATTCTTCTATTCGGCTTACCTCGGAGGTACGTTTCTGTCTTTTCTCAGCTATCTATGGCCCGGAATGCTGGTTGATCATGACTTCGTACAGGAAAACTCGTCTACACGTATGGAATGGGCGTACAAAGGCAAGGAGAAGCTGCAGAGATGAAGAAGAAAATGGAGAAATCGTGAGTGAAGGACGAGGTACAGTCGAGCGAAATACGAATCGCTGACTATGTCTTGATCTACACCACAGATCGTAGAACCTCCGAGAGAGATGGATAGAATGACGCGTGAAGCTGTATATAGCTGGATACTCTTTCTTTCGTTGTCGTTGTCGTTTCGATCTTTGTTTCTGTTACTTCTGTTACTTCTCTGAACATACCTTTCATTCTGCAACGATCCTGTTCGTTGCTGAAGTAAGCTCGCGAGTGGTCTGAGTAAGTGCGAGAGAGCTCATGCGGGAAACCGAGTTTGCGAAATGGTTCGACGTTGAATGCGAAATTTCGAAGAGCTTGCAACTTTCTCTCTCCTTCCCTTCCCTCTCCATCCTCGACTCCTCTCTCAAGCTCTCACAAGACTCAGTCTCGACTGTCAGTCTATCTCAATCACTCCGTCGCGTCCATTCCTCCAGAACGATGCTCCTCCTTTCCCCGATCTCAATCCTCGTCGTACTCGTTCAAACCGTCTCTGCGAACTCTCCTGATCGCTTCAGACGACCTTCAAGGACAGCTAGATATCCCTCAAGGACAGCTACTTTCGTTACTCAACCTTACACGGATACTCACGAATTTCCCTTCGCTTTGAAAAGTTCGTCTTCCTTTCTGCTCTCTTCCTTATCGATGCGAGCTGAGAGGTCTTCCCTCGTGACTTCTAGCTCACACTAACGTCTCTCCAGTCAATCTCGAGGCTGCTCCAACCCCAACGCCTACTCCTAATCTCCTCCGTCGTTCGCCTTCAAGCGAATTCATCACTTTCGATTCCTGGTTCTCCTACATCTCCGACTCTCACCACTCTCATCACGAACGCAACGATCAATCAAACTGTTACGCTTCCTTCATCAACGATTGGAGTACCAGAAAGGGGCATGAAGAGTGGACGACGGATAGGAGGGAAATTCAGCAGGAATGGTGGGAGTGGGAGAGGTTACATTGTAAGGATGATCATGGTGACTGGAATGAGGGAGGTAGGATCAAAGGCTCGAGGTGAGTTCTGATTGAGGAAAGGAGGAGAGCGTGAGCTGGTTTTCGAGCTTGCGAAATTGAGAGAAACAGTTTCGTTGGTTTGGGTTTGGGGGTGGTTCTTCTCGTCTTGCTTGTTTGAGATAAAGGCGAAAGATCTTGTAGCTTAGTAGTGCTATCTAGTATAATCGAAGAGGAGGGAATGAAGGACTTGAGAAGGGAATTGTAATCGCTTTCTTTGTTCAAACTCGCTCGCGCACATTGAGGGTCTCGCTATAGACTCTGTTTCTTGTCGCACGATATCACGAGAGGAGAGGGGATCAATTGATCAGGAGAAGTTAAAGCCAATCTCATCGTGCGTTTCAGTAAGCGTTTCATTCGAGCATTTCATTCGTGCATTCCGATTCCTGTTCCCGACTTCTTGCAGGCTCCTAGACCTTCCTTCGTATGCTTCGCCTACTGGTCCCGACTAGTGCCACTCTTCTTCCTCGGCTCCTTCTGCCTCCTAGAGAAATCCTCCGAGATCCAAGAATCAAACCACTCGCTCCCTTGCTTCTCATAGACAAGTACGATTCCCTTCTCGCTACAAGCACGCTGAAGCTCTTCAGAGTAACCGACATCTCTGGCTTTCGTTGGATTTGCGGGATCGAGGGAGCTGTCGAGGTAGATCGATTTGAGGCGAGCGGAACCTTGTAGTTGGATGCGTAATGTCAATCTTACAAGGAGGCTGGGTGTGTGGGGCGTTGCGACTCGTAGATGCTGAATGTCGCGGAAGTAGTCGATGTAAGGCAACTCGTACCCTTGCAGGTCGAAAAGCGTACGATCGAGTGCCAGCACGAGACAGTCCGGTGCATGAGTGAGGACATCTACATCAAGGAAGAGGGCTTGAAGCTGTGGATAGAGGTTGGCCGAACGCTCTAATCCGGACCAGGCAAGAGGATCTGCTTTAGGGGACTTGATCGCGAGATATCGTAATGACGGAAGTTTAGCGGGCTGTAGGAAGTTGGTGAGCACGTCGGTAACCATTCCTTGGATGGCGAAGGATTCGAGATGAGCAAGCACGAAAGGTGAATCCAGTACGATGTTGTCGCAGGCGAGTTGCAAACTTCGAAGGTCTGTTCAAGGCGAAAAAATTAGTTCCTTCTGACATTTAAGAGCATAGACGCAAGCTCGTACTCTTGAAACGCCCAAATACACCCAAGCCGAGCGTCTGCTCCATGGAAAGATCGGCAGAAAGGAATTCGAGACCTGGACTCGAAGTCGCCAGTTTCCTCAGGTACATCGAAGCGCAACCAGTAGCAGCGGCACTCAGGATTGCCATTTGGCGTAGAGCTTGACATGTGTGTTGCAGCTCGAGCACGTCGAGAGTATCGTTGAGACGTTCGAGCGATTCCAACCAAACGATCTCGGCCAAAAGAGGTTGTGCGATCGGAAGGAAGCGGTGAGAGACGAGGCAGAGGACACGAAGTGTAGATTGACGGTCTATATAAGTGGTAGAATGGAAGGTGGAGGGGACGGAAGATTCGATGATTTGTCGAACGAGTTCAGTGGGAAGCGAGGAGAAGGACATTGCCGAAGGTGAGGTGAGGGGGAAGCTGAAGCGGTGTAAGGAGAGAGATAGGATTGTAGTTGATCTGTTCCAAAAGTGTCAATGTTAGCTACGAGTCTGCAGAGGGGGAGAAAGGGAGATTGAGATGAAGGAGGAAAGAAGGACCGGTCAACTCACTCGAGAAACGTCTGTATAGCGCCTAACTCTTGTTCACTGGTCTCTGAATACTCGTAGATGTTGTGAATGCTTGCTAGTGTTCGATTTGAGGGAGGAGAGGGCGATGTTCGATGAAGAGGGGAAGCGATTCAAATTGACGAGGAAGGGCCGGGACTACAAAGCGAGTCGTTCGATGTCTTATCTGAGTAGTTCTGAGGCTGGTCTGAGACTTTGAGCGAGTTTCGAGTCGATGAAGTGAAAGGTAGAAAAGCGAGATTCTCCTTTCGCAAGTTCACGATCTTGTCACCTCGAGAAGTCAAGTTTCTCCTAGCTTCCTGGCAGAGATGAG
>Ga0308169_10006656_pt1 | contig 10116 bp, 10 predicted proteins | sample PhyBR1_2_FD_202139 | JGI IMG/M metagenome (GOLD analysis project Ga0308169, IMG submission 202139) | Phyllosphere microbial communities from UC Gill Tract Community Farm, Albany, California, United States - DLSLSB.R1 | ecosystem: Host-associated > Plants > Phyllosphere > Unclassified | place... | reverse complement strand
AGCTCATGGAGAATCGACGTGCGCCATAAAGGGCGGTTTTTTTGGGATGAATCCCTTATTATAGGGGAATTAGTTCAACCAACCGGATTCATCAGGCTGCTTCATGTCATCTTTGTCTCAAAACCTTTCCGCCTCCGCCGACGCAGTGCCCGATACCCGGCTGTCGCAACTGAACGCATGGCTGGCCACGACCGGCCTGGTCGACGTCGCGTCGGGCCGCCGTGCCTCGGTTGACGCCAGTTTCCGGCGCTACTTCCGCTACGACGTCGTCGTCGACATGCAGGCCAAACTGGGCGCGACGCTGGTCGCAATGGACGCCCCGCCCGAGCGCGAGAACGTGCCGGCCTTCGTCCACGTGCAGGGTTTGCTGCTGGAAGCTGGCGTGAGCGTGCCGGCCATCGCCGCGCGCAACATCGAACAGGGTTTCCTGCTGCTGTCCGACCTGGGCAACACCACCTACCTGTCGCGCCTGTCGATTGACAACGCTGCCTTCATGTATTCGGACGCCGTCGACGCGCTGCTCAAGTTCCAGATGGCCAGCCAGCCGGACGTGCTGCCCGAGTTCGACCGCGCCTTCGTCATGCGCGAACTGGGCATCTTCCCCGAGTGGTACCTGGGCAAGCACCTGGGCGTGACGCTCGACGACAAACAGCAGGCGCAGCTCGACAAGGTATTCGAAGCGATTACCGCCAACGTGCTGGCGCAGCAGCAGGTGTTCATGCACCGCGATTTCCACTCGCGCAACCTGATGTTCCTCGACCAGCACAACCCGGGCGTGATCGACTTCCAGGATGCCGTGTATGGCCCGGTCACGTACGACCTGGCTTCGCTGCTGCGCGATGCCTACATCCAGTGGGACGAAGACATGGTGCTCGACTGGGTGGTGCGCTACTGGCAAAGCGCCAAAAGCGTCGGCCTGCCGGTCAATCCCGACATCGACGCGTTCTACCGCGACTTCGAATACATGGCCCTGCAGCGCCACCTGAAAATCCTCGGCATCTTCTGTCGCCTGAACTACCGCGACAACAAGGCCCACTACATGGGCGACCTGCCGACGGTGCTCGACTACGTGCGCAAGACCGCCAACCGCTACAACGAACTCAAGCCGCTGCTTCGCCTGCTCGACGCAATCGACGACAAGCCGCAGCAGTTCGGCTACACCTTCTAAGGCAACCATCATGAAAGCGATGATTTTTGCCGCCGGCCGCGGCGAGCGCATGCGGCCACTGACCGACACCTGCCCGAAGCCCCTGCTCAAGGTGCGCGGCCGGCCCCTGATCACCTGGCATGTACTGAACCTGGTGCGCGCCGGGATCGTCGACATCGTCATCAACCACTCGCACCTGGGTCACATGATCGAGGCCGAGCTGGGCGACGGCAGCCGCTACGGCGCGCGCATCGTCTATTCGCACGAACCGAGCCCGCTCGAGACGGCCGGCGGCGTGGCCAATGCGCTGCACCTGTTGGGCGACGAACCGTTTCTGGCGGTGTCGGGCGACATCTATGCGCCCTACTTCGACTTTACCGAGGCGCTCGATGCGCTCAAGGACAAGGATGCGGTCGGCCAGGTCTATGCGGTCGACCAGCGTGACATCGCCTGGCTGTGGCTCACGCCAAACCCCTGGCACAACCCCGAGGGCGACTTTGCCGTCGACATGTACACGCTGCGGAACGAGGGTGACATCAAGTTTAATTTCGCCGGCATCGGCGTCTACCGGCCCGAGATGTTCGACGGCATCCGCGCGGGCGAATTCGTCAAGTTCGGGCCCCTGATGCGCCAGTACATCGAACAGGGTCGCATCGGCGGCGAGGTGTATCACGGCCAGTGGGTCAATGTCGGCACCGTCGGCCAGCTCGAAGAACTGAACGCGCCGCTGCGGCCGGCCAAGTCGGCGCCATGATCTCGGCCGGTGCCGTGCATGCGGATCGGCGCGCACGCGTGCTGGCGCAGATGCCGCCGGGCGCGGTGGCGGTGCTGGGCACGGCGCCCGAAGTCATGCGCAATGGCGACAGCCCGTATCCCTACCGGCACGACAGCTATTTTTACTACCTGAGCGGCTTCACCGAGCCTGACAGCGTCATCGTGCTGGTGGCGGCGCTCGATGCGCGCCCTGCCCGCGCGCTCCTGTTCTGCCGTGCCAAAGATCCCGACCATGAAATCTGGGACGGCTTTCGCTACGGGCCCGATGCGGCGCGCACGGCGTTCGGGTTCGACGAGGCGTATCCGGTCGACGAACTCGATCACCGCATGGTGAGCATGCTGTCGAATGCACCGGCGCTGTACTACGCGCCGGGCCACAGCGCAGCGCTCGATGCGCAAATCACCGGTTGGCTGAAGGGCGTGCGCGCGCTGGGCCGCACGGGCGTAACAGCGCCGGCGACGACGCACAACCTGCTGGTGCTGCTGGACGAGATGCGGCTGGTCAAGGATGCGCACGAAGTGGACCTGATGGCGCGCGCCGGCGCCATCTCGGCTGCGGCGCATGCGCGCGCGATGCGCGCCACGCGGCCCGGGATGATCGAGTACGAGATCGAGGCCGAACTGCTGCACGAATTTCGCCGCAACGGCGCGCAGGCGCCGGCGTATTCGTCGATTGTCGCATCGGGCCCGAATGCCTGCGTGCTGCACTATATTGCCAACGACCGCCGCATTCTGGATGGCGAGCTGGTACTGATCGACGCCGGCTGCGAAGTCGATGGCTACGCGGGCGACATCACGCGCACCTATCCGGCCAATGGCCGCTTCACGGCGCCACAGCGCACGCTGTATGAACTGGTGCTGCGCGCCCAGGCCGCAGCGCTGGCGGCCGTCCGGCCCGGCCAACCCTATAGTGGCATCCACGAGGCAGCGGTGCGGGTGCTGACCGAAGGGATGCTCGACCTGGGCCTGCTCGACAAACGCAAGGTCGGCTCGGTCGACGACGCGATCGACACGCGCGCGTTCGCCCAGTTCTACATGCACGGCACCGGCCACTGGCTCGGGATGGACGTGCACGATGTGGGCGTGTACCGCGACCTGACGCTGCCCGAGAAACCATCGCGCGCGCTGCAGCCGGGCATGGCGCTGACCGTGGAGCCGGGCATCTATGTGCGGCCGGCCGACGGCGTGCCCGAACAATACTGGAACATCGGCATCCGGATCGAGGACGACGTCGTCGTTACCGATACGGGTGCGCGCATCCTGACGGACGGCGTACCGAAAGACGTGGCGGAGATTGAAGCATGGATGAAGGCAGCGCGATGACGAACCAAACTTACGACGTCGATGTGGCGATCTGCGGCGCGGGGCCGGTGGGCCTGGCGCTGGCGGGCTTTTTGGTCCGGCGCGGCATCGCCGGGGCGCGCATCGCGCTCATCGACGGCAAGTCGCTGGGCCAGGCGATTTCGGATCCGCGTTCGATCGCGCTGTCGTGGGGCAGCGCGCAATTGCTGCAAGAGGTGGGTGCGTGGCCGCTGGCAGCCACGCCGATCCACGAGATCCACGTCTCGCGCCGCGGCCAGCTGGGCCGCAGCCTGATGCAGCGCGAAGACCATGACGTGCCGGCGCTGGGCTACGTGACGCGCTACGGCGCCGTCGTCGATGCGCTGGCGAAGGTCGGCGAGCAGGCCGGCGTCTTGACGCTGCGCCCGGCGCGCGTGACGTCGCTCGATGAACAGCCCGATGCGGCGCTGTTGCACCTGGACGACGGCAGCACGGTGCGTGCACGGGTGGCGGTACAGGCCGAAGGCGGCCTGTTTGGCGCGCAGGACCAGCGCGCCCGCAGCCGCGATTACGAACAGAGCGCCGTCATCGCACGCGTGACGACGGCGCTGCCGATCGCGCACCGCGCGTTCGAACGCTTCACCGGCGAAGGCCCGCTGGCACTGCTGCCCGAAGACGGCGCCGATGGCCACCAGTACGCGCTGGTCTGGTGCATGCGCCCGGAGCGCGCACAAGCGATCCTGGCACTGGACGACACGCGGTTCCTGACGCAGCTGGGCGAGGCATTCGGCGCCCGCCTGGGCGCCTTCACGAAGGTATCGCCGCGCAGCGCGTTCCCACTCGGCCTGAACGCCGAAGCACGTGCCACGGCGCGCACGGTCGCCATCGGCAATGCCGCGCAAACGCTGCACCCGGTGGCCGGCCAGGGCCTGAACCTGGGCCTGCGCGACGCCGCTGTGCTGGCACGCCAGCTGGCGCGCGGGACGGACGCCGAAGCCATCGCGCGCTTCACAGAAGACCGCGCAGGCGACCGCCGCACGACCATCGGCCTGACCGACACGATGGCCCGCGCCTTCACGATCCCCGGCCCGCTGCAACCACTGCTCGGCCTGGGCCTGGCAGCCCTCGACCTGACCCGCCCCGCCCGCACACTGCTGGCCGACCTGATGATGTTCGGCCGCCGCTAACCCGGAGCAATTACCCAACAATTGGGGTCAGAGTCGAATTGTTTGACAACGTTTTGTTAAATGGCCGCCAATACATTGCCAACGGCGATGTATTGGCGGCTGCCATGTCAGTAGCGTAGGGTGGACGGCTGCGCCGTCCACGCGTTCAACTGATTCAATTCGACCGCGACAGCGCTTCCAGCAATTTGGTAGCCGTTGCCGCCGACGAACCCGGATTCTGACCGGTGATCAGCAAGCCATCGGTGACCACATACGAACCCCAGTCGTCGGTGCGCGAATAGTTGCCGCCTTTGGCCTTGAGCTCGTCTTCCACCAGGAATGGCACGATGTCCGTCAGTTCAACGGCGGCTTCTTCGGTATTGGTAAAGCCCGTGACGCGCTTGCCCTGCACGAGCGGCGTGCCGTCGGCATTCTTCACGTGACGCAGCACGCCCGGTGCGTGGCACACCAGCGCCACCGGCTTGTTCGCAGCGATGAACGACTCGATCAGCGCGATCGAGTTGCGGTCTTCGGCCAGGTCCCACAGCGGGCCGTGGCCGCCCGGGTAGAACACGGCATCGAAGTCACCCTGCGAGACGCTGTCGAGGCGCACGGTCGCGGCCAGTTGCGCGTTCGCCGCGGCGTCGGCTTTGAAGCGGCGGGTGTCATCGGTCTGGGCCGATTCATCATCACTCTTCGGGTCGAGTGGCGGCTGGCCACCGGCAGGCGAAGCCAGCACGATGTTGGCGCCAGCTTCCTTCAGTGCGTAGTACGGGGCGGCCAGTTCTTCGAGCCAGAAGCCGGTCTTGCGGCCGGTGTTGCCCAGGGTGTCGTGCGAAGTCAGTACGATCAGAATGTTCATGGTGTGGCTCCTTGTTGTTGATGTTAATAGACCAGTCGTCTAGATTGTGTGTCAAAAAAACGCTTCATGAGAAGCGTTTGGTACTCATGTTATTCGGGCAATTGCAACAGGCGCCGCATGGTCGCCAGCGCCGCATCGAACGCTACTGCATCCCGCGCAATCTTGGCCATGAGGCTGGCGCCCAGCCACAGCTGGTACAGGCTCTGCGCCACCTGCCCTGCTTCGCCCTCCACCTTCAGCGAACCGTCGGCGATGCCGCCTTCAATGGCCTCGGCCAGACGGGCGACGATGCCTGCGGTACCTTGCTTGAGCGTCAGGCGCATCGGCTCGGACAGATCTACCACTTCCGCGCCCAGCTTGACGGCCAGGCACTTGCCCTGGCAATCGTCAAATGACTGGTTCGTGCGCCATTGCCCGAAGTAGGTCAGCAATTTGCCAGCCATCGTCGCTGACGGCGCGCGCAGCGTGACGTCCATCTCTGCCAGATACGCGTCGAAATACCTGGCCAGCAGCGCTTCGCCAAAGGCATCCTTCGAGCCGAAGTAATGGTAGAACGATCCCTTCGGCACGCCAGCGGAGACCAGGATCTCGTTCAGGCCTACCGCCGAGAACCCTTTGCCAGCCATGATGCGCTGTCCGACGTCGAGGATAGTGTCGCGAACGCCGGACGATTCAGAGGTCAATGCTTTTGCCATGAACCTACTATACATCAAATTAGACCAGTCGTCTATAACCGTACTCAAGCGGATCGCCGGGCTGGATTGGCCAGCATTCCTGAAGGCTATTAGCCAATAATTCGACTCTGACCCTAATTGTTGGGCTATTGCTTAGTCGACGGCTTTGACCATCGCTTCGATGACTTTTTTGGCGTCGCCGAAGACCATCATCGTGTTGGGCTGGTAGAACAGGTCGTTGTCCAGGCCCGCGTAGCCCGAGGCCATCGAGCGTTTGTTGACGATGATGCTTTTGGCCCGGTAGGCTTCCAGAATCGGCATGCCGGCGATCGCCGATTTCGGGTCTTTCGCGGCCGGGTTCACCACGTCGTTGGCGCCCAGGACCAGCACCACGTCGGTCTGGCCGAATTCGCCGTTGATGTCTTCCATCTCGGCCACCTGGTCGTACGGTACCTCGGCTTCCGCCAGCAGCACGTTCATGTGGCCCGGCATGCGCCCGGCCACGGGGTGGATCGCGTAGCGCACCGTCACGCCGTGCGCTGTCAGCTTGTCGACCAGTTCCTTGACCGTGTGCTGCGCGCGCGCCACGGCCAGGCCGTAGCCGGGGACGATGATGACCGACTCGGCATTCTGCAGGATGAACGCGGCGTCTTCGGCCGAGCCGGATTTGACGGGCCGCTGCTCTTTCGCGCCGCCCGCATCGGCCACCGCTTCGCCGCCAAAGCCGCCCAGCAGCACATTGAAGAACGAGCGGTTCATTGCCTTGCACATGATGTACGACAGGATCGCGCCGCTCGAGCCCACCAGCGAGCCGGCGATGATCAGCATCGCGTTGTTCAGCGAGAAGCCGATGCCCGCCGCTGCCCAGCCCGAGTACGAGTTGAGCATCGAGACCACCACCGGCATGTCGGCCCCGCCGATCGGGATAATGATCAGCACGCCCAGCACAAACGCCAGCGCCGCCATCACGATGAACGCGCCCCATGCGGGTTCAAGGCCGTCGGCAAAACAGAAGACCAGCCCCAGCGCGACAATCGCGATGGCGACCAGCAGGTTCAGGATGTGCTGGCCCGCAAAGCGCACCGGCGCGCCCTGGAACAGGCGGAACTTGTACTTGCCCGACAGCTTGCCGAAGGCGATCACCGAACCCGAAAACGTCACCGCGCCGACGAACGTGCCGATGAACAGCTCGAGCCGGTTCCCGAACGGCAGCGGCTCACCCCGCGTCGTGATGTTGAAGGCCCACGGCTCGGCCACCGCCGCGATCGCGATGCAGACGGCGGCCAGCCCGATCAGCGAGTGCATCGCCGCGACCAGTTCCGGCATCTTGGTCATCTCGACTTTTTTCGCGGCGGTCGCGCCAATGGCGCCGCCCACGACCACGCCCAGCAGCACCAGGCCAAATCCCAGTCCCCCGCCCTGCTGCAGCCGCTCCTGCAGCTTGAGCATCAGCGCGATGGTGGTCAGCACCGCGATCGCCATGCCGGCCATCCCGAACGCATTGCCCAAGCGCGCCGTCGATGGTGACGACAGACCCTTGAGCGCCTGGATGAAGCACACCGAGGCCACCAGATAGAACAGCGTGACCAGGTTCATGCTGATGGCGTTCATGCCGCGTCCTCCTGCTTCGGCGCGGCCTTGGGCGCCTTCTTGCGGAACATCTCCAGCATGCGCTGCGTGACCAGGAAACCACCGAACACGTTCACGGCCGCCAGGGCGACGGCCAGCGTGCCGGCCACGCGCCCCGTCACCCCTTCGGTCAGGCCCGCGGCCAGCATGGCGCCGACGATGACGATCGCCGAGATGGCATTGGTGACCGCCATCAGGGGCGTGTGCAGCGCGGGGGTGACGGTCCAGACCACGTGGTAGCCGACGTAGATCGCCAGTACGAAGATGATCAGGTTGATGACGGTGTGGCTGATGTCCATGGTGTCTCCTGTCCGTTCTTGTCAACGATGCCAACGTCTTATTTGCCAACGTCTTATTTGCGCAGCAGCTCTCCGGCGCTGCACATCAGGGTCGCGCGCACGATCTCGTCGTCGCGGTCGATATGAAACCGGTCGTCGGCGTCGATCACCAGCTTGAGAAAATCGAGCACATTGCGTGCATACAGGGCCGAAGCATCGGCCGGCACCAGCGTGGCCAGATCGGGCTCGCCGATGATGTGCACGCCGTGTTTCAGGACAGTGGCGCCGATCTCGCTCAGGACGCAGTTGCCGCCCTGCGCCACAGCCATGTCGACGATCACGGACCCGGGCTTCATCGCGCGCACGGTGTCTTCGCCAATCAGCACCGGCGCGCGCCGGCCCGGAATCAACGCCGTGGTAATGATGATGTCGGCCAGCTTCGCGCGTTCGTGCACGAGCTGTGCCTGGCGCCGCATCCAGTCGGCCGGCATCGCGCGCGCATAGCCGCCGCTGCCGGCCGCGATCTCGCGCTCTTCGTCGGTTTCATACGGCACGTCGATGAATTTCGCGCCCAGTGACTCCACCTGCTCTTTTACCGGTGGGCGCACGTCGGACGCTTCGATGACGGCGCCCAGCCGCTTGGCCGTGGCGATCGCCTGCAGGCCGGCCACGCCGACGCCCATGATCAGCACGCGCGCGGCCTTGACGGTGCCGGCGGCCGTCATCAGCATCGGCATGAAGCGCCCGTAGGTATTTGCGGCCATCAGGATGGCCTTGTAACCGGCGATGTTGGCCTGTGACGACAGCACGTCGAGCGATTGTGCACGCGTGATGCGCGGCGCGGCTTCCAGGGCAAAGGCGGTGATGCCGGCCGTGGCCAGCGCGGCGAGACCCTCGCCATCGAAGGGATCGAGCATGCCGACCAGGACGGCTTCGCGGCGCATCATGGCCAGCTCGCCGGCGGCCGGACTGCGCACCTTGAGCACCAGGTCGGCGCCGAACGCGCCAGGGGCATCGACGATGACGGCGCCTGCGGCCTCGAACGCGGCATCTGGCGCCGCTGCATGCAGGCCGGCGCCGGCCTGCACCACGACCTCGTGGCGCGCGGCCAGCTTTTTCACGGTCTCGGGGGTGGCTGCAACACGGGTTTCGCCCGGCCGGGTTTCGGCCGGAATACCAATTCTCATGGATCCCTCCATTCGTTGAACTGCCGCGCCAGCAAATCTATCACGTCTTTACAGTGATTGTTCAAATATTAAATCTGCGTGGCCGATTTGATCCTCCGTAGACGCGGTGCAGGGCACACGGGGCCATGATGGTTGTTTTTGCGACAGATCAAGCCCGATTAACCACATGCCAACGTTGCAGGAAGCGACCGGCTGAGCAAACACGGGCCTTGTCAAGGTAGAATACCGGCTCATTTTCAAGGACAGGCATGAGCGATATCTTCAAACCATCGGTTACCGTGGCAGCGATCATCGAGCACGAGGGCCGGTTCCTGCTGATCGAAGAAGAGACGAGCGAAGGTATCAAGCTGAACCAGCCCGCCGGCCATCTCGACCCGCACGAATCGCTGGAACAGGCGGTGGTGCGCGAAGCGCTCGAAGAAACGGCGCACGAATTCATCCCGCGCTCGCTGGTGGGCATGTACATGTCGCGCTACCACTCGAAGTCGCGCAATGCCGACGTCACCTACCTGCGTTTCACCTTCGCCGGCAGCGTCGGACGCCAGTTCGACCAGCCGCTCGACGAGGGCATCCTGCGCACCATGTGGATGACGCGCGACGAAATCGCCGCCACCGTCGACCGCCACCGCAGCCCGATCGTGCTGCGCTGCGTGGACGATTACCTGGCCGGCCAGAGCACCCCGCTCTCGCTGCTGCACACCCACCCTTCGGTATTCGAAGGCGGGATCTGAAGAATTCACTACGGACGTAACATGCGCAAGAAAAAAGTCGTGATCGGGATGTCGGGCGGAGTCGACTCCTCGGTCGCGGCCTGGATGCTCAAGGAACAAGGCTACGACGTGGTCGGCCTGTTCATGAAAAACTGGGAAGACGACGACGATTCCGAATACTGCTCGACGCGCCAGGACTGGATCGACGCGGCCAGCGTGGCCGACGTGGTCGGCGTGGACATCGAGGCGGTCAACTTCGCCGCCGAATACAAGGACCGCGTGTTCGCCGAGTTCCTGCGCGAATACCAGGCCGGCCGCACTCCGAACCCGGACGTGCTGTGCAACGCCGAAATCAAGTTCAAGGCCTTTCTCGACCATGCGATGAAGCTGGGCGCCGACCTGATCGCC
>Ga0308169_10006655_pt1 | contig 10118 bp, 10 predicted proteins | sample PhyBR1_2_FD_202139 | JGI IMG/M metagenome (GOLD analysis project Ga0308169, IMG submission 202139) | Phyllosphere microbial communities from UC Gill Tract Community Farm, Albany, California, United States - DLSLSB.R1 | ecosystem: Host-associated > Plants > Phyllosphere > Unclassified | place... | reverse complement strand
CTAGTGGAGGATGTAGGCTTTGAGGTAGCCCTGCGTGCGCGAGAGGGGGAGGGAGAGGGGTCAGTTTGCGCTGGGGGAAGAGAGCAGGGGAGGGAGGGAGGTCGAAAGTGGGAGCGAGAAGGGCGAGAGGGAGAGAGCGAGAGGGAGGAAGGAGAGCGAGAGAAGGAAGGAGGGAGGGAGCGCAGGACGACGCACCTGCTCCATCAACGACACGCACATCCCCTCGACGTCCTCAATCTCGAGCTCGCTCTCGCCGTCGCCTCCCCGGTCGGGCGGCATGGCGACGCGCGCGGCGGCGAGGAGTGCCGAGAGTGCGAGCGTCGGCGGGCCCGAGGGCGGGACGGGCCGGCCGTTGGTCGTGATGAGGAGCCTGTGCGGCGGGGCGAGAGGGGGCGTGAGCTCGAGATCAGGGGAGGGCCAGGGGCGAGGGGCGAGAGGGGAGGGAGAGAGGGGAGAGAGAGGGAAGAGGGACGGACGCACACTCTCCTCGCCAAGTTGCGCCAGCACAGCACCTCGAGCTTCTCGCGCAGGAGGAGGTAGTTGCCGCACTTGAGGTGGAACGCCTGGTGCGCGTCGAGCTCGGCGACGACGGCGCGCAGGTTGCCGTGCTGCGCGCGAAAGCGGGCGGGAGGGAGGGAGGGAGGGGGTCAGTGCGGCTCGGGCGGGGCGAGAGAGAGAGGGAGAAGGGGACGCACCTTGAGCGCGGGGAGGAGCGCAGCGTATGGCGCGGCGAGGTTGAAGTGTGCGAGGAGGGCGGGCGAGGGGAAGAAGCCGAGCGGGAGCGATGCCGCGACGAGGTACGTCAGGATGAGGCTGCGAGCGCGAGGAGCCCGAGTCAGTGCCGAACGGCGGGAGCCGAAATTACGAGATAGAGAGGAAAGGGGCGACGCACCGGCCATTCCTCCAGCTCGCCGCACTGCACAGCGCAAACGCCCTCCTCAAGTCGTTCCTCGCCTGCGGCAGCCGCCTCTGGTACAGCGCGATCCTCCCGCGGTAGTACAGGAACGCGCAGCGGTCGCCCTTGGGGACCGTCTCGAGGCGCGCGAGGGCCGCGTTCTGCGTGTTGTTGAGGACCGTGTCGCACAGGCGCAGGTTGGACAGGGCAAAGTAGACGCGGAAGGTCGAGTTGGCGAGGAAGAAGAGGGCGTCGCGCTTCGCGGGCGAGTCGGGCGAGCTGCGAGGGGGGCGAGAGAGATGGAGTGAGTGACAGGGGTGCGCGAGGGGAGGCAGGGAGGAGAGGGGAGGCGAGGACGGACCGGTCGTTGGCAGCGACGCCCATGGGCCGCCCGAGCATGCGCGCCGCCTCGCCTGCGCGGGTGAGCTTGACGTCGCCCGTTGCCCTTCCGACCTGTGGGGTACAGCGACAAGTCAGGCGGGGCGCAAAGGAAGGAGTGAGAGAGGGAGAGTGGGGAACGCACGGCGAGGGCGACGTCGACGAGGCGGCGGGCGTACTTGCGCAGGGTCGGGACGAACCAGCCCGTGTCGCCTTGAGCAAAGAGTCGGTCGGCGGTTCTGCGTCGGACATGCACAGGGTCAGCCATCTGCGAGAGTGAGAGAGAGGGGAACGACGAGGAGGACGAGGCGCACTTGAAGCAGTCCTCGAGGAGGGCGTACTGGCGGTCGAGGGCGGCGGGCGAGGTGCCGAGGGGCGCGTCGCGCGTGTAGAGGAGGACGGCGGCGACAAAGTCGGCGAGCGGGCGCGAGTCGGCGAAGGTCGAGCGCGCGAGGGTCGAGTAGGTCGCGGGGCGCAGGTTGGGGTTGCTCTGCGGCGCGCGCGCAAGTGGGTCAGTCGACTGCGAGGAGCTACAGGGACATAGTGACGGAGCCGGTACGGACCTGGAGGGCGTGTCGGAGGTGTTGCGAGCGGGGCGAAGTGGGGTCGGGCGAGACGAGGGCGGCGAAGGCAGGACCGTCGCGTTGATGGTGGCGGTGCTTGACCTGGTCGAGCCACGAGTCGAGCATGGCGGGTACACCAGTCTAAGCGTGCCCCTGTGGCGTGTGAGGAGAGCGAGGTCGACGTTCAACCTCGTCGTCGTCGCTCCTCCGCGGGGATCGCCTCTCGCTCCTCTCCCTCTCCCTCTCGACCTCGACTGCGTGCGCACAGGCTGCCACTGCCCACCGGAGCCCATGCTCTCGGCTGCGACGCACCGCTTCTCGCGCGCGTCGTCCCTCACCTCGTCATCGCCGCCCCTCGCCTCGCCTTCCGCGACGACGACGACGACCAAGCAGGAGCGGCGCCTGTCGCGCATCTCGCCCTCCGAGTTCGACTCGATCCTCGACTCGGGCAACACGGTCCGCCTCGCGTCGGCACCCGCACCCGCCTCGCCCGACCCGGACCTCGACTACTCGCCGCCCTCGTCCCCTCCAGCAAGCCCGCACCCCTCGCCGCCCGCGACCCACTCGGGCCTCGCACTGCCACCAGGCCTCAGCCCTGACCCGAGGGACAAGAAGCGCTCGGTCCGCCGCGCAAAGAGCACCCTCGGCAGCGTCCCAGAGGCGCCCCCACCCTCGCCCCCGCCCACCGCGCTCGAGTCGTGGGACGCGCTCGCGACCTCGAGTCGGCCACGAGGCGCGAGCCTCCAGGGGCGCGTCGACTCGCCGAGCCGGGCCGCCCTCCCCTTGACCACCACCTCGTCCCCCTCGTCGAGCCGCCCCACCTCGTCCGGCCGCGACGTCCCCTCCCTCCCGCCCTCGTTCCCCTCCTCGATCGTCGTCCCCTCGCGCACACCGCGCGCCGCCCGCCCGAGCGCGTCCGCCAACGACGACGCCGAGCGCCCGCTCTCGAGCTCGACCATCTCGACCGGCTCGTTCGTCCACGTGCCGTTCCCGCCCGGCGCGCCCGTCGAGAACCGCGCGCCGAGCAGCGCGGGCGGCGACGGCAAGGGCGTCTCGGCGGCGTCGCTCGCGGCGGTCGGGTTCGAGTTTGGGGCGGTGCGCAGGAGGGCGCAGTCGGGCGAGGGAGGAGCTACCGGCGGGGAGGGCAAGGTGCGCTGGCTCTCTCTTCTTCCTCGGTCTCGGCGTCCTCCCTCGCTCGGACGTACTGACCTGGACATGAACGACTGCGTGCAGATGTCGCTCGCGGGCACGATGCGCAAGACGAGCCGGTTCTTCCGCAAGCTCGGCGGCGGCGCCTCGTCGTCTCCCTCGAAGGTCCGTGGCCTTCACGCCCTCGCTGCAGGCTCCTCCTGCAGGCTCGCTGACGCCTGCCCCTTCCACAGACGAGCAGCACCGCCCCCTCAACGCCCTTCGCCGACACCTTCCGCACGCCGCTCGCCCCTCCTCTCCCCTCCCTCTCTCAAAGGAGCACGACCTCGACCCCTCCCGCCTCGCTCACCTCGCCCTCCTCGACCTCTCTCCGCTCCTCCACCGCGCCGGGCACCGGCACCAGCACTGCGCGCGGCTCGCCCGCCCCGCGCAGCCCGCGCGTCAACCGCAGGGACCTCCCGCGCCTCCCGCCACCGGCCGACATGCCGTCTCCCGACCCGGGCCTCGGGCCCGCCTTCGACCTCGCCCCCGACCCCGAGCGAGCGCGCGAGAGCGCCCCGCTCAAGCGCGACACGTCGCACGACTCGGCGCTGTCGAGCCGCTCGGGCCGCTCAGCGGCGACGACGCGCGCGGCGCGCCGCCGCAGCGCGAGCCTGGGGTCGCTCGTGCGGCAGGGCGCCCCTGCGCCCGAGGGCGAGAGCTCGGGCGCCGAGGGGCCGGGCGGCGGGCGCGCAAGGACGCGCACGGAGGAGGACGACCGGCTCCGGCGCGAGCTGCGGCGGTGGCGGCTTGGCGGGGACGGGGTGCTCGGCACGGCGACGCCGGTGGGCGCAGGTGCAAGTGCAGCGGGAGGCGCAGGGACGCTCACGCCGAGCTCGAGCCTGGGCGCGGTGAGCGCGAGCGGCGCGAGCAGGTCGAGCCCGCAGCTCGTGCGCGGCGAGGCGGGCGGCGAGGCGCTCGGCCCGCCGGCACCGGCGCTCGAGGTGCGAAGAGCGTCGGTGCCTGCGCTCGGCGCGGCGGTCGGCACGGCGGCGGCGGCGGCGGCGGCGGCGGGCAGGGCGAGCCTGCCGGCCATCCCGTCCCTGTCGCCCTTGCCCGCCTTTGCACCCTCGACGGGCTCTTCCCCAGGCGGCGAGGCTCCACCTTCGCCGTCTCCTCTCCGACCGCCGTCCACCACGAGCGCCTCGTCCTCCCCCTCGCCGTCGACGCCCGAGATCCGCCTCACCCCCTCGTCTCGCAACGGCTCCGTCTCGTCGGCCGTCACGATCGGCCCGGCGCCGAGCAGCACGGGCACGGCGCGCGGGTCTGTCTCGTCCACGTCGACGGCCGACGGCGGCGCGCCGGTTGGGCTCGGGCTCGGGCTCGGGACCATCGTCGAGGCGGCTGCGGCGCCCAGCGTCGCGCTCGCCATCGTTTCGACGGCGCCCGTGGTCCAGACCGACGGGTCCGACGTCAGCGCCAAGCCTCTCCCGCCGTCGCCGCGCACAAAGTCGCCGCCGCCCACTGTCGAGCCTGAGCCCGCGCTCGAGCCCGTCGGCAGCACCGCGCCCGCGCCCATCGCCGGCTTGCCGCCGCTCGCCGCGCGCCTCGAGTCGTCCCTCTCGAGCAGCACCACCGCGTCCTCGTTCGCGTCGCTCGTCGCCGCGCGCGCCGCCGCCTCTCCGCCTCCGCCTCCGCGCACGGGCGCGGCGCGGCGCAGCAAGGCCGCCGTGCAGGCTGCGGCGGACGAGCTCCTGAGCGAGGACGAGGTGCACGAGCGCGCGAGGGGGCTCGCGGAGCAGGCGTGGGACGAGGACGAGGCGTTCGTCGAGCGGAGGAAGATTGCCGAGTGGCTCGGGTCGGCGTGCGTTTCTCTTTCCCGCTTCCTTCGCCTCCCTCGTCTGCAGCCTTGACGAGCGTGAGCTGATGGAGGTCATGGAGTGCGCGCAGGAACCGGGTCAACGCGGCGACGCTGCGGCTGTACGTCGACAAGTTTGACTTTGCGGGCCTTTCGCTCGACGCGGCGTTCCGGTGCGTCCCTCTCGCCTCTCGCTCTGCTCGCTGCACCATGACCATGCACTGACGTGCTCGACTTCCTGCAGGCGGCTGTGCGGCAAGCTGTACCTCAAGGGAGAGACGCAGCAGGTCGACCGCATCCTCGAGCAGTTCAGCCGGCGGTACTTTGACGACAACCCCAAGATCGTCTACGGCAGCCCTGGTGCGTCCACGCCTCTCGCAGCTTCCTCTCGAGCCCGCGCGCGGCAGCGCTGATGCTCCTGCGCCCCCGCAGACGTCGTCCACGCCGTGTCGTACTCGCTCCTCCTCCTCAACACGGACCTGCACGTCGTCGACTCGACGACCCGCATGACGCGCGCACAGTTCATCCGCAACACGCTCGACGCCATCCGCGCCCAGACGGGCCCCGACGCCGAGCTCCTCGCCGGCGACTACCCCGCGCCGACCGACTCGTCCTCGTCCGTCTTCCGCCTCGGCAACGCCGAGGCGTCGTCCTCGCGCAGGTCGCTCGACCGCTCTCGACAGAGCGCGAGCGTCGTCAGCCTCGCAGCAGCAGCAGCAGCAGCCGACGGCGCGAGCAGCTCGCCGGCGCCGTCCGTGTCGGGCTCGCCCGTCATCACGCGCACGGGCCCCGAGGGCAGGTCCGACAGCCCGGCGCGCTCCTCCAGGGCCGCATCGACGCCTGTGCTCAAGCTCGACGAGACCAACCTGCAAGCTGCGCTCAAGGTGCGTGCACGGTCCCTCTCGCGCTCGTCGACCTTCCCAAGTTGAAAGGCTTCGAGTTGACGCCGTCTGCACTCTCGCACGCAGGACATGTACAACGCCATCAAGTCGCAGCCCGTGTACCAGATCTCGAGCGGCTCGGGCTCGTCTTCGGCGCTGCACCTCCCGCACGACCCTTCGCGGCCCTCGGCCGCGCACCGCTCGTCCTTCTCGCTCTCGCCCGGCAGCGGCGGCGGCGGCGGGTCGTCGCCGTACGCGACGTGGGGCGGCGGCGGCATCAGCCGGGCGGCGAGCCGCAGGAGCGCGACGTCGATCGCGAGCGGGACGACGCCGCCGACGAGCGTGTCGTCGGGCTCGGGCGCGTACAAGCGGGCGAGCATCCGCGGCATGGGCGCGTTCCTCGGCGCGGGGTCGAGCCTCGACTTGGTGCGCTCGACGAGCCCGACGCCGAGCACGGCGACCTCGCTCAGCGATGTGCGTCGAGCCTTCTCTCACCTCGTCGTCGTCGTCGTCGTCGTCGTCGTCTCTGCCGCCGCGCCGATCGCTGACTTCCTCGTCTCGCCGCCCGCCCGCAGGAACGCTGGAACACGGCCTACGGCCCGGCCTCGCAGCACCACCACGTGCCGACGATCGGGTTCGCCAACAGCCTGTCGCACACGATCATCCGCGAGCAGCACGAGGGCGGCGGCGGCACGGGCGACGAGACGCGCTCCGAGGCGAGCGAGGTCGACGGCTCGGACGAGGAGCTCGCGCTGCTCGGTGCGCCCTGGGCCAAGGAGGGCATCCTGTCGCGCAAGCACTACTGGGAGTCGGGCGGGAGGCGGGCCAAGGACAAGGGCTGGGTCGAGGCGTTCGTCGTCGTGTCGCAGGGCGAGCTCAAGATGTTCCGCTTCGACGGGGGCGGCGGCGGCGGCGGGAGCGGTCGAGGGGCGGGAGGTGTCGGCGGTGGAGACTGGACGGTGCGTCCCTCCCCACTCGCTCGTGGTCTCGGTCTCGGACCTTCAGAGCCTCGAGCTGACTCTCTCTTCCTCTTCGCGCGCAGTCCAACGCCTCGGCCGTCGGCTCGGTGTCGCTCATCCACGCCTTGTGCTCGGCCATGCCGCCGCCGGGCTACAGCCGCGAGCGCCCGCACTGCTTCGTCCTGACCCTGCCCGGCGGCGGGTCCTACTTCTTCCAGGCCGGCACGCCCGACCTCGTCGCCGAGTGGGTCTCGACGTGCAACTACTGGGCGGCGCGCCTCTCGAAGGAGCCCCTCTCGGGCGGCGTGTCCAACATGGAGTACGGCTGGAACCGCGTCGCCGACTCGAGCGGCCCGAGCGCCGACGACGACCTCGAGGAGATCGCGAGCATCCGCAGCGGGCACAGCCGCAGGAGCTACGCGTCGTCGGCGTTCCACAGCAGCGCGCTCGGCGCGGGCGCCGACCGCACGCACGTCAACGAGTGGAAGCCGCCGCAGGTCCCGCTCGCGCCGAGCCACCTCGGCGAGGAGGCGCAGCTCGACGCGCTCCGGCGGCACTCGGCCATCGTTCAGCGCGAGCTCGCGCAGCACGGCGCGCTTCGAGGGCCCATGACTCGCCTCGTGCGTCGCCGCTCCTCTCCCCGCTCGGACCCCTCGCCGTCGCCGTCGTCCCCAACTGACCTCGCCTCCTCGCCTCCTCCTTCCACCCGCTCGCAGTACCCGTCCCGCAGCGCCGCCGGCTCGAAGGCGCTCGCCAACTGGGAGCGCAAGTCGCAGCACCTCGGCGCCGAGGGCGTCAAGTACCGCACCTACGTCGACGCGCTCGCGAGCGCCGTGCACCTGCGTGCGCTGCGCCGCGGCAAGAAGCAGGTCGAGCGCATGCTCGAGCTCGCCGACCGAGACGCCGACGAGGCGACCGAGGAACTCGCCGTCGGGCTCTCGCCGCTCGACGACGGGCGCTGAGCGCACATACCCCTTCTCGAGCGCGCCCCCTTCTCTTCCTTTTTCTCTTCCTCACGCCCTTTTCTAGATATCCACTACGTCTCTCTCGCATCGCAACATACCTCGGTTCTCGTGCTCGTCCTGCTCGCGCGTCGAGAGAGGAAAAGGAACCGAGAGAAGTCTATATTCCACGACCGAGCACAACAAGAAAGCACGAACCCGCTCCTCCCCACCTCGCACGCCGGCGCTCTAGATGCCCTCGGACTCGCGGTCGAGCGTGAGGAGGGCCGACTCGAGCACGTCGACGCACTTCTCTGCCTCGTGCTCGGTCAGGGTCAGGCTCGGCACGAAGCGGACCGTCTGCTTGCCGCAGCTGAGGACGAGGACGCCGCGCTCGCGCATGAGCTTGACGATGCGCTGCACGTAGTCGTCGCGCTTGAAGGGGAGGCCGAGGATGAGGCCGCGGCCGCGAGGGGGCCCGGCGACGAGGCGCGGGAAGAGGGTCGGGAGGACCGAGAGGCGCTGGTGCAGGTACGACCCGACGGTCTGGACGTGCGTGAGGAACGAGGGTGCAGAGAGGCGCGAGACGACGTGGTGCGCGACGCGCGTCTGGAGGGGCTGCCCGCTGCGAGCGGGAAGAGGGGGGACGGCGTCAGCGAGAGCGAGGGAGAGAAGGTCGCGCTCCAAGGAGGAGAGACAGCGAGAGGACGAACCCGAACGTCGTGCCGTGGTCGCCGATCTTGATCACGTCGGCGACCTTGTCCTTCATGAGGATCGCGCCGATCGGGATGCCCTGCGAGCGCGACGACGACGTGAGCGAGCGTCAGCTGCAGCTCGAGACCGACGACGAGGAGAGGCAGAGAGAGAGGGGACGCACGTTGGCGAGCGGCTTGGCCATGGTGACGACGTCCGGGTGGCAGTCGACCGGCATCGAGCCGTGCGCCCAGAACGAGCCCGTGCGCCCGAGGCCGCACTGCGAGCGAGCGAGCGAGCGAGGGGGCGTGTCAGCTCATCGTGAAAGCGTCGAGAGACGAGGAGAGAGAGCGAGAAAGGCGAGGCGCACCTGGATCTCGTCGTACACGAGGAGCGCGCCGACCTCGTCGCAGCGCTTGCGGAGCGCGCGGAGGAACTCCTCGCTCGCCTCGAGGATGCCGCCCTCGCCCTGCGCACGTGCGTGCGTCGAGTCAGTCGCTGACGTGTCGAGGAGAGAGTGCGAGAGAAGGGGGAGAGAGAGAGCGCGAGGGGGGAGACGCACCTGGATGGGCTCGACGATGACGCCGCACGTCTTCTCGGTGACGGCCTTGTTGATGCCCTCGATGTCGTTCAGGGTCGCGGGGACGAACCCGGGCACGAGCGGGGCGAACGGGGCCTGGTACTTGTCCTGCCAGGTGGCCGACAGGGCGCCCATCGAGCGGCCGTGGAACCCGTCGCGGAACGAGACGATCTCGACCTTCTCGTCGGTCGGGGCGGCGACGCCCTTCTCGGCGCCGTGGGCGTTGCGGAGCGCCGACGTGTACTTGCCGTACTTGCGCATGAACTTGAGCGCGCCCTCGTTCGACTCGGTGCCCGAGTTGGTGAAGAAGACCTTGAGGCCGCCCTCGTCGGCCGTGCCGTTCTCGGTCGGCTGGCCGGCCGGGTAGCCCATGCCGCCGAGCTCCTTGGTCTTCTGGACGACGAGGTACGCGAGCTCGCCCGACCACTCGTTGTGCCACAGGTTCGAGTTGTGCACGAGCTTGCGCGCCTGGTCCTGGAGGATCTTTGCGACGCCGTCGTCGGCGTGGCCGAGGGCGTTGACGGCGATGCCGCCGCTCACGTCGAGGAACTCGCGGTCGTGCGAGTCGTACACCTTGCAGCCTTTGCCGCGCGCGAGGATAAAGTTGGGGCGGGCGTACGTGTTGAGGGTGACGGCGGCGTGGCGCTTGAGCTTGTGCTGGACGTCTTGCGGGACGTGGTCGTCGAGGTGGGTCGGGGTGAGGTAGTCGGTGCAGGCCTTGTTGGCGTAGGTGCGGGTCGAGGGAGCGATCTTGAGGATGCGGGCGGCGGAGGAGGAGGGGGAGGGCGCGAGGCGAGTGAGGCGTGCGGGGGCGGGAGCGCGGGCGAGCATGGCTGGTGCGAGTGGGCGAGTCTATCTAGCTGTCGAGCGGGCACGTCTAGCCGTGGTGCGGACGAGAGAGGAGAGCGACAGGGCCGACTTCATCAGCTCGAGCTGGTCGACCGTGGCTTTGACTTGCCACCCCGCTCGAACCGCACCGGCTGCGACCGTGCACCAGCTGCTCGACTCGCCGACATGGACTGGACCAGCCTAGAGCCGCACATGGCGCACCCGGGTGAGTCGCCGTCGCGCTGCCTCGTCCCCCACCCCGCACCACGACGACACTCAACCCTCCTCGCCGCACCGTGCACGCAGACAACGACAAGCGCATCCATGCACTGCATGCACTCGAACAACTCCTGCGGCAGTCTGACCAGGTGCGCTCCCTCTTGCTCGAGAGGCTCTCTCGACCCCCCTCCCCCT
>Ga0308169_10006654_pt1 | contig 10118 bp, 14 predicted proteins | sample PhyBR1_2_FD_202139 | JGI IMG/M metagenome (GOLD analysis project Ga0308169, IMG submission 202139) | Phyllosphere microbial communities from UC Gill Tract Community Farm, Albany, California, United States - DLSLSB.R1 | ecosystem: Host-associated > Plants > Phyllosphere > Unclassified | place... | reverse complement strand
GCGTTAGCCGGCATTAGCCCCCGACCACCGGCACCGATATCTACACCTGTCATTCATAGTCCCATCACCCCCTCACCTCTACCGACTATACTCACAATTACACCCACCCACCCATGGACGATCTCCTCGATCTCAGCTGGTCAGACAGCACACCTGCAGCTCCAAAACACCCCACACTCCAGCCGCAGACCTCGTCCAGCTCTCGACAACCCACCCCTTCCTCCCACCCTACCTTTGACTTCCTAGCCAAACCGGAGTCCATCCCCAATTACTACTCCGATTCAAGATCAACCCCTCCTGCGCGCGATCCTACCCCAAAAACCGCGCCCTTGCCACACCAAGCGCGCCTGCCCGACTCGACGCTCCGCTCTACCACGCCCAATCCGCTGTCTGTCAAGTCTGGCGGCCATGGCGACGCATTCTCGTCCTTGTTCTCGCTTGCGGGCGGCTCGAACGCTACCCACAACAACACGATGTCTTTGGCAGATAGACAAAAGCAGGCCGAGCGGGAGCGAGCCGAAAAGGCCGAAAAGGAGAGGCAGCAGTTCGAAGCGGAGGGCTCATTTTGGGACAATCTGGGTTCGAGCTCGATTGCCAGGGCGACCTCCTCGAGTCAAGTTGCCAACGGTGCATCTGCGGGGACTCCATTCAGCGGCTTTGACGACCTACTCGCGCCGCAACCGGTTCGGCCGTCGACACTCAGACAGAGCCACACACCATCGCCTACGCCCACCACCCAGCCCGCTGCGACTACCACCGCCCACGTGCCAGGCAAGCATATATGGGACGACGACGATACTTTCCTGGCCGTCTCTTCCAAACCCTCACCCCAATCCAGAGTCTCGCCCCACGCACCCGCCGACCCATTCAACTTTGAAGCATTCGACGACGCCTCCACCCGCCTCGCCCAGCCGTCAAACCAGAACGGTGCATACACATCGTCGTCAGGGATGAGGACCCCAGCGTCAAACTTCGATTTTGGGAACAGAGAAGGCGGCGGGGACGACGATGACGACGATTTTCTGAGCGACTTAAGGGAGCCACCCAGAACAATCTCTCGTGCAAAGGTAGGCCAAGTCCCCAACGCCAAAAGCTAACTCGACAGACGCCTCCCCGACTTGCACAGAGCCGTCCCTCCTCCCCGCCCCCGCACATCATTGGCCAGCTCGTCGAGATGGGCTTCTCGCCCGCTCAGGCGCGCTCCGCATTGGCGCAGACCCAAAGCGGCGTCGACGTGCAGGCGGCCTTGGAGTCGTTACTCACCGCTCTGGCCGGCTCGTCACAAGCTCCTGACGACTTTGGAGAGGAAGACCGGGTCATGCGAGAGCGATCCCGGCGCGAGGAGGATGAGGCGGAACGGCGACGCCGTCGCCGAGCGGGACCATCGCGGGATTCGGTCAGAGCGCGTACAAAGGAAGAGGTCCGCAGCTCGACGCCAAGAGGCGAATCCGAATACGGCGAGCAAGCGGACAAGATCATCGCCCAAGCTAGCGAGATGGGCCAAAGTTTCCTGAAAGGCGCGACATCCTTCTGGAACGCGAGCAAGGAGAAGGCACTGCGAGCGTACGAGGAGCAGAGGCGAGCTATGGAGGCGGGTCAAGAAGGGCGACGGAAGGAGGTGCGGACGGATGGTCGGCCACGGTGGATGGTGGAGGCGGAGGATCGAGACGCGGCCGAGGCGCCGATGACGAGGGGGTCAGGAGGGTTTAAGGACAGCGATGATGAGGAGGACCAACCGCGAGCCGCCGTGATGCCAAATACTGGCTCGCAGCGGCGCCAACAATCGCACCGGCTTGAAAAGCAGAGACCTACCGATGACCTGCTCGATAACCCGAGGTCGTACCAGCCCGCTAGTAGACATCCGGCCGCGTCGAGCTCCCGTGCATCAGCGATCCCGCGCCACGCCACGCCAATACGCCAAGCGACGCCTCCACCACTACCCAAACGCCTCCTTGTCGACGCCAGCCCCTCCCAGATCCAATCGTCCGCGACGAAGAAGACTTCTGGCAACGAGCACTTCAAGCTCGGTCGATTCCCCGAAGCCGAGTCGGCGTATACGTCGGCCATCGCTTCTCTGCCCGAGGGCCATCTGTTCCTGGTACCCCTGTACAACAACCGCGCAGCGACGCGCCTTAAGCTGGGCCAGTCGGCGAGCGCCATCGAAGATTGTTCAACCGTGATCGAGCTCATCGGACCCACCTACCACCCGTCGAAAGAAGCGCCTCTTCCCGACGCCATGGCTTCCGAAGTCAAACTCGGTGAGGGGTTGATCAAAGCCGTAATGAAGCGAGCGCAGGCGTATGAGATGGGCGAAAAGTGGAAACAAGCCCTCGAGGACTGGGAAAGAGTGCTGGGATCCGATGCGAGCTTGGGAGGCGGCTCGCGAGGGTTTGCCTCGGAGGGCGTCAGGCGGGCAAAGAAGATGCTTGACGGCGGTGAGGGCGGCGGCAGTGTCTCGACCAGACCGCCCGAAATTTCTCGCCCAGCGAAACCCACCGCCCCGCCAAAGCCCGTCAACGTCGCCAAATCACAAGCGGTAACCCAGCTGCGCAAAGCGAACCAAGCAGCCGAGGCCGAGGACAACCAACGCGCCGAGCTGCGCGAGACCGTCGACGCCAAAGTCCTGGCCTGGAAGGGCGGCAAGGAGAACAATTTGCGTGCGCTCATCGCGAGCCTCAACACGGTCCTGTGGCCTGAGATTCTGGGCGGCGGCCTAGTGGTGGGCATGCACGAGCTGATCACGGACAAGCAGGTCAAGATCAAGTACATGAAGGTGATCGCCAGGCTGCATCCCGACAAGGTGGGTTCTTCTCGTGCTTGACTATAATTAACCGCAGTTGAACACCATGACCACGACTGTGGAACAAAAGATGCTGGCAAACTCGGTGTTTCACGAGCTAAACACTGCGTGAGTGGACCGACTCGCGTCCGGCGTGTCGCTGATTACTACAGATGGTCGAAGATGAATGGCGGCAGCTAGCTGCGTGTCAGAGACAAGGCGCATCTTTCTCCCCTCAATCGCACCCATCATGCATAATCTAACGCTCCACAGTCCCTCCTTTCATTCTGAGTCGTCCTTTCACACCTACCCTCACAGACTGAGACAAGTCCACCTGCCATCCCAGCTTCAGCGCTGGACCACACACCATGCAAGCGGTACCAGGCATGGCAGCCGCACCAGCCGCACCAGCCGTGATTGGCTGGCCAAGCATCTTGCCAGGACCGTTCATTCTCCTATTACTCCTCCCTGCCTTCCCGCTCATACTGTTCTCAATCGGAGCAAGACCACCCGACACGAGCGCGCTGCCATTCACCACTGACGATTTATGGCAGACCACGGCATTCATCACGGTCGCGGGCGCTGTCGTGCTGAGCATGGGGCTGTACCCGGGCATCCTTAGCGATGCCTCAGCCTGGATCAAGGATGGCGGTGGAGGCATCTGGCGGACGTACTTGGTCGACTTGACCGACGCCCTCACCTCGAAATACTCTCCCACGGCACGAGGCGCGGCTGCACAGCGGGGCATGCACCAACAACATCTGCACCAAGATCAGTGGCATCGGCGACCTCAGAGCAATCAGCATCGCCAAGCCCCTGCCACGGTTCAACAGCCGACCGATCAAGTCGTGGTGCGGTACGAGGACGTACCCGGGACTCCGCACCGGGTCGAATACCGTCCACCAGAGTACAGGCAGGATCGGCGGGGCAAGGTCGTATACCGTCCCGGCGCGAAGAGGGTCATGCCCGGAACAAAAGCTAGCAAGAGGTTGGTGGTGGAGACGATCAAGGTGCAGCCGCCGCCTCGCCTGGGTATGTTATGCACTCTGGCCTCACTGACGACCAGACCCAAAGGATCACTCGTATCTATCCAGCCGACATTTGTCTGCACTGCGCGAGTCGAGCCTGAAAGCATACTACTCGCCCAACAAACCAACCCTCTCACTCATCCTGCTGGCGCTGCTCGTCACCGTGGCATGTCTCATCGTGCTTACGGGCAAGATCCTGCACCCGACGTACGATTCCGACACGGCCGCACGAAAATCCTCGTCCAAGGGCGCCGAGGTCGACTCGTGGTACGTGCGCGAGCTGTCCAAGCGGAAGAAGGAGAAGGAAAAGGAGACGATCGCGCGGAACAAAGAGCAAGAGGCGTCCTTTGTAGGAAGGCTGGCAAAGATGGACAAGGAGACTCGGGACAGAGAGGTCAAGAAGAGGAAACAGGAGATGGAGCTGCTCCGGAAGGAGCTGACTAAGCGAAAGCTCCCGCTGGTGGGTTTGGACTGGGACCTCGACGGCAAGGGGAAGAACAAGAAGAAGTCAAGTGGGCCAAGTCGGTCCGGCAAAGGCGACGACAAGGCAAAGAGTAAGGAGGAAGGACAGAGCGAGAAGGGCCAGCCGGGCAAGATCAGGAAAATGCTGCTTGGCCCACTCGCCGACGGCGTGCCAAAGGAAACCACATCCGGGGGCGGCAAGAGTCTGCTCAAGGACGGTGGGCCAGGCTGGAGACCGGCAGACGATGCTGTGGCGCATGCTGCGATACGAGGTGGGGCTGCACGAGCCGAGAGCATGGCGAACAACCTCGTTGCGCAAAAGGGCGGCTAAAGCTATGTGACCTGGTCCCATGCAAAACTGACTAGACTGTACAAAACGCTTGAACTCACATGCCCATGCTGAAATGCGCCTCTTCATCGTCCACTTCCATCTTCGCTCCGTCCCTAGCTGCACGCTCCTCCTTTCTCACCCGCGCCGCCCGTTCTGCCGCCTTGTGCTCGACATTCTTCACGCGCTTCATCCTCCTCGCCTCAGTTTGGGCCTTTTTCTTCTCCTGCATCTTGAGCCGCTTCGCGGCAAACTTTTCCTCGTGCGCCTCGCATCCGTACCCCTCTAGCTCGCCCGAGGCCGCTTTCGCCGCTGCGTCATTCGGATCCATGCCTTGTGCGACCGCTCGGATCTGGCGACAGTGGGTCAGACATGCCCGCGTGGGGCAGCGCATCGCTGCGACCGAGGGACATGCGGTGGGCGCCGTCGAGACGCAAGGCGAAGACATGTTGGTGGCCGGGGTAGGAGACGCCGGTCTTGAGCCATCCAGGGTCGCAGCAGCAGCGCTAACAAAGTCCTCGTTGCCGCCGACTTCGGTTGACACGGGGGTAGGGCGGATATACGGCTGTGCGACCCAGCTGGGGAGGGTACGGTAGCCCGTTGCTGGGTTGATCGGCGGCGGCCTCCAATCGGGTCCGAGCGCTTCTTGTTCGGGCTGGTCGTCAGCGCCGCACTTGTCGGTTGAACCCACCTTGACTTTGTCGTCAATCTCCTGCAGAACCGCTCGGAATTCGTCCAGATTGCCCGAGACCGGCACTCTTGCTGCCGCGATCTTGTTCCTGATACTCTCATCGCGGTCGAGCTCTGGCTTGAGGAGTCTGAACAAATGTGATCGGATCGCCGAATTGGCTGTCGCCGTTTTCAAACCCTCGACGATGTCCAGGTATCGTCGGGCGAGCAGGGTCAATGGCGGATGAGACATGGGGTGATCCTCTGGCATGAACAGTGCTGGATTCGACAAGTTGCCCTGTCTCGTTAGCGCAACATGTACTTGATACCTAACAGCGCACCTCGGCCGACATGACACCGTCACACCCAGTCACCTCGAGACACCTAGCCACATCCTCCTTGTACAGGATGTTACCGTTGGCAAAGACTGGAATCGATACCGCCTCTTTGACCGCGCGAATCATCTCCCAGTCCGCCAAGCCCGTCATCTGCCCCTTCATCTCCCGGGTGCGCCCGTGGCAGGTGATGATTTGCGCTCCAGCTGCTTCAAACATTTTCGCGTACGCTATAGTACGAGCCTTGTCAGGGAAGACTCGGAACTTGGCCGTTACGGGGATGGATAGGTTCTCGTGCAGGATGCCGACTGTGTGTGAGCGGGAGCCCAGCTCGACATTGAACAGCACCCACCCAACCGCTTGATCAGCTCCCAGTCGTCTTGCAGAAAAGACCCATAGTTTCCCCTCTTCGCTATGCCTTGCGGGCATCCGCTGAAGTGAGCTTTCACAACTCTGTATGCGACCGCACTGACAAGTTGATGTCGACCGCGTCGCATCGATGCTCGACCTTCTTCGCCGCCGCAAGCAAGACCTCTGGGTCGTTGGCGCAGAACTGCACGAACAACGGTCGATCAGAGATACCCAGATCCCCGATATCGTCCAAACTCCCCTCTTCCTCATGCGAAAGGTCGAATTGGCCGTCTCCGCCTTTGGACACCTGCTTGGACGAGGAGAACACTTTGGCATGGATCATGGGTGTGTACACCAGCGTTGCGCCGCCGACGTGCCGTTTGTAAGGGACCTCGGGCGTGGGCTCGCTGGGTGGCCCAGCGAGCGACGGCGACAGGGGCGAACGCGAGAGCATACGCCATGCGAGCTCTGACTGGTCGACCATTGGCGCAACGACGTACTTGGGCGACCCGATCGATCGGTAAAAGTCATACCCGCCGAGTTTTTGCTTGGACGACGAGGGAGCCGAAGGGCCGGCGGTTGGTGCTGACGACATTGCGCGGAGGATGTGTCGAGGCAATACAGAAGCTACTATCTTCTTCCCGATGCCCCTTGGGAGGGGTGATAGGCGGTACACGATGGCGGTGGTGGTCGGTGTACAGATGGAATGACGGTGTAGGCGTAAAAAAGACGATCATCAACAAAGGAGCGAGAGGTCACGTGATCATCCGATCACCCCCACTCAGTCCGCTCACCCCCCCGGATCACCTCAGATCCATACACTTATTGCATCGCCTGTCCTTGCCCTTGTCGCTCCCGAACCCGTCCCGACCCAATGGCCTAGCATGTCGTCAAACTTTTGGTCATCATCGCATGCGCGATACTGGCAGGTCAACCGCTCCCACCTGCACAGGTCGCGCCAGATCGACCTGCAGTACGCTACACCCCGTCAACTCTACTGCCTGGGGATATGGTTCTGCAACCTGATCCAAAAGCTCGGCAAGCGCCTCATGCTGCGACAAGTGCCCATCGCGACCGCAACGGTGTTCTTTCGCCGCTTCTACCTAAAGAACAGCTACTGCGAGACGAACCCGTACCTCGTCCTCGCTGCGTGCTGTTTCGTCGCTGCGAAAGTGGAGGAGACGCCGGTGCACATCAAGTCGGTCGTCCAGGAGGCCAAGCTGGTATTCGCCGGTGAGTCAGAAGTGTCGCGCAAGAGCTCACGTCAGAGGTGAACAACAAGATGTTCCCTGCCGAGGTGCACAAGCTCGGCGAGATGGAATTTTACCTCATGGAAGACCTCGACTTTCATTTGACCGTGTTCCACCCTTACCGGTCCCTGCTGCACATGACGGGGAGGGAGCCGGCGGATCCCGGCAAATTCCCCAAGACGCGTGTGGACGAGGACGCCGAGATCGATCGCTTGAAGAAGAAGGACGACTTGGCGAATAAGAAACCCGGCATGGGCCTGCCGCCCAAGAATGCGGGTCTTGCTGGCAAAATGGAAGAGGTTTCGGTCGGGGCGTATGACGAGACCGAGGAGCAGCGGATAAAGCGGCTGATGGGACGAGGCAGCGGCGAGGGCCTGATGGAGGTGGATGAAGGGGTTTTGCAGATCTGCCTGTGAGTTGCGATTCCTCGGGACCCGTACTGACGGCAGCTTTCTCATTAACGACACGTACCGGACCGACGTCCATCTTCTCTACCCGCCATACGTCATATCGCTGGCCGTGCTGTACATCGGCTTCTGCTTGACGGCAATGAACAACCCAACCGGCGCTCGCACACGCTCATCGTCGTCACAGGTCAACTCCATAGCGACTTCAATGGAGACGAACAAGGAGCTCGGTCTGCCTCCACCGCCGTCTGGCGCAGCCGAGTTTCTGGCTTCATTCGAGGTGTCATTTCCGGTTCTTCTCGCGTGTGTCCAGGACATCATTGTATTATATCCCATCTGGGAAGCGTTCGAGCCAAGCAACAACCGGGCTCAGGGAAACGCGGCAGCAGGGTCCGCACCTGGCACAGCGGTACTGGGGGCGGGCACAAACGGAGCACCTGGTAAGGACAAGGACACCAAGGACAAGTTTGGTGTAGAAGAGGCCGAGGCGCTGGTCAGACGGATGATCGAGGAGCGAGCAGTGGACCTCAGTCACCCCGACAATGCCGGCAAGCCAGACGACGGGAAGAAATCGAGCAATGGGTCGCCCACAAACTCGCTAGCGGGCAAGAAGCGCCCTCGCGCATGAGGCGTGAAGGAGCGGGCTGTTACGATCACGACCTGACGTTGTACTATGCAGAACGACCCGATGACATCTCATGTAGCGTATCGTACATTGTGTAAACGTATGAGCCTAATCGTAACCAAAAATCTATACACCAGTTCCCCCTGTGATACCGCCTCTCGCAGATGCCCTCCCAACTCCTCAACTTAAGCAAACAATCGCTTGGTGTAGCTGTTCAAGCCATGGACACCGCCCTCGAGCTGAGCTGACGCGGTTCGAAGCTCAAATCTAACCGTACCAGCTCGTGACTCGTTTTGCAAGTCGGTGACGCTCTTGACACCGGCATCCTGAAGCGAGTGCTGCAGACCGGTGTACAAGTAGGGCACAAACTTGGTGATGCTACCCTTGTCGGCGACGTCGCCCGAGACACCCTGCGCGACCTTGACCGTGTCGGTCTCGGAGAAATATCGAGCCGTCGCGGCGTTGTCGACGCCGACCGCCGCAGCCTGAGATGCTTTGGTGCCCTTGGCGGTGTGCTCCATGGCCTCGATCGAGCCCATTCCTCGGTAAATCTTGACTCGCTTGCCCTCGTGGTAAAAGTACTCTCCCGGCGACTCGGTCGTTCCAGCAAGCAGACCTCCCATCATGACCGCGCTGGCACCGAGGGAGAGGGCTTTGGCAATGTGGCCGATGTTACCGATACCGCCGTCAGCGATGGTCGGCACGCCGAATCGAGAGGCAAACTCTGAGACCGCGTAGACGGCGGTTCCTTGGGGTCGACCAACCGCCATGACCTCTTGGGTGATGCAGATGGATCCGGATCCCATACCGATTCGGAGGGCATCAGCGCCGGCAGCGATGAGCTGGGCGGCTTGTTCTCGGGTGACGACGTTTCCGGCAATGACCTCGAGCTTGGGGAAGGTCTCCTTGATCCAGTGGATGAACTCGATTTGGAAGACCGAGTTTCCCTGTGACGAATCGAGAACGACGACGTCAAGTCCGGCCTCGACCAGGAGCTTCAATCGGTCCTTGTCGGACGGTCGGGTTCCGATGGCGGCACCGCAGTAGAGCTGCTTGGACGACGGGACCTTGGAAGCCAGCGGGTAGTTTTGGTTCTTGAGCAGATCCGATCGCGCGACAAGCGAGACGAGGTTGCCGCTAGCGTCGACGATGGGGAGTTTACCCTTCTTCGAGTCTCGGATGAGCTTGTTGGCGTTCTCGAGGGTGACACCGGAGGGAGCGGTAACGAGGTCGGTGGTCATGACCGACTTGAGAGACTCGTTGGCCTCTCGGAACTGGACGTCTCGGCCGGTGACGATACCGAGCAGCTTGCCTCCGATCTTGCCGGTTTCTGCGATCAGTCGGGCATGGCTGCAGAACGAACCAACGCACCCGTGATGGGGACACCACAGAAGCCGAATCGAGCCTTGATCTCGTTTACACTGGGGTCAGCGCGGACGACCAGAAACTTGTTACACGCACTCTCCAACGGTACCATTCGGTCCCAAACAAATGGGGTCGGTGATGAACCCGTTCTCGTACTTCTTGACCTTGCGAACCATCGCAGCCTGCTCCTCGGCCGAGCAGTTGTGGTGGATGATACCAAGACCTCCGTGCAGGGCGAGTGAGATGGCCATGCGGTCCTCGGTGACCGTGTCCATCGGCGAAGAGAGGAAGGGAGTGTTGAGGGTGATGTTCTTGGTCACCCTGGGGGTGAGCTCGAATCGGTCACAAGCAGTGCAACACCAACTTGGTCTGCAGCGAAACAATGGACGCGGGGAAGGAGATGTGACCGGGGAGCATCAGAAAGTCGTTGTAGGTCAAACCACCGTTTCGTCGCGAGTCCATGAGCTCGCTGAGGGACAGACCGTCACCCCGGGTGTACTCTTTGAGCAGGGACATGGC
>Ga0308169_10006652_pt1 | contig 10122 bp, 8 predicted proteins | sample PhyBR1_2_FD_202139 | JGI IMG/M metagenome (GOLD analysis project Ga0308169, IMG submission 202139) | Phyllosphere microbial communities from UC Gill Tract Community Farm, Albany, California, United States - DLSLSB.R1 | ecosystem: Host-associated > Plants > Phyllosphere > Unclassified | place... | reverse complement strand
ACCCACGACCCGCCCCCGCCCGCAGTACAACACGCACGTCGCAGCCATGTACCGCGACAAGCTCGTCTGCGACGCCGAGGGCCGCCCGTGGATCCCCTCGGACCCGCCCGCACCCACCACCACCTCCTCGTCCTCGTCGCCCTCGCCCTCGCCCTCGTACGGCGGGCCCGTCTCGTCCTCCTCGGCGTCGAACGGCCTCCGCAAGCCCCGCCTCGGCGCCCTCTCGTCCTCGTCCTCGCGCGCCGGCTCGCCCTCGAACGCCAACGCCAACACCGCCGGCGCAGGAGCAGGCGCAGGGCTCCCGACCAAGGCGCAGAACGAGGACTTTTTCTCGCGCATGGGCGCCGCCAACGAGAGCCGGCCCGAGGGCCTCCCGCCGAGCCAGGGCGGGCGGTACGGCGGCTTCGGCGGCGGCGGCGGCGGTGGTGGTGGTGGTGGAGGGGGAGGAGGGGGAGGGGCAGCGAACCCGCTCAGCAGCAGGAACCTGCCCGGGCTCGACGACCTGCGCGACGACCCGGTCGGCGCGCTCGGCAAGGGGTGGGGGTTCCTCGGCGCGGCGCTCGGCGCGGTCGGCAAGACGGTCAACGAGTGCGTCAAGGGCTCTCTTTCTTTCTCTCTTTCTCCCTCTCGAGCATGAGAGCGAGCTCGGGACGGTGTCGTGCGAGCGAGCGAAACGAGCGAGGCTGACTCTCGCGCTCGGACCCCTCCCCCTCCTGCTCCTTCCCTCGCACCCCCTCTCTCTCAGGTCCGTCCTCCAGCCGACCATCGAGCGCGCCCACGACCCAGCCCTCCAATCCCAGCTCTCGACCCTCTCCGGCCGCGCCCTCTCGACCCTCTCGACCGTGACGCGCGCCGGCGGCCAGGCCCTCTCGACCGGCCTCGAGTCGGGCTCGACCTTCCTGCGCACCCAGGCCGGCGTCGACGTCGGCGACCTCGGCGCGCGGTACGTCGACCGCGCGACGGGGCGCGGCGCGGGAGAGGGCTACGGCAGCGTTGGCGAGGCACATGCGCCGGGCGCACACAGCGCGAGCGAGCCTGGGCGGGGGGACTTCTTCGGCGACTACGGCGTCGGGGGAGCGAGCGGTGGGAGCCCGGAGCTGGGTAGGGCCGGCGCGCAGGACGCGGCAGGAGGGTTCCGCGACATGCCGACGGCCGCGGCGGCGGCGAGCGCGAGGAGGACCGAGCCGCCGCAGAGTGTGCCGGCGCCGCAGGTGACGGGCTCGTGGGCCGACCTCGCGCCGCAGGCGGCGGCGCGCAAGGCGGCGGCCGACAAGGCCAAGGCGCAGGCCGCGCCGCCCAAGAAGGACGAGGACGAGTGGGAGTCGTGGTAGCTCGTCGTCTCGCCCTGCAACTCGCTCTCGCTCTCGCTCTTTCTCGGTCGGCACGAGCGCAGAGAAGTCGAACCGGTCTCTTAGTACTGCAAGAGACGTCTTTGCGGTGCGCTACAGCTGCTGCGGGGCTCGATGCTATGCAAGAGAGAGAGAGGAAATCCGCTCCGTCTACCTCCTTCCCTCCTCCTGCTCGTCCTCGTCCTCCTCCTCACAGCTTGGACAGCACAGCCTCGTCGCTGCGCCACGGCTCGCGCTCGCGGAACAGCTCCTTCGTGTCGCGCGCCGGCCTCGCGATGGCCGGGTTGGCCGTCCCGCCCGTCGCGCTGCCGCTCGCCATGCGCACGACCCGCTCGACCGTCGCCGCGCTGTCGCGCTCGTACAGGACGGCGGGCGCCTGGTCGACGAGCTCGCGCAGGGCGAGCGCGCTGAGCTGCGTCGGTGGGAGGTCGGTCGAGGTGCCGAGGACGAACGAGTCGAGGATGAAGTCGAGCGACGAGGGCGAGTGCTGGGCGGTCGCGGCGACGAGGCGTGCGATGGCGGTTGCGTACGACTCTGCGAGCGCGAGGTAGAGAAAGTCAGCGTTTCGCCCTCGAGAGGAAGAGAGAGAGAAGGGGAGGACGCACCCTTGGGCGACTCGGCGAACGCCTCCGAGATGATGTCGACGACCGACGACACGCTCGCCTCGCCCATGTTGCTGCCGCCGCTCGCGACCGTCGCCGCGAGGCCGTTGACGACCGAGTCGCGCACGTCGCCCTCCTCGCTCGCGACGAGGTTGACGAGCTCGGTCACGAGCGGGTCGACTCGGGGCTGGTGCTTCATGAGGGCGCCGAGCGCGGCGACGCCGCGGTTGCGCACCGAGAGCGACGACGTGTCGACGAGCGACTTGACAAACGTGCGCTGGAGCTGCGGGAAGAAGGGCTTGACGAACGCCGACACGCGCACGAGGAGGATCGTGAGCGTCGACAGGATGGCCGACTTGACCGGCGCCGGGAACCGGTCGCCGATGACGCGGATGAGCGGGCCGACCGTCTGGATGCAGTAGGCCTTGAACGCCTCGGGCGAGGTGCGCTCGACGAGGTCGCCGAGGCCGTACGCCGCCTGCTCGCGCTGCTCGGCCGTGCCGGCGAGGAGACCCTGCAGAAGGATGGCTGCGGACGGCGGCGGCGGCGAGGAGTCAGTCGAGGCTCGCAGGGAGGAAGGGAACGAGGAGGAGGAGGAAGTGGGACGCACGCAGGATGGGCTTGAGGCCGTTCGGGCGCGAGAAGCCGTCGACGGGCTTGCCGACGATGCCGACGCCCTCGATCGTGCGCCGCAGCGGGACGACGAGCGCCTCCATGTCCTCCTTGTCGATCGTCTTGACGAGCGCGTCGAGCGCGCTCCAGGCGGCGCCGACGACGTCGCCCGTGCGGTCGTCGAACAGCGACACGAGCTGGCGGATGAAGTCGACGACGTAGTCGCTGAAGTCGGCCTCGGTCGCCTTGCAGAATCGGGCGTACAGGTTGCAGCCCGTGATGCGCTTGGCCGGCACCTCGTGCTTGCACAGCGAGAGCATGTGCATCTGGAGGCTGCCGAGCCCGCTCTCGTGGTCCTCGACCGACGCGAGGACGGCGTTGAGCGCCGAGTCGAGCGCCTCGAGCGTCTCGTCGTCCTGCTCGCTCTCGAGCGCGCTCTGGAGCGCGTCGACGATGTTGGTGAGGCGGCGGCCGAGCGCCGAGCCGGCGACGCGCACGAGCGCCGACAGCGCGCGCGCGTTGAAGGCCGTGATCGGCTTGGCCGTGAGGCGCGGGACGAGGATCGGGAAGATCTTCTCGGCGCGCACCTGCATGACCTCGCGCAGCGCCTCGAGGGCGGCGTCGGCCGTCGGGCCGGGCGTCTGGAGCGCGTCGAGGAGGGTCGGGATCGTCTCGTCGATGGCGCGCGTGCCGATGACCTGCTGCGCGACGTCGAACGCCTGGCCCGCGGCCGAGCGCACGTTGGCGTCCGGGTCGACGAGCGCGGTGCGCACGGCGGCGATGACGGCGTCCTCGTGCGCCTCGAGCGCCGACTTGCCCGTGTTGGCCATGAGCTCGGTGAGCGCGAGGCAGACGCCCTCGCGCTGCCGGCGGTCGTCCGAGCCCATCGCCTTCTGCAGGCTCGCAATGACCTCGCCGAGGACCGACTCGCCGAGGCGGCGGCACGAGTCGGCCAAGCACCGCGCCGCCGTCTCGCGCTGCTCGAGCGCCGGGCTCGCGAGGATGCGGACGATGATCGACACTGCGAGCGCGAGAGAGAGAGAGAGAGAGCGTCAGAGGCTGTGCGAGATGGATGCAGAGAGAGAGAGAGAGGGAGAGAGGGAGAGGGACGCACTGAGGACGGGGAGGATCTCGCGGACCGTGCGCGGCGTGTTGGGGACGAGCGCCTTCCACACGCCGATGGCGGCCTGGCGCACACCGCCGACGGCGTCTTGGCGCACGATGTAGATGGCGGCGAGGACGCGGTCGCGGCGCTCCTTGCCGAGGCCGTCGATGAGGGCCTTCTTGGCGGCGTCCATGCCGGGCGCCGCCTCCTCGGCCTCGTCCTCGCCGTCCTCCTCCTCGCTGATCTTGCCGCTGATGCCCGAGATGCGGAACAGGAGGTCGCCGATGAGCTGCACCGAGCTCTGGCGGATGCGCCACGACTCGTCGAACAGGCCGTGCTCGAGCTCGGGGAGCAAGAGGTCGATCGCCTTGGTGCTGTGGTTGGCGACGATCATGCGGCCGGCGCGCATCGACGCCTCGCGCACAAAGTCCGAGTCGTCGGCGAGGCCCGACAGGACGGGCTGGATGATCTTGCCGAGGTACGGCGAGAAGCGGTCGCCGAACGTGACGGGGAGGAAGACGAGGAGCGAGATGTGGCCCTCGCGGATGAAGACGCGCGGGCTCGACAGGTTCTGGAGGATGGTCGGGAACAGCTCCTCGAGGCGGTCGACGCCGAGGCCGGCGAGGACCTCGGAGACGCCCTGCGCTGCGCCCTGCTGGTCGACCTGGGCGGCGGGCGACTTGAGGACGGCCATGAGCGACTCGATGAGGTCGGGGAAGTTGTTCTCGCCGAGGCGCTCGACGAGGCCGCCGAGCGACTTGGCCGCCGTCGAGCGCGCCTCGGGGACCGGGTCGACGAGGACGTCGCGCAGGAGCGGCACGAGCTGGTTGAGGTAGGGTACGAGGTCGCGCGCCTCGGTGAGGGTCGCCATGTTGCCAACGATGGCGGCCGACTTGCGCTTGATGTCGGCGCTGCGCTCGCGCAGCCCGCGGTCGAGGATCGGGACGAGGAGCGCGAGCGACGACGCGTCGATGAAGTGGGCGAACGTCGTCGTGAGGAGCGTGTCGAGCGCCTGGGCTGTCTTGCGCGCCGGGTCGACGAGCGCGTCGAGGAGGACGCTCGTCATCTCCTGGATCTCCGGGCTGGTGACGACCTCGCCGAACCGCTTGAGGCTCGTGTTGGCCGACTCGCGCACCTGCTTGTGCGTGTCGGTGAGGACCTCGGTGAGGCGCGGGAGGATGGTCGGGAGCGAGGCCGACAGCTGCCGCGGGGCGAGGAAGGCCATGGCGCCCATGAGCTCGATCGCGCCCTTCTTGGCGCGCCACTGCTTGTCGTCGAGGCCCTCGAGGAGCGTCGGGAGGATGAGCTTGACGGCGTGCCCGCTCAGCTTGCTCATGATGGCCTTGGCCGCGTCCTGCGTCGCCTCGCGCACGTCGGGCGACGAGTCGCCGAACGCGGCGAGGAGCGTCGGGAGGATCTCCTGGATGTAGGGCTCGAACAGGCGCCCGAGGACCGTCGACAGGACCTCGTACCCAAAGACGGCACCTTGGCGCGCCTGCATCGTCTTCTTGTCCTCGGCGTTGTCCTGCAGGCGGCCCATGACGCCAAACTCCTGGATCGCCGACAGGCCGCGGCCGGCGACGACGCCGGCGAGGCCGTACGCGGCGCCGCGCCGCTCGGCGTACTTGGCGCCGTTGAACAGGTCGTTCAGGAGCTGGTCGGCGAGGTCGGGCACGTCGTCCTTGATGACGCGGATGAGAGGCGGCAGGCAGTCGCACACGGCCGCCTGGACGACCTCGGACGGCGTCTTGAGCGCGTCGACGAGGCGGCCGATGACCTTGGCGACGCGCGGGTCGGCCGGGTCGAGGTGGCGCGCGAGGCGGCCAAACAGGATGACGAGCGCCTCGGTGATGTGGTCCTGCGTCTCGTCGCCCGTGCTCGGGCGGGCGAGGTACGCCTCGAACGTCGCGATGAGGTCCTGGAGCGTCTCCTTGCCGTGCAGGTCGATGACGGCCTGGGCCGCCTCGAGCATCTCGCTGCGCACCGACTGGCTGCGGTCGCCGAGCGCCTTGCCCTCGATGAGGAGGTCGAAGAAGGTCTTGACGTCGACGGGCGAGAAGAGGGCGCCGAGGAGGCGCAGCGTCGTCGCGATCGCCTTGCGCGCCTTCCACGGGTCCTCGCGCGAGAGCGACTCCTCGATGAGCATGCCGAACCGGTCGTACTCGGGGAGGAGCTCCTGCGCCTTGTCGTCGTACTCGGCGACGAGCTGCATGAGCGCGTCGGCCATGTGCTCCGGGTGGATGCTGACGCCCTCGGCGATGGCGGCGGCCGTCGCCTCGCGCACCGACGCCGACGAGTGGCTCAGGAGCGGGAGGAGGCGCGGGAGGAAGTCGGCGGGGACGCCGAGGCCGTTCTCCTGCCACACGGTGACGGCGAGCTCGCGGTTGCGCTCGTCGACGTCGTGCGCGAGGACCCACAAGCTCGCCGGGAAGTCGGCGTCGGTGAGGTCGAGAGGCTGTAGCAGGGAGAGGAGAGGGCGAGTCAGCGACAGGCTCTCGACGAGCCAGAGGGGAGAAGGGAGAGGGACGCACCTGGAGAGCCTGCAGCGCCGCGAGCCGGACGAACGCCTCCTCGGTGAGCGCGCCGTCGAGGATGGCCGCCACCTCGTCGACCGACGCGTTGTCCTGGATCGCCTCGCCGAGGTCGGCGAGCGCCGTCGCCGCGACGCGGCTCAGGGCCGGGTACCCGGTGAGGGCCGCAAAGAGGTCGCCGACGAGCGTGAGGCGCGGGAACGCCGTGTCGGCGCACTGGCGCGCGTGGAACGACACAAAGTCGAGCGCGAGCGCGAGCTGCTCCATGGCGTTGTTGCCCTCGGCGCCGGCGACGATGCCGACGCCGCCGGTGCGCAGAATCTTGCTGACGAGGGGCGCGGCGTAGGCGAACGTACCGGCGTCGAACGGCTGCTGCTCGGCGAGGTACCGCAGCTGGAACAGGACGCGCGACACGAGGTCGGGGAGGGGCTCGGCGCGGAAGTCGTCGGGGACGACCTGGGCCTCGACGCTGCGCAGGACGGCGACGCCGAGCGCGACCTTGAAGACGCCGAGCCGGTCCGAGCAGATGTCGGCCAGGCGCTGGTACGTCTCGAACGCCTCGTGCGCAACGAGCGTCGTCGGCTGCATCGTGATGACGGCGAGCGTCTTCTCGATCATGGACGCGAGGTACTCGCGCACGAGCTCGGCGCGGCTGCGCACGAGGCACAGGGCGAGCTCGAACCCGCGCTTGAGGCGCGCGAGCGCGGCGGCGACCTGGGCGCGGATCTCGTCCTCGAGCGCGAGCTGCTTCTCGAGCGCGAGCCGGTCCTGCTTCGAGAGCTGGGCCGCGACGGGCTTCTTGCGCGCGAGCGACTCGCGCAGCTCGGCCTCCCACAGCGCGATCTGGTGCTCCTTCGAGTTGGCCTTGCCGACCGGCGCCGCCGCCTTGGCCTTGTCCTTGGCCGCGGCGAGCACGTCGACGAACGCCTGGCCCGCCGGCGTGCCCCAGACACCAAACTCGGTCGCGCCGATGAAGGCGAGGTGCGCCGGCTCGAGGTCGTCCTCGAACTGGGCGAACAGGGCCGGGATCGCCTTGGCCGGGTGCACGAGCGCGAGCGTCGTCGCGGCGCGGTACGCCGCCTGTGTCAGGCCCGGGTCGCTCTTGGGCGCGAGCGACGCGTCGGCGAGGACGAGGTCGAGGAGCTGCGCGAGGCGCTCGGCGATGAGCTTCTCCGGGTCGACCTTTGCGCGCAGGAGGAGGTCGACCCAGAAGCTCGCCTCGCTCGTCGACAGGCGCGGGTGGTGCGCGACGACGACGAGCTGCGCGACGAGGTCCTCGCGCGCCTCGGCGTCGACGCTCACGCCCTCGTCGTCGTCGTCGTCGTCGTCGAACGAGACGAGCGCGTTGAGGAGCGGACGCAGCCGGCCGGCGCGGTCGACGGGTGCGTCGGGCGCGTCGTCGCTCGCGGCGACCTTGGCCGTGAGGGCGACCTTGGGCCTGCTGTCGCTCGCGACGAACCAGGCGCGCATGCCGTCGCGCAGGGCGAGGTGCACGAGCTTGGGCGAGTGCGCGACGCCGGTGCGCACGAGCTCGACGGCCTCGCGGCGGATGTCGTGCGAGGCGCCCTCGGTCGCGCAGTGGAGGACGGCGGCGGCGAACGCGGCGCGCAGCTGGTCGTCGGCGGCGAGGAGGTCGGGCGACGAGACGAGGAAGGCCGACAGGGCGCGGCACAGCCACGTGCCGTCCTCGACCGTCGCCGCCTTGCGGTACACCTTGTCGTACAGGAAGAAGTTGGGCTTGGCGCCCTGCTGGCCGAGCGTCTGCATCGTCGGGTTGGCGGCGACGAGGTCGTCTGCGAGCGGTGAGCAGGACGTCAGTCAAGGCCTCCTCCTCAACCTCGTTGCGCAGAGAGTAGCGAGAGGTCGACGCACTGATCTTCTTGCTGTCCCACTTGAGCGCCCGACTCTTGAGCACGGCGACGGCGACGTACCCCTCGAGCGGCCCGCTCGGCGAGTTGAGCAAGTTGGTCGCGACCGTCTTGAGCGCCGCCTCCCACGCGGGCGCGAGCTCCTCGCCGAACGCGCGCTCGGCGCCCGTCACCTGCGCCGAGCCCGGCGAGCCCGACGAGCCCGACGGCGCCTCGCCGTGCTCGAGCGCCCAGAAGACGCTCCCGAGCGCCGCCTGCGCGCGCCTGCGCAGCGCCGGCTTGGTCTCGCCGAGGCTCTTTACGAGCGCGGCGACGTGCGCCTGGGGCACGCGCACGTCGGCCTCGAGCGCGCGCGGGAGGTGGCGCTCGAGGGCGCGCATGAGGGCGGCGAACGTCGCCTCGTTCGACTCCTTTGCGAGGGCGCCGAGGGCCGTCGCGACGACCTCGGGCGAGAGGGCGGCCGAGGGTGGGAGCGCGGCGAGGAGCGTGTAGAGCGCCGTGCGGTGGTCGGGCGAGGTCGTCTTGCCCGTGCGCAGCGGGGCGTACACCTGCTCGGCGACGGCGGCGAGCGTCGCCTCGTCGTCGTCGCCCTGGGCGCCCGACGAGAATAGGGTCGCAAAGACGCGCGTCGCGGCGGCGCGCGTCGGCGCCGAGACCGACTTGGTCGGCGCGAGGACGGCGGGCGCGAGGCGGGTGCGCAGGGCCGGGGCGTGCGCGACCGCGGGCGGGAGCGCGGCGAGGAACGCCTCGAGGTTGACGAGGCCGGGCTCGGCGACGCGGTTCATGGCCTTCTCGAGCGCGGGGACGAAGGTCGACATCGCGTCGTCGAGCGTCACGGTCGCGGCGAAAAAGTCGTCCAAGGCGCGCAGGACGTGCGGCGGCGGGGCCGTCTTGGAGAGGGCGACGGCGGCGATGTAGTAGTCGTTGACGGCGGGCTTGAGCTCGTCGATGCAGGTCTTGGCGACGTCCTTGTGGCCCTTCGAGTCGCGCAGGCGGAGCGCGACGTCGAGGGCGACGCCGACGAGGGGCGCGTGGCGGTACGCCGGGTCGACCTTTGCGGCGACGAGGGTGCGCACGAGGCGGGCGAGGGACGCCGGGCGGTTGCGGATGGCGCGGCGCGCGAGGACGAGGGTCGAGTGGCGCAGGGCGGGCTTGACCGGGTTGGCCTCGTCGAGGAGGGTGTAGACGAGGGTCGAGAGGGACGAGGCGAGCGAGGCGAACTGGGCGTCGTCGAGGGCCCGGTCGGCGGGGACCGACTGGTAGAGGGTGACGGCCCACCCGAGGAGGGCGAACCGAGTGGATGCGGCGCCGGTCTTGTCGACCTTGGCCGCCTCGGCGTCGAGCCACTTGATCAGGCCCGAGGTGAACGGGGTGGACGACTTGGTCGCAGCGGCGGCCGAGGGCTCGGCGGCGTCGGTCGAGGGGCTGGCGGCATGGTCGCGGGCGAGGATGGTGGACAGGACGTCGAGGACGGCCGTGCGCGAGGCCGAGTCGGCGTAGCGGGGGACGGTCGGGAGGAGGAGGCGGACGAGGTCCTGGACCTGGCTCGCCTCGAGGGACGCTGCGGGCGGGCGGGCGGTGTGGCTGGGTCAGTGAGTGCTCTCTCTACAGCCCACTGTGGAGAGCTAAGGGGGACGCACGCTTGGCTGCGGTGGTGGCGAGGAGCTTGAGGGTCGAGGTGCGGTCGGCGACTCGAGGCGACTGGAGCTGGGCGCGGGCGTGGCTGCACAGGGCGGGCCAGTCTTGGTGCTGTGGCGCGTCCATGGCGTACTCGTCGTCGTCCTGGTCGCTTGTGGTACTCGCTGCGGAGCGGTTCCACTCGAGGACCTTGGAGGCGGCCTGGCGGGTGCGCGACGACGACGACGAGGGGGCGTCGGCGCTCTTTGCGAGCTTGTCGAGGAAGCGCGGGGTGAGGCGGGGAGCGGGAGCCACTGTAGCTGGCTGCTGCTGCACTGGGTGCGAGAGTGCGAGTGGGCGGTGTGTGGGGGTCGCCGTCGCCGTCGTCGTCGCTCTCCTCCTCGAGCTTGCTCCGGCGCCGGCTCTCACTCCTTTCGC
>Ga0308169_10006651_pt1 | contig 10122 bp, 8 predicted proteins | sample PhyBR1_2_FD_202139 | JGI IMG/M metagenome (GOLD analysis project Ga0308169, IMG submission 202139) | Phyllosphere microbial communities from UC Gill Tract Community Farm, Albany, California, United States - DLSLSB.R1 | ecosystem: Host-associated > Plants > Phyllosphere > Unclassified | place... | reverse complement strand
GTAAACTCGACATCGTGTCGGCTCCCGAAGGAAGTCGATGGCAGGCATTCGGCGGGCGTTGGTGGCGTGCCGGCGAGTGCGGTTGCGGTGAGCCCGAGGGCTCGATGTCGATAATTTCCGGCTCCGGTGCGTTTCCGGTGCAGCCCGTTTTTGGTGACGGATTTCTGCGGGCTAGAAGGCGCTGGGCTCAACCGTTTCCCCGGCAAGAACGTTAGAAGGCCGGGAAACGGGCTTCGTTCGTAATGCGGGGGTCACAGGTTCGAGTCCTGTAAGCGCACCAGTCTTTAGACTACTCCCCCTATTGTAGCGTCGCTGTTGATCGCTACGGGCTGCTGGCGTGGCGTTGTCTTGATTTGTTTGAAAAATGTTGTTAATATGTTCTCGCCGTAGAAATAACTGGGGCGGCATGGTTCAGATCTCCGATATCGAGCGGCGACGGGCTTTTTTGGTTTGGTTACGGACCGGGAGATGGCCGACCGTCCCCCCTTCCGGCGACGTGGAAGTCAAATTCAACCCGTGGCATGATCCGGCAGATGGACGCGTTACGTTTGCGGGTTCGGGGCGCGCTTACGGGTGGAGCGATGGGAATGGGTCTCTGGTGGAGGTAGGTCGGCAGCGGCGGCAGTCCTACGCCACGATCGGTAGGGGCATCGCAATCTCGATCTCCGAAGATTCCCATAAGCTACGCGCAGCTCCAGCGCCCAATCCCCAAAACATAATTCCACGTTCAGTGGCGGCATCGCCGAGACCCGCCAAGCCAAACCCCAACGCTGAGAAAGGTTGGACTGGTAGGGGATTTACAGGCGGTGGCGGCGGTCGCTTCGGCAGTGGCGGGGCTTCATAGAGCGATCTCTGGATTGATGATCCTGTAAAGCAGCGGCAAGTTACAGGCAGCACCGTAGCAAAAGGAAAGGAGAAAATAGCAGATTCGCAGACGCGGCTTGAAGAACGTTCCGGTACTAGAAATATCATGCCACAGCTGTATCGCGAAGTTCGCAATAATCACGAATATCAGGTCGATGACAGGGAGCGAACGCGCAACGTTTCCGGTGCACTTGTACTGGTCGGCAAGCAGGTGCGGTCCCGCAAGACACAGGCGCAAGCGGGCGGTATCCATCGGCAGCCTTCAGATGATGGCGGACACTATATCGCTGCCCGGTTCAATGGGCTAACGGGGCCTTCAGATTGTTGTAGCATTTCGACAGGTTGGAGCATTGCGATAGGTAGTGGACAGCGGCTGTGACCCAATAGGCGACACTCAGGTCGCTCGTCCCTTCCCCGCAACCCGCCGTTCATTCAGCATTTGATTTCAGCTCGAACTGGCCGTTTGATTTCCGGTAGGTCTCGCTGCCGTTACAACTCCTGCCGCTGTGGCCGTTGCTGGCCGGCGGTGTTCGGTTCGCTGAACGGAATGATCGCAGTAACGCGAGCCCATTGAGGATGGACGAGACATACGGCACGATGCGCACGGTTTTGTGCGCAGCAGGAGCAAGGTCACGGCAGGGCAGACGCGCGGGCGCTACGCCGCCTTCATCAGTTATAGCCATCGCGATGCCGCGGTCGCCCGCAGGATCCACCGGTGGCTCGAGCGGTATCAAGTCCCGCGCCGCCTAGTCGGCGGCGAGGGCCGTCATGGCCCTGTGTCGGCCCGAGTGGCGCCGGTGTTCCGCGATCGCGAAGATCTTCCCGCTGGATGCGACTTGAGCGCGACCGTCCGGCGTGCGCTCGAAGGCTCAGCCAGTTTGATCGTGATCTGCTCGCCTGCCGCAGCACAATCGTCCTGGGTCGCACGTGAGATTGCGCTGTTCGGCACGCTGCACCCCGACCGTCCGATCCTGGCAGCGATCATTGTCGGCGACCCGACTGGCTCCTTCCCCCCGGGCCTCGTGCACGGCGGCCGCGACCCGCTCGCCGCGGACCTCAGAGCGAATGCCGATGGCTGGCGGCTTGGAATGCTCAAGCTGGTGGCGGGCCTCGCCGGGGTCGACCTAGACGCGCTCGTCCAGCGCGATGCGCAACGACGTTTGCGCTCCGTGATGGCCATCACGGTCACGGCGGTGCTCGGCATGCTAGCCATGGCCCTGTTGACACTCGCGACGCTGTCAGCGCGGCAGGAGGCCGATCGACAGCGCGCGCAGGCAGAGGGACTGGTCGAGTTCATGCTCTCGGAATTGCGCCAGAAGCTCAAAGGCGTTGGCCGGCTCGATGTGCTGGCGGACGTCAACGCACGCGCGCTTTCCTATTACGAAGGTCAGCGGCTCGAAAAGCTGACGCCAGACTCGCTGGAACGGCGCGCACGCATTTTCCACGCAATTGGGGAGGATGCGGAAATACGAGGACAGCGCGACTTCGCGCTTGAGAAGTTTCGCTCGGCGCATGCGGCGACGGCCAGGCTGCTTGCCCAAGCGCCGAACGATCCAGAGCGCATTTTTACACATGCACAGAGCGAGTTCTGGATCGGATATGTCGAGTATCAGCGCCGGCGCTATGCGGCCGCGCGTCCGGCCTTCATGGCGTACAAGACGCTTGCCGACCGGCTGGTCGCGATCGCCCCCGGCCGCGCCGACTATCGGCGCGAGGCGGGTTATGCGGAAGGCAATCTGTGTTCGCTCGCTTTGGCGCCCCCGCCGCAACCGCCCGAAGCGGTGCGCGCCTGTTCCGCGGCGCTCGCACAGATGGACGCCGCCGAACGCGCGCTACCGGACACACAGCGCAGCGCGATCCAAGCCGACATCGCGAACCGGCTAGCATGGTTGGGCGACGCTTTGCGGCTGGCTGGCCGTACGCCCGAGGCGCATCGCCTCTATGCGCGCCAAGAGGCGATCATGACGCGGCTGATCGCCGCCGACCCGCGCAACCTGGATCTGCGCGACCGGTGGCTGACGCTGCAATTCACCTTTGCCGAACGTGCCGATGAAACCGGCGACAGGGCGGAAGCGCGCAAGCGGCTCCGCGCGGCGCTGCCCGTGGTCAGGCGCATGATCGGCTTCGATCCCCGGAACGATCTCTGGCGCCGCCGGGAGCGCCGCATTCTCGACGACCTGAAGACGCTTTCTGTTTCACCCAAGTAGGAGACGACCGATGAACATCCAGACACCCATATCCGCATCCGGCGTCGTGCCGATAAACGACGTGGCACCCGTCGGGTGGAAGCCGAACGTGGTGCTGATCTTCGTCATCGATTTCATTGTTACCGATGCGGGGCACCTGCATTTCGGCTATAGTTTCAAGGAAAAGGCGCAATTTTCTGATTTGAACGAAGCTCTTGATCGTGCGCGTGCTACCGGAGCCAGCCTGACTTGGGAGACCCCGCTCGATATCGACGTCAACGACAAGGCGCTGGTCTTTGTTGGCCTCGCTAAGAACCGGAACTGGGAGTTCTCGCCTCGGTCGGACGGTGCGTCACTCAAACAACCGATTGGCGGATATGGCAAACTGCTGCATGTATTCGACAATACAACGATTCCCGGCGGACGCCCGATGACGTCTGGGTGCAAGATGATCTGTTTCAGCGCCTTCAGTCCGCCGACACTCGATACCAACGTTCCAGACTATTGCCACGGCATGAACTTCCATGTCGACATCATCCAACCCGATGCCCGGGAAGATGGGAGCGTCGTCGAGAAGCGACTGCCGCTCATCATCGATCCGGACATCCGGCACCCCGGCGGCAACCAAGCCTAATCATGCTATGAAGACTTCGGAGGCCTCGAATTGGTGATGGATCACAATGGGGCCAAACTCGCGCACATTCTGGCCCATGTCCGCGCAGGCGCAACCGATCGCGCCTGGCGGCTTTTTCTCGACGGCGGCATGGACGCGCGGCGGGACGATCCGGCCGCGCTCACGCTCCACGGGCGGTTGCTCAAGGATCGCGCGCGGGCGGCGGCGGGCGAGCAGCGGCGGCTCGGTTTCGCCGCCGCCGCCAATTCCTATGCCGCCGCGGCCGCGCTCGCGCCCGCGACCTATCCGCTGATCAATGCCGCGACGCTCGAACTGCTGGCGGGCCATCGCGAGCGGTCTCGGACGCTTGCAGCCGAAACCATAATGCTGCTCGACCGTACCGATCTCGCGGAACTGGAAACCGCCTATTTCAAGGCTGCCACGCGCGCCGAAGCGCTCCTGCTGCTGGAAGACGCCGCCGCGGCGCGGCATTGGCTCGAGGTGGCGTATGCCGCCGCACCGCAGGCCTGGGAAGATCATGCGACCACGCTGCGTCAGTTCGCCGAGATCTCGGCCGCGCTCGGGACGTCCGACGACTGGCTTGCGCATTTCCGACCACCCCGCAGCGCGCACTTCTCGGGAACTCTGTCGGTCGGCGACGCCGAGGCCGCACTGGCCGCCGCGGCAGGCGACTGGTTCGCGGTGGAGCATGTCGGCTTCGCCTATGGCGCACTAGCCGCGGGCACTGACATCATCGTCGCCGAAGCGGCCGTGCGCGCCGGGCTGGCGCTGCATGTCGTGCTGCCCGGCTCGGTAGCGGCTTTTCGGCGCGCGTGCGTCGAGCCTAATGGCACCGCATGGGGCGCGCGCTTCGATGCGTTGATCGCCGCCGCGGAGTCGGTTCGTGCGATCGACGAGAGCGTTCCGTCCACGACGCCCGCGCTGATCGCGCTCGCGGACGACTTGGCGATGGGACTGGCCATAGCCAATGCGCGCCGCTTGGAAAGCGAGGCGCTCCAGTTCGTCGCAGACACGGGCACGAGGGCAACGAACAGCGACAGGGTATGGCGGCGGTGGCGCGTCACGGGACGGCGCCAGCATCGCCTGCCACTGGTGCCGGATGCGGGGTCGTCCGTCGCCATACCAGGAGACAGCGGCGGGCCGGCGACCGGCCAGACGATCGTCCTTGCGATCGATTTCGTGGCGCCCCCCGAAACCGCGGGCGCGCGGGTGGCGGATGCGCTGGCCGCTTGGCCGCCGGCCGTGCGGGCCGCCTGGATGGGCAGCACTTTGGTGGTCGCCTATGATGCGGCGAGCGACGCGGTAGGCGCGGCAACTGCCATCGCCGACGTGCTACCCCATCCCGCGCAATGGCGGATGGGTATCCATGCCGGCGTGGACTATCGCATCGACGATCCGATCACCGGCGGCGAGAGCCGCTTCGGCACCGTCGCGCCGATAGCGCTAAGGATCGCCGCGGCGGCACCGGCAGGGACGATCATCGCCTCCGATGTGATGGCGGCCGCGGCCGCCGTCCTGGCGATCCACAGCGAACCGATCGGTGAACTCCTCGGCGAGCCGCCGATTGCCCTGTTCTCGCTGCGCCGGTGATATCGGTCAAACGATGAGATCGCGCAGCTGGCGTAGCGACAAGATGACGAGTTCCTCCGACGTCCGGCGGACGATCCCGCGACGTTCGAGCGCGGCAACGGCGCGCGATGCGGTCTCGCGCGTGGTCAGCGCCCGCTCCGCCAGCGCGGTCAGCACCGGCGCCGGCCGGATCGTGCCGCGCGCGCCGTCGCCGCTGCCAAGCCTATCGAGCTCGGCATAGACCCGCCCTGTGGCGGACAGCGTCGAGCGGGCGAGCATGCGCGCGGTGACGCGCTGCAAATGGCGCAGCAACGTACGCGACAAGGCGAGACCGACCGCGGCATGCGTCTCGGCCAGCCGCATGAAATCGCCGATCGCATAGGCTGCGGCGTCGAGTTGCGAGACCGCCACCACTTCGCCCGCGGCATCGTCGCCGACCTCCGCCAATCCAACAAGGTCGCCGGCGGTGAGATCGTAGAGCTGGACCACGCGGCCATCCGCGGTGCTCGACAGGACGCGCGCGCTGCCCATCAGGACGACGAGGATCTCCCGGCGAGGGCCGTCCATGCGCAACATGATCGTCCGCGGCGCGAAGCTGCGTTCGCGGGCCGGCGCGGCGATGCTCCGCGAGACGTCTGCCGAACAGCCGAACACGCTTCGAAACAGTTCGAGTCTGTCGCCATCCAGCTCCACCGACATCCCCGCCAACCGCACGCAAGCACGGTGATATCGCGATACGTCCCCGGCGCAAGTTGCGTCTGGTCCCGTTCGCCCCGTGTATCCGCACAGGCAAAAACGGACCTGACGTTCTGCGATGACGAAATTCGTGCCGCGTGACGGCGATCACGCGCAGTCGGGGCGCGCGGCGCGCAAAGTTCGCATCGGTCGAATCGCCATATGCCAGAGGAGACGAGCAATGACCGATCGAAAGATGTCCGCATTCGCGAACAATGATGCAGTTGGCAATATCTTCGAGCTAAATGATGATACTGACTTTCTCGCCATGGCGGAGGATACGGTCCACGTGTTTCGCGGGCATGTCTGCGATACCGAGCATCGCGGCCACATCAAGTCAGCCACGGAGCTCGTCGTCGATGCGAGCGACGGCTTCATCCCGGTGTGGCAGCAGAATTCGGTGCTGCGCTGGCGGTTCCAGCGCCGCTCGCTGCTGCGCTACCGCTATCCCGACCAGATCAAGGTCGCCGCGCGCACGCTGCTCGCCGCGGCGGTGAGCGCGTGGGGCGATGCCGCGCCGATCCGGTTCATCGAAGACGATGATGCGTGGGATTTCGAGATCGCGGTGCGCGACGCCAACAGTTGCAGCGTGATGGGCTGCACGCTCGCCAGCGCCTTCTTTCCCGGCGAAGCGCAGCAGGAACTCGTGATTTATCCCATGATGTTCCAGCAGGACACACAGGAGCAGATCGAAACGCTGGCGCACGAGATTGGCCACATCTTCGGATTGCGGCACTTCTTTGCGCTCGAAAAGGAACAGGCCTGGCCGGCGGAGCTTTTCGGCGCGCACGAGGCGATCTCGATCATGAACTATGGCGAACAGAGCCAGCTGACCGACACCGACCGCGCCGACCTCAAGCTCTTCTACGCGATGATTTGGTCGGGCCAGCTCAAGGACATCAACCGCACGCCGATCCGGCAGATGAAGCCGTTCAGCGCAAATCGCCCCTGATGCGACGACACTCGTCGCGTCGATCGCGACGCGGCGGGTGTCAAACTCATGGCGGTCGCAGAATTGCCCGCGAGGATTTGCCCCGTGTGGCGCCCGAACTTTGCAGCCTTTGAAGCGATGGGAGACTGTGCGTGAAACACCTGTCCTTGACGATCGCGGTGCTTCTGCCCGCTGTGACGAGCCTGACCGGCTGCGCGACGGTCCGCACGACACCGTATCTCGAACGGACCGAAAGCGCGGGCGACTCGCTTCCTGGACTGACGTACAGCTTGCCGATGGCGCAATACGACCTGGTCGTCGTGCGAACGCTGAGCGAGTGTCCGGGCGGTCAGACCAACGGTGAGGCGACTCAGCTCAAATTCTCGATCGATGTCGGCGGTGCCGAACGCTATGTGCCGGGTGAAGCCTATACGCTCGACAGCAGGCTGGTCGGCTTTCTCAAGACCTCGAGCCTCGAGCTCAACTATTATGCTTCGGGCACGCTCAAGTCGATCGGCGTCCAGGCCGAGGACAAGACCGGCGAGGTCATCGCCAACACCGCCAAGATCGCCGCCGCCGGACTGATACTCGCATCGGGTTCCCCGGCGATCGCCGCCGCGGTCGCCCCCGCGCTCGCTGCCAGCGACAGCAAGGCCTACACCACCCGTGCGAAGGGCATGATAACGACGACCAAGGCGCCGCTGCAGCTCGTCTGCACGGACGAAGCCGTAGCGAATGTCGAGGCGTTCACCAAGGCAGACCAAGCACTCAAAGACGAGGCCGAAAAACTGCGCGAGGCCAATCAGCGCCTCAAGACGCTGACGGACGAGATCACGCTCAAGGTGAAGCGTCCTACCGATCGCAAGGTCAAAGCCGAATGGGCGGCGATCATCGCCGATCAAATCCGCGCCGATGTCGCGATCAGGACGGCAGAGAAGGAAAAGACCAGGCTGATCGAGGTGCTGAGCGTGTCGCAGACCTATCGCTGGCCACGCGATTTCACCGACGCGCGTAGCAACCCGCTGCTGGAAACGAACGCCGCCGCGCTCGCCAAGCTGCGCAAGCTGGTCGAACTCGACACGCCCGAGCGGCTCGACCCGCTCACCGCACAAGATGCACTGCAGAGTGCGAACGACCTTTTGGCGCGGAAGGCCGTCCCCTCGAAGCCCGACGGTCGCGTGATCGCAAAGGCCGAGTTGGCCGATATGCTGAGCCTGGTGGCGTCGCCGACGGGCCCCGCGCCCAAGCTCCCCAAATCATGTTTGGGAGCCGCGGCCAACGTCGACCAATGTTTGCTGTACCACCTCAACTTGCGTGGCAGTCCGCTCGACGACTGGTCGCTGGGAACGCCGTGCGACGCGGATCGCAGGCCGGCGGGCTGCGTCATCGTCCGCAAGCCGAGCGATGTCCGCGTGCAGCATGCACGCAACGACGCGTATGACGAGGGAATCTTCATCCGCGAACCTATGCAGGGGGTGCTGGTCATCTGCCGCGATTACAAGGCAGTCGCTGGGGTCTGCGATCGCCAGCAAGACATCGCCAAGTTCGCGCCCATCAACTTCCCCCAGCTTGGCCAGCTGCGGTTCCTCAAATTCAAAGTGCCCCCATTTCAGGCGAAGGATATGGGAATATTCCTTGCCGAGGATGGCCGCCTGCAGCGATACTATCTCAAATCCACAAAGGCCGCGGGGGAAGCGCTGACCGCGTCGGTGGCGAGCGCCGCGAACGAGATCGGCACCGCCCTCGAAAAGCGCGAAACCGAGCGCCGCGACGATCTCGCCTATGCGCAAGGCACGACGAGTAGGGAACTCGCTGCGCAGATCGCGGAGATCGAGAACCGGAACAAGCGCAAGACGCTGCTCACCGAGCCGACCCCGGACCCTCTTGCGCCCATCCGCGAGGCGGCCGCGGAGGACGCGGTCCATGTCGCGCGCCTCGAGCAACAGTTGACGCGCCGGCAACTCGAGACGGCGATCGGCACTGGCGACGACGCGGCCGCTCGCGCGCTGCTCGGTATCCTTCGAAAATAGCTCCGGGCCAACCGGAACGGCTCTGTCCGTACTCGGTGCGAAGGGTAGGCACGTCCAACTCCGAGCGCTTGCGGACAGCTGTCAGCGAACCGCCGAGTGAAGCTGCCCTGCCCAACCAGTCTGGGACGATCCAATCCCGGTCACTCGCGCCGCCCTCGCCGCCTGCCGAGAGGATGGCGAGGCCCAGCCGGTATAGATTGATGACGGTCATTATATATCCGCGCGATTCAATGGGCCGACCGACGCGTTCAATCACTTCGGGCAGAATGCCATTTTCAATCGCGGCGGTTATCGGGTGTTTGAGGATGAATGGGCGAGAGACAAGCGCACCGGGCGAGCCGTGACGGTAGGGATGGTTCCGCGGTTCGATGGCGGATCGGTGCGCCCCTCGGTGATCGATGGGTGGTGGACGGCCGACGGCAATAGAAAGAGCGCCAAATTTGCCAACACACGATCGGAGAGAAACCGTGGCAACTGATGAAATCGATGCCCTGCTTAATGAGATAGGGCAATTGCTGACGGCGGATCGCGATTATCCGCTCGAACCGACGCTGCTTTATGCCCAACTCGATAACAACATGGTCGGAGAATCGATCTTCAAGGAACTGGGCAATCAGGTTCTGTATCGTTGGGCGATAAACAGGCGATTGCCTGATACGTTGCTTGAGCTTTGGGAAGCGCAGGAGGGCGGCGAACGGGGGATGGAAGTGGAGTATCTGTATCACGACGGCAGGTTTGGTTTGGTCTAGATCTACCCTGACGAGATTGATCCTGACGAGGATGTCGTCGAGCGGCGCGCACGTGCGGTTCGGCGGCGTTTTGGCGACAAGCTGATTGTTTACCCACCCTGGCCACCCATAATTGAGAAGCTGGATTATGATCTATAGGGTGCGGGCTGTTCGATCGTCCGGCGTAGTATCAAAATTCTCCAATGATGCGAGTGCCCAACTTTGGCCGCTGTGGGGCACCATACTACAGTAGCGCGGTCGAGCAGGGCAAATTTTAAGATTCGCTCGCGTTGCGCTTGACTTGTAGGATGATGTTGCTCAGATGTTCTCACCGCCGCAATAGGCGGGGGATGGCATGGTCCAGACATCAGGCATCCGTAAGCGGACCGCATTTTCACGGTGGCTACGGACGGGCATGGTGCCATCGGCGCTAGGTCCTGACGGT
>Ga0308169_10006650_pt1 | contig 10123 bp, 9 predicted proteins | sample PhyBR1_2_FD_202139 | JGI IMG/M metagenome (GOLD analysis project Ga0308169, IMG submission 202139) | Phyllosphere microbial communities from UC Gill Tract Community Farm, Albany, California, United States - DLSLSB.R1 | ecosystem: Host-associated > Plants > Phyllosphere > Unclassified | place... | reverse complement strand
TACATGGACGCCTGAGTAAGCCCACAACTAAGCAGACGCGCACTTCTTCGCCCGGGCCTTCAACCACGAATTGAGCTGCTGGCGTTTTCTTCACAAATGGATACAGCCGGGTGAACGGAGGAAGGACAAGACGTCTTCTGCACTTGCACCGGAAACCACCGCCCCCGCAGCCTCATGAACGGTGTCTCGACCACCCGGTACAGGACCCAGCCGCCGAACACGCCGGCCGCCATCACCGCCACGATGGTCAGCGGCGCGGTCGCATCGATGCCGCGGCGCTGCAGTTCCGGATGCAGGGCCATGAACACCGGCTTGTGCACCAGATAGACCGCATACGACGACAGCGCCAGGCTGGCCGCGCCGGGAATCCGGACGCGGTTGAGCAGCGAGCGCGGGCTGAGCGCCGCGCAGGTCAACAGGGCAAAGCTGAAGGCGACCAGCGAGAAGCCGAAGGTCGAGGCCAGGAACATGCTGGGCGCCTCGTTCTTCACGCCATACAGCACCGCCGCCGCCATGGCGATGCCAGCCGCCAGCAGCGCATTCCCGTGCTTCAGGATGCGTTCGAACAGTCGTGGATGAAAATTCTTCAGCATCGCGATGGCCACGCCCGGCAGCAGTTCGTCGAAGCGGGCGAAGGTGGCGTAGTACACCGGCGCCGCAAAGGCTTCCTGGCCGTTCATGAAGGCCTGGCCGCGGTAGGCCATGCCGGCCGCGATGGCGGCGACGATGGCGCACCACAGCAGGCGCGGCGAGCGCCGCGTGCCCACCAGCGCCATCACCACCAGCGGCAGCACAAGATAAAACTGCTCCTCGATGCACAGCGACCACGAGTGCGTGAAGGTTTCTCCGTAGTTCAGGCCGAAGTTCTGGGTGAAGCTGAAGTAGCGCCAGGCCGGCGCCATGGTCTTGCCCCAGATGACGCTGTGCGGCAGCAGCAGGTAAACGGCCAGCACCACATAATAGTTCGGCAGCGTGCGCAGCAGGCGGCGCGCAAAGAAGGCCTTGAGCGCAAGCGGCTCACCGCGCGCGGCGGGCGCCAGCAGCTGGTTGCCGATCAGGTAGCCGCTCAGGACGAAGAACAGGTCGACGCCGGCCCAGCCGACCTCGCCGATGAAGCCGAAGATGGAATCGCGGGCGACGAAGCCGTTGTAGTGGGTCAGCAGCACCAGCGCGATGGCGAGCGCGCGCAAGGTGTCCAGGCCCTTGAGCCGGGTGTTGTCGAAAGCAGTGTGCATCAGGCGGTTTTCTTGTTGAGGTAGTCGAGTGCGTCCGCGAGCGCCGGCATGTAGGTGCGGCTGGCGCGCAGCAGGCTGCCGTCGCGCAGGCGCAGCAGGGCGTCGCGGTTGGTGAGGGCGCGCAGCTCGGCGATCATGTCGAGCCGCACGATGGCCGAGCGGTGCACGCGCTGGAACACGTGCGGGTCGAGCTGCGTCGCCAGCGTATGCAGGCGTTCGCGCACCAGCCAGGTCTTGCCGGCGGTGTGCAGGGTGGCATAGTCGCCGTCGGCCTCGATGCGTTCGACCTCGACGGCCGGCACCAGCACCGTGCGCGCGCCGCTGCGCACCGTGAAGTTGCGTGTCCATTGCGCCGGCGCCGGCACGGCGCTGTCGTTGCGGCGATAGGGCCAGGCGCGCAGCGCGCGGTCCAGGGCTTCGTCCAGGCGCTCGTCGTCGACGGGTTTCAGCAGGTAGTCGATGGCGGCCAGGTCGAAGGCCTGCAGCGCGAAATTGTCCCATGCGGTCAGCAGGACCGCCATCGGACGCTGGCGCGACGGCAGCGCGGCCAGCACCTCGATGCCGCTCTTGCCCGGCATCTGGACGTCCATGAACACCAGGTCAGGGCGCCGCGCCGCGATGCCCTCCAGAGCGCTGTCGCCGTCGCCGTATTCCGCGACCAGTTCGAATTCGCTGCGCTGGGCAAGGCGAACCTTGACCGCCAGCCGCGCCAGCGGCTCGTCGTCGACGATGGCGACCCGGATCTTCCCGAGGCTTGCGTTCATACTGCGGCGTCCACGCAGCGCAGGGGCAGGGCGATGCGCACGCCGAAGCGGCCGTCCTCGTCCCAGCCGGCATCGACCTGCTGGGCCTCGCCGTACAGGTGGCGCAGGCGCTGGCCCACGTTCGCCAGGCCGATGCCGCCGCCGCTTTCCTGCGCGGGCTGGCGGCCGTCGTTGCGCACCTCGACCAGCAGGCGCGCGGCCTCGCGCTCGACGCGGATGTCGAGCCGGCCGGGCATGGCCAGGGGCGCGATGCCGTGGCGGATCGCGTTCTCGACCAGCGGCTGCAGCATCAGGTAGGGCACGGCGCTGTCGAGCAGGTCGGGGCCCGCCTTCATCGTCAGGCGCAGGCGTTCGCCGAGGCGCGCCTTTTCGATTTCCAGATAGGCCTCCGTCAGCGCCAGTTCCTCGGCCAGTGAATGCTCGTGGCGGCCGTCGTGGTCGAGGGTGGCGCGCAGGAAGTCGGATACGCAGGCGAGCATGCGATTGGCTTCGCGGTTGGCCTGGTTCGACACCAGCGCGGAGATCGCGTTCAGGGAGTTGAACAGGAAGTGGGGATTGACCTGCAGGCGCAGCGCGCGCAATTCGGCGTCGCGCGCGGCCGCCAGGGCCTGGGCGAGGTGCAATTGGGCGCGCTGCAGCGACAGATAGTAGGCCGCCACCGCGTGTACCGCGCAGAACGCGATCAGGGCCAGCCAGCAGCTGTCCAGCCCCGCGAACAGCTGGCCCCATTGGTAGCCGGCTTCCAGCCCGAGTTCGATGGCCAGGCGCTGGCCGAGCAGGGAATTGAAGACCGACATCGCGTAGCTCGCGGCCAGCAGGAGCAGCGCCGTCGGCAGCCAGCGCCACTCGCGCCGCCACGCTGCCCGCTGCAGCATCGCCAGCGGCGCCAGCCACGCCAGGCATGCGGCGAAGTAGAGCGTGCGGAAGGCGGTGGCGTAGCCGTGGCCGACAGAAGGCAGCCCGAGGATGGCCATGCAGGCGCACACCGGCAGGGCGGCGAGCACGGGGACGAGCAGCGGCGTTTCGACTTTCATGCAGCGATTCTAGCGTCTTACTTACCCATCGAGTACAGCATCGCGGCGATTTTCCAGCCATCCTCGTCGCGCACCATCTGCCAGGTCTCGCTGCCGCGGTTCGTAACCTTGCCATCCTGGAGGAAGTCGAAGTCGAAGTAGACCGAACCGAGCGCGCCATTGGTATCGATGCGCACGTTGTAGAAGCGTTCCTCGATCGGCTTGGCCTCGTTCTGGACGAAGTCGGTGAACTGGCGCCGCGAACCGGCGATCCACTTGTGCGCTTTCGGGTTGCGCGGCTTGACCTCGGCCCACATCTTTTCGTCGGCCACCGTCAGCCAGCTGTCGTGGCCCGGCAGGAACAGGCTGTCCAGGGTCTTGCCGTCGTGGGCGATGATGGCCGCCTTGAACTGTTCGACGACCTGGTTGATCGCCGCCACATCGGCCGCGCGGGCATTGTCGGCGGCATGGGCCGGACCGGCCAGGCAGGCTGCGAGCAGGAGGGAAGAGACGAAGAGGCGCATGAAGACTCCTTGGATGGGAAAGTCTCCAGGCTAGATGGCAGCGGGCCGGCGGTCCAGCGGCATGCGCCGACCCGTGCATGGCTTGCGGCGAACGGTGAGTTTTAGCGCAGCACCTGCAAGGCGTCGGCGATGCGGACATCGTGCATCTGGTTCAGGTACGCCTCCAGGTAGCCCTTGTGCGAAGCGCCGACGATGACCAGGGTGCGGCCGCCCGGCTGCGCCGCGATGGCGTCGCGGATGTTCGAGGCCATGCGCAGGTTGCGGGTCTCCCAGAAGCCGACGTACTGGCGGCCGAACTGCTGCGGCGAGCCTTCCTCGAGCGCCGCGCCGAAGTCGCCGTCGAACACGACTTTCGCCTGGGCCGGCTCGTTGTAGACACGGTACATCGCCAGCACGCCTTCGGCATCGCCGAGTTTCGCGTGCAGGGCCTGGTCGCGCTGCTTGCGGCTGGCATTCGCGGCGTTGTTCCAGGCCTTGCCGATCGCCTCTCCCCAGCCCTTCTCGTCCGCGACCATGATGTCCGAGGTGTGGTCGTCCATCGCGACCACACGCTCCAGGCCCAGCGCGGCGGCCACCGGCGCCGCGATCAGGGTGTCTTCGTTTCGCCGGCTCCGCTGCTTCTCGAGCACCGCGACCAGGGTCTCGTCGAGGCCATCGCCGGCGTGGCGCTCGGCTTCCGGCAGGCGCAGCCACTGCACCAGCGCCGAGGCGCGCTCGCCGCCGGCCAGGAACACCGCGGCCAGGCGGCGCCGCTGCGACGGGGAAGGCGACGCCGGCCAGGCGGCCAGCAGGCGTTCGGCTTCGGCGCTTGCCGCGGGCACGTCCAGGCCGGTGGCGGCGCGCGCCGGCGCCGGGTCCCAGCAATAATCCGTCACGGTGTCCTTGTAGCGGTGCGGGAAGCGGCGCGCATGGTCGCACTGCATGCCGGACAACGCCTCGATGGCGATGATGCGCGGCTTCCAGGCGGCCAGCCGTTCGTTCAGCAGGCGCAGGCTGGCCGGTTGGAAGGGCTCTTTCAGTCCCGACAGGTGGGCCGTGCCGAGCACCAGCACCTCGTTCGGGGTGCCCTTGGCCGGGCCTTTCAGCTTGCTCGGGTCGAAGATGTCCTGCGCGTGCGCGGTGGCGGCGCACAGCAGGGCGGCGGCCAGCAGGCCGGTCACGCGTTGCAGCATTCGTCGTTTCCTTTCATGACAGTTTGCGGTTCCAAAGTTGTCCGCCCCATGCGGCGGCGAAGCCGATGCCAAGCCAGGTCAGCACCGAGGCGACGGTTGCCGTGCCGTGGAAGCCGACCACGTCGGCCAGCGCCACGTTGTCGACCTGGACGCCGATGTACAGCCCGAGCAGGAACAGCACCAGGAAGGTGCGCCCGGTGCCGCTGCTGCGGCCCAGCAGGCTGGCCAGGGCGGCCAGTGCGAGCACGCCGGCCAGCAGGGCGCCGGCGCGCATCGGGCTCGATGCGGCCAGGCGCAGCATGGCCACGCCGGTGAACATCAGGCCCAGGACGACGGTGGCCGCCAGCTGGCGCCAGTAGCGGCGCGCGCTGCCGCCGGGGACGGCGGCCCCAAGCAGGGCGCAGCCGGCATCGCCGTCGCGGGTCGGCAGGTCGCTCACCAGCACGCCCCAGCAGGCGACGCAGGCCAGGGTCAGCGGCGGCAGTGCGTGCAGGTCGACGGCCAGCGCCGCCACCGATGCCGCCAGCAGCAGGGCGATCGCCGCCGGCGCCGAGGCCAGGGTCAGGGCGACATCGGCCAGGGCCTGGCCGGCCATCCCCGGCAGCCGCGCGGACAGCGCGAACAGCGGCTGCGTCAAGCGCGCCAGCGGGCGCAGCCAGCCGTTGAGCAGGGCCAGCGGCGAACGGCGTGCGCGCGAGCGGGCCGGCTTGACGCGGTCCGGGGAATAGCGGTGGAACAGGCGCACCGCAAGCAGCAGCGGCAGGCAGGCCAGCAGCGCCGTGACGCAACGGATCGCGATCGTCGCACCGTCCCACATCCACGCGGGCAGCGTGATCGGCGCGAGCTTCGGATCGAAATCGCCGATCCCGAGCATGATGCTGTGGATGTCCAGGTGGTGTGAGAACAGGGTGACGATGGCGCTCATGCCGCTGAAGTCGACGGGAATGGCGGCCGGCGGCCCCGCGCTTTCGGTCACTGCCGGCAGCATCGCCATCTGGCCGACCCAGAGCAAAAAATACAGCAGGTCGCCGCGCTTGCCCATCAGCGGCGCCCAGGCGTCGAACAGCATGGCGCTGCCGGCGGTGAACAGGATCATCGGTCCCAGTACCAGCAGATAGGTCTGCAGGTAGACCAGCGGCTCGATCGGCCCCTCGCCGCGCACGGCGTGGCAGACCAGCACGGTGGCCATGAAGGCGCCGGCCAGGGCGGCCAGGTAGAGCACGCCGCCGCACCAGCGGCCGATAATGCACAAGGCGTTGCCGGCCTGGCTGGCGCCGATCACGCCGCCCAGGCCGCTGCGCAGGTCTTCTCCCACGCGCCCGCGCAGCAGGTAGAAGCCGGCCAGCGCGAACAGCAGGGTCGCCTGCGAAGCGCTGCCCAGCGCCAGCGCGGAACTCGTGTAGCGCACGCGCGCGCCGCCGGCCGAGATCAGGGTGTGGCCGCCGGCCGGGTCCGAAATCACCAGCCAGCTGATCGCCACCACGACCAGTAGCGTCACCAGCGTCGACAGCCGGCGCAGGCGCAGCCGCGCTTCCAGCAAGGCCAGCGTGCGGACCGCGTACGCGCTCATGCCGCTTCCTTCACCGCATAGCGTTGCGCCATCAGCGCTTCCTCCAGGCTCGGCTCGGACGGCGTCGCGCCGGCGCAGGGCAGGCTGGGATGGGCGATCCGCAGCGCCATCCGCCTGCCCTGGCGTGCGGCGTGCAGCACGTGGGTGGTGGCGCGCAGGATCTCGTATTCGTCGTGGCCGACGCTGGCGGCCCACACCTGGCCGCGCGCGCGGCCGAGGATCGCGTCCGGCGTGTCGCAGGCGACAAGGCGGCCGTTGCGCATGATGGCCAGCTGGCCGGCGATGCTCTCGACGTCGGATACGATGTGGGTCGAGATGATGACCAGCTTGTTGAAGCCCAGCTCCGCCAGCAGGTTGCGGAAGCGCAGCCGTTCTTCCGGATCGAGGCCGGCGGTGGGTTCGTCGACCACCAGTACGTCCGGATCGTTCAGCAGCGCCTGGGCGATGCCGAGGCGGCGCAGCATGCCGCCCGAGAAGCTGCTGGCCTGGCGCCCGGCCTGGTCGTGCAGGTTGACCAGTTCGAGCAGGCGGCGGATGCGGGCGGGATCGCGCACGCCTTTGAGCGCCGCGAAGTACTGCATGAATTCGAGCGCCGAGACGTTGCGGTAGACGCCGAAGTCCTGCGGCAGGTAGCCGAGGCGGCGCCGGATCGTCTCCGGTTTGGCGACGATGTCCTGGCCGTCGAACAGGATGCTGCCGCTGGTCGGTTTGGCCAGCGTGGCGATCATCTGCATCAGCGTGGTCTTGCCGGCGCCGTTGTGGCCGATCAGGCCGACCACGCCGGGTTCCAGGCGCAGCGACAGGCCGGCGACCGCCGTGACCTGTTTGCCGAAGGTTTTGGTGACGTCCTGCAGTTCCAGCATGGTGCGCTCCGACCGGTGGGGATACGCTACTGTAGGCCGGGGCAAGGGTCCGCGTGCCCGCGATGCGACAGGCTGTACGTTTTGCGGTATGAACGGTAAGGGCGCCAGGACCGTCGCGGAATACGACGGCATGTTTTGCAAGTGGCAGGGCGCTTATTCATCGGAAGCGACCTGGCACGAGACGGTTTAATCCAGGTCGTCCTCATCCGCGCCGCGTTCGAGGCGCGGGATGACCTTCACCAGCAGGATGCGCGGGCCGTTGGTCTTCTTGACCACCACGTCGAAGCGCGGGAACTCGATGCGCTGGCCCTGCTTGGGGATGTCGCCCAGCTTGGCCATCAGCAGGCCGCCCACCGATTCGACTTCGTCCAGGCCCATCGCCTCGTTGTCGATGTCGATGCCCATCACGCGCTCGAGCGAGACGATGGGCAGGCTGGCCTTGCCGATGAAGGTGCCGTCCGCCTGGCGGATCCAGTCGTTCTCGTTGACCTTGAACTCGTCGCGGATCTCGCCCACGATGGCGCCCAGCAGGTTGTCCAGCGTGATGAAGCCGACCGGACGCTTGCCCTTTTCGCCGATCAGCGCGAAGTGCGGCGCGCCGGTGCGGAAGCGGCGGAATAGTTCGAGGGCCGGGGTGCGCGCCGAGATGGTCTCGACCGGTCGCAGGTATTCCGTCAGGTCGGACACGGTCTTGCCGCCTTGCTGGGCGAAGAACAGGTCCTTCATGTGGATCACGCCCAGCACTTCCTCGCCTTCCTCGTCGAAGTAGGGATAGCGCGAGAAGCGGTTGCGGCGCATCGCATCGAGGTTCTGCTCGAGCGAGCGGTTGGCGTACAGCGCACTGACCTCGTTAATCGGCCGCATCAGGTCCGCCACCGAGTGCTCGCCGAATTCCAGCGACTGCGCCAGGATGTGGCGCTCATCGTGGGTGAACTTTTCCTTTTCGCCCGTCGTACTGGTGTTCGTACGCAGGATCATCTTCAGTTCGTCGTTCGAGTAATGGGTCTCGTGGCCGCCGGCGCCGGACAGGCCGGCCACGCGCAGCACCATGTTGGCGCTGGCGTTGAGCAGCCAGATCGCCGGGTACATCGCCCAGTAGAAGCCGTACAGCGGCAGCGCGCTCCACAGGCCCACCGCTTCCGGGATGCGGATCGCCAGCGACTTCGGTGCCAGCTCGCCCACCACGATGTGCAGGAAGGAGATCACGCCGAAGGCGATCACGAAGGACACGCCGTGGATCAGCTGTTCGTTGGTGACGCCGAGCAGGGCGAAGGCCGGTTCGAGGATGCGCGCGAAGGCCGGTTCGCCGACCCAGCCCAGGCCCAGCGAGGCCAGCGTGATGCCGAGTTGGCAGGCGGACAGGTAGGCGTCGAGCTGGCTATGGACCTTGTAGAGGATGCGGCCGCGCAGGCCGCCGCTTTTCGCAATTGCGCGCACGCGGGTTTTGCGCAGCGTGACGATACCGAATTCGGCCGCCACGAAGAAGCCGTTCAGCACCACCAGCAACAGCGCCAGAACGACAAGTAATATATTTTGCATACAGATGTAGGTTAATCAACAGGCAATGCCGGCACCATTGTACAGCCCAGCCGCCAATTTCAAGCGGCGGCGCTCAAGCCGTTCTGCGCCGCCGCGAGAATCGCCTCGACCGCCGGGTGCTTGATCTTGCGTTCGTTCGAGATCACGTAGAACTGCTCGCGTACGCCCGGCACCGCGCCGGCCTGCACCGCGCCGAACTGGGCTTCGATGTCGGCGGCCAGCGCCGCCGGCGCGAAGAACAGGCCGAGGCCGCGCCGTCCGAAGGTGTTGAGCAGGGCGTTGTCCTCGAATTCGCCAACCACGTCCGGTTTTACATTGGCCTGCAGGAACCATTCGTCGATCTTGCCGCGCAGGGCATTATTACGCGTCGGCAGCAGGAAGGGCGCGCCGTTCAAATTCTTCGGGAAATCTTTTCCCCACTCGGCCGCCAGCGCGGGCAAGCCCACCACCAGCATCTCGCTCGAGAACAACTGGTGGCTGAACACCTTCAGCGCGCTGCCCGGCTGCACTTCGCGGTCGGTCAGCACCACGTCCAGCTTGTGCAGGGCGAGGTCGGCCAGCAGGGAATCGAAGTTGTCTTCGTAGCACACCAGGCGCACCTTCTTTTCGATGTTCATCGCCGCTTCCAGCATGCGGTAGGCCGACAGCTTGGGCAGCGAGTCCGAGATACCGACCGACAGCCGCACCCGCCCGCTGTCCGCCTCCGTCACCGCTTCCTGCATCTGCAGGCCGAGCAGGAAGATCTGGTCGGCGTAATTCATCGCCACCCGCCCGGCCTCGGTCAGCACCAGGCGCCGGCCCTGCTGCGAGAACAGGGTCTTGCCCAGCGATTGCTCGAGCAGGGTCAGCTGCGAACTGACGGTCTGCACGGCCAGGCCCAGGCGCTCGGCGGCGCGCGTGATCCCGCCTTCCTTGGCGACCACCCAGAAGTAGTAGAGATGGCGGAAATTCAGGTCACTCTTCATTGTCTCAGTATTTTTCGAAGTAATACTCTCATTATCTTCGCTTTTTCCTTTCGCGTCACCTGTCTACACTGCGCCATATCAACAACGACACAAACCAAGGGACCAACCAAGATGAAACATTTCAGGGTGTCATTTATTGTCACCGCACTCTGCCTGGCTGCATCGGCATGGTGGGGCTATACGCACGGCGGCCTGTCCACGGCGCTGACCGCGGTCGGCATCGCCGCCATCCTGGCCGTGATGGAAGTCTCGCTGTCCTTCGATAACGCGGTGGTGAACGCCTCGGTGCTGAAGACCTGGGACGAGTTCTGGAAGAAGCTGTTCCTGGGCGTGGGCATCATCATCGCCGTGTTCGGCATGCGCCTGCTGTTCCCGCTGGTGATCGTCGCGGTGGCGGCCGACCTGGGCATGGGCGACGTCTGGAAGATGGCGCTGGAGAACCCGAAAGAGTACTCGATGCACCTGACCAACCATCACG
>Ga0308169_10006649_pt1 | contig 10123 bp, 9 predicted proteins | sample PhyBR1_2_FD_202139 | JGI IMG/M metagenome (GOLD analysis project Ga0308169, IMG submission 202139) | Phyllosphere microbial communities from UC Gill Tract Community Farm, Albany, California, United States - DLSLSB.R1 | ecosystem: Host-associated > Plants > Phyllosphere > Unclassified | place... | reverse complement strand
GGGCGGCGACCGGAGATCGAGGAGGCCTCCTGATGGGCACGATCAAGGAGAACCTGTGGGACCCGGTCGCCGGGTTCGCGGTCACCTTCACCACCCAGTTCAAGAAGCCGGTGACGGAGCAGTACCCCTTCGAGAAGGAGCCGACGGCGCCGCGCTTCCACGGCCGGCACCAGCTCAACCGTCACCCCGATGGTCTGGAGAAGTGCATCGGCTGCGAGCTGTGCGCGTGGGCCTGCCCGGCGGACGCGATCTACGTCGAGGGCGCGGAGAACACCGACGAGGAGCGCTACTCACCCGGTGAGCGCTACGGCCGCGTCTACCAGATCAACTACCTGCGCTGCATCCTGTGCGGCCTGTGCATCGAGGCCTGCCCGACCCGGGCGCTGACGATGACGAACGAGTACGAGCTGGCCGACACCTCGCGCGAGAGCCTGATCTACGAGAAGTCCGACCTGCTCGCCCCGCTCGGCGAGGGGATGGAGCACCCGCCGCACCCGATGCGGCTCGGGGACGACGAGCAGAGCTACTACGCCCCCGAAGGCATCGTGCGATGACGGCGACCTTCGTGGTCACCGCGCCGCTGATGATCCTGTCCGCGCTCGGCATCCTGGTCGTCCGCAAGGCGGTCCACGCCGCGCTGCTACTGGCCGTGGTGATGATCAACCTGGCCTTCGTCTACGCCAGCCTGGATGCGCCCTTCCTGTTCGCGGTGCAGATCATCGTCTACACCGGCGCCGTGCTGATGCTGTTCCTCTTCGTGCTGATGCTGGTCGGCGTCGACGTGAGCGACGAGGTCACCGAGAGCATTCGGGGCCACAAGGTCGCCTCGCTGCTGCTCGGCCTGATCCTGGCGGTGGTCGTGCTCGCGATGATCGGCCAGCTCTCCCTCGGCACGATGAAGGGCCTGGCCACGGCGAACGGTGCTGGAATCCGGGGAGGCGGCAACCTCGAGGCGCTGGCCAACCTGCTCTTCAGCCGCTACGTGGTCGCTTTCGAGGCGACCAGCGCGCTGCTGATCACCGCCGCGGTCGGCGCGATGGTGCTGGCCCACCGGGAGCGCACCGAGCCCAAGTCCACCCAGGCCGAGCTGGCCCGCGAGCGGGTCCGGGCGTACGGCGAGAACGGTCTGCACCTCGGCCCGCTGCCCGCGCCCGGCACCCTCGCCCGGCACAACGCGGTCGACACCCCGGCGCTGCTGCCCGACGGCAGCCACGCGAAGCAGAGCATCCCCGCCGGCCTGCACGGCCACCCGAAGAGCGGCGCAGCGATCGAGGCGAAACCATGACTGACGTGACCCCGTACCTGATCGTGAGCGCGGTCCTGTTCTCGATCGGCGCCACCGGCGTGCTGATCCGGCGCAACGCGATCGTCGTCTTCATGTGCATCGAGCTGATGCTCAACGCGGCCAACCTGTCGCTGGTCTCCTTCAGCAACCTGCACGGCAACCTCGAGGGCCAGGTGACCGCCTTCTTCGTGATGGTCGTCGCGGCCGCCGAGGTCGTCATCGGCCTGGCCATCATCATGACCATCTTCCGGAGCCGCCGGTCGGCCTCCATCGACGACGCGAGTCTCCTCAAGTGGTGAGCAACGTCCTTCCCCTCGTCATCGCGCTGCCGCTCCTCGGTGCCGCCGTCCTGCTCATCGGCGGTCGCCGTACGGACTCCTGGGGCCCGTACCTCGCGACGCTCCTGCCGATCGCGTCCTTCGTCTGCGCGCTGGTCCTCTTCGTGCACACCCTGGGCCAGCCCGACGACGCCCGCTCGCAGTCGGTGCACCTGTGGACGTGGTTCGAGGCCGGTAAGCTCAACGTCGGCGCCGACCTGCTCTACGACCAGCTGAGCAGCCTGTTCCTGCTGCTCATCACGGGCGTCGGGTCGCTGATCCACGTCTACTCGCTGGGCTACATGGCGCACGACGAGCGCAAGCGGCGCTTCTTCGGCTACCTCAACCTCTTCGTCGCCGCGATGCTCACGCTCGTGCTGGCCGCCAACTACCTCGTCCTCTTCCTGGGCTGGGAGGGCGTCGGCCTGGCCTCGTACCTCCTGATCGGCTTCTGGCAGCACAAGCCGTCGGCCGCCGCCGCCGCCAAGAAGGCGTTCGTGATGAACCGGGTCGGCGACATGGGCCTCTCGCTGGCGATCGCGCTGTGCTTCACCACCTTCGGCTCGACCAGCTTCGACGTGGTCAACGCCGGCGCCCAGCACGCCGGTGAGACCACGATGACGTGGCTCGGCCTGCTGCTCCTGCTGGGTGCCTGCGGCAAGTCCGCGCAGGTCCCCCTGCAGGCGTGGCTGCTCGACGCGATGGAGGGCCCGACCCCGGTGTCGGCCCTGATCCACGCGGCGACCATGGTCACCGCCGGCGTCTACCTGATGGTCCGCTCGCACGCGATCCTCGACGCCGCGCCCGTCGCCCGTACCGCCGTGGTCGTCGTGGCCACGGTGACGTTGCTGTGGGGCGCGATCATCGGTACCGCGAAGGACGACATCAAGAAGGTGCTCGCCGGCTCCACGATGAGCCAGATCGGCTACATGATGCTCGCCGCGGGTCTGGGCCCGGCCGGCTACGCGTTCGCGATCTTCCACCTGCTCACCCACGGCTTCTTCAAGGCCAACATGTTCCTCGGCGCCGGCTCGGTGATGCACGCCATGGATGACGACGTCGACATGCGGCACTACGGCGCGCTGCGCCGCGCGATGCCGGTGACGTTCCTGACCTTCGCGATGGGCTACCTCGCGATCATCGGCTTCCCGGGCTTCAGCGGCTTCTGGTCGAAGGACAAGATCATCGACGCCGCCTGGCACGAGCACTGGTGGATCGGCGCGCTGGCGCTGTTCGGTGCCGGGATCACCGCCTTCTACATGACCCGGCTGATGCTGATGACGTTCTTCACCGACAGGCGCTGGCGGGAAGGGGTCCACCCGCACGAGTCGCCGTCCATCATGACCGGCCCCCTGGTCGTGCTGGCCGCGCTCTCGGTGCTTGGTGGCGTGATGCTGCTCGGCAGCTGGATCCAGGACTACCTCGCGCCGGTCGTCGGCGAGCCCCCGGAGGAGTCGTCCGGTGCGCCCGCCTGGCTGATCTCGCTGCTCGCGGTCCTCGTCGTCGCCGGCGGCGTGGCGCTGGCCTGGTTCCTGGTCGGCAAGCGGCCCGTACCCCAGGCCGCGCCGACGGACGTGCGCTGGCCGGTGGCGGTCGCGCGCCAGGACCTCTTCGGCGACGAGATCAACGACACCTTCGTGGTGCTGCCCGGCCGCAAGCTCACCGGCGCCCTCCTCGAGATCGACAGGTACGGCGTCGACGGGCTGATGACCGGTGGTCCGGTCGCGGTCGGTGCGTTCGCCGGCATCTTCCGGAAGGCCCAGAACGGCTTCGTCCGCTCCTACGCCCTCTCCGTCCTCGGCGGCGCTGTCGTCGTCGTCCTCGCCCTGATGGTGGTGAACTGGCAGTGATCGTGACCTTGTGTCTCGTCCCGCTGATCGGAGCGCTCTGCTCCGCGCTCGTCGGCCGCCGCAACGACCTGGCGGGCCGCCGGCTGGCGATCGCGTTCGCGCTCGCCACCTTGGCACTGGCGATCGTCGCGGCGATCCGCTTCGACCAGCACGGCACCACCAGCTTCGGTGACTGGCAGGAGGCGTACAGCGTCGACTGGATCTCCCGCATCGGCGTTCACCTCGCGCTCGGCCTCGACGGGATGGCGCTGCTCCTGATCCTGCTCACCGCGGCCCTGGTGCCGATCGTGATGCTGACCGCGCTGCGCACGCACACCTACGGCTGGTTCGCCTGGGCGCTCGCGCTGACCAGCTTCGCGCTGGTCGTCTTCAGCGCCACCGACGTCTTCCTGTTCTACGTCTTCTTCGAGGCGACGCTGATCCCGGCGTACTTCATGATCGGTGGCCACGGCGGGCCGAAGCGGTCCTTCGCGGCGCTGAAGTTCCTGATGTACCAGCTCGGCGGCGGCCTGGTCCTCCTCGGTGGCGTCATCGGCCTCTACGCGGTGCAGTCAGGGCAGGGCGCCGCTCCTTCTTATCTGCTGACCGACCTGCAGCACGCCGACATCGGCACGGTGGCGGGCCGCTGGATCTTCGTCGCCTTCTTCATCGGCTTCGCCGTCAAGGCGCCGCTGTTCCCGTTCCACACCTGGCTGGCCGACACCTCCGAGAGCGCGACCCCGCAGACCTCGGTGCTGCTGGTGTGCGTGCTCGACAAGATCGGCACCTTCGGGATGCTGCGCTTCTGCCTGGGGCTGCTGCCCGAGGCGAGCGACTGGGCGACGCCGGTCGTGGTTGCGCTGTGCCTGATCTCGATCGTGTACGGCGCCTTCCTGGCCATCGGCCAGGACGATCTGCTGCGCCTCATCGGCCTCACCTCCTTGAGCCACTTCGGGTTCATCGCGCTCGGCATCTTCGTGCTCACCCCGACCGGCGGCGGCTCGGCGCAGGGCGCGTCCGGCGCGATCATCTACATGGTCAACCACGGGGTCGCGACCGCAGCGATGTTCCTCGTCGCCGCCTACCTCATCGAGCGCAAGGGCACCGCCTCCATCCGGGCGATCCGCGGAGTGGAGAGGTCGGCGCCCGTGCTGGCCGGCCTCCTGCTGGTCGCGGGCCTGGCGACCGCCGGCCTGCCGGGCCTGTCGCAGTTCGTCTCGGAGATCCTGGTGATCATCGGCGCCTTCGCCTACCACTGGTGGGTGGGCGCGATCGCGGTCACCGCGGTCGTGCTGGCGGCCATCTACGTGCTGTGGATGTATCAGCGCACGATGACCGGGCCGCCCGATCCCGTGTCGGTTGGCGGAGCCGCCGCAGCCGACCTCACCCGCACCGAGGTCGCGATCGTCGCCCCGCTGATGATCGCGCTCGTCGTGTTCGGTTTCTTCCCGGCGCCGCTGCTCGATCTGGCCAACCCGGTGATCGCGGCGGTGACCCGATGAACGGCTTCGTGAACCCGCACCTCGAGTACAGCCTGCTCTGGCCGATCTTCCTGGTCTTCGGCGTCGCCTGCGTCGGCATCGTGGTGGAGGCGTTCGCCCCGCGCGAGCGCCGCTACGCCCTCCAGGTCGGCATCACGCTGATCGGCCTGGTCGCCGCGCTGATCCGGGTGATCACGATCGGCGTGCAGGTCAGCCCGCGTACGGTCGCCGAGGGCGCGCTCGTCGTCGACGGCCCTGCAGTCTTCCTGTGGGGTGTGATCCTCGTGGTCGCGATCGCGGGCGTGCTGCTCTTCGCCGAGCGCCAGCTCGACACCGGCGTCTCTGCCTTCGCCGGGCAGGCCGCAGCGCTGCCCGGGACGGCTGCCGAACGCACCGCCGCCCAGCAGGGCCTCGACCACACCGAGGTCTATCCGCTCCTGCTCTTCGCGGTCGGCGGCATGATGCTCTTCCCGGCTGCCGGTGACCTGCTGATGCTCTTCGTCGCCCTCGAGGTGCTCTCCCTGCCGCTCTACCTGCTGGTCGGGCTCGCCCGCCGGCGCCGTCTGCTCAGCCAGGAGGCCGCGCTCAAGTACTTCCTGCTCGGCGCCTTCTCCTCCGGGTTCTTCATCTACGGCATCTCGCTGGTCTACGGCTACGCCGGCACCATGGACCTGACCGGCATCGGCGACGTCGTCCAGCACGGCGGCGCCAACCACGGCCTGCTGATCGCCGGGATGGGCCTGATGGCGGTCGGGCTGCTCTTCAAGGTCGGCGCGGTGCCGTTCCACAGCTGGACCCCCGACGTCTACCAGGGCGCCCCGACCGCGGTGACCGCCTGGATGAGCGCCGCGACCAAGGTCGCCGCGTTCGGCGCGCTGCTGCGGCTCTTTGTGGTCGCGTTCGGCCACGACCGGCTCACGTGGCAGCCCGTCATGGGTGCGGTCGCGATCGCCACCATGCTTTTCGGCGCCGCGATCGCGGTCGTCCAGACCGACGTGAAGCGGATGCTGGCCTACAGCGCGATCGCGCATACCGGCTTCCTGCTCACCGGCATGATCGGCTTCACGGCCGGGGACGGCGACGGGACCGACGCCACCCACGCGATCCTCTTCTACCTGCTGGCCTACTCCGTCGCCACGATCGGCGCCTTCGCACTGGTGACGGTCGTGCGTGACAGCAACGGCGAGGCGACCGGCTTCGCCAAGTGGACGGGCCTGGGGAGGCGTTCGCCGTTGGTGGCGGGGCTCTTCACCCTCTTCCTGTTCTCGATGGCGGGCCTGCCGCTGACCGGTGGCTTCATCGGGAAGTGGGAGGTCTTCACCGTCGCCCTGCGAGCCGGCTACTGGCCGGTCGTGGTGGTGGCGATCGCGGCGAGCATCGTGTCGGTCTTCTTCTACGTCCGCTTCGTGCTGCTGCTCTTCTTCTCCGAGCCGGGCGGCGAGGTCACGGCGACCGGCGAGGACGTCACTGGATCGGGCCTCGGCGCAGCGGTCGCCGTGCCCGCCTGGGGCAGCATCGCGGTGATCGCGCTCTGCGCGGTGGCCACCGTCCTGCTCGGCGTGGTTCCGGACCCTGTTCTCCAACTGATCGAGAATGCGGGATCATTCATCAGGTGAGCACTGCTGACCTCGCCCTGCCCGTCTCCGATGAGGCCCTCGCCGGACGCCTGCGCGCCCGGCTGGCGCTCGTCGAGAAGGAGCTCGCGGGCCACGTGCAGAGCCGGTCGGGCTTCATCACCGAGGCGGCCACCCACCTGCTCGCCGCCGGCGGCAAGCGCTTCCGGCCGCTGCTGGTGCTGCTTGCCGCGGAGTGCGGCGACCGCGCCGACTCCGACGACGTGATCAGCGCCGCCTGCGTCGTGGAGCTCACCCACCTCGCCTCGCTCTACCACGACGACGTGATGGACGAGGCGCTCGTACGGCGCGCCGCCGACTCCGCCAACGCCCGCTTCGACAACAACGTCGCCATCCTGACCGGCGACCTGCTCTTCGCCCGCTCCTCGGAGCTGACCGCTCAGCTCGGCGCCGACGCGGTCGGCATCCAGGCGCGCGCGTTCGCCCGGCTGGTGGAGGGCCAGATCCTCGAGGGTGTGGCACCCGCCGCCGGCGACGACCCCGTCGCGCACCACCTCGACGTGATCGCCGGCAAGACCGGTGCGTTGATCGCGCTGTCCGCGCAGTACGGCGCGCGCTTCGGCGGCGCTTCGGCGGAGGTCGAGGCCGCCCTGACCGAGTACGGCGAGATCGTCGGGGTCGCCTTCCAGATCTCCGACGACATCCTCGATATCGCCTCCGAGTCCGACGAGTCGGGCAAGACGCCGGGCACCGATCTGCGCGAGGGCGTCCCCACCCTGCCGGTGCTGTTCGTCCGTCGGTCGAGCGACCCGGCCGACGCCCGCCTGCTCGAGCTCCTCGACTCCGACCTCTCCAGCGACGCCGCCCTCGCCGAGTGCCTCGACCTCATCCGCAAGCACCCGGCCATGGACGAGGCGCGTGCCTATGTCGTCGCCGAGGCCGAGAAGGCCAAGGCACTGCTCGTCGCCCTCCCCGAGGGCCCGGTCCGCGAGGCGCTGGAGAAGTTCGCCGACGTCGTCGCCATCCGCTCCACCTGACCCGGTCGCCTCGGCACGAGAGGCACACCCCTTAACCTTCGGGGGTGGAGCGGTCGCGGGGGATTCTGTTCGGCATCGGCGCGTACCTCATCTGGGGCGCCTTCCCGCTCTACTGGCCGCTGCTCGAGCCGGCCGGCGCCTTCGAGATCTTGGCGCACCGGCTGATCTGGTCGCTCGTCGTGATGACCGTCCTGGTGGTCGTGCTGCGGCGTGCCACCCAGTTCGTGGCGCTGACCCGCAACCGGCGTCAGCTCGGCCTGCTCGCGCTCGCGGCCGTGACCATCACCTGCAACTGGGCCGGCTACATCTGGGGCGTCACGCACGGCCGGGTCGTGGAGGCGTCCCTCGGCTACTTCATCAATCCGCTGGTCACGATGCTGCTCGGCGTGCTGGTGCTGCGCGAGCGGATGCGGCCGCTGCAGTGGGCTGCGGTCGGCGTCGCCGCCGTTGCGGTGGCCGTGCTGACGATCGACTACGGCCGAGTGCCGTGGATCGCGGTGCTCCTCGCCTTCTCGTTCGGCACGTACGGGCTGGCCAAGCGGCTCGCCGGGGCAGGGGCGTTCGAGTCGCTGGCGCTGGAGACGGCCATCATGGCGCCGGTCGCGCTGATCTTCGTGCTCGGCCTGGCGGTGCGCGGTGAGTCCCACTTCGGCACCGAGGGCCCCGGCCACGCCGCGCTGATGATGTCGTCGGGCATCGTCACGGCCGTGCCGCTCATCCTGTTCGGGGCTGCCGCAGTGCGCGTCCCGATGGTGACGCTGGGCCTGCTGCAATACCTCGCGCCGATCCTGCAGTTCGCCCTGGGCGTGTTCCACTTCCACGAGGCGATGTCGACGGGGCGCTGGATCGGCTTCGCCATCGTCTGGCTCGCGCTCGCCGTCTTCACCGCGGACTCGCTGCGTGCCCGACAGGCCAACTCCGCCTGACCCCTTCGAACTATTTCTTGCCAAAGCAGAGCGCGCGCAGCAACTTCGTGATCAGATGCGCTTCTGGCCGCGGAGGGCGGCCATCGTTCTGTGTTCTCGGGAGGGAATCATGCGGCGTCCTGCCGTGCTCGCGGCTGCCGCCGCGGCGAGTGTCATCTCAGTCGGTCTCATCGCACCGGCCGCCCAGGCCGCGCCCACGCCCACGAGCGGTCGGCTCGTCGCCACGGCCACGTGCGACGAGGGCCAGGCCCGACTGGTCAGCAGGGTCGGTCGGAGCGGCACCCAGCGCGCTCACGTGACGGTCACGGGCGTGACCAGTACCCAGTGGCGCGGCGGCCTCGTCCTCGACCCGTACGACGCTTTCGCGGCCGATAGCGGCAGCGATCCCTCCTCGGGTGACATGTCCGGGCTGCTGGGCGGACCTGCGAAGCACTTCGTCGCCGCGCACGGCCACTTCGCGAGCTCGGCGAAGCTGCGCGACTCGCGCTCGCTCGACGCGGTCGCGTCGTTCACCAGTGCGTCGCTCACCCTCTGCACGGTCGGCGTGATCAGCCACGCCGGTCAGTACGCCGTGACCGCCGGCCTGGGTGATGGACTCCTGGTGCGCACCGGCCGCGACGCGACGGTGCAGGCGATCATGGCCGCCGAGAGCCACCACCGCTACCGGCTGGCCTTCACCGTCCGCACCCGAGCGGGTGTGCAGCACCGCACGGTGACCCGCACCGCCGGCTCGCTCGGCGTGCTGCGCTACGTGGTCAGCGACTTCAAGGGCCTCTCCGGCTTCACCCAGGCATCGGTCGAGATGACCGACCTGACCGTACGGGTGCCGGTCGAGCGGTACTCGCTCGCGCGCTGACGCATCGCCTACGCGGAGGACCGCCGGGCGCGCACCACAGGTGCGAACTCGGCGGTCCTTGCTGCAAACTCGGCGGTTCCTGGTGCAAACTCGGCGCTAGGCGACGGTCCAGGTGTCGCCGGCGTGGAGCAGGGCGGTGAGACGGTCCTCGGGCGAGCCCGAGACGCTCTCCTGGGCAGCCGCGATCTGGGCGCGGGCCTGGTCGTCGTAGGTGGGCCGCTCGACCTGGCGGAAGATGCCGATCGGGGACTGGTGCAGCACGCCGGCGTCGGTCAGGCGCGAGATCGCGAAGGCCGTGGTGGGGTCGGGGTTGTGCGCGTCGTGCACGAGGACGTTGCCGATGCCGACGTCCGCCACCAGCGCCACCTTCACCCCGCCCGTGACGGAGTCGCGGATCAGGCCCTTGCTCGCCCGGCCCTCGCCGTCGAGCGCCCCGAACGTGATCGGCTCACCGTGCACCAGCGGGATGATGGCGTCGGCCTTGGTGTCGGGGCCCTTGATGTCGTCGAAGGCGCCGTCGTTGAAGATCGGGCAGTTCTGGTAGATCTCGACCAGGGACGTGCCGCGGTGGGCGGCGGCGGCGGACAGCACCGCGGTGAGGTGCTTGCGGTCCGAGTCGACCGTCCGTGCGACGAAGGAGGCCTCCGCTCCCAGCGCCAGCGACACCGGGTTGAACGGGTGGTCGATCGAGCCGGCCGGGGTCGACTTGGTGATCTTGCCGGTCTCGGAGGTGGGGGAGTACTGCCCCTTCGTGAGCCCGTAGATCCGGTTGTTGAACAGCAGGATCGTCATGTTCACGTTGCGGCGCAGCGCGTGGA
>Ga0308169_10006648_pt1 | contig 10124 bp, 7 predicted proteins | sample PhyBR1_2_FD_202139 | JGI IMG/M metagenome (GOLD analysis project Ga0308169, IMG submission 202139) | Phyllosphere microbial communities from UC Gill Tract Community Farm, Albany, California, United States - DLSLSB.R1 | ecosystem: Host-associated > Plants > Phyllosphere > Unclassified | place... | reverse complement strand
GACCACTCACAGCGATCTTCCTGCATGTTGCGGGTTGCTCAATTTACACGCCTGGCGTTGAGTAGGAAAGTCGAGGACGCCCGAAATGGCCGCGAGACCAAACAACGTGATCGAAGGCGGCTCCTTCCTTTGCGGTGCTATTTATATCCGTCTGCGCGACGCGGGCGTTTCAGACGTAAGAGAGGCAGTGTACGTGGTCTATCACTGTGGTCAAGAAGGACCCGTCGAGGAAGATGGTGGTAAAGCAGGATGGTTTTGTGTTGTGCGACAATTGTGTTGTGCTGACCGGCGTCACAACCGACGGGACCCAAAGGCGTTGGAATGGAAAATGACCCGCTCTTTGATTGTGCCCAAAATAGACTGCGATCGGGTTCCCGTCGTCGATGACGCACCAGGGAAAATCCCGGTGGGGCGGCAGGTGCAATTGAGCGGATAGCATGCGGACTGTTCCCCTGATGTCAGCCAATCTCGGTGGCTTGGCGTTGCGTGCTTCATGATGAGCACTCGGGAAGAAAGCCGTGCAAGGACGCAGCGAGCTTAAGTTCCTGCTCTCGTCCTCGGCGATGATTGCAGTGCTCGCCACTCGTTTGCCACTCAGCGTGGCGGGGGTGGCAAGTCCTGCACAGTCACGGCGAAGCACCATTCACCGCAGTAGTGGTGCTCGCTGCTGGGGTTGACCTTGCTGCGGGTAGCCGGAGTGCGTGCGTAGTGAGATGTCAGTAAATCGGTGGGCGGTGCCAACTGTGGCTCCGCAGCCGCAACGGGCGTGGCAAATAATGACAACGACGAGCAGCGCAGTCCACTGTCGCAGCTGAAGCAATTGTGCGACAGACCTTAACTCGCGGCTTGCAGACAGGAGCTCAGAAGCTGAGGACTGTATTCATACACACCTTCGGCCAGTGCTGGATATCGGTCAAGGGCAAATAGGAGAGAGGCAACGCGGCAGCTGGGTGAAACAAGATGCGAGTCCAGATCGAGCACGTATCCACCCCGTTTCATCTCCCCTGCGTATAACTGCAGATGACCCCCCGACTACCCGGGTATCCCTGTGTGCAGTACAAAACCACCTGCACGCCCTGCTTCTAAAACAGTGCAGCCTTAGCAAGACACCAGCCTTGGACAAGAAGAACACCTGCTCCATATGGACGCCCTAATTCGATTAGCGGTGATCGCCGACACCGGCCATCGGTTGGCCTCGAGAGTGCACGCGCGTTTAGCCCGGTGTTTCCTATGCCCGTCTTGCCTTGTGTCTACTCCAGTGCATGCAAGCATCATCCCTGTCTTCCCCCTCTGCCCCCTCCAATACGACCCGTCCCCTCTTTCCGCTGTCAATCACGCGATCTGGTCTGCACGCCGGCATGCAATCAGTCAAACCCAGCCAATATGTCCCGCAACGCGCAGCCTGCCAATCCTTTGACCACGAAGACTGATTGAACCTTCCAGCCATCTCGGCTTGACTTTCGGTCATGCGAGCTTGCGCGCGCATTCACGCGGTGGTGCAGGGTGGAGGAAGGAAGGGAACGGAAGGAACGTCTGTGGGAGAAGAGAGATCCACGCGAAGGCACACGCTCTTGTGTGTTGGGGGACAAGACTCATGCAGACTGCTCGGGCGTCCACGGCTTAACATCTGCCCTCTCGCTTCTGAGGGACAGTCTAGGCCAGGGGTGGGGGCCTTCGTCCCGTTGCCGTTGCCCGGTACGGCTGTCTCCATGGCGACGGCACACGCGCAGACGGGGATCTGCTCGGCTTCGTGCAGAGGCGATGGACGCCGATCAACACTCACGCCCTGCTTTGGCGGTCGACCATCGTGTGAGGACCATGGTGCGGTATTTGACGATTGATCGATCCCTTCCCCTCCCCCCTGGCCGACCTACCCCTCCCAGCGCTCGACACTAGGCCATCACCGCGCCCCTGTACGGATCCTTCCCAGCCGTACGCCAACTTTGGCATTTACTAGGGTCACCATACACTCAACATGTATGAGGACGCTCTCGGGCCAACGCCTGGGCCGGCCACCGACCACAGCGATGTCATCGATAGCGATGGCAACGACTGCCTGGATCAGCCCGGAGTCTCGACCCTGCAGCTCGACCCCGTTCCGCCATCGAGTGCGAACGCCTGGAATGAAGAGGGCCAGGACAAAGTGTCCTCTGTCGCGACCGCGCCCGAGGGCACCACGACTGAGGAAGAAGTGACCGGGGACGATGCGGGCTCGACTGCGACACCTCTCGTTATGTGGGTCGGGACGGACGGAGCGACTACTGGCGAGGGCTCCGACGAGGCTGCTCGCCCGACATCCTCCGAGTCGTCTTTCGCACCCACATCCACCCCGCTCACGCATCCGGATCCCCTTGACCCCCTGGTCTTCGCCATGTCCTGCGTCCCTGCCCGACGTCGGGGGCGCTCGGGCGCCGGCGCCGCCTCCTGCACCTCATCGGGCAACACTGCGCCACCTAGCTCAGAACTGAAGCGCCCGGACCTCATACGGTACCGCTCTGGCCTGGGCCCGAAGAGCGAGCAGGAGCTCCAGCGCGAGGTGGACGGGGAGAGGGTCGACTGGAGCGGGATGAGCGTGGCAGAGGCGGCTTGGCGCAAGCTTGCGGAGGATGACCGATGTGCGGTGTCCATGGCTGCTGGGACAGACGTCCGGGACGTGCATGGCAAATGTGAGTCGGTGGTGATATGAGGCCAGGGCTGGGGCTGATGGTCAGACGCGCGGCCAGAGATGAGCGTGCCGGATCTGATCCGGCTCGTGATCGCTGCGAGCCCCCGACAGGCGATGAAGCTCGATGACGTGAGTTGCGCGCGTCCCGCTGAGTCCGATCACACTGTTGCAGAGCTGAGAGCAGATATACCAGGCTTTCGAGCATCGGTGGGCGTACTTCCGGACCCACACGAGCCCCGGATCCTGGAAGGTGGGTCAACGTCCCGGATCTCTGCCTCTCACTTAGGCACTCGGCCTGACGGCAGAACACTGTCCGACACACGCTCAGCGACAAAGACTGCTTTGAGATCGTCAAAGATGGCAAGAAATACAACGATCTGGGCAAAGGGTACTGGCGGGTGCGCATGGTGGTGAGCCAAGCCTTGGCAGAGTATTGGGCGCTGACAGCAGGGCGAGAGCGAGGCTGCTTCCTCATCGGCGGGCAGGAAACGCAAGACGTCCACGTCCAATGTCAGCGGAGGCAGCGTGGTTTCCCGACCGCGATCCAACACGACCACGTCAACCGCGACGCACCTGTCGCATCGAACGCGACTGTCCGTCTTGCACGCTACATCGCCCTCGGACAGAATCTCCGCCGCGGGAGGGGTCTCGCCTGATGCCGATGCTCCTCCCGCCAACAAGCGAACCCCCGCGAGGGCTTCCATCGCGTCGACTCCTGCCGCGGCGAGCACGACCGGCAACACAGCGAGTATGGCCAACACCGCTGCGACAGGCACCGAAGTCGACGTTGAAGACGCAGTCATTGACGGCAACAAGGCGGAACGATATGCGCCTCGGACGGCGAACCCGCCGCCGACGTACAAGGACTACTACCCCTCTTACGCTCCCGCACCTACAGACGGCGCGCGACCGCAACTCGCGAGCCATGCACAAGCTCGCGGATTCGGCTGCGGCTCGACCGATTGCACGTACCCCTCGGCCAGCAATTTTGGTCCTGCATCAACGGCCCTCGACGCTGAACCCCCGAACGACATCCAGGCGTCGGTCACGGTTCAAGCGCATCCAGACCCCCGACCGGCTCGGTCCCGCTTGACCCCCACCCTGCCTTCCCCCGCGCCCGCCCTCACACACGGGAGAACCCGACACGACCGAGCGCAGTCGCTCGCGCACCCGCTGCCCTTACCCTATCCCGCTCCGTCCCACACAGGCCCAATGCAGACGCCCACGCCGTTCCCTACGCCCGCTCCGGCGACTTTGTTAACTGCTGCCTCAATGCCCGGTGCGCGTGCGGGGAAGCCTCAGCTGCACCATGGCCCTCGCCCTCAGCCAATGCCCTGCGAAGCGAGAACAGGCCGTACACCGCCTGACGTCGTATCCAACACGAGACCAGTCCGGCCGCTACCTCGTCTGCACCCGACTGACTCGCACGCCTGGCCGTACGCCAACCGAACCGCAGCCTTGTCTGCACCGGCACACTCGAACGCGGTATCGTCCGGGTACAAGCATCAGCCGCAGGGTCATGCGCGGGTTGCGGTCCCCTCGGATGCAGCGGGCTACCACGATCCACCGCGACAACAACGAGACCTCGCACCATCAATGGCGGCCGTGTTCCGGGCTCACATGGCGCAGGACGCCATTGCCAGTGCGCCATATTCGGTCCAACCCGTTCACGGGCGGATACGGATGCCGATGCCGACGCCGATGCCGGGGCCGCATCCTTCAAGGAAGAAATCGGCTGAACGCCAGCTTGACCCGCGAGGCGAGGGCGCATCGATGGGGAGTGGACAGACAGCTGGTGGGCGCGGGACCCCTTCCAGAGCCAATGGCCTCATGGGCAGAGGACACCCTGGCTGTGTCGGTGTCGGTCATGCTAGCGGCAATGGGGGCAATGGGTGGACATTGCCGGGTATACAGAGCTTGCTGCGCGGTGAAGCTTCGACCGGCGACCCGGCGAGTACGGGTGCGGATACGGTTGCGGATACGGGTGCGGGTGCGGGTGCGAGGGCGCATGCGAGGCCGGGCGGAGGTGTAGCGGGCCAAGCGCTAGAGGAGCCCATCTACCTGTCGAGGAAACGCAAACGCGCGAGGGAGCCGTAAGCACCAGGCTTCGACTTCGACTTCGAGTTCGACTTCGACGTCTGCGACGGAAGCTGGACGTGGTGCACTTCGGGGAAGGGGCTCGTTCGTGCAATGTGGAGGGCGATGGGGTGTATACTTGGTAGATTAGTACCCTCACGGGTGCACGGATTGACGATCATGCGTGATAACGTACTCGACGAATGCAACGACCTGACCGACGCACAGACACAGACATGGAGGCGACCAGCTGACCGGGCTGTGAACCTGCAACTGGAGAGACGTTGCTCGCGCAATCTGGACGTCGATCAGCACTGGATACATTGGTATCGAACCCGATTCTCCGGGTGATCAGACATTCACATCTATGTTAACCACGAGCAACCAACCACTGCGGAACTCCGATCCGACGTGTATGCGACTTCGAGCTCTCTCTCTTCTTTTCCTTCGTCTATAATAATGATACAATATCAACACTTCTCTCACTCTATCTCCCCCCAACCTCCTACTGCGCCTTCGACGACCCGGCATGCTCGGGGGGCGTGAGCCCGAAACGCGCATAGAGCGGGTCATTGGGGTCCGTGTCCGGGTGAAGCTGTACCTTGCCCGAGAACAGCTCCGCCGTCGAGCGGGACGGGTCCTCCGCGGCGGGGTTGGCGAGTCCGGCGGGGTTGGTCGCGTTGACCCAATGCGCTCCGGCGCCGACCGTTCCAGCAATCACCGTGGGGATCATGGTCAGCAGCGACGGGAGCTGGATGCCCGCCTCGTGGAGCTTGGCCGAGCGCGACTTGGCGACGATGCTCGAGGCGCGCAGGCGGCCTCCGCGGATGTTCGCATACGTGGCGAGGTTGTCCTTGACCTTGGACAGGGCCGGGTTGTACTCGTACTTGTCCTCCTCGACCTCTTCGTCCTCCTCGGCGACCGTGGGGAGCTTGGCCGGATCGGCGTAGACCTTGATCTTGATGAGGAAGCGGTAGAACGGCTCGGTGGGCAGCAGGCGGACCAGCGCGCCGAGCGGGATCGAGATGAACCCAACGATGATGGAGATGCCCCAGTCGCGCGGGCGCAACGAGGTCACTTGGAAAGCGGCACCGCCGACTTGGACAATGAGCACCTGCCCACCGACCATGATGGCGAAGATGACCATGAAGTAGTAGTTCCGGAAGAAGCCCTCGAGGACGTTGAACTTGCGGTCGAGACGTCGGCAGTTAAGCTGGTTGAAGATCTGGCAGAAGACGAAACAGTTGAACACGAGCGTCTTGAGGTCCGCGTCGTTTCCGACCGAGTGCGGCAGGCCGAGGATCTGCAGACCGAGGAAGTGGAGGATGAGACACACGCCGATCTGGTACGCTGCCTGGACGAGGATCATTTTGAGCATCTCGGGCGTGATGAGCGGCGCCGTCTTTCGGTCGGGCTTTCGGTTGAGCAGGGCCGGCGTGGCGGGGTCCGTGGCAAGCGCGAGGGCGGCAAACGTGTCCATGATGAGGTTAACCCAGAGCAGCTGCACCGCAGAGAGCACAGACTCCTCCTCGGCGGACGCAACGGCCGAGACGAATGTGATAATGACGGCGGTGATGTTGACCGAAATCTGGAACTGGAGGAACTTCTTGACGGCGTCGTTGACACATCGACCCCACATGATGGCAAGGACAATGTTGGAGAACGCGTCGTCCATCAGGATGATGTCGGACGCTTCCTTGGCAACTTCGGTACCGGCAATACCCATGGCGAAACCGACGTTGGCGAGCTTGAGCGCGGGTCCGTCGTTCGTTCCGTCTCCTGTCACACCGACGACCTCGCCCATCGATTTGAGCGTCTTGACCAGGAGCTTCTTGTCTTCCGGCGACGATCGCGCAAGGATCTGCAGCCGAGGCACGATCGACAGCCGCTCCGCATCGCTGAGCTGTACGTCAGTGGCCGCCTCGGTATCACCACGACAAGCAGCTCACCTTCCTGAAGACCGGTCCCTCCATGATGATACCGCCCGGCATGTACATGCCACACTGATACGCGATCGACCGAGCCGTGAGGACATTGTCACCCGTGCACATCTTGACAGCGACACCGGCGCCCTGACACTTCTCGACCGCCTCGCGCACTCCCGGTCGGAGCGGGTCCTCGATACCCGTCACCGCGATGAGCGTCATGTCCTGCGCGATGAGGTTGTACGGCACCTCATCAACGGGGCTGTCCTCGGCACCTCGTGGCGGCCACACCTCGAAATCACGGTAAGCGAGCGCGAGCGTCCGGAGGGACTGGTTTGCGTAGAAGATGATCGTCTTCTGGATGTTCTGCGAGGTGTACTCGTCGAAGTCGGCCGTCTCGATCGGGTCATCTCGTCCTCCGCCGACCGAGCCGCCGTTCTGCGAGACGACGACGTGCTTGCGGCAGTTACCAGTGACGATCTCGGATGCGCCCTTGATGTACAGACGGTGCTTCTTCTCGTTGATCTTGACAACGACACCCATGGCCTTGAGCTCGGACGAGAAAGGGATCATCTGCACGATCTTGGCCGTCTCTCGCGTGTGCTTGTAGTCGGCCCAGCCCTGTTCCTTGGCGAATCGAAGCAGCGCCGTCTCCGTCTTGGATCCGACAAACTCGACATTGCCATCGGCGTCCTTGTCCTCGAAGGCGGTCGAGTTGATGCAGATCGCCTCGTTCAAAAGGTGCTGCAGCGCAGGCGGAGCGACCTCGTTCATGCTGTCCTGGTCGAAGCTGAAGTCGTCGCCGCGCTCCTTGAGACCTTCGACCTCATTGGCGTTGCTTCGGGCCGCGTTCACAGCGAGATGTCGCACGAACTTGCCGCGCACACCGAGTGAGCCGGCAACGACCGTCATGACGTTTTGCGTGAGCGTACCGGTCTTGTCCGTGCATACAACCGTGGCGTTGGCCATGGTCTCGCAGGAACCAAGCACTCGGACCAGCAGGTTCTGCTTCGTCATTCGCTTGGTAGCGAAGGCGAGTGCGAGCGTGACGGCGAGAGGAAGACCTTCGGGGACAGCGACGACGATGACGGTGATCGAGATGATCAGGATCTGGATGAAGTTCTGCGCCTTGTCGTTGGGCGTTCTGCCCGTCAGCACGATTCTGACGACTGCCTCGTGTCCGACTTACTGGTTCGGCTCGTCAAGCTGCGTGAAGAACCGGATCATGAGACAGATGAAGAGCAAGAGACCCGAAAGCGAACCGGCCTTGGCGATGAGCTCGGCAAGCTTGTTCAGCTTGAGCTGGAGCGGGGTATGTTCAGCGTCGCCTCGCATCGCTGTGGGGTCAGCTCCACTGTAGCCAAGACATCGTCGCATTACTCACAGAGCAAGATTCGCCCGTTGAACGAGTTCTTTCCGACCGAGATGACGACGTACTCGCCCACACCCTCGAGGACCTTTGCACCGGAAATCATGAAACAGTCGCGCTTGGCATGCTTGCCCGGCTCGAGCGTCTCGCGTTCCTCCATGCACTCCTGGTACGTGAACTTTTTGATCGCATCGCTCTCGCCCGTCGCGCCCGACTCGTCGCATCGGACATTGTGTCCGCGGAGGAAGACACCGTCGACGGGGAGGATCTCTCCGGGCTCGAGCAGACAGACATCGCCGACGACGACGTCCTTGACGTTGATGACCATTTCGGAGCCGCCGCGGATACACTTGACCGTCCGGTCCTCGCGCTTCTCGTTCAGCTTCTTGAACTGCCGTTCCTTCTGCCAGTCGTTGATGGATCCGACGAGGATGACGATGGAGATGGCAACGCAGATGGCGACACCCTCGACCCAGTCAACCTTGGGCGCGACACAACCGGTGGGCGGGAGACATTGCTCGTCGTCGAAGATGATGTGGTCCGGGGCACCGAGATCCTGGTAGAGACCCAGCGCGAGCGAGATGATGGCGACGATGGTAAGAAGGATCTGATGTCAGCGACAATACATTCAACAAACCGCCGAGGCACTCACCAGGACCTTGTCCTTGAAGGCGAGCCACATGAGGTACAGGAGACTCTTGCTGGGTCGGATGGGCAGATCGTTGGGGCCGTACACTCTTCGCCTCTCGTCCATGCTCGCCTGCCACTGCGCGCCATTCCTGCGCTCGACATCGTTCGAGCTCCTCGGTGCGCCAGTCTCGGTCGCCTGCGCCTCGTTCGTGCCGGTCAAGAGCCCCTTGGTTTTGTCAACACCGAGACCCTCGAGCAAGCCGTCAATACCGCCGATCTTGATCAAATCATCGAGCGACTTGGGGTCCACGAGCATGGCGAGCCGACTCGGCTTCTCCTTGAACGGCGTGGGGTCGGTCGTGTCCTTATCGGGATCCAGATGGGCCATCTCCTCGAGCTTCTTCTTCTCCTGCTTGCCGCCCTCGGCCTCGGTTTCCTTGTCAGGCTGGTCCTTCCTCCACGGGATCCAGGATCTGCGGGTGGTCGACCTCGAAAGGTCGTCCTTGCCGTTTCCGCCGCCGACCGCAGCGGTCGTTTCGGAGCCGATCTCGGAAGCCCACGTACCGATGGACGAGACGCGTCCGTGGCGCACGTGGCCGTCGTTCTCCTTGACCACCTGGAGTGTGTCCATCCCGTCGCCGGCGGTTGGGTGGTTATCCCGCAACGCCAGCGACGACTTGTGTATGGGCGAACTCGGCGTGGGGAGGTCGTCAAAGTGGACCGAGGATGAGGCGGTGGTGAGGGTCGGCGAGGGCGGTGTGAGAGCCGAGTACGAGGGAGACGACGGCGACGAGCCCGGGTGGAGGTGTTGAGACGGCGAGAGGTGCGATGTATCTATCGGCGCGGAACCCCGTCGGGGTGGTGTGATTGGGTCACTGGAGCTGTTACCGTCGCCGATGGGGACCTCGAGACGAGGAGGAACCGGGCGGGCGGACGTTGGCGCGGGTGTGTCATCCTGCGTGGTGATGATCACGGGCGGGGTGGTCGATGGCTGATCAGCCGTCGGTGGTGCCATGCTGGCCAGGGGTCGCGAGTGCGGTCGCGGTCGCGTCGACCTAGGCGGGGGCGGTGGGGTTTAGAGGATGGTCAAGCGGTGGCAAGAGAAAAGTAGTGTCGGTGGATGGTCGATGGGGTTGAGCAACGACGAAGACTGTGGCGTGTGCCTTTATACGCGCGTGTGCCGGGTTCTGTTCGCCGCTGGTCGAGAGACGGACAATGACGATCGAGACACGACCCAAAGGCGGTGCTGTCTGAAAGGAGCGATGCTGGAGAGCTCGCTACCTGGCTGGTGACACACGGACGAGGGTGGGCGCGATGTGCGCGATGATGGCTTTGTGTTATATAAAGTGTTTTGGGCATGTGGGTAAATCGCTCAAACGAGGCCAAGTGCTTTGGCTTGGCATTCACCCTCGAATCAGCCGGAATCAATCGAGTTTGGGTGACAAAATTACCAGATACG
>Ga0308169_10006645_pt1 | contig 10125 bp, 7 predicted proteins | sample PhyBR1_2_FD_202139 | JGI IMG/M metagenome (GOLD analysis project Ga0308169, IMG submission 202139) | Phyllosphere microbial communities from UC Gill Tract Community Farm, Albany, California, United States - DLSLSB.R1 | ecosystem: Host-associated > Plants > Phyllosphere > Unclassified | place... | reverse complement strand
GAACAGGCCAAGCAGGCCATCCGGGCTGGCGATGATCATCACCACCAGGACCAGGCCGAGCACCAGCTGGTGGCCGGTCGGCATGATGTTCTTCACGAACAGCTGGTCGACCAGGTAGACCACGACGGCGCCGATCAGCGGGCCGGTAATCGTACGGTAGCCGCCGAAGATGGCCGCCACGATCGGAATCGTCACCCACAGCGCGCTGAAGGCGTAATCCGGCTCGAGGAAGTTGATGTAGTGGGCGTTGAAGGCGCCGACCACGCCGCACATGAAGGCCGAGACGATCAGCATCAGGCCTTTCAACAGCGTGTTGTTGACGCCGACCACGCGCGTCGCGTCCTCGCTGTCGTGCATGGCGCGCAGGGCCAGGCCGTGCGGGCTGCGCCGGATCATGTCGTAGACCAGGGCGAAGACCAGCACGATGGTGAGGATCACCAGGTAGTTGCCGGTCTTGCCCGCGAAGTCATAGCCGAACAGGGTAGGCAGGCGCGGGATGCTGGCGATGCCGCCCGAGCCGCCCGTGACCGATTGCCACTCGGTGGCCAGGATGCGGAAGATGTGGGCGTAGGCCAGGATGGCGAGCGCGAAGTAGGGCCCGCGCAGGCGCAGCACCGGCAGCATGACGAGCGCCGCGACCACAGCGCCGACGCCGCCCAGCACGATGCCGATGAAGACCGGCACCCCGTGCTGCATCGACAGCACGGCCGAGGTATAGGCGCCGACGCCGAAGAAGGCCGCGTGGCCGAAGCTCACCATCCCGCCCAGGTTGCCCAGCAGGGCCCAGGACAGGGCGATGCCGCCGATGACGAGCGAGGCGATCACCAGGCTCATGACGTAGGCATTGCTGCCCAACAGGAGGGGCACGCCGATATAGACGGCCGCGAGGACCGCAATCAGGATTTTATTAAGTTTCATCCGCGCCTCTTGGTAGCACCGAACAAGCCGTTCGGCATGACGAACAGCACCAGCAGGAACAAGCCCATGCCGGCCAGTTCCTGCAGGGCCGAACTGGCCAGGGTCACGGTCAGCGACTCGGCGATGCCGAGCAGGACCGCGCCGATCAGGACGCCCGGGATCGAGCCGACGCCGGCCAGCACCGTGATGATGAAGGCCTTCACCGTCAGCACGCCGCCGGTGGCCGGGGTGATGGTGCCGTAGCTGAACAGGGCGACGCCGGCAAAGGCGGCCAGCAGGCCCGCGACCAGGAAGGAGACCAGTTCGGTGCGGCCCGGGTTGATGCCCATGAGTTTGGCGGCGTCGCGGTTGCTCGAGACGGCGCGCACCGCGCGGCCATACCAGCTGCGCGACAGCCACCACCAGAGGGCCACGATCAGCACGATCGACACGCCGAAGAACAGCACTTCGCTGCGCATGCTGTAGAGGTCACCGACCTGGAAGGCTTCCTGCATCCAGGCCGAACTGGTTGCGCGTACGTCGGCGCTCCAGATCATGAGGACGATATTCGTGAGGATCACGCCCACGCCATAGGTGAGGGTGAGGGAATTGATTTCGCGGTTGGTCTTGATGCGGCCGACCACGAAGTAGAGCGCGGCCGAGGTGGCCGTCACGATGACGACCGCGATCGGGATCGCCGCGGCCGGATTCCAGCCGAGCTTTGTTTCGACCGTGTAGGCGATGTAGGCGGCCAGCAGCACCAGTTCGCCATGCGCCAGGTTGATGACCTTCATGGCGCCGAACACCAGCGCGAGGCCCAGGGCGATCAACGCATACGAGCCGCCCTGCAGCAGGCCGGAGTACACGGCCTGCAATATTAATTCCGTCATGTCTGCATTCCAATTGAGTTCATGCGGTTGGAAGCGCGGCGGCAGCAAGCGGCCGCGCTCCCGGCTACTTCCTTACCAAGGCACGCCAGGGAAAACCGGCTTGCCGTTCGCGGACTCTTTAGGCCACACGAGCACGACCTGCTTGCCCTGGTGCTGGCCCATGCGCTGCACGAAGTTCGGGTTGTCGCCCTTGGCGTTGAACTGCACACGGCCGATCAGGGTCTGCTTGTCGGTCTTGCGCAGTTCGTCGATCACGCCGCCTTTTTTCAGGGTGCCCTTGTCGGCGGCGCGCGCGATTGCTTCGAACAGCAGCATCGACTGCACATAGCCGAACTGGCCCAGGTAGTCCGGCTCCTTGTTGTGCAGCTTCTTGTAGCCTTCGCCGAACTGCTTGCCTTCAGGCGTGGTGAAGTTCACCGGGAAGGGCAGCACGGCGGTGCCGTACACGTTCGGCATCAGGTCGGGGAAGTCGGCCGCCATTTTCGGCGTGGCCAGCGACCAGACGCCGGCGATGGCTTTCACCGACGAGGGCTTGAGCACGCGCGCGGCGCGCAGGATGCCGACATAGTCGTTCTCGTAGCCGACCATGGCGATGAATTCCGCGCGGTCCTGCAGCTTGACCTTGTTCAGGATCGGCTTGAAGTCGGTGATCGCCGGATCGAAGGCGTGCATGCCGACCTTGATGCCTTTCGCCGCCAGCGTTTTCTGGACGTCGGTCGCCAGGCCCTGGGTAGCATCCTTGGTCGAGTAGATGATCGAGACCGACTTCACGCCCAGGTCCGAAATCAAACCGACCAGGGCCTTCTGGTAACCGGCGGTGTTATTAATACGGAAGAAGTTCTTGCGGCCGGCTTCGACCAGGCCGTCGTCGACGCCGCCCGAGGTCATGTAGGCCAGGCCCAGCTTGTTGGCCGCGTCCGACGCCGGCGAGATGTTGTTCGAGCCGTAGCCGCCGGTGATGGCGACCACGCCTTCGCTGGCCAGCTTCTCGACCGCGGCGACGGCCTTGGCAGGAGCCGACTCGTCGTCGACCGTCACCAGCTTGATCGTGTGCTTGCCGTTGGTCTTGTTGAACACCTCGGCGGCAACGCGGATGCCTTCCTGGGTGCCCATGCCGACCCGGGCCAGGGGGCCGGTCAGCGGAATCTGTACGCCGACCAGCAGCTCGTCTGCCTGCGCGCTGCCAGCGAAAATTGCCATGATCGCCAGGGCGATGCTTGTTGTCTTCTTCATGTCTCCACCTTTTCAGTTAAATACAGGGTCTTTGATACAGGGTCTTTTACTGCATATCCGGACAAGCCGCTGCTCCGGGGGTGTTTGAAGAGCTCAGCGGCGAATTCGTGTTGTAGCCGCGGCACCGCCGCGGGTTCACCCCAGGTTGCGGCCCATGCTCATTTCCACGTTGCGCACCAGCTGCACCAGGCGCGGGCCGAGGTCCTCGACCAGTTTTTCCTGGGGCAGCAGGAAGGACGGGCCGCCGCAATTGAAGGCCATCGTCTTGGCCGGGTCCGGGTCGACCAGCGGTACGCCGACGGCGCTGATGTTCATGTCCCACAGGCCGGAGGACATGCAGAAGCCGCGGTCCTGGTAGTCCCGGAAACCCTGTTCCAGGTCGGCCTTGATCTTCGGCCAGTTGGTCTCGGTCTGCAGGCGGATATGGTCCATCAGGAAGTCGCGGTCGTTCTGCGGCAGGCCGCACAAATAGGCCTTGCCCATCGCGGTGGTCGCCAGCGGGATGCGCGAACCGGCGTCGCGGCGCAGCGTCACGGCCGCGCTGCCGCGGCAGGCTTCCACGTAGACCATCGAGAGGCGGTCGCGGATGCCGATCGCCACGCTGCACTGGGCATATTCCGCCAGTTCCTGCATCGCGGGGCGGGCCAGCTTGCGGACGTCGAGGTTGGCCAGCAGCGTATAGCCGAGCGCCAGCACGGCCGCACCGAGCTGGTAGCGGCCCTGGTCGGCGGAATAGGTGAGGTAGCCCAGCTTGGTGAGCGTATAGGTCAGGCGCGAAATCGTCGGCTTCGGCATGGCGGTGCGCCTGGCCATCTCGCTATTGGTGAGATAGGTCTCGCCGGGGCGGAAGCAGCGCAAAATCTCGAGGCCGCGTGCCAGGGCCGTCACGAACTGGCGGTCCTTGGCTGCATCGTCTTCGAAGGTTTCGATTTCGTCTTGCATGGGTTCTTTCGTTGTCTCGGTGCCTGGCGTCTGGGGCCGGGTCTGGCCGGATATTCACACAGCCGAAAGACGAGTGTCAACTGTTTCGTGAAATGGTAGTTCGCACAGCGAAACGTTTTGAACGCCGTCCTATGAGCGCATGGATGTGCTCCAAATTCCGCTGCGGAAATACCGGGCGTACTTACGGCAAAGACCTTCCAACTTGGGCATTTACACCGGCCTCGAAAATGGAGTATCGTTATTTTTGCCGCAATCTGCAAAACATAATTCCGCACAGCGAAACGCTCAGCGAACACCACACAAGGAGACAGGCCCGATGAATTCTGCTGCAACCGCCGCCGCACCCGCCGCCGTCACGTCCACCCGCCATGACGACATCCTGCTCGTCACGATCGACAACCCGCCCGTGAATGCGCTCGGCGTCGACGTGCGCCGCGGCCTGCTCGAAGCCATCGAGGCGGCCGATGCCGACCCGTCGGTGAAAGCCGTCGTGCTCGCTGGCGCCGGCCGCAACTTCCTCGGCGGCGCCGACATCCGCGAATTCGGCAAGCCGCCGCAGGCGCCGGCGCTGCCCGACGTCTGCAACCGCATCGAAGCCTGCACCAAGCCGGTCGTCGCCGCGATCCACGGCGCGGCCCTCGGCGGCGGCCTTGAAGTCGCGCTCGGCGCGCACTACCGCGTCGCGCTCGGGTCGGCCAAGCTGGGCCTGCCGGAAGTGCTGCTCGGCCTCTTGCCGGGCGCCGGCGGCACCCAGCGCACGCCGCGCCTGATCGGCGCGCCGGCTGCGCTGGAACTGATGCTGAGCGGCCGTCACATCGGTGCGAAGGAAGCGGCGAAACTCGGCCTGGTGGACAAGCTGGAAGAGGGCGATGACGCCGCTGCCGCCGGTCTCGCCTATGCTCGCGAGCTTGTCGCCTCGAATGCCGCCCCGCGCCGCACGAGCGAAGCGAACGCCTTGTCCGATCGCGCGGCCACGCAAGCGGCCATCGAGACTGCCCGCGCCGAGACCACCAAGAAGGCGCGCGGCCTGTTCTCGCCCCTGAAGATTATCGATGCAGTGCAGGGCGCACTCGACCTGTCGTTCACCGACGGCCTGGCGCTGGAACGCAAGCTCTTCCTCGCATGCCTGGACAGCCCGCAACGCGCCGGCCTGGTGCACGCCTTCTTCGCCGAGCGCGAAGCGGCCAAGTCGCCTGAAACCCGCAGCGCGCAGCCGCGTGCAATCGCCAGCGTCGGCATCATCGGCGGCGGCACCATGGGCGCCGGCATCGCGGTCGCCGTACTGGACGCGGGCCTGCCGGTCGTGATGATCGAGCGCGACGACGAAGCGCTGGCCCGTGGCCGCGCGAACGTCGAAAAAGTTTACGACGGCCTGGTCGCCAAGGGGCGCATCAAGCCCGAAGCAAAAGAAGCGATCATGAACCGCTGGAGCGGCAGCACCGCCTACGACGCGCTGTCGCAGGTCGACCTCGTGATCGAAGCCGTGTTCGAAGACATGGCCGTGAAGCAGGCCGTGTTCAAGGAACTCGACCGCGTCTGCAAACCGGGCGCCGTGCTGGCCACGAACACTTCCTACCTCGACATCGACCAGATCGCGGCATCGATCAGCCGTCCGCAGGACGTGATCGGCCTGCACTTCTTCTCGCCGGCCAACATCATGAAGCTGCTCGAGATCGTCGTCCCAGGCAAAGTCGCCGCCGACGTCGTCGCCACCGCCTTCGAACTGGCGAAAAAGCTCAAGAAAACCGCGGTGCGCGCCGGCGTCTGCGACGGCTTCATCGGCAACCGCGTGCTGGCAGTCTACGGCGCGGCGGCGCAGGCGATCATGGAAGACGGCGCTTCTCCCTACCAGATCGACAAGGCCGTGCGCAACTTCGGCTATCCGATGGGACCCTTCCAGGTGTCCGACCTGGCCGGCGGCGACATTGGCTGGGCCACCCGCAAGCGCCGCGCCGCCACGCGCGACCCGAAAGCGCGCTATGTGCAGATCCCGGACCGCCTGGCCGAGCGCGGCTGGTTCGGCCAGAAGACGGGGCGCGGCTATTACCTGTATCCGGAAGGCACCCGCATCGGCACGCCGGATCCGGAAGTCGAAGCCATCATCGATGCCGAACGCCAGCGCGCCGGCATCACGCCGAAGACCTTCACCGACGAAGACATCGTGCGCCGCTACCTGGCCGCGATGATCAACGAAGGCGCGAACGTCGTGCACCAGAAGATCGCCCTGCGTCCGCTCGACGTCGACGTGACTTTCGTGCACGGCTACGGCTTCCCGCGTTATCGCGGCGGCCCGATGCACTATGCGGACACGGTCGGCCTCGACAAGATCCTGGCCGATATCCAGGAATTCGCGAAGGAAGATCCGCTGTTCTGGCAGCCTTCGCCGCTGCTGGTCGACCTCGTCGCACGCGGCGAGAATTTTGCCAGCCTGAATAAATAATCTCAGTTAGAACAATTTTAGGAGACTCGCCATGCGCGAAGCCGTCATCGTTTCAACCGCCCGCACCCCGCTCACCAAAGCGCACCGCGGCGAATTCAACATCACCTCCGGCCCGGAACTGGCCGCCTTTGCCGTGCGCGCCGCCGTCGAGCGTTCGGGCATCGACCCGAACCTGATCGAGGACGCCATCCTCGGCTGCGGCTACCCGGAAGGCACGACCGGCCGCAACGTCGCGCGCCAGACCGTGATTCGCGCCGGCCTGCCGATCACGATTGCCGGCACCACCGTGAACCGCTTCTGCGCCTCGGGCCTGCAGGCGATCGCCATCGGCGCCGGCCGCATCGTCGTCGACGGTGCACCGGCCGTGATCGCCGGCGGCGTCGAATCGATCTCGCAAATCCGCACCCGCGATTCCGGCGACTCGGGCATGGACCCGTGGATCCTGGAAAACAAGCCCGAGCTCTACATGCCGATGATCGAGACCGCCGACATCGTGGCCGCGCGCTACGGCATCTCGCGCGAGGCGCAGGACCGCTTTTCGTTCGAATCCCAGCGCAAGACCGAGGAGGCCCAGTTGGCCGGGCGCTACAAGGAAGAAATCGTCGCCTGCACGACGACGATGGCGGTGACCGACAAGGAAACGAAGGAAGTCACGAAGCGCGAAGTGACGATCGGCGAAGATACCTGCAACCGCCGCGGCACGACCTATGAAGGCCTGGCCAAGCTGGCGCCCGTCATGGGCGAAGGCAAATTCGTCACCGCGGGTAACGCCTCGCAGCTGTCCGACGGCGCTTCGGCCTGCGTGATGATGGAAGCGAAAGAAGCGGAACGCCTGGGCTTGAAACCGCTGGGCGCCTTCCGCGGCATGGCGGTGGCCGGCTGCGAGCCGGACGAGATGGGCATCGGTCCCGTGTTTGCGGTGCCGAAACTGCTGGCGCGCTTCGGCTTGACGGTCGATGATATCGACCTGTGGGAGCTGAACGAAGCCTTTGCCTCGCAGGCGATCTACTGCCAGCAGCGCCTCGGGATTCCCGACGAGCGCCTGAACGTGGACGGCGGCGCGATTTCGATCGGCCACCCCTTCGGCATGACCGGCGCACGCCTGGCCGGCCACGTGCTGCTGGAAGGCCGCCGCCGTGGCGCAAAATATGCCGTCGTCACGATGTGCATCGCCGGTGGCATGGGCGCCGCCGGCCTGTTCGAGATTTTCTGAGGATCGTCGTCATGGACCTGAATTTCACCCCGCAAGAAGAAGCCTTCCGCGCCGAAGTGCGCGCTTTTCTCGCCGAGAAGCTGCCGGCGCGCCTGTCGGATAAAGTCGCCGAGGGCAAGCACCTCTCCAAGGCCGACATGGAAGAGTGGCACGCCGTCCTGAACGAACGCGGCTGGCTGGCGAACCACTGGCCCGAGGAATACGGCGGCCCGGGCTGGACCGCCATCGAGAAATTCATCTTCGAGAACGAGAGCGCCATCGCCCATGCGCCGCGCATCGTGCCCTTCGGCGTCAACATGCTCGGCCCGGTGCTGATCAAGTACGGCAACGCAGAGCAAAAGGCCTACTGGCTGCCGCGCATCCTGAACGGCGACGACTGGTGGTGCCAGGGGTATTCGGAACCGGGCGCCGGCTCCGACCTGGCGGCCGTGAAAACGACCGCCGTGCGTGGTACGGATGCCGAGGGCGAGCATTACATCGTCAACGGCCAGAAGACCTGGACCACGCTCGGCCAGCACGCCAACATGATTTTCTGCCTGGTGCGCACCGACCGCGAAGCGAAGAAGCAGTCCGGCATCAGCTTCCTGCTGATCGACATGAACTCGCCCGGCATCGAAGTGCGTCCGATCATCACGCTCGACGGCGAGCATGAAGTCAACGAAGTCTTCTTCACCGACGTCCGGGTGCCGGTGCAGAACCTGGTGGGCGAGGAAAACGCCGGCTGGACCTGCGCCAAATACCTGCTGACCTACGAGCGCACGAATATTGCGGGCGTCGGCTTCTCGGTGGCTGCGCTGGCGCGCCTGAAGCGCGTCGCTGCGCGCCAGACGCGCAACGGCAAGCCGCTGACGGAAGATCCGAGCTTCGCCGCGCGCCTGGCCCGCGTCGAGATCGACCTCGAAAACATGAAGACGACCAACCTGCGGGTGATCGCGGCGGTGGCTGGCGGCGGCGTGCCCGGTGCGGAGAGCTCGATGCTCAAGATCCGCGGCACCGAGATCCGCCAGGAGATCACCTCGCTGACGCGGCGTGCGATGGGCGTGCATGCGCGCCCGTTCACCCAGGAGATGCTCGACGCCGACTACCAGGGCCCGCAGGTCGGCCCCGATTTCGCCGCGGCCGCCACGGCCCAGTACTTCAACAACCGCAAGCTGTCGATCTTCGGCGGCTCCAACGAGATCCAGAAGAACATCATCTCCAAGATGATCCTGGGCCTGTGAGGAAGACACCATGAATTTCGAACATACCGAAGAACGGCGCATGCTCGCCGACAGCCTGAACCGCTTCATCGCCGAGCGCTACAGCTTCGAGACGCGTAACAAGATCGCCGGCAGCGCGGAAGGCTATTCGCCCGAGATGTGGAACCACTTCGCCGAACTGGGCGCGATCGGCGTCCTGATGCGCGAGGAAGACGGCGGCTTCGGCGGCGGCGGCTTCGATATCGCCATCGTCTTCGAAGCGCTGGGCCGTGGCCTGGTGATCGAACCGCTGCTGACCAGCGCCGTGCTGGCGGCCGAAGCGATCGCCAGCGCAGGCAACGAGGCGCAACGCGGCCTGCTGGAGTCGATCGCCGACGGCAGCACCATCGCCAGCTTCGCGCACGACGAGCCGGACACGCATTACGAACTGGCGCGCGTCGGCATGCTGGCAACGCGGCAGGGCGAGGGCTGGGCGCTCAACGGCGTCAAGTCGGTCGTGGCGCTGGGCGAGCAGGCCGGCGTCTTCGTGGTGTCGGCCCGTACGGCCGGCGCGATCGACGACGAGAACGGCATCTCGCTGTTCCTGGTCCCGGCCGGCACCGCGGGCGTGACGGTGCAGGGTACGCCGACCATCGACGGCGGCCATGTCGCCGAGCTGCGCTTCGAGAACGTGCTGCTGGACGCGGGCGCGCTGCTGGGCGTGGAGGGCGGCGGCTTCGCCACCCTCGAGCGCGCCGTCGGCCGCGGCATCCTGGCGCTGTGCGCCGAAGCGCTGGGCGCGATGGAAGCGGCCAAGGCGGCCACGCTCGACTACCTGCGCACCCGCAAGCAGTTCGGCGTCCCGATCGGCAGCTTCCAGGCGCTGCAGCACCGCATGGCGGACCTGCTGCTGGAAATCGAACAGGCCCGGTCCGCCGTCATCAACGCGGTGGCGGCACTGGACGCGGACCGGATCACCCGCGAGCGCGCGCTGTCCGCGGCGAAGATGAGCATCGGCCGCATCGGCACCAAGGTGGCCGAGGAATGCATCCAGCTCCACGGCGGCATCGGCATGACCTGGGAACTGCCGCTGGCGCATTACGCCAAGCGCCTGGTGATGATCGACCACCAGCTGGGCGATGAAGACCATCATCTCGAGCGTTATATTGCGCTCGGCCGGCAAGCAGCATGACCGGCCTGCTGGTACGCACCGAGGGTGCGGTGCGCATCCTCGTCAACAGCAATCCGGCGGCGAGGAATGCGATCACGCCGGCGCTGTACGACGCATTGCCGGCGGCCCTGGACGAGGCCGCGGCCGACCCTGCGATCGGA
>Ga0308169_10006642_pt1 | contig 10126 bp, 10 predicted proteins | sample PhyBR1_2_FD_202139 | JGI IMG/M metagenome (GOLD analysis project Ga0308169, IMG submission 202139) | Phyllosphere microbial communities from UC Gill Tract Community Farm, Albany, California, United States - DLSLSB.R1 | ecosystem: Host-associated > Plants > Phyllosphere > Unclassified | place... | reverse complement strand
TTTCCTGTTCGTCAGTGCTGTAACCTACCAAATCGTGGCTTGTTCCTGCCGGCCTCCGACAGACTGAGTGGCACGAATTATCGATTGGCCCAAAGAGGCGGCCGAGCAACGTTGGTTCCATAAGTGGAACATCTCGGCTCGCTTTCGTCGGCGAGTCAGCCAAAATCAGAAGTGAGACTTCCTACGTCGAGAACGGGAAGAGCGCTGACCGATGCAACCAGATCCAGCGCCAGTCACGATGGCTACTCGTCCAGCTAAGTTCATCGCGTTACTCCCCTTGTGAATGATTCCGCGTGCATGCGATCTCGTAGCTCCCGCTTGAGGACCTTGCCGATCGCGCTACGCGGCAGCTCCTCGATCGGCTCGGCTCCAGAGAGACGCTGCGTCTTACCCAAACGAGCGTTTGACCATGTGACGAGTTCCGATGCCTCCACGCACTCACTACTCGGGACGTAGAAGGCATAAGGGGTTTCACCCCATGCCTCCGAGGGAATGCCGATCACCGCTGCATCGGCGACACCCGGGTGCTGAAGCAGCACGGATTCGAGGTCCTGCGGATAGATATTGAAGCCGCCCGAGATGATCATGTCCTTTGACCGTCCCAGCAGCGTTAAAAACCCGTCCTCGTCAAAGCGGCCGAGATCGCCATGACGAATGAACCGGTCGCCTTCTGGGCTCACCCAGGTGGCGGCCTCTGTCGCGTCCTGACGGTTATGGTAGCCGGCCATCATAATACCGGAACGACCGACCACTTCGCCGATCTCACCTGGCGGTACCTCGTTGCCGTCTTCATCGATCAGGCGAACGTCGTTGCCCGGTGCAGGCCTTCCGACCGTGTGCAGCTTGTCAGGGTGAGATTCGGCATAAAGGAGGCACGTTCCGCCTCCTTCCGTCATCCCGTATATATCGAGCATCACACCCGGCCATCGCCGCACAACATCGGCCTTCAGCTCTGCCGAGAAGGGTGCACTTGTACAGGTCTTGAAAGCGAAGCTCGACAGATCGAAGCTGTCGAACTCTGGCATAGCCATGATGCGCTGATACTGAACCGGCACCAGCATGGCATGTGTCGCGCGCTCCCGCTGCGCCACTTCCAGGAAGCGCGCCGCATCGAACTTGCCCATGAGTACCGCAGTGCCGCCAAAAGCGAGGGTTGGAAGCAGGCTTACCAGTGTCGTGTTGGAGTAGAGCGGCGTTGCAACCATCGTGACCGCCCCGCCGAATCCAGCTGCCGCGTAGGCGGATATTTGCGCCCACCGCATCGCATGTGATTGCTGGGTCTACCGGTGATGGTTTGACACCATTCGATGGCAACCAAGTATCGAGAGCATCGAGGTAGACGACGCTTGCAGCGACCGGTGGCAAAGCGGAGATCGAGGCCGTGTCGACGAATATGATCCGCGCCCCACTGTCTGTTATCATCCCATCGACCTGCTCCTGCGTAGAGGATGGCGCGATGAGAGCTGGTACACAGCCCGCGCGGATGGTCCCCAGGAAAGCGGCGGTAGCTGACAGCGTGGTTGCTGCCAGGATTGCCACGATTTCACCTTGCATCACCCCGTCGCGTTGCAGCCCCGCTGCGATCCGGTCCATGACGGAGTCCAACTCCGCGTAGGTCAGTGCTGAGACGTCATGTACCAACACTCGCTTGTTGGGGCGCTCCACGGCGTGAGCCGCGATCAACGCTGGTATGGTCGCGAACGCACGCGCGAGCAGCTCGTCAGAACCGATCATGTCGGTACCTTTCTTAAATCCTCGTCCTGGCGGGTCTATGGGCGCTTGAGCGACTACTCAGGTAGTCTCCGCCAGCGGGCGACGGTGTTCCGGATCTGGAACAATAAGGTTTCTAGAAGTTGGCGGGACCGCCTGGTGGTAGCAACGTGTTGATAAGGTCCCTTTGTCGAAGAACGAGCTCAAGTACGAAGTCGATGAAGACCTCAAGCTTTGGCACGATCGCGGCGCGTTCGGTATACAGGGCGTAAAGAGCCGGGGGATCTGAAATGCTGTAGCTTGGCAGCACATGGATTAACTCACCTGACCTCAACTCCTCAACAATCGTACTCGCCGCTATCGGGGCGATGGCTGCGCTGCGGCGAACGATCCCCAGCATGAGCATCTGGTCTGTCGAAGCAAATCGCTGCCAGATCGGAACGGTGTAGCGTTCCCGTCCACGACTAAGCTCAAGCAACGGAACATGCGCGGGCAACCCGCTGGCTTCCGTCGCGGCCCGGTCGAGATAAAAATTCCCCACAATCGCGTGTCTCGACAGATCTTCGACCGAGGTCGGTAGGCCATGCGTCTTGGCATACCCCTGACTCGCCACGAGAATTGTCGGTATCTCGCTGATTTTGCGTTCGATCAGCCGTGAGTCCGACAACCACCCTGCGTGGAGTACGATATCGAGACGCCCCGGTTCCGGCATGAGCCGTTCCCCGACCCTCAAACGCAAATTGATGTCCGGGTAGCGCTCCAGGAATTCAAACAGGTTGTCGGCAAGCACGTCTCGAGCGAGGTGCGCCGGACAGCCCACCCTCAATGTCCCACTCGGCTCGCCACGATGCGCCGCGATTTCAGCCTCGGCCTGCTCTATCTCTTCAAGCACCCGTAACGATCTGGCGTGAAGAGAACGCCCGACCTCAGTCAAGGCGATCCGGCGACCGGTCCGGTCGACAAGCGCGACTTGGTAAATTGCCTCTAGCCGCGAGACGGCGCGGCTAACGTTCGCCTTCGGCAGTCCCAAAGCCCGCGCGGCACCGGATATCGAGCGAAGTTCACCCACTTTTGCGAAAATGGCGTAGGCGTCAACATGCTCCATCGATCGTCCTTGCCTGTTCCAAACGCGGAACGTGGGAACTCGGTTCTAGTATCAGACCGGTCAAAGGTAACCGGTCAACCGCTAATCCGACGGGGCGCTGGATATCGGGACGCGCAACATCGACCGAGGCTTTTCGGCGGTCGCTCTGAGGTTGCGTGCGATCCGGCTCGCGCAATTCCCCCGAACTCGGCGACGTCCATCACGGGCCGCGGGATCGTCGCTTGGTTTTCTGCTCGATGCTGCCGAAGATCCAACGAAATGTTCGGCGCTTGACGGGCTTGGCCAGACTGGTAGCGTGGAAACCAATCGGTTTCCACGCTGTCCTTCAGCGTTTAACCTACAATAATCGCCAACTCGGTCGGAGATGAGATGAGCACCCAAATGAGCATGACGGCGATGCGGCTTGCTAAAATTTTTGCTGGTCTCGGTCTTTTCGCCTCCGTCGCCCCTGCAAGTGCAGCAAATGGGCAGGACGCCGAGTATGTTTCGCTGGGCAGTTCGTTCGGGGCTGGGCCCGGCGTAACGCACGCTGCCGATGGAAGTCCTCCCGTCTGTGCGAGGTCCAACGACAATTACGCGCATCTCTATGCACGCAGCAGCAATGTCAGCCTGCGTGACGAGACATGCAGTGGCGCAGCTACGAAGGACGTTCTGCACGCTAGTGCAGGGAAGCCGGCACAGATCGACGCCGTGGGCCCGACCACAAAGCTCGTCACGGTCACGGTTGGCGGCAACGACGTCTACTACCTTGGGAACTTGATGGGGCAGTCGTGCCTCCGATCGCCGGCGTCTGTGCCTTCTTCATGGAAGAAGCTTGGCGTTTGCACCGTAAAAACGACCGCAGAAGTCGAAGAGAAATTTGGCGGCCTCGAAGCGAGTATGCGCGCCATCGTTGCGGGCATCAAAACTCGAGCGCCTGACGCCCGGATCATATTCGTCAATTACATCCGTATTCTGCCGCAGAACGGCTCCTGCGCAAAACTTCCTCTGACTACCGCGCAGCTAAATGCCGGCCGCAAAACGGCCGCCAGGGTTGAAGCCATCACGCGCAAGGTCACGGCCGAAACGGGTGTCGATCTGCTCGACGCTGCGACTATGAGCCATGGTCACGATATTTGCTCCGCTAAACCCTGGGCGACCGGTTTTGTGTTTTCCCCGAACGTGCAGCAATATGGCCTGGTACCTTATCATCCAACCTTGCCCGCAATGACCGCGATCGCGCGAAAGATCGGCGAAATGCAAACCCGGTAATCGGACGCTACCTCATATCTCGCTGCTTGAACCTTCCGAAACGGGACAATGACGACCATGAAGCCTGAACTTACCTTTGCGTCGTCCGTACTTCTTTGGTTCAGGCAGGATCTGCCGCGGGACGCTGCGCAGGCATATTGGCGTGGCCCGCATGCCCAGATCGTCGCGCGGTCACCGGGCTTCATGGATTATCGGCAGCATCACTTTGCGCAGCATAATCCGGGCTCCTGGCCCGCGATAACGGGTGTGGAGACGGCGATTCCGGAGGCCCGAAAGATCGACGGCATGCCTGAAGTTATTCTCGCGCACGTCCTCGCTCCACAGGCAGACCGGGAACAGCATACAGCGCGGGTCTTCGCTGACGAGGCCAACGTTTTTGCCCGCACGATCCTGTACCTCACCACGCCAGGCGCCGGCAGGCGCTATCTTCATGGCGAGCGTGGCACGGTCCGCGCGCGCGACGTGATCCTGCTGCGGCGTCGCCCGGACGTGGCGCCGGAAGTTTTTGCCCAGTTCATCGACACGATGTTCGCGCCGACTCTCGTCGCAAACGATGCTGTTCGCGAGTTGAATACGCAGCTTTTTGACGCTTGGGACGAGACGTTCTGGGATTCACCCGGGGTTTCACACGACAACGCCCCCTCCGACCAGTTTCAGGCTTCGGTCGTATTGGGATTCGAAAGCGCCGAAGCGCGCACGCAGTTCTATGCAGCGGAAGACGTTAAGGCACTCGAAGAGACTATCAGGTTGAACTGCGCGGCCGTCCATGCCTACGTCGTCGAGGCGACGTATGCGGATGTAGTCGATGGGCGCGTTCGTCTGCCGCAGTGGGCGCCTGAAGCGCGCCCGGCGCTTGATCCTGTGGAACGGATTTTACCACCCCCGCCGCCCCGCGCGACGCAAACCAGTTCGTCTGAGCCGTTCCCGCCGTCCCAGACCATCGCGTTGCTCTCGCCTGGACCGGAGGACGTCGTCGCAACCCACGACGGCTGGATAATCTATGCCGGTGCCGACGGGAGTATCGTACGCCTCGACCCGAGCACGCTGGATCAGACTGTGCTCGGCACGACGCAAGGGCGGCCGTTGGGACTCGAGGCTTTGCCCGACGGGCGCGTGTTGATCTGCGACGCGCATCTCGGCTTGCTGCGGTTCGACCCTGCGACCGGTAAGATCGAGGATGTCGTTCAATATGTCGACGACATTCCGCTGCGGTTCTGCTCGAACGTCACGGCCGCGCGAGACGGAACATATTGGTTTACCGAGTCCACCAGCCGCTTTGATTTCGAGCATTTTGCAGGTGCGATGTTGGAGCATCGCGGCTCTGGGCGACTGTTCAAGCGGCTTCCAAGCGGCGAAGTGGAAACGGTGCTGGATCAGCTTCACTTTGCCAATGGGGTAACGCTGACCGACGACGAAAGCGCGGTCATCTTTGCAGAGACCGATGGCTACACGTTGAATCGTTTATGGATCTCCGGACCGAAGGCGGGGATCCGCGAGATTATCGCGGACAATCTTCCGGGGTTTCCTGACAACATCTCGCGGTGCCAAGATGGTCAATTCTGGGTCGCCTATCCTGATGCCAGACGCTCCGAGCTGGATCGGGCAGGGCAGATCCCGGGCTGGCTGCGCCAAATGGCATGGGCCAATGCACCGGCCGAGCACATCCGTTCGAACATGGTCTGGCTAATGAAATTCGACGTCGAGGGTCAGGTCTTGGCGGATTTACAAACGACGCGCGAAAACTTCGGGGGTGCCACCGGCATCGCCCAGTGCAGGGGGCGCCTGTTCGTCGTGGGCCCCGAGTGTGAGAATATGCTCGTGATTGACATGCCTGCCTGACGGGGATGCAAGACGGACGATATGACTGCGCCAACCTCTCTGCCATAGGCGAGCTGTGACATCGACCGAACTTGACCCTAAACAGCGCCTGATGGCCAGCGCCGCTGCAGCATTTCTCCGTGACGGCTATGGAGCGGCCAATCTCGGGGAAATCGCGCGGTCTGCCGGTATCTCTAAGAAAACCATCTACAAATATACCGAGTCTAAAGCGAAGCTCTTCTCTGCCGTCGTCGAAGATAGCATCAGGCGTGCGGGGGCGCTGCAATGGCTAGATCATGACGACGGTTCGGGAAGCGCAAAAGATGCGCTCATTGAATTTATGGTTACACACGCTCGACTTGTCTTTTCTGAAAAAGGCATCGCAACCTACCGCTTGGTGATGGCCGAGGCACGGCAATTTCCTGAACTTGCCCGTGCTTATGAAACCGTCGTCGCCGCAACGGCCATCCAAAGTTTGACCAACTGGTTTGAACGTCGACGACCAGTGCAACGCTTTCGTATCGCATCGTCAGAGCGCATCGCGACGATGTTGATCAGCCTTGTCCTGTCGGAGCCTTTGCGGCGAGCGGTTATAGGAGTGGGTTCGCCGCCTGATGAGGATCAGGTAAGATCGTCGGTCGAAGAGGCTGTAGATGTACTGCTACGTGGGATCGAAGGCGAGCAGGCGGCTTTCGGGGCAGAGTAGCGGTAGTCCACCCGCAAGTGATGCATCATCGCCGTTTCACATCCCCGCTGGCGCCGACACGGTCACGCTCTCCGCTCAGGTCGCGTAGTGCCTGCCCGTGTCTCGTCTACTCGCCGGACCGTTGGCGTACTATCCCTGAGCAGAGACTGCCACGTCGCGCCAAGCCTCCCACGTTGCCAGTCGGTCGCGGTAGGTGCCTTCGATCTGATTGATCGTCCCCGCGCCTAATGCCAAACGAAGTGGCGGCTTCTCGGCATCGATCGCGGCCAGAATCGCTGGGGAGGTCGCGGCAGGATCGCCAAACGCATAGCCCGCGAATGCTGCTGCCAGCCCTTCTCGTACACCGTCATAGGCGGGGTTGGGCGCCGACTGCTTGGCAGACGATGGGTTGTTAAAATCGGTAGCATAGCCGCCCGGCTCGATCAGAGTGACATTCACTCCGAAGGCGGCCACTTCCTGCGAAAGCGTGTCGAACAAGCCTTCGACGGCAAACTTCGATGCGCTGTAGATGCCGAACGAAGGAACCGTGCTCACACCCAATACGCTCGATACCGCCAAGAGGTGTCCCGACGATTGCGCCCGGAAGATTGGCAGGGCCGCCTGCGTCAGCCACATGGTGCCAAAAAAGTTGGTATCCATCTGCGACCGGGCCTCAGCTTCGCTGACCTCTTCGACCGCTCCCTGATGGCCATAGCCTGCGACGCTCAACACAACATCGAGGCGGCCGAACGTATCGTGCGCCTGCGCGATCGCCGCGAACACGCCGTCACGGTCGGTTACATCGAGCGGCATCGGCAGGATCGCGTCGCCAAAACGGTCGACCAAATCGCTCAGGGCAGATGTATCGCGCGCCGTCGCCGCAACCTTGTCTCCGCGTTCCAGCGCTGCAAGCGCCCAAAGGCGACCAAAGCCACGGCCTGCGCCCGTGATGAACCAGATTTTCGGCGTCGTCATATCCATGTCCTATCGATCCCCGCAAAGGGCGTTCGATGGAAAGATAGGCCTCCTTGCGGGCTGGAAAACCGCGCCTGTGTTCCGCACACTCCGGAACCGGGTTCCGCTATTTTGGATGTGAAAGGCTGACGCCGCGCAGCTTCATCCGGCTAGATCAAGCCGCTCAGCCATGAAGTCGACGAAAGCCCGTATCCGGGGCGATAGCTGGCGGTTGGTCGGCCACAACGCGGCGAGCTCGCCGGATTCATATATATAATCGGCAAGCACGGGGATAAGGCTCCCGTCCTCGATCCGGGTGTTCACGGCGAAGGGGGGCAGGAACGCTATCCCACCACCACGCAGCGCCAGTTCGATCAAAGGAGCGATCGTGTTGGCGCTCATCGTCTCGGGCAGACCCATTGCGGCGTCGCGCAAAGCCCAATCGTTGAGTTTGCCAGTTCCCGGCGAGCGCTGCCGCAGACACGAATGCGTAGCGAGATCAGCCGGGGTCATCGGTGTGCCATGGCGAGCTAAATACGCTGGAGAAGCCACCAATCGACCTGTGAAACGTCCAAAGCTGCGACGCATCAAACCGCTGTCGCTGGAAGCGCCGGTCCTAATTACCACGTCGAATCCTTCTTCGATCACGTCCACCAGCCTGTCCGAAAAGTCGAGGTCGAGAAGGATCGCCGGGTAGGCTTCGATAAATTCACCGACAATGGACATGAGAAACATTCCGCCAAGGGGGAGGCTGACCCGCAATCGCCCGCTGGGTACGATCGCGGTCTTGGTCAACTCCATCTCGGCCGCCTCGACTTCCTCGAATATGCGCCGGCATCGATCGAGGAAAAGGCGGCCTTCCTCGGTTAGCGTCATATTGCGCGTGTCCCGATGAAACAGACGCACGCCAAGCCGTTGCTCAAGGCGGGCGACGCCCTTGCCTACGGCGGATGCGGTTAGCCCGATCTTCCTGCCGGCCGCGACGAAGCTGCCCGTCTCGGCCGCCTGCACGAACGCATTGAGAGTTCCAAGATGATCCATAACACGCGGATAGCGGAATTGCATTCCGTGGTCACTGGAATGCGAGCCCCATTTTCTCGCACCCCGGCAAGCCTATTTTCAGACCAGAAGATATGCCTGCTGGAGTATGCGCCTTGACCGATAACCGCCTCACGATCGTCCGCCAGTCGCCTGCGTACTGGCGCGTCATCATCAACAACCCTCCGCTAAATCTGTTCGACCCGAAGATGTTCGCTGAGTTCAACGTCCTCATGGACGATATGGAGAAGGACCAGAGCCTCAAGGTCGTCGTATTCGAAAGCGGCGACGACGATTTCTTCATGAACCATCACGATGTTGAAAACCGCCTGACGGTTCCCGATCAACCGGGTGCTATGCCATTCTTCGGTAACTGGCCCAAGTTCGTGACACGGCTTGCGCAGTCGTCGGTCATCAGCATCGCCAAGGTGCGCGGTCGTGCGCGGGCGCAGGGTTTCGAGTTCGCTTTGGCTTGCGACATGCGTTTCGCTTCCACAGAGCGGGCCAAGTTCGCACTGATTGAGGTCGGCGGTTCCTCGATCCCCGGTGGCGGTGGTGTCGAGTGGCTTTCCGCGCTGGTGGGCCGGTCGCGAACGCTGGAGATTGTTTGCAGCGCCGATGATTTCGACGCGGACCTTGGCGAGCGCTACGGCTTCGTCAATCGCTCTATCCCTGATGCCGAACTCGACGGGTTCGTTGACGCCCTCGCCGAACGCATGAGCCGGTTCGAGAAGCGCGCGCTGGAGACCGGCAAGAAGATGGTCAACGGTCGTGCCGGCGTACCGTCGGAAGGCGACCTTTGGACGTCGAACCATATCCTCCAAGGGGTCGATCTGTGGCCTGAAGCAGGCAAGGCGTTCACAAAGATGCTCGATGCCGGCTTGGGGATGGTCGGCGATTTTGAGCTGAACTTTGCCGAGCGGCTAGGCGATTTTCCCGCTGCCTGACTGATCGAACCAACCGATTACCGCATTGCGAGCCGCGGTCACGACCGACTGGCGGCTCGCCAACCCAAAAGGCAAAACCATGAGCGCCTATGTTGTCTACGTCCGGGATCGGATTACTGACCCCGAGGAATTCAAGATATACGAAGAGGCCGCTCCCGCAGCAGGCGTCGGGCATCCTGCGACCCCGCTTGCCTTCTATGGTGCGGTCGAGACGCTGGAAGGCCCTAAAGTTGATGGTGCGGTCATTCTGGAGTTTCCGACCGTGGCGGACGCAAAGGCCGCGTATGACAGCCCTCTGTATCAGGAAGCGTTAAAGCACCGCCTAAAGGGTGCCGAGTATCGGGTTTTCATCGTTGAGGGTCTAAGCGGCTTAGGGTCGAGTTCTACCGCATTCGACGTTCGTTAGCCGGCTAATGCGCGACGGTGTTCAACAAACGGACGTTTTCTGGACAGTTGCTTCCCGCCCCTCAGATGCTGCAAAACCTTGCGCGCTCAGGCCGTTAGACAGGGCGAGCGTTCAACAAACGAGCGCTAATGGCGGGTTCAACGCGAGTGGATGCGAGCGATCGGGCAAATCGGAAAATGGGTCGAGCGCACCTACCCGAAAGGTGGCTTCGA
>Ga0308169_10006638_pt1 | contig 10131 bp, 12 predicted proteins | sample PhyBR1_2_FD_202139 | JGI IMG/M metagenome (GOLD analysis project Ga0308169, IMG submission 202139) | Phyllosphere microbial communities from UC Gill Tract Community Farm, Albany, California, United States - DLSLSB.R1 | ecosystem: Host-associated > Plants > Phyllosphere > Unclassified | place... | reverse complement strand
ATTTCGCCGCCAAGCCGTACACCCTGACCGGCGACAGCGCGACCTACACCTGCGACGCCCTGATCATTGCCACCGGTGCCAGCGCTCGTTACCTGGGCCTGCCGTCGGAAGAAACCTTCATGGGCAAAGGCGTCTCGGCCTGCGCCACCTGCGACGGTTTCTTCTACCGCAACAAGCCAGTGGCGGTGGTCGGTGGTGGTAACACCGCCGTCGAGGAAGCGCTGTATCTGGCCAATATCGCCAGCACCGTTACCCTGATCCACCGTCGCGAAACCTTCCGCGCCGAGAAGATCCTGATCGACAAACTCAACGCCCGCGTCGCTGAAGGCAAGATCATCCTCAAGCTCAACGCCACCCTGGACGAAGTACTGGGCGACAACATGGGCGTGACCGGTGCTCGCCTGAAGAACAACGACGGCAGCTTTGACGAGATCAAGGTTGACGGTGTGTTCATCGCCATCGGCCACACCCCGAACACGTCGTTGTTCGAAGGTCAGTTGGAGCTCAAGGACGGCTATCTGGTGGTCAAGGGCGGCCGTGACGGCAACGCCACCGCCACCAGCGTCGAAGGCATCTTCGCGGCCGGCGACGTGGCCGACCACGTTTATCGCCAGGCGATCACCTCGGCCGGCGCCGGTTGCATGGCGGCCCTGGACACCGAGCGTTACCTGGATGGCTTGCAGAACGCTTCGTTCTGATTTGATCGGGCATAAAAAAACCGGCTTCGGCCGGTTTTTTATTGCCTGGACGCCTGTCGGTGACCCCTTGTGGGAGCGAGCTTGCTCGCGATGGCGTCAGGTCAGCTGGCATCGATGTTGACTGATACACCGTCATCGCGAGCAAGCTCGCTCCCACAGGAGACTGTGTAGTGAGAAGGACGGTGATCAGGCCAGTTCCGCCAGGCATGCCTCCAAAATATCCAACCCCTCTTCCAACACCGCCGGCTCGGTCGTCAACGGCGCCAGCAGCCGGATGATATGCCGCGATTTCCCGCTGGGCATCAATAGCAAACCCGATTCCCGCGCCGAGGCCAGTATTTGCGTCAGTTGCGCCGGGGCCGGAGTGCCGTCGGCGTGGGCCAGTTCGATCCCGCGCATGGCGCCGACACCGGTCAGGCGGCCCAGGTAGGGGCTCAGTCCGCGACGGCGCCAGGATTCGTAGCGGCTGACGATCGCCTCTTCCTGTTGTACGCCCCACGCGTGGAGGTTGGTGTCGGTCATTTCATCCAGCGTTGCCAGGGCGGCGGCGCAGGCGAGGGGGTTGCCGGAATAGGTGCCGCCAAGACCACCCTTGGGCAGATTGTCCATCAGCGACTTGCGTCCCACCACCGCGCCCAACGGGACGCCCCCGGCGATGCTCTTGCCCAGCAGGATCAGGTCGGGCTCGACGCCCAGTCGCGAAAATGCAAAGCGCTGGCCGGTGCGACCGAAACCGGACTGGATCTCATCGATGATCAGCACGATGCCCTTGTCGTCGCAGAACTGTCGCAACGCCTGGGCGAAACCCACGTCCATCGCCAGGAAGCCGGCTTCCCCCTGCACCGGCTCGACGATAAAGCAGGCCACGTCGTTCACATCGATCTCGACGCTGAACAACCTGTCCATGGCCTTCAAGGCCTCGGCGCACGTCACGCCGTTGTCCTGGCTAGGGTAGGGCAGGTGGTAGACCGGCCCGGGCAATACGCCGACTTTTTGCTTGTAGGGCGCGACCTTGCCGTTGAGATTGAGCGTGGCCAGGGTTCGACCATGGAAGCCGCCATCAAAGGCGATAACGGCAGTGCGACCCGTGGCGCCGCGCACAATCTTGAGCGCATTTTCCGCCGCTTCGGCACCGCTGTTGGTGAGCATGCCGCTCACCGGGTAATCCACAGGGATAAACGCCGTTAGGCGCTCCATCAGGTTGAGATAAGGCGTGTGAGGGATCGCATTGAATGCGTAGTGGGTGAGCCGGGTGGCTTGGTCGCGGATGGCCTCGACGATGCGTGGATGACAATGGCCGAGGTTCAACACACCGATGCCCCCGACAAAGTCGATGTAGCGCTTGCCGTCGGTGTCCCAGACCTCGGCATTTTTTCCATGGCTGAGGCTGATAGGGTGAACGAAGGAAATCGATTGGCTGATGGTTTCGCGGCTCATGGGTGACGGCTCGGACGAAGAAAAAGATTCCCTTTATCTAAGCCGCGAGCAGCAGCGCCCGGCAAACGAAATAAAGTTGCCGGGTCAATCATAAAAGTCGGGATGTGGTGAAGTGCCGCTTAGAGCTGTGCAGCCCGTGGCGAGGGAGCTTGCTCCCGCTTGTAGGTCCGTGGAGCTGTGTAGCTGCTGAGCGAAGCGAGGCTGCGATCTTTCCACAGACACTTGAATCTCAAGCGAGAAATCGAAAGATCAAAAGATCGCAGGCTTCGCCAGCTCCTACAGGGCCTAGCGGGAGTAAGCTCCCCCAGCAGGTGGATTAGCGGCGTTGCAGTGGCTGGGCTTCGAACTTCACGCCGGCCAAGCCATGGGCCATCAACGCGCGGATATTGCCGTGATCACTGCCTTCTGGCGTGGCCAGCACCGAACGATAATGCTCGCCGAATGCCAGGAGCGCTTCTTCATCGCTCAAGCCTTCAAGCAGTGCCAGGCCCAAGGTCTTGCAGGAGCCTTCGTTCTGCCCTGCCGCGTTCTCGACGCCACCGTTATGGAAGGCTTGGGGCTGGTATTCGTAGCCCTCGGCAATAAAAGCCAGGGTGTCGGCAAAAACATGTTCACCGCTCTTGAGGCTGGCGCGAAAGGTGTTCAGGTCAGGCATCGGGATTTCCTTTGGCGAACGCCGCTTGCTGTTCGGCGCTGGCTTCTTTCTGGTATTGGGCTTTCCATTCGGCATAGGGCATGCCGTAGACAACTTCACGCGCATCGTCGAGGCTGACCTCGACCTGGCGTTCGTCGGCGGCGGCCTTGTACCACTTGGACAGGCAGTTGCGACAGAAACCGGCGAGGTTCATCAGGTCGATATTCTGCACATCCTTGCGGCTGTCCAGGTGGGCCACCAGTCGACGGAAAGCAGCGGCTTCGAGTTCCAGGCGTTGTTGGTCGTTCATGGGAGTCTCTGCGAGACAGCTTCAAGCGGCGAGCTTCAAGCTGCAAGTGGGTTTGCGGTGTTCAGGCTTGAAGCTTACAGCTTGAAACTTTTGGCTGCTACGAAGCAGCACGGCTTGCCGCGAGGGTAATCGACACGGACTCGGCGAATCGCAAGGCATGCGGCTTATCGACTTCGACCTCGGCGTACAGCACCGACTCATTGGCCATGACCAGGTCCAGCAACTCCTGGGTCAGGCGTTCGAGCAGGGCGAAGCGGTTGCCTTCCACGTGGGCGATGATCGCCTTGGTGATGGTGCGGTAATTCAAGGCGTGATCGATATCGTTGTCGCGCACGGCCTCTTGGGCCGCGTAGAGGATGGTCAGGTTGATCAACACGTCCTGTTTGTTGAGGATCTCGTCTTCATTGATCCCGATGAACGTACGCAGGCGCAGGTCCTTGACCTTGATGCGCGCCATGGCGGGCTGAAGTTGTGGCATTTATTGGCTCCGTCGAATCAATTGCAGGAATTCCTGGCGGGTGTTGCTGGACTCGCGAAAAGCGCCAAGCATCACCGAGGTGTTCATGGTCGAGTTCTGCTTCTCGACACCGCGCATCATCATGCACATGTGCTGGGCTTCGATCACCACCGCAACGCCGGCGGCCTGGGTGACTTGCTGCACCGCGTCGGCGATTTGCCGGGTGAGGTTTTCCTGGATTTGCAGGCGGCGGGCGAACATGTCCACCAACCGGGCGATCTTCGACAGCCCCAGGACCTTGCCCGTAGGAATATAAGCTACATGGGCCTTGCCGATGAAGGGCAGCAGGTGATGTTCGCACAACGAATAGAGCTCTATATTGGCGACGATCACCATTTCGTCACTGTCGGAGGCAAACAGGGCCCCGTTGACGATCTGCTCGATGCTTTGATCATAACCATGGCAAAGGTACTCCATGGCCTTGGCGGCGCGCACCGGCGTGTCCAGCAGGCCCTCGCGCTCCGGGTCTTCGCCCAGGCCGATCAGGATCTCGCGGTAATGCTGGGGTGACAGGGCCATGGTGCTTCCTCGGAACAGGACTACTTGATGTGCCGCCCGCCGTTGAGGGACAGGGTGGTGCCGGTGACGTAAGGATTATCGAGCAGGTAGCGCAGGCTCTGGTAAATCACTTCGCTGCCAGGTTCGATGCCCAGCGCGGATTTGGCCAGGGCCTTGGCGCGGTAGGTCGCATCGTCGTCGGGATTGAACAGTAGCAGGGCCGGGGCGATGCCGTTGACCTTGATGGCCGGTGCGTATTTTGCCGCGAATGAAAGCGTGAGGCTTTCCAGGCCAGCCTTGGTGGCGCAATAGGCGATGTGCTTGCTGCTGCCCTTGCGCGTCACGTCATCACTGATGTGCACGATATCCGCCGGCACCGAGCGCTGCAGCAAATCGGCACAGTGCAGGTTGATCAGGTAGGGCGCGAGCATATGGACACCGAACATGGCGCTGAAGGCCGCGGCTTCGTTGCCCGGGGTTTCGGCGAGCCAGGCCGAGGCGTTGTGCACGATGGCGCGAAGTTGGTTGGTGTGCTGCTTGAGCTGGTTGATGAAGGCCAGGATCCCGGATTCATTGGAAAAATCGGCGAACAGCATCGTGGCTCCCAAGTCCCGCAGCACCTGCACCCCCGGGCGTTCGGTGCGGTACGTGGCGATAACCGGTTGGCCGTCCTCCAGCATGCGTCGGGCACAGTGCAGGCCGACGCGTTGGGCTGCGCCGGTGATCAGGATCGGAGCGGTGGCGCTGGACATGGGACGGCTCGGTTCGCGTTGGAAGCAAAACTATAACAGCGACGGTGGGTACGTCCTATGGAGAAGGGAAATCCAGCGCCCGATTCGGTTTCCCTCACGGACCCTGGCTGGTTCCCATGGCGTCAGTGATTCTGCGCGGCCGGCAAGGGCCGTTGTGGCGCCCCCGCCAGCCAACTTGCCAGTAAATGAGTCGACATCGGGATAAACAGATAGACCATCAGCGGCGTCAGGATGAGCGTGCTGATGAACACCCGGCTCAACAGGCACAGTTCGCCGAGTAACGGCCCCAAAAGGAAATTGAACAATAACGAAACAGGGAAGAACGCCAGCCAGATCGCCACGGCCTGTTTCCAGCGCGGCGGGCGCTGGTCGATCGCGCCGAACCAGCCGTCGATGCCTCGCACCCGGTGTTCGGAGGGATCGGCAAACAGATCGCTGCCGCGTCCCAGCCAGGCCGTGCGCGAGGCGGAATGTTCCCACGCATGCAGGGTCTGCTCGTCGGCAAATCTGAAAATGATCTGGAACTCGTCGTCTTCGGGCGGCGGTGCGAGCACGCCGGAGCCCAGGTAGCCGGGAAAGTCGGTGGCCAGTTGCTCGCCTTCACGCAACCAGGCGATCAGGTCCTGATAGCGTCCGTTGGCGACGCGGCGCGCAACCATCAAGGTGACGGGGGAGGTAGACATTTTGTATCTCCGGTACAGGCGCGGCGCTCTGGATAAGAGGTTCGCGGGGAGACGCCCCCGTGATAGCGGGAGGCGTCTGGTCGCCAATGGCAAAGCAAGGATTATTCCTTGTCGAGCAAAAAACAACAAATCCGCAAGTTGGCCGAATTTGTCCTTGTCATGAAAGGGTTGGGAGGGAGTACCATGGGATCCAATTTTGCGTCGGGAAAGCCCTCGGAATGAGCGTAATCACCGAAGATAACTTCGTATTTCCCGCCTCCACCGCCTTGACGCGTGAAGACTTGTTTCCCATCCGCGAAGTGGCACGGTTGACAGGTGTGAACCCGGTGACCTTGCGCGCATGGGAGCGCCGCTATGGCTTGATTCACCCCACGCGCACCGAAAGCGGGCACCGCCTGTATTCCCTGGGCGATATCGAAAAGGTCAGGAGCATCCTCGCCTGGATCGGGCGTGGGGTGGCCGTGAGCAAGGTGGGAAAGATTTTGGCGAGGACCGAGTCGGTGCCGCCTGTCTCCAAATTCATTTCCCCCGACCTGGTTAGTGCCGATTACAACCGATGGCAGCAGCAAGTGGCGGATGCGGTTGGTAATTTCGATGACCTGGCACTGGACCGCGTCTACGGACAGATTTTTTCCAGTTATGCCGTGCCGGTGGTATTCCAGGACATCCTGATGCCGCTCTGGCGAGAGTTGCTGCAGCGCCAGCATGAGTTCGGGCAAACCAGCGAGTGGCTATTTTTCGACGGTTTCCTGCGCTCGCGCGTGATGCAGCGGCTACTGCTCAAGCGCGACGTTTCATCCCAACGAGTGTTGGTCAGCGCCATTTGCGGTCAGTGCCGGGAGTTGGAGCTGCTGGTCATGGCGCTGTTCGTGTCCAAGGCGGAAGTGGGCGTCAGGCTGATGACTGTTGGCCAACCGTTTGACGAACTGATCCTGGTCTGCCAGAAGATCCAGCCCCTGGCATTGGTTCTGGTGTCCAATCATGCACCGGCGGTTGACCTACCCAAGCGCTTGAAGAAGTTGGCGATGAGCCTGGATTGCCCGGTGATGCTGGCTGGAGACGCCTCAGACCTGGCGCAGGAAAGCCTGGCCGGCTCGTCGATTGGTTGCCTGGGGAACGAAGGAACGGAGATTCGCCAGCGTTTGCGTCAGTTTCTGGAGGGCAACCTGGACACTTGAAGGGCTTGCTACAAATGCATGGCCGGATGAGCCAGGCGGTGCTGCTGAAGGATGTATTGGCGCAGCCGCTCGGTTTCGTCCTGGTCATGCTGGCTCAGGTGATAAGCGTACAGTCCTTGGGCGGTTTCCCTTTCGAACGTGCCACGCAGCGAAATCCGCTCGTAGCCTGACGGGCTGAACCACAAGGAAAACTGCTTCGGTGGTTTGGTGCGGTTGCGGATTTCCAGCAGTACACCCTTGCAGGAAACCTCATGCACCCATAACGGGCCCGGCTGGCCGCTGGCGTTTTCCAGCGCCACGGGCTCGTCGAGTGTCAGGCGCCATGGACGAATCTTCGGGCCATCCTCGTAGATGCTCGGCACGCCCAGACGAAGGTGCATGGCATGGAATTCATCTTCGACCAAGTGCAACGGGAAGGTCATCTGCTGGTTTTCGAAGTTGGCCTGCAGCGTGACCTGCTCATTCGCCGCCAGGCGCGTCAGCAAATCCCGGATCTGGGATCCACCGTTTACCAGCAAGCTCGACGTGACATCCCGCTCATTCAACTGCGGGTTGTGCTGCATAGTCCGGATGAAATCAAGCTCATCCTGGGTCAGGAGGGCGTCGCGCTGCATAAGGTGCTCGAAAAATATTTGCGTTATCACTGGTGATTGTAGTGACTGACCATTAATTCGCCGTTTTGTTTTCACCGCTCGTCGAATTAAATCGAGCAATGATCTCCCGGGCTTCGGCCAATTCTTTCTCCAACTGGGCAACGCGCTGCTGGGCCTTCACTTGAACGGTGACGTCTTTTTGCATCCCCACGAAATAAGTGTGGCCGTCCGCCTCGTTTTTTACGGTGGACAGCGACAATTCATTCCAGAAAGGGGTGCCATCCTTGCGGTAGTTGCGCAGCACCTGTCGGCACGCAACTCCCTGTTTCAAGGCGGCGCGAATGGGCTCCAGGGACGGTTGGTCCCGGTCGCCCGACTGCAGGAAGCGACAATCCTGATAGAGGATTTCGTCGCGGCTGTAACCGGTCAGCCGTTCGAAGGCCGGGTTTACATAAATCAGGATGTTGTCATCGCCTTCTTTTTCGGCGATGACGATCCCGTCGTTCGATGCATTGATCACCAATTGCATCAGATGGGCATTGATCATGAGGCCTCCAGCCTTGGACTTCCCTGTACGCGCTGCATTCTAGAAGAACCCGAGGGGATGTCCACTGGCTATTATCGGTTGTTGAGAGTCAATCGCAGCTTGAGCGCGCAGCCTGTTACCATGATCGCTCTATTTATTCAGTTTCAGGATCAAACCGATGAAAGTCGCCATTCTTTCCGGCTCCGTCTACGGCACGGCCGAAGAAGTCGCCCGGCATGCCGCCAAATTGCTCGGTGACGCGGATTTCGAAACGTTCCTCAATCCACGGGCAACCCTGGCGGACATCCAGGCGTTCGGACCGCAAGCCTTGCTCGCCGTTACGTCGACGACCGGCATGGGCGAATTGCCGGATAACTTGATGCCGCTGTATTCAACGATCCGTGATCAATTGCCCGCTTCATTTCGTGGGCTGCCTGGCGCGGTGATCGGCCTGGGGGACGCCAGTTACGGCGATACGTTCTGCGGCGGTGGCGAGCAGATGCGCGAGCTGTTTGCCGAACTGGGCGTGAACGAGGTGCTGCCCATGTTGCGCCTGGATGCCAGCGAAAGCGTCACGCCGGAAACCGACGCCGAGCCCTGGTTGGCCGAGTTGATCGTCGCGCTGCGTGGTTGAACCAGCTGCGGCGAGCACTAATGCTGACTCGCTCGGCCAGTAAGCTGGCTGCCAACGCAACTACCGACCTGGCGGGAGATGACTAGACTGGTTTCTGTCCATGAAACCATGGCCGTCTCCCTCATGAAAAAAACCAGAGGTCATAGCCGTGAGCGTAGCGCCCATTCAATCGTCACCCGGCATAAAGGATCAGGTCAGCGCAGCCGAATGGCAAACCCGAGTCGATCTCGCTGCGTGCTATCGGTTGGTCGCGCTGCACGGCTGGGATGACCTGATTTTCACGCATATCTCCGCGAAGGTCCCTGGCACTGAAGATTTCCTGATCAACCCATACGGGTTGATGTTTCACGAAATCACCGCGTCGAGCCTGGTCAAGATCGATCAGGCCGGCAACAAGTTGATGGACAGTCCCTACGAGATCAACCCTGCCGGCTACACCATCCACAGTGCGGTGCATGAGGTGCGGCACGATGTGACGTGCGTGCTACACACCCATACAGCGTCCGGTGTCGCGGTGTCGGCGCAGAAACAAGGGGTGTTGCCGATCAGCCAGCAATCGCTGTTCGTGCTGTCGAGCCTGGCCTATCACCCGTATGAAGGGGTCGCGCTGAATCCGGAAGAAAAGGCCCGCCTGCAAGCCGACCTGGGCGAGAGCAATTTCCTCATGTTGCACAACCATGGTCTGCTCACTTGTGGCGGGACGATTGCCGATACGCTCCTGATGATGTTCATTTTCCAGCGAGCCTGCGACATCCAGGTCATGGCCCAGACGGGCGGTGCCGAATTGATTGCCATCGAGCCACAGATATTGGCCGGCGCCCGGGCGATGGTCGCCGGCGTGACCAAAAGTGCCCAAGGTATGGGGGGCGCGTTGGCCTGGCCAGCGCTGCTGCGCAAACTCGACCAGCAAGATCCAGGCTATAAAAGTTGATGCCCATGGTCCAGATCCCGCTGCGTATCTGGCGTCAGCGCGGCCAGACATTCATGTTTCGCGGCCACGCCATCCGCTATTGGACGGCCGGGCACGGCGAGCCGTTGCTGCTGATTCACGGGTTTCCGACCGCCAGTTGGGACTGGCATTACCTGTGGCAGCCGTTGGCGCAGCGTTATCGAGTCATCGCCTGCGACATGCTCGGGTTTGGTGATTCCGCCAAGCCGACGGAGCATGTCTATAGCCTGCTGGAGCAGGCCGATCTGCAACAGGCATTACTGATGCACTTGAACGTGACGCAAGGGGTTCACGTACTGGCCCACGATTACGGCGACAGCGTGGCCCAGGAGCTGATTGCCCGGCATGGCGAGGCGCGCATTGACGTCGCCAGTTGTGTCTTCCTCAACGGTGGCCTGTTTCCCGAAACCCATCGTCCGGTGTTGATGCAAAAACTGCTGCTCAGCCCCTTGGGCTGGCTGGTTGGCCGGGCTTTTTGCAGGGACGGCCTGGTGAAAAGCTTTCGGCAGATTTTCGGTCCCTGGACCGGTCCCACCGAAAGCGAGCTGGATGATTACTGGAGCCTGGTCGAGACTCACCGTGGGCCGCGAATCATGCACAAGCTCATCGCCTATATTCCCGAGCGTCGCGTACAGCGTGATCGCTGGGTCCGGGCGATGCAGAGCGGCGAGGTGCCGTTGCGGCTGATCGACGGGGCATTCGACCCAATTTCCGGTGCGCAT
>Ga0308169_10006637_pt1 | contig 10131 bp, 9 predicted proteins | sample PhyBR1_2_FD_202139 | JGI IMG/M metagenome (GOLD analysis project Ga0308169, IMG submission 202139) | Phyllosphere microbial communities from UC Gill Tract Community Farm, Albany, California, United States - DLSLSB.R1 | ecosystem: Host-associated > Plants > Phyllosphere > Unclassified | place... | reverse complement strand
CCGGGCCGTGGGGAGGCGCGGGGCGCTAGGAGGCGGGGGTCGCCGCGGGCGCCGGGGTCGCGGCCTCGGCGGTGGCACCCGCCTCGGGGAAGAGCGGCAGCGCCACCCGGAAGGTCGCTCCGCCGCCGGGGGTGTCGAAGACGTCGACGTCGCCCTGGTGGGCGGCGACGATGCCCGACACGATCGCGAGGCCGAGGCCGGAGCCGCCCGTGTCGCGGGTGCGCGAGGAGTCGGCCCGCCAGAAGCGCTGGAAGATCTTCTCGCGGATCTGCGGCGGGATGCCCTCGCCGTGGTCGACGATGTCGATGGTCGCGACGCCTCGGCCCGGGTCGGACTGCACGACGAGCTCGATGGGGCTGTCGTGCTCCGTGAACCGCATGGCGTTGCCCATCAGGTTCGTGACGACCTGGCGCAGCTTGTTCTCCTCGCCGAGCACGACGGCGGGGGCCTGGGGCGCGTGGCCGGAGGTGCCGTCGGAGGAGCCCGCCGCGGCCTCGTCGGCGGCCCGCGTCGCGCGGGCACGGAGGCTGCGGAGCCGGGCGAGCGTCGCCCCGGCGAACGACACCGGGCCGGTCGCGCCGGGGTCGAGGGGGGTCTCGGGGACGCTGTCGGGGGCAGCCGGGTCGACCCCCGCCTCCTCGTCCAGCGTCGCGACGACCGGCTCGCGCACGACCACGGCGATGTCGCGGTCGGGGTTCGAGGCCATGGTGTCGAGGGCGGAGTCGCGGGCGATGGTGACGAGGTCGACCGGACCCAGCTCGAGCGGCTTCGACTCGTCGAGGCGGGCGAGGGCGAGGAGGTCCTGCACGAGCACCCCCATGCGGATCGCCTCCTTCTCGATGCGGTCCATCGCCTGGGCGACGTCCTCCGGCTTGGTCAGGGCGCCCATGCGGTAGAGCTCGGCGTAGCCGCGCAGGCTGACGAGGGGCGTGCGCAGCTCGTGGCTCGCGTCGCCGACGAAGCGGCGCATCTGGTCGATCGTGCGCGCGCGGTCGTCGAAGGCGCTGTCGATGCGGCTCAGCATGGAGTTGAGCGAGCGGTTCAGCCGGCCGACCTCGGTGTTGGGCGTCGTGGAGTCGAGCCGCTGGCTGAAGTCGCCGTCGGCGAAGCGGGCGGCCGTGGCCTCGACGTCGCGGAGGGGCGAGAAGGTCGAGGTGACGAGGAGGCGCGTGAGCGCGGCCCCGAGGACCACGACCGACACCCCGAAGCCGAGGAAGATGCCGCTGAAGCGACCGATCAGCGCCGTGGTCACGGCGAGGTTGGTGCCGGTGACGATGGTGGCGTCGATGGTCTCGGTCGTGCCGTCGGGGGTGGTCTGCGTCAGCTCCTTGTTGAGGGCGTAGACGCGCCACTGCTGGTCCTGCGAGCGGTTGTAGACGCTGGTCGCCCGGCCCGAGACGTCGTCGGCGGGGATGTGCAGCGACCTCAGGTCGGGGGTCGAGCCCGCCGGCAGCTCGTCGCTGTTGTCGCAGATCTGGGTGCCGTCGGAGCGGTAGAGAGCGACGTAGCTGCTGTTCGTCGCGCCGAAGGTCACGGTGCACGACTGGGCGTTCGACTCGCTCGGGGTCGCTCCCTTGAAGCCGGTCGCCGCGTCGGAGAGGGAGGAGTCGACCTGGCCGTAGAGGTACGTGCTCAGCACCGTCATGGTGCCGAGGCCCGCCACGAGCAGGCCCAGGGTCACCAGCGTGACCGTGATGCCGGTGATCTTCGTGCGGATGGAGATCTCGTTCCACCACTGCGACAGGCGTGCGTGCATAGGTCGGTCAATCTAGCGCGGAACGCCTGGGAGCCCGTGAGGGCTGCCAGGCGTTCCGGGGAGTGCAGGAGCGGGGCCGCTGGCCCGCGGCTCAGGCCTTCGCGGCCTTGAGCATGTAGCCGAAGCCGCGCTTCGTCTGGATGATGGGCTCGGCCGAGAACTGGTCGAGCTTGCGGCGCAGGTACGAGATGTAGCTCTCGACGATGCCGGCGTCGCCGTTGAAGTCGTACTCCCACACGTGGTCGAGGATCTGCGCCTTCGACAGCACGCGGTTGGGGTTGAGCATGAGGTAGCGGAGCAGCTTGAACTCGGTGGGGCTCAGCTCGATGGCGGTGTCGCCGATCGTGACCTCGTGCGTGTCTTGGTCCATGGTGAGCTCGCCGGCGCGGATGATCGCGTCTTCGTCCTCGTTCATGGTGCGACGGAGGATCGCCTTGATGCGGGCGACGATCTCGTCGAGGCTGAACGGCTTCGTGACGTAGTCGTCGCCGCCGACGGTGAGGCCGGTGATCTTGTCCTCGGTGTCGTCCTTCGCCGTGAGGAAGAGGATCGGCGAGGTGTAGCCCGACGAGCGGAGGCGCTTGGTCACGCCGAAGCCGTTCATGTCGGGCAGCATCACGTCGAGGATGATCAGGTCGGGCTCCTCCTCGAGGACGGCCGAGATGGCCTGCGCGCCGTTGCCGACCGCCCGCACCGCGAAGCCGGCGAATCGCAGGCTCGTGGTCAGCAGGTCGCGGATGTTGGGCTCGTCGTCGACGATCAGGATCTTGGGGCCGTCACTCATGCACGCAAGTATCTGCGCGCCTCCTCGGCGTTGCCTGTGAGCCGCTCGCGAGTCTGCCGGGCAGCGGCATCGTGCCTGCCCTCAGGCAGCCGGGTGCTCGCCCGGCCAGTCGGTGTTCGGCACGAGGGCGATGCGCGTCGTCAGCTCGAGCAGCTCGTCGGGCACGGCCAGCGTGAAGGCGACGCCGTCGCGGTGCTCGAGCACCGCGGTGTAGCCGGAGGCGCGGGTGATCTCCCAGCCCGGGAACGCCTCGACGGGGGCCGACACGACCCGCGCCTCCTCGGCGTCGTCGAGCTCGGTCACGAGGCTGAGGCCGGCGAACAGGTGGTCCTTCACGGGGCTGCCGGCGAGCAGGTCGCTGCGCTCGAGCACGTCGGGGTCGGGGCTCCAGGTCACGATGCTCAGCACCGAGCCCGCGTGCAGGCCGCCCTGCACCTCGTAGCTGCGCTCGACCGACACGACGACCGAGGAGTCCCAGTCGGCGAACCGGGCCTGCTGCCCGACGAACGCCACGGCGTCGTGGTCGAGGGAGGCGACCAACGGCCCGAAGGTCGGCACCGCCGACTGGTCGGCCAGGAACACCCGGCGCAGGCTGTCGCGCCAGAGCTCGTCGTCGCCGAGGGGCAGGTCGGGCTGCAGGGGCTCGTCGTGCCCGGCACCGTCGTGCCCCGGCCCGTCGTGCGGGGCCCCGTCGTGCTGGTCGCTCATGCCGCGAGGGCCGGCGAGTCGAGGATCGTGTAGCTGTAGCCCTGCTCGGCGAGGAAGCGCTGGCGGTTCTGCGCGAACTCCTGGTCGACGGTGTCGCGGCTGACGAGCGTGTAGAACGACGCCGGCAGGCCGGACTTCTTCGGCCGCAGCAGGCGACCGAGGCGCTGCGCCTCCTCCTGCCGCGAGCCGAACGACCCGCTGACCTGGATGGCCACCGTGGCCTCGGGCAGGTCGACCGAGAAGTTGGCGACCTTCGACACGACGAGCACCTTGAGCTCGCCGTCGCGGAACGCCTGGAAGAGCCGTTCGCGCTCGTCGATGGGCGTCGCGCCCGTGAGGGTCGGGGCGTCGAGCACGGCCGCGAGCTCGTCGAGCTGGTCGAGGTACTGGCCGATGACGAGGATCTGCTCGCCCTCGTGCCGGGCCACCAGGTGCGAGACGACGTCGAGCTTCGCCGGCGCCGTCGCCGCGAGGCGGTAGCGCTCGTCGTCGGGCGCGGCGGCGTACTCGAGCCGGTCGTGCTGCGGCAGGTCGACGCGCACCTCGTAGCAGCTGGCGGGGGAGATGTAGCCCTGGGCCTCGATCTCCTTCCAGGGAGCGTCGAAGCGCTTGGGGCCGATGAGGCTGAAGACGTCGCTCTCGCGGCCGTCCTCGCGCACGAGCGTGGCGGTGAGGCCGAGACGGCGCCGGGCCTGCAGCTCGGCGGTCAGCTTGAAGACGGGCGCGGGCAGGAGGTGCACCTCGTCGTAGACCACGAGGCCCCAGTCGAGGGCGTCGAGCAGCGAGAGGTGCGTGTACTGGCCCCCGCGACGGGCGGTCAGGATCTGGTACGTCGCGATGGTGACCGGCTTGACCTCCTTCACGGAGCCCGAGTACTCGCCGATCTCGTCCTCCGTGAGCGAGGTGCGCTTCAGCAGCTCGTCGCGCCACTGGCGGGCGCTGACGGTGTTCGTGACGAGGATGAGCGTGGTCGTGCCGGCCTTCGCCATGGCGCCCGCGCCCACGAGGGTCTTGCCCGCGCCGCAGGGCAGCACGACGACGCCGGAGCCGCCGTCGAAGAAGTTGTCGATGGCCTCCTGCTGGTAGCCGCGCAGGCTCCAGCCGGACTGGTCGAGGTCGATGGCGTGCGGGGTGCCGGGCGTGTAGCCGGCGTGGTCCTCCGCGGGCCAGCCGAGCTTGACCAGCTGCTGCTTGACCTCGCCGCGGGCCCAGGGGAGGAGCTCCCACTCGGTGTCGCTGCGGCGGACGCCGAGCAGCTCGCCGACCTTCTTGGCACGCGTGACCTCGCTCAGCACGGAGGAGTCGGTGCCGCGCAGCACCAGCCCGCCCGCGTCGTCGCGCTCGATGACGATGCGGCCGTAGCGCGCGACGGTCTCGGCGATGTCGACGCTGACGCTCTGGGGCACGGGGAACTTCGAGTACTTCTCGAGCGTGCCGAGCATGTCGTCGGCCGTGTGGCCGGCCGCCCGGGCGTTCCAGAGGCCGAGGCGGGTGATGCGGTAGGTGTGCACGTGCTCGGGGGCACGCTCGAGCTCTGCGAACACCGCGAGGTCGTGTCGGGCGTCGCCCGCGTCGGGGTGCGCCACCTCGAGGAGGACGGTGCGATCGCTCTGCACGATCAGGGGTCCGGTCATGAGGATCGAGTCTAGGCGTGGCCCCCGACACCGCTCCCAGGCGTCCGCCCAGGGCGGAGCGTCGGCCCGGGGCGCGGGGGCCCCGGGCCGGAGCTCCCGTCGGGGCCGGGGCCCCCGCCGTCAGCTCGCGCTGCTGACCGCGACCACGTGCGAGAGCGGGAGCGTGCGCTCGACGTCCGACTTCTTGTCGCGGCCGCGCACGCGTCCGCCGCCGATGCCCGTGGGCTCCATCTCGAGGTGGGTCGTGCTGCCGTCGGGCATCGCGATCGTCACGGTCACCGTGAGGCGCCCCTTGACCGCCGCGTCGAGCTGGCGGGCGATCCACGCCCGGTCGGTCGTCTCGTCTCCCTCGGCGCTGCCGCTGGCCCCGGCGAGCCGGTCGACCATCTCGCGGAGCGGGTCGCGGGGGTCGACCGGGGTCGGCCGCCGCGGCCGTCGCCGGACCGGCGGCGCCGTCTCGGCGTCGTCGGCGCCCACGAGCACGACCGGGTAGCGCTCGTCGCTGAGGGCCCAGAAGACGCTCTCGCGCTCGAAGCGGCTCGCCACGCGCAGGGCGTCGAGGCGCTGGAAGCCGAGGGGCGTCAGCGAGTGGTCGACCTCGAGCGTGTCGAGGTCGGCGCGGTCGGCGGCCGACACGACCGTCGTCGTGCCCTCGGGCAGGTCCGTCGCCGTCGGGTCGGCGGCGGAGACGCGGAAGCGGCCGTGCCGCTCGGCCGACTGCTGCACGAGGTACTCGAGGGGCTGGGGGATGCCCGAGAGGGAGATGCCGGAGAGGAACTCCCGGAGGCTCTCCGCCGTCTCGCCGCGGGTCAGCGCCCGCTGGATGCCGCCCTCGGTGATGCGGTAGGTGGCCGCGAGGCCGGCGCTCTCGACGTCGGCGATCACGCGGAGGCGTGCGTCGAGCGCCGGTGCGAGCGGCCCGGGTGCGACGACCGTGAGGTCGTGCTGCAGGTACACCTCGTCGATGGCGTCGGGCAGCAGCTCGGCCACGCGGGCCCGGGCGGCGCCCGGCCCCTCGCGGAACAGGGCGACCGCGGCGGAGGTCGGCGAGCCGCCCGAGGTGAGGCCGAGCAGCTGGGCCGCCCGCTCGAAGGAGGCGAGGCGCTCGGGGATCCACGCGCCTCCGGCCGGGTAGGCCCACAGGGTGAACTCGGCCAGGGGCTCGCCCCACGAGGTCTCGACCCGCTGGTCGAGCACGGCCGTGATCTCGGCGGGCAGCGACGCGAGCCAGGCGCGGGTCAGCGACTCCCAGCGGTCGGGCCAGGAGGCGGCCAGCCAGTCGACGGCGTCGGCGGTGGTCGCGTAGCCGTCGGGGCCGGAGGCCGCGAGGCCCGCGCGGGCGGCGATGCGGAGCACGACCGCGACGTCGTCGACGTCGAGGTGGGCCGCCTCGGCGAGGCGCCGGGTCTCGGGCAGCGCCAGGCCGCCCTTCGCGAGCTCGCGGGCGGGCGACCGGTCGAGCGCCCGGAGGATCTCGGCGACCTCGATCACGACGGCGTAGAGGCGCTCGGCCGAGCGGGCGTCGAGCGCGTCGCGGTCGACGTCGCCGACGCTCTCGAGCACGACCGGGGGGCGCTCGGCGCCCAGGCGCTCGGGCGTGAGCTCGGCGTCGTCGTCGAGGCGCTCGCCGACGGCGTCGAGGGTGCTCAGCGACTCGCCCGTCCGCACCGCGAGGAAGACCTCGACGAGGTGGTCGGCAGCGGCGGCGACGGAGGCGTCGTCGAGCTCCCACGCGACGTCGAGCCGTGCGCGGAGCGCGGCCGTGTCGCCGGGCGTGCGCGCCGCGTGCAGCACGAGCAGCTGCGTGCGGTCGAGGTGCGACAGGGCGTCGCGCACCGACGAGGGGTCGAGCAGCGTGTCGGCCAGGTCGAAGGCGTCGTGGACGGAGGAGGCGCGGAGCAGCCGGCCGGACAGCCGGCGCACCAGCTCCTCCGGCGGGGCAGCACGGAGGACGCCCGCGAGATCGAGAGCACTAGACATGGACGGGTCCTCCTGATGGTGCGCAGCGGTGCGCTGCGTCTACCGTGTGGTGCCTCGGGTCTCCCGGCTGCGTCGGACCAGGGTGGCCACGACGAAGGCGACGATGAGCAGGATCGCGACGGGGAAGCCGACCAGGGGCAGGACGGTGACCGCGGGCCACGCGCCCGCCGTGTAGTCGGAGACCCCGACGACCGCGCCGACGATGCGGGCCAGGAAGGCCAGCACGGAGAGCCCGACGACGGCCACGATCATGGAGACCAGGACGCGTTCAGTACGATGGACGCTCTCGGGCGCGCTCTGCTCGTTGATCTTGGCCACGTGCACAGGATAGTGGGGCGCACCCTCACGGCGCGCCCTAAGCTGAGGGCCCGCTCGCAACCCTGACGAGGAGTCGATGCCATGCCCACCGGCAAGGTCAAGTTCTACGACGACGAGAAGGGCTTCGGCTTCATCACCAGCGATGACGGCCACGAGGTCTTCCTGCACGCGTCGGCCCTGCCCGCCGGCACCGTGGGGGTCAAGGCCGGCACGCGGCTCGAGTTCGGCATCGCCGACGGCAAGCGCGGTGCCCAGGCCCTCTCGGTGCGCGTGCTCGAGGCCGCCCCGAGCCTCTCGAAGCTCAGCCGGCGCTCGGCCGACGACATGGCCGTCATCGTCGAGGACCTCGTGAAGGTGCTCGACAAGGCCGGCGGAGACCTCCGCCACGGCCGCTACCCGCAGAACGGCGCCCGGATCGCCGTGCTGCTCCGCACCGTCGCCGACTCGTTCGATGCCTGAGCCCGTGTCGCCTGAGCCCGAGGCCGTGCAGCCCGAGCCGACTTCGTCGCACGCCGTGCCGTCGCCGCACGCCGAGCTCGCTCGCCGTGCCCTGACCGAGATCACCCCCGCCGACACGATCGGCGAGGAGCTGGAGCCGGTCGACGAGGTCGACGGCGTCGTCAGCGTCCGCTTCGCGACCCTCCTCCCGGGCTACCCCGGCTGGGCGTGGACCGTCAGCGTCGCCCAGGTGGCGGGCGAGGAGCCCTCCGTGCTCGAGGTCGAGCTGCTGCCGGGCGACGACGCCCTGGTCGCGCCCCCGTGGGTGCCGTGGGCCGACCGCCTCGCCGAGATGACGGCGCAGGAGGCGGGCGACGACTCGGACGAGGACGACGACTCGGACGAGGACGACTCGGACGACGACGACGACGACTCGGATGACGACGACTCCGATGACGACGACTCCGACGAGGACGACGACTCGGACGACGAGGACGACGACCACTCGGACGACGAGCCGACGACCGTCGTGCACGGCGGCGACGTCGACGGGGTCGACATCGACGGCCTGGACGACCAGGACTCGGACGACGACGACGACTCGGACGACGACTGGGACGGCGAGGACGTCGACCCGGCCCCGGCCCGGCGCTCGTAGCGCGGCCGACCCGGCCCCGCGCCTCCTCGGCTCGGCCCCGGACGACGACGCCCCCGGCACCTCGCGGTGCCGGGGGCGTCGTCGTGCAGCGGGGGCTAGAGGGCGCCGACCACGTGCTCGATCGAGCGGATCAGCTGCCGGACGTCGTCGGGCTCGATGGCCGTGAAGGTGGCGACGCGCAGCTGGTTGCGGCCGAGCTTGCGGTACGGCTCGGTGTCGACGATGCCGTTGGCCCGCAGCACCGCGGCGACGGCCGCGGCGTCGATCGACTCGGCGAAGTCGATGGTGGCGACGACCTGCGAGCGGTGCGACGGGTCGACGACGAAGGGCGTGGCGTACTCGGAGGCGGTGGCCCAGTCGTACAGGAGCGACGACGACTCGCGGGTGCGCGCGTCGGCCCAGGCGAGCCCGCCGTGGTCGAGCATCCAGCGGGTCTGGTCCTCGAGGAGGAGGAGGGTCGTGAGGGCGGGGGTGTTCAGGGTCTGGTCGAGGCGCGAGTTGTCGATCGCGTTCTTCAGGCTGAGGAACTCCGGGACGTACCGGCCGCTCGCCGCGATGCGCTCGACGCGCTCGATCGCCGCGGGGGAGAAGAGCGCGAGCCAGAGGCCGCCGTCGGAGGCGAAGTTCTTCTGCGGGGCGAAGTAGTAGACGTCGGCCTGGGAGGCGTCGAAGTCGACGCCGCCGGCCGCGCTCGTCGCGTCGACGACGGTCAGGGCGCCGGGGTCGCCGGCGACGCGGCGGACCGGCGCCATCACGCCGGTCGAGGTCTCGTTGTGCGGCCACGCGTAGACGTCGACGCCCTCGAGCACCTCGACCTCGGAGCGCGACCCGCCCTCGGCCGCGAGCACGTGCGGCGCCTCGAGCCAGGGCGCCGCCGCCGCCTTGGCGAACTTGGAGCCGAACTCGCCGAAGGAGAGGTTCTCGGCGCGCTTCTCGATCAGCCCGAACGCCGCGGCGTCCCAGAAGGCGGTCGAGCCGCCGTTGCCGAGCACGACCTCGTAGCCGTCGGGGATGCGGAACAGCTCGCCGAGCCCCTCGCGCACGCGGCCCACGAGCTGCTTGACCGGGGCCTGGCGGTGCGACGTGCCGAGCAGCGAGGCGCCGGCCGTGACGAGGTGCTCGAGCTGGGCGCCGCGGATCTTGGAGGGGCCGCAGCCGAAGCGGCCGTCGGTGGGGAGCAGGTCTGTGGGAATGGAGATGTCCGCCATGCGTCGATCCTAGTGAGGGCGGACGGGCGGCTCCGCCGGGCCGGGTAAGCTGAGGGCCGTTGTCCGCGCGCTCTATGGGGAGGCACCGTTGACCGATCTCGTCGACACCACCGAGATGTACCTGCGCACGATCCTCGACCTCGAAGAAGAGGCGATCGTGCCCCTGCGGGCCCGCATCTCGGAGCGCCTCGGGCACTCCGGGCCGACGGTCTCCCAGACCATCGCCCGCATGGAGCGCGACGGCCTCGTCGTCGTCTCCGGCGACCGCCACCTCGAGCTCACCACCGAGGGCCGCAGCAAGGCGACGCACGTCATGCGCAAGCACCGCCTCGCGGAGCGCCTGCTCGCCGACGTCATCGGCCTCGAGTGGGCGTACGTCCACGACGAGGCCTGCCGGTGGGAGCACGTCATGAGCGAGCAGGTCGAGCGCCGACTGCTCGAGATGCTCGACCACCCCACCGAGTCGCCCTACGGCAACCCCATCCCGGGTCTCGACGAGCTCGGCGACTCGCCGGCCGGCCGGTTCCTCGACGGCGTCGTCAACATCGTGGCCGTGCTGGCCGAGCACCCCGAGGGCGTCACCCGCCCCGTGCGTCGCCTCGCCGAGCCCGTGCAGTTCGAGCCCGAGCTGCTGCAGCAGCTGCACG
>Ga0308169_10006636_pt1 | contig 10131 bp, 8 predicted proteins | sample PhyBR1_2_FD_202139 | JGI IMG/M metagenome (GOLD analysis project Ga0308169, IMG submission 202139) | Phyllosphere microbial communities from UC Gill Tract Community Farm, Albany, California, United States - DLSLSB.R1 | ecosystem: Host-associated > Plants > Phyllosphere > Unclassified | place... | reverse complement strand
CAAGCGCCCCGATCGGGCGGAGTGTGAGCCGCGCCACTTGCCCACCCGGAATGGTCGGCCTCGGCAAGTAGTTGAAATAGGCATGACTGACGCGATCACCCTGCAGAAGCTCGATGAGACCGGCCGCCAGATCGTCTTCACCGGTGCCCGGACGTCCAACTCCTTCGCCGACACGCCCGTCTCCGACGACGAGCTGCGCGACATCTGGGAGATGACCCGCTTCACGCCGACGATGGCGAACACGCAGCCGCTGCGCGTCGTCTTCGTCCGCGACGCCGCCGGCAAAGCGCGCCTGCTGCCGCACATCGCCGAGGGCAACGCCGCCAAGACGGCTGCCGCACCGGTGACCGCGATCCTCGCGTACGACAAGAACTGGCACGAGGAGATCCCGAACGTCTTCCCGATCCGGCCGGAGATGAAGGACTACTTCGCCGCCGACGAGGCCGCACGCCACGGCGCCGGCAACTTCTCGGCCGGCCTGCAGTCGGGTGCCTTCATCCTCGCCACCCGCGCCGCCGGTCTCGCCGCCGGCCCGATCGCGGGTTACGACAAGGACGGCATCGACGCCGAGTTCTTCCCCGAGGGCGACTGGACCACGCTGCTCGTCGTGAACATCGGCCACCCGGGTGAGAACCCGTGGTTCGACCGGCTCCCCCGCGTCGACGCCGACAAGGCGATCGTCTGGGCCTGAGGCCGGGCGCCCGGTGGCCAAACTGTCACCGTGATACCTAGCGCTGGGAGTGACAGTTGCAACTGTCACTCCCAGCGCTTTGTGTCTCCGTGACAGTTCGCAACTGTCACGGTGATAGTTCGGCCAGGAGGCAGGCGCGGGACCACTCACGCCGCGGGCCGGATGCCTGCTTGCGCGAGGATGCGTCCCAACCGCTCGCGCGACAGGGCGTCGCGCCAGCCCCATCGCACACCTTGGGGGCGGTGCCGCCGAATACGGTCCTCGCGCTGCTTCTCCTCCCAGAGCACCTGGGCGGGCGTACGGTCGCCGGCGAACTCCCGCCGGAAGTACTTCCCCTCGCCGTCGAACTCGCCGAACCTCTCCAGCTCCGGCCAGTCGAAGTCCACGATGTCGTCGCCGGGCTGCTCGCCCCGCGCGAAGGCGACCTGAAGGTCAGGCATCGGTACCCGCAGCAGGACCATCTGCCCCCGGCTCAACGACTCGCCGGCCGATCCGGAGCGGCCGTCGGCGAGCGCAAGGTGGCGCTGCGCTCGCTCACGCCCCTTCATCGACTTCGGCACGAGGGCGACCAAGGCCGCTCGTACGTCGTCCTGGGGCGATCCGTGCTCGCGGGCGATCTCCCGCACCAGGAAGTCCAGGGGCAGCAGCACCTGCGGGAAGGCGCCGGTCGCGGCGAGCTCGACCGCTGTCCACTCCCTCGAGGTGACGCACAGGCCATCGGGCAGCTCGACGACATGACCGTCGGGGATGGCGCTGCGATGGATCCGCACCCCTGCCGTCGTCCGGCGCGCGAGGCCCGGCTGGGTCGCGTGGACGTAGCCGAGGTCGGAGCGCATGAGTGGACAGCCCCACAGCTCGGCGGCCGAGGTGTGGGAGAAGGTCAGAGGCCCTTGGCGGGCCGCGGCCGTGGCGAGGATGCGCAGGCGGTAGTCATCGGAGTCCGACAGCTGTGCCGCACGCGGCTTGAAGTAGCCGCGCCGGATGCGGGCCAGATCGGGATCGCGGTGCGGTGGCTCGCCGCCCTCGAGGCGGCGTACGCGCGTCGAGATCAGGAGGTCGCGCGGGTCAACGTGTTCGGCCATGCCCTTCAGCATGGGCACATTCCGGTGCCGGCGCACCCGGCATCTGGCCGCCTGTGGACAACCGCACAGTGTCACCGTGATAGTTCGCGGCACGGGTGACAGTTGCAACTGTCACTTACGGCGCGAAGTGTCTCCGTGACAGTTCGCAACGGTCACGGTGACACTTTGGCATCAGGCCCGCTCCGCCCGCTTGGCGGCCTGCCACTGCTCCTCGATCTCCTCGAGGGTGTACGGACCGCCGGCCGCCACGGCGGGGTCGAAGACGTGCGGGTTGCGGCGGACCATCTTGGCGTGCAGCCCGGCGATCACGTCGTCCATGGTGAACTCACCGCGCTCCTCGGCGATCGCGGCGTGGAAGTAGATCTGCAGCAGCAGGTCGCCGAGCTCCTCGCACAGATGAGCGGGGTCGCCCTCCGCGATGGCCTCGAGCACCTCGTCGGACTCCTCGCGCAGGAAGCGCGCGAGCGAGTCGTGGGTCTGCGACGCCTTCCAGGCGCAGCGCTCGCGCATCAGCCGCATGGTGGCGAGGAACTCGACCAGCCCCTCGCCCGATGCGGCGCTCCCCGCGTCGCTCCCCGCGTCGCTCACAGGGCGCCGGCGTGGTGCAGCAGCTGGCGCAGCAGGGCGCCGCGGCCGCCCTCGAGGTCGGCACCCACGGACTCGGCGGCCGCCTCCTCCGGCGTCAGCCAGGTCAGCTCCAGCGCGTCCTGGCGGGGCTGGCACTCGCCGGTCACCGGGACGACGTACGCCAGTGCCACCGCGTGCTGACGCGGGTCGCTGAGCCGCTCACCGGGCCACGGGAAGTACTCGGCCACCGCGGCCGGGACGATCGAGGGCGGCAGCGCCGGCAGCGCCGTCGGCCCGAGGTCCTTCTCCAGGTGCCGGATCAGCGCGTCGCGGACCCGCTCGCCGTGCAGCACCCGACCCGAGACCAGCGTCCGGCTGATCGTGCCGGTCACCGGGGAGCCGCGCAGCAGCAGTCCGACCTCGATCACGCAGCCGTCGTGCCCGACCCGTACGGGAAGCGCCTCGACGTACAGGATCGGCACCCGGCCCCGGGACTCGGCCAGCTCCTCCTCCGAGAGCCAGCCCTGCTGCTTCTCCAGCGACTCCGACCAGCCTGGCTCTTCCGGGAAGTTCTGCTCGCCGAACGCCTCCATCGTCATGACCCGATCCTGTCAGATCGGCCCCGACTCACCAGTCGAGCGGGTCCCGGACGAGCGGGCAGGTCATGCAGTGGCCACCCCCACGCCCCCGCCCGAGCTCGGCTCCCACGATGGGCACGACGTCGATGCCCGCCTTGCGCAGCTGCGTGTTCATGGTGACGTTGCGGTCGTAGGCGACCACCACGCCGGGCGAGAGTGCGACCGTGTTGTTGCCGCTGTCCCACTGCTGCCGCTCCGCGTCGTATGGGTCTGCGCCGGCGCTGATCGCGTCCAGACCGCTCAGGCCGAGGGCGGAGGCGACCACGTCGAGCAGACCGGCGCTGCCGTGCGAGACCACCTCGAAGCCGGGTGCCCGGTCGATGGGCATCAGCGTGAACGGCCGGATGTGGTCGACGATCGCCGGGTAGGTGGTGACCACGTCGCGATCCACGAAGGTCAGCACCGTGTCGAGGTGCATCGCCGCGCGGATCCGCGGCAGCGCGGCGACGATCACCTGCTGCGCCGCCCCCGCGGCGAAGAGCGCCCGGGCCAGCTGGGTGATGGCCTGACGCGAGCTGCGCTCCCCCATCCCGACCAGCACGACGCCGTTGCCCAGGGGCATCAGGTCGCCGCCCTCGAGCGTGGCCGGCCCCCAGTTGCGCTCCGCGTCGCCCCACCACACCTGTGCCCCGGCGTGGTCGGGGTGGAATCGGTACAGCGCCTGGTGGAGCAGCGTCTCCGCCCGCCGGGCGGGCATGTGCAGCGCGTTGAGGGTCAGCCCTCCGTAGAGCCACGAGACCGTGTCACGGGGATAGATCGTGTTGGGCAGCGGGGCCAGGAGGAAGTCGTCGGCGCCGTGCCCGGGCAGCAGCACCTCGTCCCGCCGGACGTCGGCGGGCAGCTCGTCCACCGCCAGTCCACCGATCAGCACCTCGGCCAGCTCGCGCGGGGTCAGCGTCTCGAGGAAGGCGCGGGTGACCTCCGCCAGACCGGGGCCGACCTGGTTGGCGTCGACCTTGCGGTCGAGCAGCCAGTCCCGCGCCCCCGGCACGGCCAGCGTCTCGGCGAGCTGCGCGTGCAGCTCGACCACCTCGACGCCGTGCTGCCGCATCGCGTCGACGAAGTCGGTGTGGTCGCGCTGGGCGCTCTCCACCCAGAGCACCTCGTCGAAGAGCAGGTCCGCGCGGTTGCGCGGGGTGAGTCGTCGGTGCGCCATCCCGGGCGCGCAGACCAGCACCTTGCGCAGTCTGCCGACCTCGGAGTGGACGCCGTGGGTGGCCGTCATGCCGACGGGTAACCGCCGAAGCCGGCTCTCAGTCCTGGGGGTCGATCACGGCGTCGATGACCACCCGGGCCCACTCCAGCAGCGCGATCCCGTCGAGCGGCTTGGCCGGGAAGCCGGTCGAGATCGGGCGCGGCACCAGGATCGTGTCGGTGGCGGCCTTGATCAGCGACTTGGGGTACATCCGCTGCAGCCGGACCTGGCGCGACTCGGGCAGCGAGACCGGCGAGAAGCGGACGTTCTTGCCGGCGATCGTGACCTCGGTGACGCCGGCCTGACGGGCCCGGGCCCGGAAGCGCGCGACCAGCAGCAGCGAGGCCACCTCGATCGGCGGCTCGCCGTAGCGATCGCGCAGCTCGGCCTCGACCGCGTCGACGTCCGCATCTGCGCGCACCTCGGCGAGGCGCTTGTACATCTCGAGACGCAGCCGCTCCGAGGGGATGTACTCGTGCGGCAGGTGCGCGTCGACCGGCAGCTCGATGCGGACCTCCTCGTACTGCTCCTCGGTGGTGCCCTTGTAGTCGCTGACCGCCTCGCCGACGAGGCGGACGTAGAGGTCGAAGCCGACGTCGGCGATGTGACCGGACTGCTGGCCGCCGAGCAGGTTGCCCGCCCCGCGGATCTCGAGGTCCTTCATCGCGATCGCCATGCCGCCGCCGAGGTCGGAGTGCTGGGCCAGCGTCGCGAGCCGCTCGTGCGCGGTCTCGGTCAACGGCTTCTCCGACGGGTAGAGGAAGTAGGCGTACGCCCGTTCGCGTGAGCGCCCGACCCGGCCGCGCAGCTGGTGCAGCTGGGACAGGCCGAGGGTGTCCGCGCGCTCGATGATCATGGTGTTGGCGTTGGAGACGTCGAGACCGGACTCGACCAGCGTGGTGCACACGAGCACGTCGAAGGTCTTCTCCCAGAAGTCGAGCATCACCTGCTCGAGCTGCTTCTCGTTCATCTGGCCGTGCGCGACCGCGACCCGCGCCTCGGGGACGAGCTCGCGGATGCGCGCGGCGGCCCGCTCGATGGAGTCGACCCGGTTGTGGATGTAGAACACCTGGCCGTCGCGCAGCAGCTCACGCCGGATGGCGGCGACGACCTGCCGGTCCTCGTACCCGCCGACGTAGGTGAGCACCGGGTGGCGCTCCTCGGGCGGGGTGGTGATCGTCGACATCTCGCGGATGCCGGTGATCGACATCTCGAGCGTGCGCGGGATCGGGGTCGCGGACATGGCGAGGAAGTCCACGCTGGTGCGCAGGCGCTTCATCTCCTCCTTGTGCTCGACGCCGAAGCGCTGCTCCTCGTCGACGATGATGAGGCCGAGGTCCTTGAACCGGATGTCCTTGTTGAAGAGCCGGTGGGTGCCGACCACGATGTCGACGGTGCCGTCGGCGAGGCCGGCGATGACCTCCTTGGCCTCCTTGTCGGTCTGGAACCGCGACAGGCCGCGGAGGTTGACCGGGAAGCCCGACATCCGCTCGATGAACGTCGACAGGTGCTGGTTGACCAGCAGCGTCGTCGGTACGAGGACCGCGACCTGCTTGCCGTCCTGGACCGCCTTGAAGGCCGCGCGGACGGCGATCTCGGTCTTGCCGTAGCCGACGTCGCCGCAGACCAGCCGGTCCATCGGGATGGGCCGCATCATGTCGGCCTTGACCTCGTCGACGACCGAGAGCTGGTCGACGGTCTCCTGGAAGGGGAACGCGTCCTCCATCTCGCGCTGCCACGGGGTATCCGCCCCGAACGCATACCCCTTCGTGGCCTGCCGGGCGGCATAGAGCTTGATCAGCTCACCGGCGATCTCCTTGACCGCCTTCTTAGCCTTCGCCTTGCGCTTCTGCCAGTCGGCGCCGCCGAGCCGGTCCAGGCTGGGCTGCTCGCCACCGACGTAGCGGGTGACCTGGTCGAGCGCGTCGGCCGGGACGTAGAGCCGGTCCGGCGGACCGGCCTTCTTGGAGGCGCCGTACTCGAGGACGAGGTACTCGCGGACCGCTCCCCCGACCTCGCGCTGCTTCATCTCGACGAAGCGGCCGACCCCGTGCTGCTCGTGCACCACGTAGTCGCCGGTCTTCAGCTCGAGCGGGTCGATCTGCTTCTTGCGCCGCGTCGGCATCTTCTGCATGTCGCGCGTCGAGGACTTCTGCCCGGAGATGTCCTCGCCGGTGAGGGCGACGAGCTTGAGCTCGTCGTCGACGAAGCCGTGCTGCAGGGTGCCCTGGATGACGGTGACGACGTTGAGGCGGGGCTTGCTCGACTCGGCATCGGCCGGGTCGGCGAGTCGCGCCGGGACGTCGTTCTCGGCGAGCTGCTCGACCATCCGCTGAGCCAACCCGTGGCCGGGCTGGATGACAACGACGCGGTAGCCGTCCTCGCGCCAGCGGGCGAGGTCCTTGATCGCGGCCGGGAGGTCGCCGCGGTAGGACTCGGCGGCCTTGACCGGGATGGCGCGCGACGGCACGCCGGCCGTCGCTGCGTCCATCCGCGCAGTGTCGATCGGTCCGCTGTCATCGCCGAGCCCGAACGGGCTGACCGACCACCACGGCAGGCCGTTGGCGATCGCCTGGGCGCGAACGTCGCCGAGCTCCTGGTACGAGGCGCGGGAGAGGTCGATGGGCGCCGTGCCGCCGCTGGCCGCGGCGGCCCACGACGCGCCGAGGAACTCCTCGGCGGTCGCGACCAGGTCGTGCGCGCGTCGACGTACGCGCTCGGGGTCGCAGACCAGGATCCCGCCATCGGCCGGGAGCAGGTCGATGAGGAGCTCCATGTCATCGACCAGCACGGGAGCCAGCGACTCCATGCCGTCCACCGCGATGCCCTGGCTGATCTTGTCGGTCAGCTCGATGAGCGTCGGGTGGGCCTCACCGAGCGCCTTGGCGCGGGCGCGGACCTCGTCGGTCAGCAGCATCTCGCGACACGGCGGCGCCCACAGCCGCTCCTTCTTCTCCACGGTGCGCTGGTCGGCGACCGCGAAGGAGCGGATCTCCTCGACCTCGTCGCCCCAGAACTCGACCCGGAGCGGGTGCTCCTCGGTCGGCGGGAAGACGTCGACGATGCCACCGCGTACGGCGAACTCGCCGCGCTTCTCGACCAGGTCGACCCGGCTGTAGGCGGCATCGACGAGCGCCTTGACGGTGTCGTCGATGCTGGCGCTCTGGCCGCTGCGCAGCTCGACCGGCGCCAGGTCACCGAGACCCTTGACCTGCGGCTGGAGCACGGATCGTACGGGTGCGACGACGACCTTGAGGGGTCCGTGCGCTTCCCCGGCCGCTTCGGGGTGCACCAGCCGGCGCAGCACCGCGAGGCGGCGTCCGACGGTGTCGGATCGGGGGCTGAGCCGCTCGTGGGGCAGCGTCTCCCAGCTCGGGAAGTAGGCGACCGACTCAGCCCCGATAAGGTCGCCGAGGTCGCTGACCAGGTCCTCGGCCTCGCGGCTGGTGGCGGTCACCGCCAAGACGGTGCGCCCCGCGCGGACCAGGCCGGTGACCAGGAAGGGACGCAGCGCCTCCGGACCGGTGATGTCGAGCGACAGCACCCTTCCGCCCTGGGCCTCCTCGAGCACCTCGGCGAGGTGCGGGCTGGCGAGGAGCTGACCGGCGAGCGGAGAGAGGGTCACGTGGCCCGAGTCTACGGCGGCACCGGTCAGGGATGCCCCGCGGGAAGGGCCCCGACGCCCTCGGCACCGCCCTTGAAGTAGCTCGCCAGCACGCGGTCGGCGGTGCGCCGGCCCCAGGCGTCGAGCATGCGCCTGCCCGGCGCCGTGCGCCCCAGCACGTGGTAGCGCAGCAGGTTGAGCGGCACCAGGTAGCCGAACGCCCAGGGCGGGCGCGGCGACAGACCGAGGTCGCGCATCGACTCGAGGCCGAGGAAGACGGTCAGCATGGAGAGCAGGCGCTCCTGCTCGTACCGTCCCCGCAGGGGCTGCAGCGCCGCGGGCCAGCCGCGCCACTGCCGATCGCGCTGGGCCCGTACGACCGCCTGTGCCAGCTGCGGGCCCGCATCGGTGAGGGTGCCCTGCGCGCGGAGCAGGTGGTAGTTGATGACGTGCCGCTCGCGCTCGCGCTCGACGAGGAAGTCGGGATGGACGCCCATCAGGTGGCCGACGTAGCGCCACAGGTGCAGGTAGTCCTCGGCGTCGCAGCGCGGGATCCGCACGCCGAGCGCACGGCACCCGATCAGCGGCACGCCGTCGAAGAGGCCGAGCGTCGCGGCGAGGTCGGTCTGGCTGATCGGCAGCCCCCAGCGCGCGGTGTCCCACTCGGACTCGTACTGGGCGTTGACCAGCGCATGCATCAGGCGCACGTGCACGGTGAGCCGCCACGCCTCGTGGTGGGGCCGGAGCGCGTCCGCGCTCTGCAGCGAGGTCGCCCACTTCTGGGTCTCGGCGAGGCGCCGGGTGGTGGCCGGGCCGGTGAGCCCGTCGGTGCGCACCAGCAGATCGGTGGGGCCGCCGAACCGGTAGCCGCCGATCAGGGAGAGCTGGAGCAGGACATCGCCGGCGTTGCGGCCCATCCGGCGCAGGACGACGGTGCCGTGCTCCACCCGGTCCTGGTCCACCCACCCCGGCACCGGCTCGACCTCGCGGAAGAAGTCGACGAGCGCGGTCGGCGCATCCGGTACGGCGTCCACGCCGTCCTCGAGCGCTGTCCGGAACTGCCTCATGGTGACCCGGCCCGGCTGGCCCGCTCGCATCCGGATCGCGTCCGCGAGGGCCGCGCCGAGCTCGTCGCGCTCGGTGAAGCCACGCCCGATCCGGGCCATGAGGTCCTCGTCGAGGTCCCCGACGCGCGCCAGGAGCCTGAGGCTGCGTCCCATCCTGATGGTCCGCGGCTCGCCGGTGCGATGACGGGCGGGGAAGGCGTGGTCGTCGGGACGCTGACGGGGTGTGGCGGCTGCCGTGGTCATGCCTCCATCGTGACGCGAGCGATTACTCGCATACAATTCGCATCCATGCGCAAGGAACCGCGCCAGGCGCGCTCCCGTGAGATGGTCGAGCGGATCGTCGCGGCGGGACGATCGGTCCTGGTCGAGCACGGGTACGACGCCTTCTCCACCAACCGGGTCGCCACGACGGCCGGGATCAGCCCCGGCTCGCTCTACCAGTACTTCCCCGACAAGGCCGCGATCCTCGAGGTCGTCGTCGACCGCTACTGGGACGAGGTCGCCGAGTCGGTCGCGGCCTCCCTCGCCGACCACCTCGGCGAGATCGGCCAGGAGATGGTGCGCCACGTCGCCGACGCACTGATCCGCGCGCTCGAGGTCGATCGCACGCTGCTGGGCGTCGTCGCCGAGCAGCTCCCGCTGGCGCGCAGCCGCGAGCGCCGCCGGGCGCTGGAGCGACGGATCAGGGAGCTGATCACGGCCTACCTCCGGGTCCGGCCCGACGCCAGCACCCGTCCGGACCCGGCAGTCACCGCTTGGGTGATCGCGCTGGCCGTCGAGAATCTCGCGATGCGGTGGGTGCTCGACCAGCCTCCGATCGAGCGGGCCGTGGTCGTCGAGGAGATGACCGCGCTCGTCGGCGGCTACCTCGGCGTGGCCTGATCGCCCAGGCCGAACCCATCACTCGACCGGGACGGAGCCATCACTCGGCGGTGCGGTGGGCGTAGGTCTCGGCGGCCGAGTAGACGCTGTCCACGTACGTCTGCGCGTGGTTGTAGGCGAAGACGGCCTGGGCCCAACCCTCACCGGTGGCGAGGTCGTCGCCCGTACCGCAGAGGTAGCGCATCGCGGTCATCGCCGCGTCGTCGAGGTCGTCGACGTCGGCCACACCGTCACCGTCGCCATCGGCGGCCCACCGCTCCCACGTCGAGGGGATGAACTGCATCGGGCCGTACGCGTGGTCGAGGGCGCCCAGGGCCGGTCCGACGATCGGCGCCGACGGCCTCCCGTCGTCGGCGAGCGTACGGCCGCCGAGGGTGCCGTGCTGGGACTCGACCCAGCCGATGC
>Ga0308169_10006635_pt1 | contig 10133 bp, 7 predicted proteins | sample PhyBR1_2_FD_202139 | JGI IMG/M metagenome (GOLD analysis project Ga0308169, IMG submission 202139) | Phyllosphere microbial communities from UC Gill Tract Community Farm, Albany, California, United States - DLSLSB.R1 | ecosystem: Host-associated > Plants > Phyllosphere > Unclassified | place... | reverse complement strand
CGCCTTGACGGTGCGCTCGCTGGTGCCGAGCGCGGCTGCAACCTGCTTGTTCAGGCAGCCCTTTGCGAGCAGCAGGGCCACTTCCCGTTCGCGGCCGCTAAGCCGCGCAAGCTGCTGTCCACGCGCCTGGCGCTGCGCGGCCTCGGCCTGCGAGCGTGCGCCACGCGCGAGCGCGCGCGCGATGGCCTCGCCCAGCGCAGCGCGGCCGACCGGCTTGGTCAGGAAGTCTTCCGCCCCGGCCCTGATCGCGCGCACGCTCATCGGGATATCGCCTTGCCCGGTGATGAAGATGACCGGCAGGCTGCCGCCGAGCGCCGCCAGGTGTTCCTGCAGCTCGAGGCCGGACAGTCCCGGCAAGTGCACGTCGAGTAGCAGGCAGCCGGCTGCGGGGGCCGGCGCGGCAAGGAAATCGTGGGCGCTGCCATATTCCTCGACCGTATGCCCGAGCGTACGCAGCAAGCGCGCCAGCGCGCTGCGAAAACCGGCGTCGTCGTCGACCAGGTGCAGGACAGCCGTCATGGCAGGGGCGCCATCGCGCCCGGCAGGCTGAAGCGAAACAGGGCGCCGCCGCCGGCGGGCTGTTCGACCGCGAGCCTTCCGCCATGCCGTTCGAGGATACTGCGGCTGATCGACAGGCCGATCCCGAGCCCATCGGGCTTGGTGCTGAAGAAGGGTTCGAACAGCCGCTCGGGGGCGATACCGCCGAGGCCCGGTCCCGTATCGGAAACGCAGACGTCGGCGCCCCCGGCCGCGTTGAGGGTGCTGCGGATCAGCACCCGGCGCCGCCCCGGCGCCGTCTGCCGCAAGGCGTCGAGTGCGTTCAGGACCAGGTTCAGCGTGACCTGCTGGATCTGCACGCCGTCCGCCGTCACCTCGGGTACCGCCTCGCTCAGTTCGAGCCGGAGTTCGGTGCCACGCACCCGTGCCTCGACGCGCAGGATGCGCGCCACCTCGTGCAGCAGCGGGTTCAGGGCCAGCCGCTGGGGCAGGCCGGCGCTGTTCGCGATCCACGCGCGCAGCCGCACCAGCACGGCGGCGGCGCGCTGGTTGTCCTCGCGGATGGCCGCGATCAGTTCGCGCAAGTCCTGGTGCGGCGGGGCGGGCAAGGCCAGCAGCAGTTCAGCGGTCTCGGCATTGCTGAGGATGGCGCCCAGCGGCTGGTTGATCTCGTGCGCCAGGGCGGCCGACAGCGTGCTGATGGTCCCGATCCGGTCCATGCGTGCCAGCTCGGCCAGGTGCTGGCGGGTCTGGCGCTCGGCCTTCTTGCGGCGCCGGCGCTCGAACAACAGTGCGCCGATCAGGATACTTTGCATTACCAGGCCCAGCACGGTGGCGACCACCACGCCACGGTAGGCGTCCCATAGCCCCGGCGGCTGGTACAGCAGCTCGCTGTCGGCCGGCAGCGCCCTGCGGCCGATCCCGAGGCGCTGCAGCGCGCGCCAGTCGAACTGCAGCTGCGCTGCGCTGTGCGGCTCGAAGCCGATGCGCTCGTGGGGAACATGGGCCAGCAGCCGGTTCAACTGCGAGGCGATGTCGTGGGCATAGGTGGCCGGCGAGGTCACCCAGCCACCGAGCGCGCCGGTGCCGAGCAGGGTGCCGGTGTCGACGAAGACCGGTGCCGGCGTCGCCGGCGCCAGGGCGCGCAGCATGTCGTAGGGCGTCAGCACCGACGAATTACGCCGCGTAATGGGCGCCGCGAAGTACACGGCGGTATTCGGCGGCAGTTCCCGGACGCGCTGCAGCAGCGCGTCGGGCGCAAGGCCGCCGAGGTCGATCACTTCGGCGCGCCACAGCCATAACTGCAGGGCGGCGCGCCAGTTCGGCCGGATCGGATCTTCATCGAGCCCGGCGCTGACGACGGCGATATGGCGCGTGGCCGGCAGCAGGTGGAATATCAGGGCGAGGTTGCGCGCGACGCTATCGTCGCGCAGCAGGCCGGTCACACGCGGAAGCTGCGCCAGCGCCGCGGCCTGCGCCGGTTCGAGTCCCGGCGCGACCACGGCCGCCCGCGGCCAGAGGCGGTCGCGCAGGGCGAGGGCGGTCGGCAGCTGGTCGGGCGACAGGGGAACGATGGCGTCGTAGGCAAGGCCGGCATATTTGTCGACGAGCCAGCCCGGCAGGGGGGCGGTCCTGGCGCCCGGCGCCTGCTCTTGCAGGACCTCGATATGCAGTTCGGAATGCGCATGCGTGCGCAGCAGCTCGCCCCTCAGCGCTTCTCCCAACCGCAGCGACCAGGGTGCCGTCGCGTCGCCGGTCGTCAGGAGCAGGACTTTCGCCGCGGGGGCGCAGTAAGCCCGGCCCGCGGCGCAGCACAGGACGGCCAGCAGCAGGAAGCGGCAAGCGGAGTGGCGGGAAAGGAGAGTCATGGGGTCATGGCGGCGTACCCGAAGCGAACGGGCAGAGGGTACGACAGTCGGGCCCGGCCGGCTATTGTACCAAGTGCCAATATCCACTCATCGCGTTCATGTCGATGATGGAACTTCCAAAATAATAGCGGAGACACGCATGTACTGGAAGACCCCGGCAGTCCTGGCGGCAGCCTGCACCATCACACTTGGCCTCGGAGGCTGCGGTTCCGACGGCCGCCCCGCCCCGCGCCCCAACATCCTGATGATCCTTGCCGATGACCTCGGCTATTCCGATATCGGCGCCTACGGAAGCGAGATCAGCACGCCCAACCTGGATGCGCTGGCCGCGTCCGGACGCCTGCTGTCGAACTACCATACCGGCTCGACCTGCTCGCCGACGCGGGCCATGCTGATGTCGGGCACCGACCACCATCGCGCGGGGCTGGGCTCGATGGCCGAAACCGTCGCCTCGCTGATGGCCGGCCGCGTCGCGCCCTACGGGGCCGGGAACACCTATACCTTCGACACGCCGCCGGACGGCTACGAGGGCTACCTGAACGACCGCTCGCTGTCGATGGCCCAGGTGCTGCGCGACGGCGGCTACCATACCTACATGGCCGGCAAGTGGCACCTTGCCAGCATGCCGAGCGCGGCGCCGCTGGCGAGCGGCGGCAATCCATGGGTGCTGCGGCCGGCTTCCTACCCGGGCGCCAAGGGATTCGAGCGCTCGTTCGCCCAAATGCAGGGCGCCGGTTCGCATTTCTCCCCGGTGCCGGGCCGGCCGACGGTCGGCGACCTGGCGTCGGTTCACATGGAAGACGGCCAGGCGGTCTCCCTCGCCCCCGGCTTCTACTCATCGACGGGCTACACCGACAAGCTGATCGCCTACATCGACAGCAACAAGGCCGACGGCAAGCCCTTCTTCGCCTATGCCGCCTATACCGCGCCCCATTGGCCGCTGCAGGCGCCCGACGCGGACATTGCAAGATACGCGGGCAAGTACGACGAGGGCTACGAAGTGGTACGGGCCCGGCGCCTGGCCAGGCAGAAGGCGCTGGGCCTGGTGCCCGCCGACTTCGACGGCAATCCCGGCCTCGACGCCGCGCTGGGCCGCCCGCGCTGGAGCAGCCTGAGCCCCGCGCAGCGGGCGATGGAAGCGCGCAAGATGGAAGTCTATGCGGCGATGGTGGAAAACCTCGACCGTAACATCGGCCGCCTGATCCAGCATCTGAAGGACATCGGCGCCTACGACAATACCCTGATCGTCTTCACTTCCGATAACGGCGCCGAAGGCTCGGCGAACCAGTTCCCCAACAATGCCAACGTCGACAACTCGCTCGCCAACATCGGCAGGCCGCTGTCGAACGTGACCTACGGCGAGCGTTGGGCCGAAGTCAGCGCGACGCCCTTCCGCCTGTGGAAGGGGTTTTCCACGGAAGGCGGCGTGAGCGCGCCGATGATCGTGCGCATGCCGGGCCAGGCGACGAGCCGCGCGGCATTGGGCGACCTTGCCCACGTCAAGGACCTGCTGCCGACCTTCCTTGCCGCGGCGGGCATTGCCGATCCCGGCGCCAGCTACGCCGGCAAGCCCGTCAATCCGATGACCGGCGTGTCGCTGCTGGCGCGGCTCGAAGGCTATACGAGTACCGACGTCCGGGCCGGCCAGGTGCTCGCGGACGAGCTGTTCGGTGGGCGCTACGTCATCCGGGATGGCTGGAAGATGACGTCGGTGCAGCCGCCGTTCGGCGACAACAGCTGGGCCTTGTTCGACCTGCGCAATGACCGCGGCGAGACCCGCAACCTGATCGCCGAGCAGCCGGCGATTGCGGCGCGGCTCGGCCAGGATTACGACGCATGGGCGAAGACGGCCGGGGTGGTATGGCTGCCCGCGGCCACCCCGCGTGCGCCGGCGCCATGAAGAAGTTCGCCCTCGGGATCGCCTTCGTGCTGGCTGCCGGGGCCGGACTGGCCGCCTGGTCGCATCGGGCGGCGCCCCCTGCGCCCCGTGCGGCCGCGCTCGGAAACGGCGCCGCCTGCGCCGCCTATTCCGGCCTGCCGCCAGGCTGGGGGAGCGACCCCCATGCCGGGATGGCTTACCTGCCCGGTGGCCGCTTCGTGCTGGGCGCCGAGGACGGGTATGCCGAAGAGCGGCCGCTGCGGGAAGCGACGGCGACGGCCTTCTGGATCGACCGCACCGAGGTGACGAACGCCCAGTTCGAGGCATTCGTGCGCGCCACTGGCCATGTGACCGAGGGCGAACGCAACGGCAGCGGCGCCGTGTTTCGTGCGCCGCCCCTCAGGCGCGCGGAAGAGGTCGCCTACGGCAGCTGGTGGCACGCAGTCCCGGGCGCGGACTGGCGCCATCCGGAAGGGCCGGGCAGCACGCTGGCGGGAAGGGCCAACCAGCCCGTGGTGCAGCTGACCCGCGCGGACGCCCTGGCCTACGCGCGTTGGCTGGGCCGCAGCCTGCCTACCGAGGCGCAATGGGAATACGCCGCCAGGGCGGGCGGGCAGGGCGAACGGATCGAACGCGGGCCGCGCGACGCGAAGGGCAGGCCGAGCGCCAACTTCTGGCAGGGCTTTTTCCCCTATATGAACTCGAACGAAGACGGCTACCCCGACCGGGCCCCGGTCGGATGCTATGCGGCCAATGGGTTCGGCCTGTTCGACATGATCGGCAACGTATGGGAATGGACCTCCGAGCCCTGGCACGGCAGCCACCAGGCGCACGGCAGCGGAGCGCCGCCAGGGCCGTCGGGCGAAGAGGGCTTGATCAAGGGCGGGTCCTTCCTGTGCGCGACCGAATTCTGCGTGCGCTACCGGGCCGCGGCCCGGCATCCGCAGGATAGCCGCCTCGGCGCGGTCCACGTCGGGTTCCGCACCGTGTCCGCCCAGCCAGGCGCCTGACGCAAGGCCGTGCAAGCGGCTACACGCTGACCTAACGGTTTTTTCGGTAGCTTCCAACGGAACAAACGGTTTTGAATCTAGTTCGCTTCTACCTATGATGGTTTCAATAAACAAAGCCCGATGTCAGGGCCAAAACCTCCAGGAGACGACCATGCACTTACCCATCCCCCCAGGCGCTTCTTCCACAGCCGGGCCTGCCGTTTAGCAGCTGCCAGCGGGCGCACTGCGTCGGCACCTGCCGATAGCGCGCTGGTTCATGCCTTGACCGTCACACCCTGTCGCCGCCGCCTGCTTGTGCGGTAGCGCGGCAGGCGCGCGCCTGTCGCTGGGCGCCGCGCAAGGGCAAGCGGCAAGGCCAACTTACAACCGATTCAACCAAGGAGTGCGTGATGGCCAGACGATTTGTCGACCTGTCGATTTACCTCGAAAACGAGGTGCTCTCGGACCCGCCGCCGCTGGCGCCGAAGATCACCTATCAAAAGCACTCGGAGACCTTGCATGAATTCGTCGCGATGATCCCGGGCACGACCCCGGACGACTATCCGGACGGCGAAGCGGCCGCCGCCGAATGGGTGACGATGACGACGCATAGCGGCACCCACCTCGACGCGCCGTATCACTTCCATTCGACGATGGACGCGAAATCGGGCGAGAAGAAGCCGTCGATCACGATCGACCAGGTGCCCCTCGAATGGTGTTTCCAGCCCGGCGTGAAACTCGATTTCCGCCACTTCGAAGACGGCTACGTGGCGACGGCGGCGGACGTGGAAGCGGAACTGGCGCGCATCGGCCACAGCTTGCAGCCGCTCGATATCGTGATCGTCAACACCCGCGCCGGCAGCCGCTACGGGCATAACGACTATGTCTCGGCCGGCTGCGGCATGGGCTACGAGGCCACCATGTACCTGCTCGAACGAGGCGTGCGCCTGACCGGCACCGATGCCTGGAGCTGGGATGCGCCGTTCTCGTACACGGCCAAAAAAATCGCGGAGACCGGCAACAAGGCGCTGATCTGGGAAGGCCACAAGGCGGGGCGCGACATCGGCTACTGCCATCTCGAAAAGCTGCATGCCCTGGAACAGCTGCCGGCGAACGGGTTCTACATCAGCTGCTTCCCGCACAAGGTGCGGGCCGGCTCGGCCGGCTGGACGCGCGCGGTCGCCATCTTCGACGACGGGTTGCTCGCGCTGGCGCGCACCTGATTCGCCGGCATGCGGCATGCGGCGCGCGGACATGCGGCCACGCCGCCGCAACAGATAAAAACGGAGACAAGGACATGACATTCCTGCGCAATACCTGGTACGCGGCGGCATGGGACAAGGAAATCGCGGCCGACGCGCTTTTCCAGCGCACCCTGCTGAACGAATCGGTGCTGTTCTTTCGCGACGACGCCGGCGTCGTCCAGGCAATCTCGAACCGCTGCCCGCACCGTTTTGCGCCTCTACATATGGGCAAGCGGGTGGCGAACGGGGTGCGATGCCCGTACCACGGCCTCGCATTCAACGGCGCCGGCAAGTGCACCCACAATCCCCATGGCGAAGGCCGCATCCCTGTTGCCGCCGTCGTGAAAAGCTACCCCGTCATCGAGAAATACAGTCTCGTCTGGATCTGGATGGGCGAGGCCGCGCGCGCGGACGAGCAGCTGATTCCCGATTTTTCATGCATGGACCCCGAGCATGCTTATGTCGGCAAAGAGTACCTGCATGCGAAGGCAAATTATGTGCTGGAGACCGATAACATCATGGACCTCAGCCATATCCAGTACCTGCATCCGGACACGCTCGGCGGCAGCGGCGTCGCCGAGGCCATTACCAGCGTCAGGCAGGAAGGCAATACCGTTTACTCGAACCGCCAGACGGTCGGCGAGATCATGCCCGACTACCTGTACGCACGCATGGGCGTCCCGCACGGCGCCCCGGCGGACCGCTGGATCGACGTGCGCTGGGACCCTCCCGCCAACATGGTGCTCTTCGCCGGTGCGGTACCGACCGGCACGCCGCGCAGCGCAGGACGGACGGTGGCGATTCCCCACCTGTTCACCCCCGAGACCGCTACCACGACCCATTACTGGTTCGCGATGTGCTTCCCGAAGGGCATGGGCGAGTTCGCAAAGCAGCTGGCCGAGGACGAAGCGAAGGGCCTCAGCATTCCGTTCACCAGCGAGGACCTGCCGATGCTGGAAGCCCAGCAGCAGATGATGGGCGACGCCGACTTCTGGTCGCTCAAGCCGGTGCTGCTGCCCGGCGACGCCGGCGCGATCCGTGCCCGCCGCGTGCTCGACGCGCTGATCGTGGCGGAGCAGGGCGCGTCCGCGGCAGCGAAAGTCACCAAGGTCGCCGCTCCGGCTGCCGGCCAACCTTCGTAACACACCAGGTATCGAAAAAAATGAACCGTATCTCAGTCAGGGTCACTGCCAGGTCGCAGGAGGCGGAGGACATCGCCAGCTTCGAGCTGGCCAGCATCGATGGCGGCATCCTGCCGTCGTTCCCGGCGGGCTCGCACATCGATGTCGAAGTCTGCCCGGGCCTCGTGCGCCAGTATTCGCTGTGTAACGATCCGGCGGAATCGCACCGCTACCTGATCGCCGTGCTGCGCGACCCCGCCTCGCGCGGCGGCTCGATCGCGATGCATGACGAGATCCAGGTGGGGCAGGTCGTTCGCATCAGCGAACCGAAGAATCACTTTCCGCTCGTTCCCGCCGCCAGCTACCTCCTGTTCGCGGGCGGCATCGGCGTGACGCCCATCCTCTGCATGGCCGAGCGCCTGCAGCGCACCGGTGCGGATTTCAGCATGCACTATTGCACCCGCTCCCCGGAACGCACTGCGTTCATGGAACGCATCCGCCTGTCCGGATTCGCCGGGCGCGTCCACTACCACTTCGATTCCGGCGACGCCGCCCAAAAGCTCGACCTGCGGCAGGTACTGAAGGGGGCAAGCCCCGGCACCCACGTCTATGTGTGCGGACCGGCCGGCTTCATCGCATTCGTGACCACGAGCGCCAGGGCCGCCGGCTGGCCGGCCGACGCCATCCACCAGGAGTATTTCGGCGCGGCCCCACAGGATGCCGGTGCGGGCGATGCGTTCGACGTCCGGATCGCCAGCACCGGCAAGACCTATGCGGTCTCGGCCGGCCAGTCGGTGGCGAACGCACTCGCCGCGCAAGGCATCGACATTCCGGTCTCCTGCGAACAAGGCGTCTGCGGGACCTGCATCACCCGCGTCCTCGAAGGCGTTCCCGACCACCGCGACATGTATTTCACGGACGAGGAAAAGGCGCGCAACGACCAGTTCACTCCCTGCTGCTCGCGCGCGAATTCAACGCTGCTGGTCCTCGATTTGTAAGGCCAAAATGAACGAACAGAAAACTCCTCGATCGCGCTACGTGCTGATGCTCGGCCACGTGGCCGGCATGATCGACCTCGTGGCCCTCCCGCTCTGGGTCGGCACCCTGGTCCAGCACGTCGGCCTCGATTTCGAACACGCGGGCATGACGGTCACGCTCTTCCTGCTCGGCGTCGTGATCGCGAGCCTGGTCTGCGCACCGCGCTTCGACCGCCTGCCGCAGCGTCCACTCGCCGTAGGGGGCTACCTGTTGTCGGCCGCCGCGTTTTATGCGATCGCGCAGTCGACCGACGGGCCGGCCTTGCTCGGCCTGCACGCGCTTGCCGGTGTCGGCGCCGGCTGCGGTTTGTCGATGGTGCATGGCGCCATGGGGCGCAGCGCCAATCCCCACCGCATGTTCGCCCTGGCCGGAACCGCGCTGGGCGTGATTGGCAGCAGCTTTTTCGTCATCGTCCCCCAGGTCATGGCCAGGGTGGGCGCGCACAGCCTGTTCCTCGTTATCGCCGGCATGATGGCCTGCGCCTCGCTGGTCTCGCTCGCTTTCCCGGCCGTGAAACGCGTTGCGCCGGTAGTGACGGCCGCCGCCATGCCAACAGGCCGCATTCCCCGCCCGGCCTGGCTGATGGTGGCGGGCATTGTCTGCCTGACGCTGAACCAGGCGATCATTTTCAGCTTCTTCGAACGGATCGGCGCCAGCCGCGGCTTCGCGGCGAGCCAGGTCAATGGCGTCTTCGCGGCCATCGGCCTGGTCAACCTGTTCCCGGCTGTCCTGGCGGCCATGCTGCAGCATCGGCTGCCTGCGATCGGCGTGGCGATGAGCGCGGCGGCGATCCAGGCCGTACTCGCGCTGACGATCTCCGGCTCGGAGGCTTTCCTTCCCTTCGCCCTTGCGGCCAGCCTGTACGCGGCGGTGATCATCTTTGCGCACACCTTCCTGTTCGGACTTATCGCGCGGCTCGATCCCACCGGACGGACCACCGCGCTGACACCGGCCATGCTGATGGTCGGCTCCGCAATCGGACCCGCGCTGGCCGGCCTCATCGCGCAGCGGCTCGGCTTCGCCGGGCTGGGCTATACGGTCGCGATCGTCGCCGTCGCCAGTATTGCGTGCTTCAAGCTGCTGGGCGCCCAGTTGAAGCGCAATGCGCCGCATGCGCAAGGCATCGAGGCCACCGTGCCCGCCGCGAAATAGGCTGTTCGGCCGAATGGCGCTGCCACCCAGACTCCCTAGACACTCGAAAGGTAATCAATGAAATTAGCGACATTACGATCCAATCGCCGCGACGGCACACTCGTCGTCGTTTCCCGCTGCCTGAAGCGCGCCGTCCTTGCCGGCCCGATCGCCGCTACCATGCAGGCCGCCATCGACAACTGGCGGCAGGCCGAACCGGCACTGCGGGAACGCTACGAGGCGCTCAATGCCGGCCGCGCGCACGATGCCTTCGATTTCGACCCGGCCCAGGCCATGGCGCCTTTTCCGCGCGCCTACCAGTTCATCGATGCCTCCGCCTTCCTGACCCATGGCGCCATCATGGA
>Ga0308169_10006634_pt1 | contig 10133 bp, 9 predicted proteins | sample PhyBR1_2_FD_202139 | JGI IMG/M metagenome (GOLD analysis project Ga0308169, IMG submission 202139) | Phyllosphere microbial communities from UC Gill Tract Community Farm, Albany, California, United States - DLSLSB.R1 | ecosystem: Host-associated > Plants > Phyllosphere > Unclassified | place... | reverse complement strand
TTATTTTTCATTTTGAGACTGCTTTTCAGTCTCTTTTTGCTGATTATGCCTATGGTCTTGTTGTGGTAGATGGTGTGGTTGTTTTATCGGTTGATTCCTTTGATTCATATCTGTTTGATTTTGGGATTTTGATTTAGACATAACACTATTCCTTATTGCCATTATTAGATGATAATCAACAGCCTAATTATGAATGACTATATCAGCATATACCTAAGTTAACTGAATAAAAACAATCAGGATGTATCAAAATATAATATTGAAATAAAAATGTATTAATAAAATCAATCATCTTTAATTAATAAAAATTAAACCTAATGAGATAATAATTTATAAATATAATTTATTTTAAAATAAATTATATAAAATTCTAATACATACAGATTTTTTATAAGTCTTTTACATTTATGATAATATTTATTTCACAATATTTAAAATAATATGAATATATAAATAATTAAACCGTGTATTCAACAACTTATCATCCATATAAACAATATCTTTTGAATAGTATTATTAAAACAATACTTTAAACTGAAATAAATTTATAATTAAATCATCATATTTGCTAACTGACCCTTAGTCTTGGGCTCTACCATAGGCAATCAAGAAAATAAGCTTTAAAAATTAACACTCTTCATTTATAAAAACCCATCTCGAGGATGGGTCTTTTATGACGAAATAAACTTAAATACTTATGCTGGAATAGCTTCAGCGACCACTTCTCGCTCCCAAACTCGGTGAGCTCGAATCAGATCCTTGAATTCTGTACTGACTGAATTAAAGTCTTCAGTAACTACTGTTCCTTTATCCATCACCAGTCTTAAATCTTCAACTAATGCTTTTTTATCACCCAAAAAGACGATTGGCTTTAAATGCTTATAAGCTTCAAGGATGTAATGGGTAGCAACACCATCTGCTTTAACTGTATCGTAGTTGTTACCATCCACGATTACGACTGCATCATACATTACTGAAGGTTCAGCTTTTTGCATCCCATTTGAAGGTAATGGTGATTGTCCATTACTTAATACAGGTGCCGGTGTTGGAGTAAGAATATGTGCTACTGCACTTTCAGATTGAGCCCAAGCCAGGATTGCTGCAACATTGGCCTCATTCACCTTGTCATGAACCAGTACAGCAATTTTTCTGGCTTTAATATCTTCCGGTACAAAAGCTTCAAAACTCAACTTAACAGATTTTTCTACTGAAGAGGTTTTAAAAGATTTACCCGTATTTGGCACTTCAATACCTAAGTTTTTACCCACCTTTTGCGCAAGATCCAGATCAATATTGGCTAAAATCTCTTTCACCTCACGCTCGCGGATATGTACACGCTGTACCTTGCTAAGTTCAAAGGTATAAGCATCAACTACATGTTTTTGCTCGTATGGTGCCAAGCTTTGGTAATAAAGACGTGCTTGTGAGAAATAGTCGCCAAACGACTCGCTACGATCCCTGATTTTACGACCGTCAACACGTTCCTGATAGCTTTCAAAACCGCCTCCGTGTGCAGCAGCAGGCGTCTCTACCGGCCAGTTATTGTCCACTGAATCGGGTTCATAAGAAGCGGCGCCACGATGCACAAATGTCTGATGCATACCATCACGTTGATTATTGTGGAATGGGCATACTGCACGGTTAATCGGTAATTGATGGAAGTTAGGGCCACCTAGACGACTTAACTGGGTATCGGTATAAGAGAACAGACGGGCTTGTAATAGCGGATCATTACTAAAGTCGATTCCCGGTACGATATGACCCGGACAGAAAGCAATCTGTTCTGTTTCGTCAAAAAAGTTATCGACATTACGGTTAAGCACCATTTTGCCAATCGGTGTCACAGGTACCAATTCTTCAGGGATAATTTTTGTAGGATCCAATAGATCGAAATCAAACTTCATTTCGTCTTCTTCTTCTACAATTTGGATACCGAGTTCCCATTCAGGATAATTGCCTGAGTTGATGGCATCATACAAATCGCGGCGATGGAAGTCCGGGTCTTTTCCTGCAATTTTTTGTGCTTCATCCCAAACCAGTTGAGCCATCCCCTGTTTAGGTGTCCAGTGGAATTTGACAAAAATGGCTTTACCTTCAGCATTAATCAAACGGAAAGTATGTACCCCGAAACCTTGCATAGAACGTAAATTTCTTGGAATCGCGCGGTCTGACATGGCCCACATGACCGTATGGGCAGATTCAGGTACCAATGAGACAAAGTCCCAGAATGTATCATGCGCACTGGCTCCGGTAGGTATTTCAGTAGGAGGTTCAGGTTTTACTGCATGCACAAAGTCTGGGAACTTGATGCCATCCTGAACAAAGAAAACAGGTGCATTGTTGCACACCATGTCATAGTTACCTTCCTGCGTATAAAACTTAATCGCAAAACCGCGAATATCCCGTACCGTATCGGCAGAACCACGCGGTCCCTGCACAGTAGAGAAACGCACGAAAACTGGCGTTTCTACATTTGGATCGGTCAGGAAAGCCGCTTTGGTATATTTTTCATTTCCTGCATAGGCCTGAAAATAGCCATGTGCACCAACACCGCGCGCATGCACAATCCGCTCTGGAATACGTTCATGGTCGAAATGGGTGATTTTTTCTCTTAAGATAAAATCTTCAATTAAGGTAGAGCCTCGCAAGCCAGCTCTTAAACTGTTCTGGTTATTCGCAATTTTGACACCATGATTGGTAGTCAGCGCCTCTCCAGTGGCATCGCGGCGGAACTCATCCAACTGTTGCAATTTTGCATTGCTATTTTGTTTATCTGAAGTATCAGCGCCGGCCACTTCACTTTTCTTTGCTTTAGGGTCCATATTCCTACCTATAATTGTTGGTTAGTCTGTAACGGATGAAAACCATATGAATAAAGCCTTTATTCACATCTAATTAATACCTGGATAAATTTTTGTCGCTTAAAAACGGAAACAGGAAATCTACGAAACGTTGGGTACACCACAGTCCTGTTTCACGATGATGGGCATGTGGTGCCAAATAAGGCAGTAATTTATTCATCTTTATAGCCAAATTCCCGCTCTCGGATATCTGCTGTTGAATGTCTTCAAGTTCGTCATTTGATAGAAAACTGAACATAAAATCATCTTTGTTTTTATGTGGTAGCTTTATTCGTTGAGGAGGCAAATTCGAGTCTTTGAAAAATGTGCCAGCAATCCAGTCATAGATAATCTGCTTCTCAGTAGAATTAAATACCCCATACATTTTGCCTTCTTCATGGCTAATCAATTTCCAGAAACGGCTTTGTTCAGGATCTTGGCCCAGATTGATCCATTTTTTATCAATCAGCACCTCTACAAACTCCTCAACCAGCTCAGGAGTACCCAGCCATTCATTGATCGATTTATTATTTAATGCACATTTATCGCTATGAATGACATTACCCACCAAGGCCTTACGTTTTAAAATCTTAAGTACTAAAGCTTCCAGATTCAGATTTTTAATAATTTGCTTGGAAGATAGACCTTTATCATTTAAAGCAAAGCCAAGCTTTAATTTTTCTATAAATGTATTTTTATCCTTGAATTTACTATAAATTTTTTCAAATGCTTTAATAGATAAGTCGGCATGACCGTTATCCATATTGTCTATGGTGATATGCAGATTGAAATAATGAGGATCAATGCCTAATTCACGTAATTCATAGTTGGTGATCAATAGATGTAGCGGTAATTGTTCATAACCCAAATTAAAACCAATGATTTCAGGAATAAATTCAGGGGGTGCATAAGCCAGCGCGAGTTGAATTGCAGGTTGATGATAATACTCATCTTCCAGATCCAGTACGAAATGCTCCAAACCCAAATTTAAAATCAAGTCATCAAAGACACAAACATGGTTAGCTTTTTTCGAACCTAATCCAAGTTCTTCTATATAAATTTGAATTAAATCTCGGAAAATTGGATCATTCCAGTAATGAACCAGGCTATATAACCAAGCGCCGTCAACTTTCTTTACCGGTGCAACTTTTACAAGAAATTCAAAGGCATGACTAATACATTTAAAATATTCCCGGTCTCCGCCTTGTTTGCGCCTTTCTAGGTAAGTCTGATATTCAAGACACTGGGTTTTATTCCCCTCTTCAAGCCAAGCACGAATTTGATCAATATGGGACGGAAATTCTATTGCCTCAGCTTTTACCGTTTGAATTTCTTTTTTTAAAAAATTAGACGCCTTTCTTTCTTTTTCCTGAACAGAAATATCTGGATTTTGAAAAAAAGAAACTAAATCGCAGTAATTGAGATGGTTTTTATCAAGTAATTCTAGCAATTGCTTTTTTACTGCTACTGGCATTTTTTATTCTCCAAGCGGTAATTCGTATATGACCTTAATTCAGATAAGCCGCATGACAAAACCCTATAATTGTTATGATTCGTTTAGATTATGTTTAAGTCATTATTATTGAGTTATAAAATTCAAACAGTTAAAATATAAAAATCAAAAAAGTGTGACAAAAATCACATTAGCTAGATTTATATTGTTCATATAAAATTTGAAATTAAAATATTATCTACGCATTCTAATAAAGGAATTAATATGACTAGTAAATGTTGTGAAATTCTGGCAAAGAAAAAACTAAATATTACTTTTATTGAAAGTGCTTCTGCAGGTTATTTAGCTTACCGTTTCTCCTTATCACCTTGTTCGGGTAAAATCTTAAATGGTGGACTGGTCTGTTATGATTTAAAAATTAAAGAGAAAATACTTAAAATCTCGCCTAAACTGATAGAAAAATATACCGCTGAGTCCATGGAAGTTACTGAAGAATTAGTAAAAAAATCAAAGGACCTTTTTAAATCGGATATATATGTAGGATGTACTGGACTACTTAAGCGCGGCGGTTCTGAAACTCCAGAGAAACCCGTAGGAACGTTTTTTTATTCAATTTTATATAAAAATAAAATATATAATTATCGGTGCTTATGTAAAGGTAGTAAGGAAAAAAAATTAAATACGCTTATTCGATACATATGTAAAAGTTTAATTAAAATTATTAAATAAAAATAATTAAAAGTTAGATTTGTTAATAATATTTATCTTAATTAACGATATATTTCATTAATATAAGTTGAGAGCAAAACATTATAGTTACATTCCAAACATTATGTAACATCCATTCTATTTTCTAATAGGATATTCATGCTAATAATAATTATATCTGGTTATGCAGATTTTATTAAAATCATAGATGAGGTGTATGGAAATGACTAATCAAAATCAACCCCAACAACAAAATGATCAACAACGCCAACAGCAACAACAGAACGATCAGCAACGTCAACAGCAACAACAGAACGATCAGCAACGTCAACAGACTGGTCAGCAACAAGGTAACATGCAACAACAGCAAAATGATCAGCAGCGTCAACAACCTGGTCAACAGCAACATAACCCGCAACAACAGCAGCAAAATGATCAGCAGCGTCAACAACCTGGTCAACAGCAGCAGCAGAACGATCAGCAGCGTCAACAATCTGGGCAGCAGCAACAGCAGAATGATCAACAACGCCAACAGTCTGGTCAGCAACAAAATCCTAATCAACCTTTAGGACATGTCAATGATCAGCAACAACAGCAAAATGACAATCAACGTCAGCAAGCTGGGCAACAGCAAGATTATAGACAAAATCAGAATGACCAAAATAATCAACAGCAATAACTGATTGATTAAATATTCGATTCCACATTTTTAAAGGTGGAATCGAATCTTATTGCTTGGCGAATAATTCAAAAAAAATGAGGAGTTTTATAAAAATGACTGATCCGAATTTAGAAAATCAAAACCGCAACCTTAACAGTGAATCTGATCAGTATTGGCGTGACAATTATACCAGCCGACCTTATTATCAAGATTTACATCGTGATATTCCAGATATTGATTATGACACAGATCTATCCTCTGCTTATGAGTTTGGAAGAACGTCTCGATCTGGATACGGCGATAATGCCCGTTTTGAAGATTCAGAAACTGATCTTGAAAGTAAATGGGATCAATTTAAAGCTAAATCGCGATTAAAATGGGAACATGCCAAGCATGCTGTAAAAGATGCATGGGAAAGAACATAGCAGAATAAATAAACTTTCTATTTATGTTCCAACCATGAAAAAAGCACCCGCGGGTGCTTTTTTTATATTATTTTTTTCTGGCTAATTGAACATTTGTCCAAAGGCATAAATAACAAACATCAACATAAGCGCAGATGAAGAAGTTACAAGGAGTTCTATCGTTTTCATAACCCACTCTCACTTCCTTATAGTGGAACACTACTTATACACTTATAATTTTTGTCGAACAATAACAATATTTGACAATAATGTATCAAAAAATAATCAATCGTTAAATATCACATTTTAAAAACTACATTTTCTATCATCACAAATACAAATTTTTATTGCAAAATACATCGCTTCTTTGCGTAAAATTTTCTTTATTTAATATTTATATATTTTTCAAAAATTTAGCTAAATATGATTAAATTTTTTTTACTATTTTTCTGTCTTTATACTCTGCTAAAAATGAATATTTAAATTAATTTTCCAGTTATTTTTTAATACGCATTTTTTATTTTTTCTGGATAGAATTTATTAAACTTTGGAGAAATTATAAGTTCCTACAGATCTTTCTAGATTGCCACATAGCAATTACTTATCTTACAAGATATTGCTTCTGTTAAATCTGAACTTTAAGTAAATTTTAGGCATTAAAAAACCGCCTTAAAGACGGTTTTTTCTATTATTCCAACTCTCATCTTTCACTTAAATGAGTATTTAGTCGGAACATTTCATTAATACCTGTGTAAAAACTGCGGCCATCGAGATTCAAATCAATTTCAATACCAGATTCAAGCAAGACTTTCTTGCCTACTTCAACCCATTTAAACCCGTCACGGGTATTTTGCATTTTTTTTAAAGGAATCAGCGATACTACAATTTCACTACCATTTACAGATTTTGCAACTAAATTTTCAGTTTTATTCAACATTTACACCAATTTTTAATACAGAAAGAAAAACCACCATTGGCTTTTCAAAATAACAACCTTAACTTCGGATCACTCAAATGAGAGGAGATTTCTCGTATAGCAATTTTGAACGAGAACATTTTCATGTAAGTCTTATTGTTAAAGCGATTATACCAGAAATATTGATTTAAGTCTCATTTATATATCAGTGTTATTAATTACAATTGTATTAAAATATTTCAAACTCATAACACAGAATTCCTCCTATATGTTGAGTGCTGCAGGAAGTGATTGATAGATCCTTAAGTAATCTGCAATCAAACGTGTAGCCCAAGATTCAGGATGTTTTACTCCCTCATAAAAAATGCAATGACTGCCCTTTTTAGTGGTTACAACGACAATATTCGGCATTTTCTGAATAGTTTCCTTGTAGGGTTCCAGATTGCGAATATGGCAGACGGGATCATCTTCCGCATTTAAAATCATCAATGGAATTTTGACATTTTCAAATACATGAATTGGATTGGTGGCCTGATTATAGTCTTCAAAACTGCTGTAGCCCGCCAGTTCAAAATAATGATACTGAAATTCTAATAAATTCTTGGTAGCAAGCACTTTGGGCAATGAGGCTGTTTGTTGCCATGCCTCACTATAAGGAATGATAAAGGCTTCAAATAGCTTTTTGGTCATTACTTTACTATAGAAAGGATGCACATTTTGAAAACCCAGTTCAGTGTCATAACCTGGACACAATGCAAACGCTGCCTTGAACGGTGTTTGCTCGCCTTGTTCTCCTAAATAGCGAACCAATAATCCTGTACCCGCAGATGAGCCAACTGCATATAAGGTTGAATCTGGAAATTTGCTTTCAATATATTGAATCTGTTCACGCAAATCCTCGGTCGAACCGAACATGGAGATTTTGGGAACAGGCAGAGGTAAATTGGCATGGCCACGGCGCAAACATAAAGCCACACGCCATCCGGTATGTCGATGCAAGTCACGCACCAATTCTGCCATACTTTCCGGGGTACCGGTTAAAGTATGCATTAACACAATGGTCGGGGTATCGGCAGGAAGATCAAGTCCATACCAAGCTATAGCCGTGACCCCGCCATCAGGCATGTTCAGCTGTTCAATAGCATCATATTTGAGTTGCACCGCATTTTTTTTGATTAAATCAAAATAAATCAGATGCAAATGGGTATTTGATAACCACGGTGTTGGACGGTATTTCTGTTTGAGTTGAGGTAAAACTTCAAGCATCTGCCGTACTTCGCCCTGGGGATCACAGTACAGGGTAGGTAATTCAGCACCAGTCATCTGATCGACAATTTCTTGCACCAGCTGACTGATTTTATTGACCACAAACTTCATATTCGGTTTACCTCAAAAATGATGTAACACAAAATACTTAGTACATGTCATTCCATTAACAGTTCATATCTTTACTATACTCTTTATGCTTGAGGCATAAAAGCAGCCATACGCTGTCCCATTTGCGCTGCCAACGCTTCCAGTCCACTCTTCGGACGCAGCATCACTTCAAAATCAACAATTTGACCTTGTTCGTTAAACTGAATCATGTCTATACCTTTCAGTTTCTTTTCACCGACATTGGCAGAAAACTCCAGCACCACGTTCATGCCATCTTCCGTATAGAATTCGCGGTGATAAGTAAAGTTTTCAAAGATCTGAATGACATTGGTCAAAATAAAATACACCACCTGTTTACCCGGATAAGGGTGATATGCAACCGGTGAACGGAACACTACCTCTTCAGCAAGTAATTCATTCAAAATCGACATGTCGCCTGTTTGTAGCATTTCATGCCAGCGTTTAATTACTTGTTTTGTGGTTTCAATGGTCATTGAAGCTTCCTTTTTTTATTTTGGTATTTAAAAAACTCTTCCCTGAGCAAGTTTTAAAGCATTACCTTAAAACGAAGCTAAAGAAAAGAAGATTAGGAGGGATTAATTTTTAACATTCATTAATAAGGAATCCCCCTTTTACAAAGAGGGACTTCAATAAAAAATTTAAATCACGGCGGCCAAATCTGCACCTTGACGAATCGCACGCTTCGCATCCAGCTCACCTGCTTCTTTGGCTCCCCCAATCAAATGTACATTTTTACCATCGGCTTTCAGTTGATCGAACATGGCAGTGAATGGTTCCTGACCTGCGCATATCACTACATGATCTACTGCTAAAACAGTCGGCTGGCCATTTACCAGAATATGTAAGCCCTGATCATCAATTTTTTCATAGCTTGCGCCTGCCACCATTTTTACATTACGGTGCTTTAAACCGGTACGGTGAATCCAGCCTGTGGTTTTACCCAAACCTGCACCTACAGAATTGGTTTTACGCTGCAATAAATAAATTTCACGATTAGATTGTTCAACTTGTGGGTTCTTCAATCCACCAACATTTTCATATTGGGTATCAATACCCCATTCATTATAGAATTTTTCCGGATTCAGACTGGCACTGTCGCCTTCGTGCGTTAAATATTCAGCGGTATCGAAACCAATCCCCCCTGCACCAATAATCGCAACACGCTGACCAACTGGCTTACGTTCTTTTAATACTTCAAGATAAGTCAACACTTTAGGATGATCAATGCCTTCGATCTGCAATTGGCGCGGAGTGACACCTGTAGCAACGACGATGTCATCAAAGTTTGATTGACTCAGTTCTTCATAAGTGGCTTGATGGTTTAAACGTAATCGGATATTAGGCAGTAACTCAATTCTACGTTTGAAATAACGTAAGGTTTCATAGAATTCTTCTTTACCCGGAATGGTTTTGGCAATATTGAACTGCCCCCCAATCTGATTGGCCTCTTCAAAAATAGTGACCTGATGTCCACGTTCAGCGGCATAAGTTGCAAAGCTTAAACCTGCCGGGCCTGCACCAATCACAGCAATATTTTTAGTCTGGGTCGTTTCTTTAAAGATCAGCTCTGTTTCATAACAGGCACGTGGATTAACCAAACAGGTGGCTATTTTCATCGAGAAAATATGATCCAGACAGGCCTGGTTACAACCGATACAAGTATTGATTTCATCACTGCGGCCTTGTTCGGCTTTTTGTACAAAGAAGGCATCGGCAAGCATTGGACGTGCCATGGAAATTATGTCTGCATGAC
>Ga0308169_10006633_pt1 | contig 10133 bp, 15 predicted proteins | sample PhyBR1_2_FD_202139 | JGI IMG/M metagenome (GOLD analysis project Ga0308169, IMG submission 202139) | Phyllosphere microbial communities from UC Gill Tract Community Farm, Albany, California, United States - DLSLSB.R1 | ecosystem: Host-associated > Plants > Phyllosphere > Unclassified | place... | reverse complement strand
GACGGATGGAGCGCAGACGAACTCAAGAAGCTTGGCCTCGAACCAGCAGCGGTAAAGCGCCGCCGGACAGCAAAGCGCTCCACTGGACCTGAACAGGGAACCGACCCGGAAGCGGCCTCATCCATGGGCGAACAGTAGCGCCACTAATCCACGCTGCAGTTGAAACACATGCCCCAGGAAAACGCGGAAGGCCGGCACCCGTGCGGGTGCCGGCCTTCGCCGCTTCTGGGTTCCGTTATTAGTCCTCGGCGGAAGCGTCGTCGCCTTCGCTGATCTGACCGGCTGCGATACGCTCTGCCGTCTTCGCGTACGCCGCGTCAATGTAGGCGGCCAGGTCATCTTCCCGGACCCGCCAAACACCGCGGCCACCAAACTGCGCCGCGCGCAACTCTCCACTGCGAACCAGCGCGTAGACCAACGGTTTGCCAAGGTTCAGGACTTCCTCGACCTGGTCCAGCGTCAGCATTTTGGAAAACGGTGCAGTCACCGGAGTGCCGTTCTTGCTTACTTCCTCGGTCCGCTTAGCCACGGTTATGTTCCCTCGTTTCGGTGCTGCAGTTCATCCATCGTTCTCTGTCCCCGGCGAAGCTCGCCGGCCTTCACCGGAGGCCATGCCTTGCCGCCGTTGTACTTGCGCTGCAAACGCTTCACTTCACGCATCGTCGCCCTGACGATAAGATCCGAAACGCTGGCGTCGCCCTCCTGCAGGCCGACGGCCTTGAACGCGGCCCGGACCTGCCCCGCCTGATCCTCCGTGTAGTAAGGCGTGAACGCGGGAACCTTCTTGGGTCTTGCCATCAAGAAACCTCTGCCCTCAAGCAGAAGGCAGAGAACCGGGACCCCGGGGACAGGGCACCAATCATGATTCCCCCTCTGACTTGTACCCCTGTCCGGCGATGGCGTTTTGTGCCTCGGCAAGATGTTCGCCCAACTGTGCAGCGAGCCCAGCAGCCGCACGCATATGCTCCGCGGCCGCGGCGGCAGACCCAGCGGGATCCCTGCCATCATCCTCATACACGTTGTACTCGGTCAGCGACCGTTCCAGACCTGCGGCGAGCTGCCGAAGCGCCTGGGCCAACATGTGCCCCGCGGCTCCTTTCAGATTTCCCAGCACCTTGTACACCGTGGGCGCCGGGTGAGTCTGGCTCATGTGGCAGATCGCCCGTACCGCCTCATAGATAACATCGGCCTCCTGGACAACGGCCGGCGTTTCATCACTCATGGATGGCTCCTAGCTTCTTGCGGGAAGTGCGGCTTCACGCCGCGCGCCCCTGGTGTTCCCTGACCGGGATCCGGCAGTCGTGCGTCGGAGTCAGCGTATCGGCTGCCCCCGACGCTTGGGCTGTTTTAGAAAGGGGGTTCGGGGTCGGGTCCGTTGCCCCATCCCCTGGCGCCGTTGCTGTTGGCCGGCACGGCCCAGGGATCATCCTGCTGCCCGGTCTGCGACTGTGCGCTGCCGTCGCCCTGGAAGCCATTCCCCTGGCCGCCCTGGTTGCCGCGCTGCGCGCGGTTGACCTTGGCTGTCTCGAATCCCGTGAGTTCGTCCCTGAGTCCAGAACGCCCAAATCCGCGGGGATATCGACCCAAATCCTGGGTTTTGCCCAAACTGTTCATAGCTGACATATTTTCATGATTCCTGAAGCTTCCGTGATATTCATGATCGGTGCGAAACATTACTGAACCCGGGGCTGCGTGATGGGGCTTGCCACCGTCCGGTCCATCGGGTTCAGCCGAGCTCTGCTCTCTGCGCAGGACGAAGAAGACTTCGAACAGGAACTCGTGGACCAATTTGCGCTTGCGCAGGTCGGCGCGGGCGTCACGGACCAGTTCGTCAGGACAGAGCGCTCGGTGATCTTTGAGTTCACCCGATTCCTTGGCCGGTACCTCTGGACAGCCTCTCCCTCGGATGGTGACCGGTTCCTTGCCCATTTACGTCATGAACGGGGGCAGGCCCGGAGTACGCGGGAAAGCAAGGCCGGCACGCTGGCCAGGTTCTATGACTTCGTGATCGCCAGGTACCAGGGCGACATCCACGCGCTCACCGGCTACGTGGTCATCCAGCCCATCGATGAGTTCAATCGCCCCTCCAGCTCGGCGTCCGTCGCTGCCCGAATCCCGCCCAGCGAATCGGAAGTCGAGACACTGTTCGCCCGCTGGCGTGATGCCCTGCCCGAAGCAAGGAAGTACCTGCCTGCTGCCCGCGACTATCTTGCTGCTTCGTTGTGGCGCCGTGCCGGTTTGCGTATCAACGAGACCTTGATGCTCGATATTAAGGACTGGCGCCCTGACCTCGGGCAGAACGGGAAGATCCATGTCCGTTTCGGCAAGGGCAGCCGCGGCCGTGGCGCCAAGCCACGCCTCGTTCCGGCGATCAACTCGGTTGACGTTCTGCTGCAGTGGTGGCTGACGGACGTTCGCCACCAGTTCGGTGATGACTACCTGGATCCGGATGCACCTTTGTTTCCGAGCGAACGGCACGATCGGCATACAGGTGGCTGCGCACGGGTCGGTGATGATGCGCTGCGGGCTGGCCTGGCTGGCGCGGTGGATCGTTGGCTGCCGACTTGGCGGGGGCGCCTGAGTCCGCATGGTCTGCGGCACTATTGCGCCTCGTCCCTCTATGCTCGGGGGCTGGATCTGAAGGCAGTACAGGAACTGCTCGGACACGAGTGGCTCTCGACCACCACCCGCTATATCCATGTCCATTCCGACCATATCGACCACGCCTGGGCAGTCGCGAATGAACGCGTCGCTGCCCGGCTGACAGGAGAGTGACCAGATGCGTTGGAACCTACGAATGGTCGCCGCTGAGCGGGGGGTCTGGAAATCGACCGAGCTCCGTCGTCGGCTCGCCGATGCCGGGCTGGAGATCAGCGCAGGCAAGATGTCCGGGCTATGGACCGGAACGCCGACCATGATTCGGCTAGAAGACCTCGATGTCATCTGCGCCGTACTGAATTGCTCACCAACCGATCTGCTGATCTGTGAGCCTGAAAAGGTGGAGGCTGCCCGCCCAAAGGCGGCCGACGCATCATCCAGCGGTTCAGGTCCGGTCGTGATTCCCCGGCTGGGCCGCAACCGTTCCCTGCCGCCGGCGTGAGAGGCTCCAGCCGCCCCCGCCCGTGCACCGTCTGCGGCTTGAGGCCCGTCGCGTGGAGTTACCCGCGGCGAACGAAGTTCTGTCATGTGTGTATGCCGGGGGGTCCAGTCGTCCCGCCGCCGTGTCGACGGTGCGGCCGCACTGAGGGCTACTACTCCGGCGGGCTGTGCGATCAATGCCACCGCAGCGCCCCGCAGCCCGTGGCAGCATGCAGGGACTGCCACGCCTGGGGCGTGGGCCGAATCAACGGCTGGCTTTGCGCGGCGTGCAAGGCCTGGAGAGCCAAATACCCGCAGGGAACCTGCAGGGCCTGCAATGCGGTCACCGCAGTCAATGAAGATCAGGGCTGCAGGCTTTGCTGGCACCAATTTCTCGCTGCAGGCGGCCGGAAGGGAGGAACCAATTTGGTCGAAGCCAACCGTCACGGCCAGCAGCTGTTCATCGCCAACCTCCGCCACGCCAGCACCGGACAGCGACGCGGGACCCGGCGTCACCGCCCGGAACGGCCGGTAGTGGGACCGCTACCGGCGTTCACGCCGGTAACCCACCGCCAACTGACGTTGTTCCCCGCGACGGCAAGGGACCTGCAGCGAGGACGGACCCATGGATTCCCGGCCCCCTCGGACCTGGTGATGGCAGTCTTCCTTGACGACTTTGTCATCGACTATGCCCGAAAGCACGGGTGGGGCCTGACCGCGACCAAGACAGTCCGCCGTGGACTGACGGTTGCTCTCGGCCTGCAGGACACACCAGGTGCTCCCCTGCGCGCCACCGACATCCTCGAGCTACCGCAAATCGGGACGAATGCTCTGCGGCTGTTGGAAGTCTGCGACGCCGCGGGCGTGCTCGAGGACGACCGCCAACCTGCAGTAGAGAAGTGGTTCACCACAGCTATCGCCGGGCTTCCTGAACAAATGCAGCACGAACTGCACCGATGGTACGCGGTCATGACCAAGGGCAGCAGAACTCCTCCCCGCAGCAAGCCACGCTCAGAGCAAACGATCCGCCTATATACGCGGTGGTCGCTACCGGCCCTGCATGCCTGGGCAGCGGAAGGACACACAACCCTCCGGGAAATCACCACAGAAGATGTCCGAAAGGTCCTTCCCGGCTCCGGGAATGCACGCTCCACAATGGGGCAAGGTCTACGCTGCCTGTTCCGTGTTCTCAAGGCCCATAAAGTCACCTTCTTCAACCCGATCGCACTCGTACGCACCGGCACCCACGAAACCCGCCCGCCGATGCCGCTGACAGATTCCGCACTGCGCGAAGCATTCAGCTCCCAAGACCCCGCCCGGGCAGCACTCATAGCGATCGCGGCCTTCCACGGACTGCGATCGGGCCAACTGCGAGGACTGTAACTGACCGATATCCGCGACGGACGCCTCCACGTGGATGACCGCATCATCCCTCTCCCCCAGCCAGTCCGGGAACGCCTGGCTGCTTGGCTGGCCTACCGGGAACAACGGTGGCCCCTGACCACAAACCCTCACTTGTTCATCAGCAGACGCACCGCGCTCGATACCTCCGCGGTCGGCGTCCAGTGGATCACCACATCGATGGGCATGACCGCCCAGAAAGCCCGCGAGGACCGGATACTCCACGAACTGCACGCCAGCGGGGGCGACGTCCGGCGCCTTTGCGACATGTTCGGTCTAAGCATTGCCGGAGCGAGCCGCTACTCCGCCATCCTGACCCACCCGGGTCTCCAAAATGCCTGACCTTATTTACACCATTCAGAGTTTTTCGAAATTCTCGTTACAGTTTGTTCGCTGCCGGACATTAACAGGGCATGAGCTTGCAAACGATGGGGGAACGTGTGGATCTGGAGAGGGAAAACCGGTTCCTGGCCGCTCATGCGTCGACCCATGACGGTATCTACCGCTATTTCCGGCGCCGGACGGAGGGTGCCGCTACTGCCGAGGACCTGTGCGCAGAGGTCTTCAGGATTGTGTGGGAGAAGTCCGGCCACGGTGATGACCTCTCGGCGATGGTGCTTTACGGGGTGGCCAGGAACGTTCTCCGAAACTATGACAGGTCTGTTTCCCGATCTGCCGGGCTCCTTGGAGCTCTGCATCTGGAGCGCAACCATGAAACAGCTGGGGATGAATCCCTCGTCCTGGAGGCCATCGAAAACTTGGCTCCGAAGGAGCGGGAAGTATTACTGCTGACGTACTGGGACGGGCTGAGCGCCGTTGAAGTGTCCCAGCTCCTCAACACCTCGGCGACTGCCGTGCGGATGCGCCTGCACCGGGCCCGCAAGGAACTGGGCCGCCTACTTCAGAAACAGTCAGTGTCAGAAGGAGCAGCAGAATGAGCCACGACCAATCCGTCGCCGACCTGCTTTCAGCTGCCGATCCCGCACACACCATCGCCGACGACGAACTGATTCGGAGCCGCCAGCGGTCCCTCTCGTTCGTAAACTCCGAAGTCACCCACCTGAGCGTCGGGGGATCCGTCCACGACTTCCACCGCGCACCCGGAAAACGTCACTGGGGGCGTTTCGCAGTCGCCGGGCTTGCCGCAGCAGCAGTCGCGGCGAGCGTCCTGGTCGGCTCGACCCTGGCATCGCGTCCGGACGGCACTGCTGCGGCACCGTCGGCCACGTCGACATCGCTGGCAACACCCTCTGGCACGGCGAAGTCTTCCCTGACTGGGGCAACGGTCACCGATTCGTTTGGGAACGTCGATTACTACACCACGGATCAGGGCGACACATTGGCGCGAGTTGCGGCAAACTTCCACATCACTGAGAAGGAACTCGCCGAATTTAATGGGATTCAGCCCGGAAGTGCATTGCAGCCCAACACCAAGCTCCGGCTGATCCCGCCCCCCGGTCCAATGAACGGGGCGAAAGGGACGGCCACCGTGGATGCGAACGGCATACCCACCAGTTACACCATCGAACCAGGTGACACCCTTGCCGGGATCACCTACCGGTTCGGAATCACCGACAAACAGCTGGCCGAAGCAAACAAGGTCGCGTTCACCTACGAGAAGGGCAACACCTACTTCGTGCGCGCCGGGAACCACATCCAGCTGCAGAAGAACCCCGTCGACAGCAGATCCGGCCAAGGAACGAGCGTCAACAATTCCTTCGGCCAAACCATCTTCTACACCACCGTCGACGGTGACTCCCTCGATAGCCTCGGGTACCAATTCCGGTGCACCACGGACCAGCTGCTTCGGTGGAATACGGCCGTTACAGCAGACCGCCCCATCCCCGCGGGGACCAAGGTAAGACTCATTCCTGGCGAAGTCACGATCGAGGGTGCACAGGGCACGTTCACCGTGGACGCCGACGGGATTCCCCTGACGTACACCACGGCGCCCGGGGACACCCAGACTCAGATCGCCTTCCGCTTCGGAATCCCCGAGATCGCGGATCTGGCCTGGGCGAACCGCCCGCTCACCGGCACAGGCAGCGTCTGGTACACCTTCGCAGACCTGTCCTCCGGGGAGCTGAACCCGGGCCAGACCATCAGCCTCAACCTGACCAAACCCATCCACGGATAACCTAAGGAAGCGGTCGATGAATCTTGGCGGTTTGCGGAGACATAACCATACGAAAAGAGTGCGGGAGAATCGTGTATTCGGACACGTTGGCGGCAACCGGTAAGTACAGCAAGGCAACGCTGGACGCTTTTGACAAGTTTCAACGGGGCATGCTGATTCGGACCCTCGTACTCTTCGGAGTGCTGGCCTTCCTTATGGTCACCGTGGCGAGCATCCCGAAGGCTACAGGGCCGTCCTTTCTTATCCCGCTGGGAATGATGGCTCTCGCCGTGCTCGTCTATGTTGTGTTGTGGATTCCGTCATATTGGAAGCTCAATCGTTTATTCGCCGCGGATCGCAGCCGGCGAAGGCAGGGCTTGTCCCTCGACCTTTCAGAAGTCGGCGTCGAACCTCAGCCGTGAGTCCCATGGAAGAACCGGAGCCTTCCAACCACGTTTCTCACTTACTCCCGGGCTGGCGCCACCGTAAAAGACGGACGGACAGGTCTATTCGTTCCATGCCGAATGCCACGGTTACCAATCAATCAACACTTCGTGGGCCGCCTCCACAATCTTGTTGCTGATGTCCCCCCGGCTTCCCGGCATGTCGTCCCAGTCGTCCCTGAGGACAACCAAATAGTTCAACTCCGTGGGCTGACCTAGTTCGTGCCAAGCATGGCCCAGAATGAGATTTGTCCCAAGGTACGGGTCGAGGACGCCGTCAACGATTTGTTGGAGCCAGTGCCGAACCAATACGCGCCGGGCGTCGCCGTCGTCCTCATAGGGCCTGCCCAACTCCTCCCGGACCTGAACCCATAAATCAGCTGCCCCCCGTGGATCATTCCGTAAATATCCGGCGAGTTCGCGAAGCGAGGGAGAGTCATAGCCCTCAACAAGCAAGTCAGCTGCTACATCCGGATACTTCTCGCTGGGCACCAACCCCACTTGGTCGCGCAAGAAGATCAGGTGCACATTACCGGTTTCCTGTTCCATGGGAAAACCCTAGTCCCGGCGTCGATCATCCCTCACCTCCACAGGGGACGCGCCACCGGTCCAAGCCTCGTCATTGCTCCAGACGGTGGTCCTCAATCAAGCCGTCATGATGGCCTTGAATCAAGTTGACATATTCACTCGTTCGTTACCCACGGGGGTCCGGGTGGCCTGGGACTGCTTTGCACCTGGGTTCCCCCTGTTCGACCCGTCAGCTTTCGCGAACCCACGGGGAACGTTGGCGTAGCGAAGTGAGGGACCGATCTCATCGACTTCCAGCTCTATGACGGTGCGCTTCTCGCCTTCCTTGGTTTCGTAGGACCGGGACTTCAGCCGGCCGGTGACGATGACGCGCATGCCCTTGGTCAGGGACTCTGCTACGTTCTCTGCCGCTTCCCGCCAGACACTGGCGCGGAGGAAAAGTGTCTCGCCGTCCTTCCACTCGTTGGACTGCCGGTCGAATGTCCTGGGCGTGGATGCGATGGTGAAGTTTGCTACGGCAGATCCACTCGGAGTGAAGCGCAGCTCTGGATCTGATGTCAGGTTTCCAATGACAGTAATCGTGGTTTCGCCGGCCATGATGGTTCCTTTTCCTCGTGCGCTGGTGATGTTCCCGGTGTCTGTTGTGGGTTCGTTCTGAGGTTCAGTCCCACCCGGTTCTTCGTAGGTGAGGTCGTTGGGTTGGTACTGGGTCGCAGTGTGTGCGTCCCAGACCCCGCCCTCCCCGAGCGGGGCGCGGCTGATCGCCTCAAGGTATCGGTCATCCCCTGCCGTGTCTGGGACGGCGTAGAAGCCCTCGTATAGGTCCTCGATGCAGGGTTCCACAATGGCGGGTTCCACAAGGTAGGGGTCCATGACGTCGGGGTTGATCCTGCCGCTGGGGTTGACCTGCCGGAACAGGTCCACCTCCAACGGGATCCGTGGGCTGAGTTTGAACCCGACGACCGGGGGCAGGGCGGTCACGGTCCTCACGCCGCCTTGTGACTCATGGCTGCCTGAACGAGCTTGTCGCGGCGTAGGCCGGACCAGCGGTCCTGGTCATCGGAGTTGTTCACGACGACGGGCGCCTGGGAGTAGCCGAGTTCGGCAGTGATGTACTCCAGCGCTGCCGGCACTTCGGTGATGCCCACGGCCGTGTAGGTGATGCCCTTGGAGTCGAAGTAGTCCTTCGTCTTCTCGCAGTTCGGGCAGTCGGGCTTGGTGTAGACCGTGTAAGCGGTGGGTGAAGCAGTCATTTCAGCACCTGGTTTCGTATCAAATGAGTTTCGTTCGTCTGGGTGACTTGCTACCTCAATTTTAGCAATCATTCAACTGAATGAATAGGGGTTTTAGCGCGTATCTTAGGGTTTTTCTTGGGTGCTACTGCTGGTAATGGTGCGCACCCCAATGCCGCTGCGCCAGCCCAAACGACACGATTCACTGCCTGAATAGATCAGGCCCTACGCTCTACTCATGAGCGACATAACGGTAGTCATCCGACCTGGCGCGCGGACCGAGATTCTAAACCTGCCATACGAGGGCAAGGGCGCTGGCTACTCGATCCTGGGCGACATGTTCAACGCGTCTCGCACGGGCCAGGTGAAGTACAACGGTGGAGTCTGGTCGGTGTCGCGGCCTCACACGAACGCGGTCATTCACGGGCTGGCTGAGCGCTACGGGCGGGTCAAGGTCATCCAGCACGGTGGCCTCGACAAGTGCGTCGAGGCGTGCTGGGACCGCGGTAAACCTGAGAAGGCATGGACATGCGAATGCGCCTGCGCCGGCAGGAACCACGGATCACGCGTCCCGTACGCGCACACGGTCGGAGGCAACGGACCGGCCGGGACGCTCTCAGTTCAACCCAGTGAGCCTCGTGAGTTTTACGTGCCCTAAAGGCTGCTGACGCCGACGACGACTGTGGTCATCCCCGCCGGTTCCCGCAGCGGCCGCCCCCCTGTGCCTTAGAAGGCTCCCGCCTGATTCGGTGACGTGCGAGTCGTGCGTGGAATGTGAGAGTGGGTGTGTGTCGTCCCTGCTGAAGGAAGCTCAATCCCTGACGGGTCGGGCCCCGGGCTCCCAGGCTTGGACCATGGGGAGGGTTGCCGGCGCGCCCGTTCGGCGCATGAGCTTGAAAAGTAAGCATGCTTGCTATTAGTTTGGTGTCAGCTTCTCCGCCTGTCCCCCATCAGGCGGAGGGTGTCAGGAAGGCCCCGCGGTCCCAAGTTGCTGCGGGGCTTTTCGCTATCCGCAGTTGCGTGGCAGATCCGAACGGCAGAGGGAGTGTGCAGTGGCTCAGGGCGATATCGAGACGTACTACGAAGACGGTTCATGGAAGAACAAGCGCGAGGGCACTGGCCGCGCGTTCGGTGCAGGGTACGGCACCAAGGACGAAGCGGTGACTGCGGGCCGGGCAGCGGCCCAGGCGGACAAGGTGGAGCACGTCATTAAGAACCAGGATGGCCAGATCAGTTCCAAGAACAGCTATGGCAACGATCCGAGGAACGTCCCGGGCTGAATGGATGCGGGAACTCGGGTTCCTGGTTAACCCGGAAAGGAGCCGGCATGTGCCG
>Ga0308169_10006628_pt1 | contig 10136 bp, 9 predicted proteins | sample PhyBR1_2_FD_202139 | JGI IMG/M metagenome (GOLD analysis project Ga0308169, IMG submission 202139) | Phyllosphere microbial communities from UC Gill Tract Community Farm, Albany, California, United States - DLSLSB.R1 | ecosystem: Host-associated > Plants > Phyllosphere > Unclassified | place... | reverse complement strand
AGAAGAAATCGAGAAACTCACCCTCTGTTTCGTTCGCACTCGCAACGACGAAACTCGTCATCGCTCGAAGTTGATGCACTTTGCTTCCCATCTGGAACGTAGCAACGGCTTCGATGTCGAACGATTGACCATGTGCTGCCTCTGGGACTTCTCCCGAAAGAACGTTGTCCTCCCATGAGAGCCAAGGAGGTAAAGTCGGAGACATGAACGATGCGTCGATAGCTGAACTTGAACATTGAGGATCCCAGACTCGAGGTGCCCACGACCAAGTGAGACCGATGAAACCGACGGCAGGTGCTGCACCTTTGATACATCGAACGAATTCTCGGAACATCCAGCGCTTGTCGGGCATCTTCTTCGCTTCGACTGTCCAGATATGGTTTCCCTTTGACTGTGAGACGGTGAGAGAGGAATCAGTGAGCGACAGACACGACTGAGCGGAGGGTGACTAGCTTACTTTCGCTTTCTTTCCGTCGTCGTTGAATCGAGAAATGAAAGGTTGAGCCCAAAGATATTGTCGAATCTTCTTGATCGGCACATCAGGTCCAAAGATACCGGAAGCGGTGAGACGTTCCGAGAATGCAGTCGTAAAAGCTTGAATACGAAACTTGAAAGGTCGAAAATCGTGACTTTGATCGAGTTTCTCCATCTTCTTCGCCATCAGGGTTTGATGAATCGGTTCACCTTTCAGATCCGTTGCATCGACTACAGATAGCATACATAATCGAGGTCAGTGCGAGTAGAAGACAATGCGAGAGAGTCGACTTACGGTTTGAGCAAATATCGGCGAGAAACTCGAGGAAGACAGGATCCATCTTCGCCTTTGTTTCAGCGTCAACTCCCGCAGATGCAGCTCCCAGCTGACTTGACACTCCCTTCATACTCGTCGAAGTAGCAGCGCCTGAACCGGTAACTTCTGGATCAATCTCGATATCTCCTCCTTCGAAATCGTCCATTTCGTCTTCTTCGTCTCGTTCGAACGATTGGAAGATCGAACTAGCCGACGATGCAGCGCGCGATCGATTCTCGAGTAACGATTGATAGCCTGATCCGGAAGCAGCTCTTGATCGAGAACCTGATTGTGAGGCAGCTCGAGAGCGAGAAGGACGAATCGGACCCGTCGAACCGGAAAGTGACCCAGGAGTGTTTGAAGTGACAGGGGAAGCGCTCGTTGTCGATGTTTGCGGAGTATTCGAATGCGTCGAAGAAGAGTGTTGTTGACCGTTCAAGGCGGAGGGATCGATAGACTCTGGAGGGAGGGAGAGAGAATTGGCATTCGGGGTAAAGGTGAGATCGGGGAGATGCATTTGCTGAAGCATGGCGAGATCGGTAGATGAAGGATCAAATGCGTTATGAAAGGTCGGAGGGAGAGACTGAGGTTGAGGTTGAGTTGGTTGTTGAGAGGGGGGAAGTTGAGCGGGATTTGGAGGAGGATTCGGGTTGTAAACGGGCTGAGCGAAAGCGGAAGATGCAGTGGCGGGAGGAGGGAGATTCTGAGAGGGATGAGAAGAAGAAGCGACAGAAGGAGGAGGAGGAAGAGGATTCGAAGGGAAGTTCGTAGCGTTGCCGTACATCGCTGACTGTTGCGCTTGAGACTGCGACTGCGATGCCTGCTGAGTCTGCGGGACGAATTGGGTTTGTTGCGGTGGTGGAAGGGGTTGAAGTTGCGCTGTCGGAGGAGGATTCGGTAAGTTTGGGTTCGAACCTGCAGCTCCTTCTTGCATTTGTTGATGAAGTCGTTCCCTCGCCAATCGCAAGCTTTCCTCGTGAAGCAACTGCTGATAATGATCGGCAGCAGCTTGTTGTTGTTGTTGTTGTTCCCTCATCACTTGATTCGCCGCTTCCTGTTCTGCTCCCGCTCGAGCGATCGCTTCCGCTTCCGCTTCTGCCTCTTGCTTCACCCTCACTTCCTCGTCTGCTCGAGCCCGATCCGTCTCTGCCTGTATTTGTATTTGTGCGTGAGCCTGAGCTTGAGCCTGAAATTGCGCTTCGAACTGAGCTTGTTGCTGTCGTTGTACTTGAGCGATCGCAGCTTGACGAGCGGCATTTGCATGAGCGGTGATAGGAATGTTTGGCGTCGAATGTGAGTGGACGAGTGGAGGAGGTTGAGGGTTCGAGTGGAACGAGGAGGTAGACGGATGAGCGGTAGTTGGCGATTCGATGTCCATTCGGGAGAATTGTCGTCCACGAGCCTACGAAGAGGAACGAATTAGCATATCGAAGCAGCACATCGAAATCAGAAAGCCGACTTACTTTCGTTGGAGAACCTTTACCACCGTTGAGAGCGACTGATTGCCTCCTTCGTTCTTTCCGATCTCCCATAATCCTTTTCAAATCTCCAAAAGCCGCTTCTATCCCTTTCCAGATCTCCTCCTCATCTTGTCCAGGTTCCGCTGCACTAGTCGTCAAAGCTGCCTCCATGATCGGCAACCTCTTGTGGAGAAGGAGAATGGCAGACGATACGGCATCGTTGTACTCTTCGAAAGATTCGTCGGCCGTCGTGAGAACGGGAGGAGCGGAGGGAGGAGGAGCATGAATCGAATTTGGGTTTGGTGAAGGGATTTCGATCGATAGGAAAGGAGGTCCGAGACTTGACGGGTTTGTTTGTTGCATTGATCCGTTGGTAGCTGCAGCGTGAGCGTCCATCAACATCTTGAGAGCCGCCTCTTGATCCTGCTGTTGCTGACTTTCTCCTCCCAGCATCATTCTTTGATCTCTCGCACCTTGTGATTCCGATTCACCACTTTGCATCGCTGATCCAGCATAACCATCAAGTCCGGATGTCGCGAGGGATAGGATGTGAGCTGGAGCGGAATGAACTCGTTGAGGAACTTGGGAGGCTTGTGGAGGAACTCCCAAACCGATCGAAGCCGAAGGGTGATCGACTGGACCTGCTGAATTCGGCGGAGGGGTACCGGAAGCGGAAGCTGGCGTGGTCGAGATGTAGAGAGGAAGAGCTGGAACAGAGTTTTGGCTCGAATGGTTCGAAGTAAGGGAAGGACGAGAAGCATGAGCGTAAGGGTGATGTCGATGAATGGTAGGATGTGAAGGAGGAGGGTGAGTTGCGAGAGAAGGCGTCGAGTTGTGTGAGATGTTCGGGGTTGAAGTGGCGGTAGGAGGAGCGGAATTTGAAGCGGGAGGATAATAGTAAGATGGGTGAGCAGGGTTGACTTGATTTGGGAAAGCGTTTGGTGGAGCCGATTGCAAGTAGTTGGCGTAGTTGTTCATGTCGAGATCCATCGATCCATTCATCCCATTTCCTCCTCCATTCTGATTCTGCTGACTCTGCTTTCCTCCTTGTCCGACTACATTCGCCAAAGCTAACGATGCCGTCCTCGCATATCCTCCGTTACTGTTTCCACCATCTCCCATACCCATGTTGTGTTCTGAGAATGTCGAAGAAATAGGCGAGTCGACCGAGTTTTGTTGTGAGAATGGAGATGCGACTCCAGTCAGACTCGCTAAAGTTTCTGGCGAGATCTTGACTTTCGGGGACGATACGTTCGCTGTTGAAGCGTTGCTACGAGGCGTGGTCGGGTGAACATTTGGGTACTGCTGATGTTGAGAAAATTGCCGGGCTGGACTTTGAGAGGGGAGGCCGGAAGGAGTGAACAAAGTCGTTTGTTGCTGAGGAGGTGTACCGGGATAGACCGAGGAAGAAGGTTGTTGCATCGAATCGGCGCTCATCTTCGCGGCACTCTACTACTGAACCACTCAAGTATGGCGGCAGTAGGAAATTTGTGTGGTGAATTCGAAAGTCGAGGAATTGGAACTAAGGAGGTTGCGAGGAGTGTAGGGGAAGGGGTGTAGAGTCTCCTGTTGTCCTTATATAGCTATTGATGTCGAGCTAGAGGTAAGGAGGAGCTCTGAAGGTGCCCCAGCGAGGTTGGGAGATGAAGATTATCGAAGGTGGATCTGGAATCATAGAGAGTCAGTGGATGCTCCTTTGAGGTTACAGCACACTCCCAGATAGCTCACTATATTCCTAAAATGGGCCGGTAACCTCTCGAGCTAGTTGAGGGATGAACGAGTCGGTCGAAAGGATTGACCGGTCGAGAGTAAGTGGGCGAGAGAGGAGAGAGAGAGAGAGCGTGTTCTTCGAATGGGGAGGAAGAGTTCGCCAGCTTCACTTGCGTAGCCTTTCGAGGCAGAGTAGGTGGTGGAGGAGAGCGGGGGCGGGAGGTGAGGAAATAGAAATAGGAGGGAGGAGAGACCCAAATAGGAAGTTTAATTTTCTCAACACTCTCTCCCTCTCTCCCTCCACCTCTTTCGACTCGAAACAGTTACTATTGCACTTCAGAACATCAAATCAGCTCCACCTATAAGGACATACTCGACCCGTCCCTCAGCAGCATCAGCCAACAGTCACATTTGAAGAAAAAGTTGGAAGATGGAAGAAAAGGGTTGATAGTCAGAGAGCAGCTGCTCAGCTCAGGTGGAGACGATACCGTGATTCTATTGTGAGTCTGTTCGATATCCTGAGCTATCCCATACAGCACCCTAACCTCTTCTTCTCATTTAGCTCGCCCGTGCTCATCTCAAGTTGACTTCCTTCGAGTTCAGCAAATTATGCTCTCTTCTCTTCTCTTCACTCGACAATTCTTCTTCCAGAGTTCTACATACGATCAGTAGCGACAACTCCTAGATACCGAAGAATTCCGACTTCCACCGCGTCGAATCGCTTTTCAAGCAATGCCTCGTACTCACTTGCTTGAAACTGCTTAGGTACGCTCGACACAGATTCACGAGACCGACAGAGCGACATCAATCCATAATCAGCAGCAGCATTTCGACTTCCCTACCCCCTTCCCATTTCTCGACAAAACCCCAACCGCTCCCTTTACTTTAGACAGTCCGGTGCAAGCTCTTTCCATAGCCGCATCGGGATTCAGGGCAAGCGAGATTAGCTCGATAGCATGAAGGAGGATTATAGAGGTGACCTTCCGGCGCAGAGTCGTCACACATTAACGATGAAGAAGTCACCGTCAGAACCTCCGTACACTTTCTCTCTTTTGTATTGCAATATCCTTCACGTTATGTCCTGTCTTCTCGTGTTTCTTCGAGAGCCTCGAGAGGGACAGGTCAGAGGCTTCTCGTCGCGAAATGTTCGATACTCGATGGTTAGTTTACTGTTTGTCAAGGCCTCTTGAGCGAGACCTCGCTCACCTCGTCAAGCCGTGTCGTCAACCATCAGGCTCGACGAGCTCGACCTCACTGCGAGTCAGTCTGCGACCAAAACAAACTAGAAACGAGAATGCGAAAGTTCAACAGCTTCGCACTTCTCGTTCACCTCACGATCTGCGATCTGTCGCGTCCCTATTGCAATCTTCTGACTACATCGAAACCCCTCGAGGAACGAATCGCAAGAAAGGTCGTATGAGCGGAACGGCTTCTCGCGACAATGTTGTCTCTTTTTCTCTGTCTCTCTCTCTCTCTTACTCCAACACCTCAATGTCGAAAGCGCCAGACAAAGAGCTAGTACCAGATACGCCTAGTGGTACAGCCGAACAATTCGTAGATCAAACAGACTCGACAGTAGGAGAATCCCTTCTTCAACACTTCCTCCACGACCCGAATCTCTCTCCAACTCTCAACAAGACCGAAGACTCACACACTAACAGCAAAGATAGTGCTACACAAAGCTCCTCCGACTCCTCAAACGGCAGCAAGAGTCATCCTTCACAAACCTCTCAACTCGATCAACAAGCCGGAAGGAGAGAGGGAGCAAGGGAGCTAGACGAAGGGAACGCAAAGAGGGGAGCAGCAGGAACAGGAAGGAAACAGAGGCCAACATCGCAGGAAGGGAGAGCTAGCGAGTCGGATCCGGCTGAAGGTCCAGGAGGATCTGGTCAAGTCGAAGAGGGCTTCTTGGGAGCTCAGACGCAGGCGCAGAGTCTCGATACTAGCTGGGACAAGAGGAGGAGGCTGTCGGATAACAGAATGAGAGCGAAGACTGCAGAAGAGGAGGAGAACTTGTTCGCGAATGGAGAAGAATCAGTCGAAGAAGGAAGGGAAAGTGTGGGTCAGAGCGCGGGAGCTATAGGTAATGACAGCAGGAACGACGAAGAACTGGACCAGCTCGAATCGTCAGAAGCTGAAGTTGGAGGAGGAGGATCAAACAATCGCGAATCGCAAAAAGAGAACGCTTCATCTTCTCGACCACCTGTCCCCTCGACTTCCAGCGCACCTCTCGCTCTTCGTAACTCTCACGTCAACCTCGAACCCTCCGCTTCTGCTCCTTCCTCTTCCCCCGCCGTTGCCCAGCAACTCCTTCAGAGATCTCCTCGCAAAAAGGCTTTCGCCCCAATCCCAGAGACCGCTTCAAGTACAGATCCAACTCCATCTCTCAGCCACCTCGTTACTCGTCGACATATCCCACAACCCGAGACGAACTCTTCACCAGACAAGGGAGACATTTCGGATTTGACTTTCTCCGGACCTGGAGTGAGTCTTCTCTTCACTCCTTGCGTCGCGAAACCCCTCCTTCCCGACGTTCAGTAAGCTGATACGGCCTCTTGACATAGACTTCGACTCCTGCTTTCGCCCTCGCTCATGCACCAGCTCCCGCTCCCACTCAAGCCGAAACTCGTTCGATTCCTCCCTTCAGAGTCGTCGAGAAGCGAGCCTCAGAACCTTCAGCCAATCCCAGCCCCGTCCGCTCCCGCTCTCTCCGACAATCGAACACTACTCCTGCTCTACCTCCCGATCCAGCACTCTTCGCAAGTTCAGCTGCTTTAGCCAAACCCGCACCGAAACGGAAGAAGACGAGAGATGAATGGGATGGGATCTCACAGGATACGCCAGAAGAAATCAGGATGAAGAAGAAGGGGAAGAAGGAAGAGGTCGAGGTCGAGGTTGAACCCGAGGAAAGCGTGCCTCTCTCACCGACCCAAATTCACGAGGATGAAGAGGAGGATCTCGACGTATCGATGGATGTCGAAGAACGAGACCCGACACCGAAACCTACCGCAGAACGAACGGTTGATATGGATCTAGACGAAGGCGATTCGCATTCTTACTCTATCGCTGTCGAAGATCATGGAGGAGGAACGCTCGACACCTCGACTGTCAATGGTGATGACTCGTATCAAAGAAGGAGTCTCTCGCCTCGACCGACCGCTTCCGAAGATCCCTTGAACGAGTCACTCAGCAGCGATCAAGCACCCCCTCGAAATCAAGTCACTCTTCCCTTGTTCGCCCCAGTGGCTTCCTCCTCCTCCGCTTCCTCTTCTCCCATGACCTCGCAAGATCATCGAGTTCGACTAGACAGCTCTGCTCAAGAACAAGAAGCGAAATCGAAACGTTTGAGCGATATCTCGGAAATGAGGAGTAGTCAAGAACTTCCGCCAACTCAGTACGAAGTCGAGGCAACTCAGAAAGTTTACGATGTTGAGAAGTCACAATTGAGTATCGGAAGCGTTGACATGGATATTACGAGTGAGTTTGCGCTGTTCTTGTCCCCTTCTTTTGAGGAATCGATGGCTGAAATCATGGGAACTTGTAGATTCCGCTACTTGGCATGCTCCTTTCGCACACGACGAATCGACCTCCACCTCTCACTCGCGTCAACGCTCGAATCCAGTTCCAGGTCGAGAACTTCGTCGAATTCCCCCTCCTCCTACTCCCGCTGTCGATCCGAACCCTCCTCGCGCCTCTTCCCCTCTCAAACAATCTTTCCAAGCTGAAGAATCGACTCAGCCCGCCAACAGTTCTTCTCCTGCTCCCAATCTGCCCGAAACTTCATCTTCGAACCAACCTCAGCCCACCTCTGAAGATTCCCTTGCTCTCCCAGTTCCTCCTTCGCACCACGCAAATGCTACGACGCAACCTGTACAACCGACTCAAGAAGTAGCTGAAAGTTCCCCCGATATCCCGCTCTCGAAACGCGCTCGTCTTCAGAAAGGAGCGAGCGAGGCTACTTCTCGTTCGAGCCTTCGTCGACCGACTCCTTCCCCTTCTCGTCAGCAACAAACGACTCACTCATCAAACGGCAAAGTCGTGCCTGACAGCGAAGGCCCAACCCAACAAGACCATGAAGAGGAGGAGGAGGAGCGTCAACCCGTTGCCTCAACTTCTGCTCGTATCGACGAATCAGGTTCGGAAGGAGAACTCGAATCGCTGACAAGCTTGGAGGATATTATAAAGGCTTCGAAGAGGAAGAGTCAAGCTCGCGATGAGCAGAACGAGGAAGAGGTTGAGAAACCGAAAAAAGATCGGAAAGGGAAAGGGAAAGCGAAGGAACAAGAGGAGGATGGCGGGGTGAAGCGAAAGGAGAAACTCAAACAGATGAGAGACCGTGTGTTAGAAGATGAAGAAGCAGAGGAGGAGGAAGTATCGGCAAGAGAAGAGAAGAAATCGAAAGGAAAGGGGAAAGCCAAGGTAGCGGCCAAAGAGAAGGGTGGAGGATCGAAAGGGAAGGGCAAGGGGAAGAAGAAAGTCGTCGAGGTCGAATCGGAATCAGAACTGTCGTCACCGGGAGAAGCCGAAGAAACCAATTACTCCGACATGCCTAAAGCTCGCAACTCGAAGAAACTTTCTCCGAAGAAGAAAGCAAAAGCAGTGGTGGTGGTCGACAACTCCTCAGCAAAGAAACCTCGAAGGAAAGCTAGTGGTCCTACCATCATCGAAAGAAGCGACGACAAGGAAATGGAGGAGGAGCAGGAGGCACGACAGAGTCGACCAGCGAAACCCGCTACATCGAAACGTAAACGCCAACCTTCACCACCGAACGCCGGGACTTCCAGTACTTCGAAACGTGCGAAACGAGCAGTATCAACTGGAGCTGGGGCGTCGTCGAAAAAGGTCGTTGTTTCGAAAGGCAGAAGGAGTACGACTGGTTCTTCCCGAGCGACCGTTGCCCCTGACTCTCCCGAACCTGATCCACCTGTCGCTGGTCCTTCTCGTCTACGCTTCGATCTCGCACCGGAGGATGATGCCCGAACAGAAACTTCCGACACGAAACCCTCTATCGGATCAAAACTCCCTCCCTCAGCACCCTTCTCGAGATGTTTCGGTTTATGGCGAGATGATGGATACTACTACAGTGGTACGATCGAATCAGTCTCGAGGGAACACTTCAACGTCAAGTTCGACGATGGAAACACTGGCAAACTGAGATCAAACGAGATTCGACGATGCGAGTTGGAAAAGGGAGATTACGTATTATACTTTCCGGATGATTCGGAGACGGAAACGCAAGCCGAGTCTCGCGTCGGCGAGTTCAGGGTATCGAAGATTGATCGAAACGAAAGAGAAGATGGAGAGGACGAGGGCGAAGAAGGACGACCACTCGAGGCAATGGACGTCGCCATCGTCAAGGAGGCAGCGAACTTTGGAGAAGACAGCAGTCAAAGTCAACGCTTCCTGGTCGAGGCTATTCGAATCTCGCCTCTTCGATCTCATCAATTCAACAATCGAAAACTTACTCCCGACGAAATTGACGCTTTCGAAGGAAAAGTCCGATCAAACGCCAAACCACTTCCTGTCATTCCTCCACCTACTCGACCCGATATCAGTGCCTTCGAGGACAACGACAAGAAGAATTGGGGATTGTTCGGTCGGATCGCATTCCTCGTTACTTATGCCAGTTCGAAATCTCCCTCGGAACCCAACGTCAAAGAGCTCAAACCCGTTGATAGAGAACGATTTCTCGACAAGTTGAAAGACAATGGAGCCACCATCATTGATTGGGAGCACCTGTTCGAGTCTGGTATCGATAAACAAACGAAGAAACCTCAAGTCTCGTTCCCGCCTACCGATTTCAACGGAATCGATACTATCCTACTACTCGCTGATCGACCAACGACTACGATGAAATTCCTCATTGCTCTCGCTCTCGGAATCCCTTGTTGTTCACTCGAATTCGCCGGTGCTTCGATCAAAGCTGTGAGTTTCTCTGCATTCTCTCTATCTCTTTCTAGGAGCAGCGAGCTGATCACAGCTCTCGATTACGCTCACAGGGCACTCGACTTGATTGGAGGGATTGGCTACTCCCATCAGGCTACATTCAATCGATGAAGACAGCAGGAATCGGAGGACAATTGAGAGCACTCCTCAAATCTAGCTACGATCTCTCTTCTCTCGAACGAAGTCAACAAGGTGAAGGAGTCTTCAAGAATCAATCCTTCTTGGTCATC
>Ga0308169_10006627_pt1 | contig 10137 bp, 13 predicted proteins | sample PhyBR1_2_FD_202139 | JGI IMG/M metagenome (GOLD analysis project Ga0308169, IMG submission 202139) | Phyllosphere microbial communities from UC Gill Tract Community Farm, Albany, California, United States - DLSLSB.R1 | ecosystem: Host-associated > Plants > Phyllosphere > Unclassified | place... | reverse complement strand
GCCCGGCTTCGGCCACGACGGCGCCATCAAGGCCCCGGACAAGCTGATCAAGGAACTGAGCGACTTCTTCGCCGGTTGAACCGGCACGAAAAGGCCGTTGCCCCACTGGGAGCAGTCCCGCTGGGTTCGCCGCTCAGCGTTGGATTTGCTGTGAAATTATCCAGCTAAAGACGGTAGCGAGCGCAGCAACTATTGCGCTCGACGTGGCTGTTACTAGGGCCGCTCTTTGTGAACGGGCTACTGCCCTGTAGACGGTGGGACGGGACTCTTCACGTATGGAAATATCCGCTAGTTCAATCCTCGGTACGACGTGAGGCTCGCCGTCACAGAGGTACGCAGCGCGAATTCTGTACCGCTTGGGCAGCAATGAGGGGTCGAGAGCAATTGCAGTGTCACCCTCCGCGAACCTGAGGCGTGCGCCGACTGTGTCTGTGCTTGTTTTGTGGCCAAGCTGCGCCAGGACCGGCACGTTCAGGTCAAACAGGATTGGCTTCCCGCCGTCGAAGCTTGAAGACGCGATGTCCGCTCTACCCGTTGACGCCACGTTTACGGTCACAAGGTAGGGGTGGCTCAGGGGCACTCCGTCGAAGGCCACACTCAACTTGTCCAGGCCCCGGACCTGCGTGCTCACCAGCGGCGATGCCTCAACTGAGTAAGTGAACTCACGACGAGGGCTTTGCTTGCGGTAGACGAAAATGGTTGCGCCTATCGCCCCCAGCCCAAGGACGATGGCCACAATGATGCCCACCAGGGCGAGAAAGTCAGACACCTACAAAGGAAACCACAACCGCGACACTGCCCGGTTGTGTGACACTCAAAATGCGTGTTCCCCTGAACCCGGAAGCCCAGGGACACCAACGGGCACCGGAAGGCCAGCCCGTTAGGGTCCGCCACCGGGGCAAGAGTCCCGCCAGGCTTCCCGGCAGCAGTCAGCAGCCAGCCGAGGAACCAGACGCCAAGCCGCACGAGGACCCGCAAGGGCAAGTGCCGCGAGGAGCCGACGGTCAAGGCCCGCAAGCTTTCGAAGCCGTAGACGCGACACCACACAGGTGTCTTTCCTACGTTGCTCTTCGAAAGGAGCACAAAGTGTTCATTAAGTCAGCACAAGAACGTCAGGCCGCACTTCTCCAGGCCAAGGGCCTGTTGGAAGGTGGCAACCTCGCGGGGGCCGAAGAGCTGCTGGCCGCAGCCGAGGACTTCGACCGCAGGGCCAAGTCCGTAGGGCCGAACCTGCTGCAGAAGCTCTCCGACTCCGCACCGGCTGAGGACGGCGGCGACTCCGGAGCAGTCCAGTTCCTGGACTTCGGCTCCAAGTCGTTCGAAAACCTGCTCGTCAAGACCGTCCGGGAGAAGTCCCTCGTGGGCGCAGGCTCCCAGGTCGTCGGCGTCCCGCTGGTGAACGCGGACCCGATTACCCTGGCCAAGCCCGCGCAGAGCTTCCTGCAGTTCCTCCCGGTGGTCACCCGACCCTCGGTCTACAGCATGCTGAAGCAGTCCAGCCGGACCCCCAACGCCACGGTCGTGGCCCCGGGCGCGGCAAAGCCCGTCTCGGCAATGCAGCTGGTCAGCGAAGAGCGGCGACTCAAGATCATTGCCACCCTGTCCGAGAAGATTGGGCGGTACGTCCTCGACGACAACACCAACCTGGTGCAGTTCGTCAAGGCCGAGCTGCAATACGCAATCCAGCTCGCCCTGGAGGACGAGTTCCTGAACGGTGACGGCACCGGGGAACACTTCACCGGCCTGGTCAACACCTCGGGTATCCAGCTCTACACCGCACCTGCGGGCCAGACCGACGACCTCGTCAGCATCCGCAAGGCGCTGTCAATCTTCGACAACACGGGCGAAGAGGCACGGGGCGTGGTGCTCAACGGCACCGACTGGGAGAACATCGTCACCAAGCGGAACACGGGCGGCAACTTCGACCTCGGCGGGGCCGTGGACGAGGACCTGCGCCGGGTCTGGGGCAAGCCGGTCGCGCTGTCGGCACTGGTACCGACTAACACCGCCTGGGTACTGGGTGCAGGGGCTGCCAACCTCTCCAACGACGGCAAGCTGCACTTCGACGTGGACGCCTACAGCGGCTTCACCACCAACGAGGTCCAGTTCCGGATGGAGTCCCGCTTTGAAAGCGACGTGACCAAGCCTTCCGCAATCGTGAAGGCCACATTCGTCGACGCCTAAGCCTGGCCCGGTCCGTGTACGGACCTCGCCACCCGGTGGCGGCAACGTCAGGTGAACGCTGGTGACTTTCCCAAGCAAAGGTCGTCGCCACGTCGGGACCGCCCCTCTGGGGTGAAACCAAAGACGGCCTGCCTGACCCGCCACCACCCACCCGGACCCCCGGTACCTACCCAACTGGTACCGGGGGTCCACTCGTCGGGGAGGGGCGTTCGAGCCTTGGCCGCTGCCAACCCTGGGACAGGGCAACCGTGGTAGTGGCCTCTCTCCCTCCGGCCCTCGACCCGGGGTCGTACGCGCGTTCGTACGCGTGAGGGGAGCCATCGAATGCGCATTTGATGACGAAGAATTGTCGGAGCCGTGTGGCAAGCTGATCGAATGACTCTTGAACAGGCGGTTGAAGCCGCACAGGCAGCAGTAGACGCGCAGAGCGCGAAGGTTTCCGAATCAGCCAGGACCCTGGTCCAGGCTGTAGGCAAGGCGCTCGCGGCTTACGCCACCGAGGAAGTGAAGCAGCTAGTAGGGAACCAGCACGAACAGACAGCCAAGTACCAGGCCGACGGCAAGCTGGGCCAGTTCAAGTCGGAGATCATGGCCCTCGTCGAGAAACTGCCAGCCGAGGTTGACCGTACGTTTGCCGGTGGCAAGCACCTGGTTTACGCCTTCCAGCCTTCTGACGAAGCAGTTAGCGCACTTGGGAGGTCCGGGGGCGGCAACAAGTCGTACATCCGTACTGGCTGCAGCAACGCGCTTTACGAGATCAACGCACTTCTCAAGGGCTGGTACCCGTTCGCTCACAGGATTCTCTTCGTGGGGAGCCAGGGCCTTGAGTTCCCTGTTTCGTTCCAGCAGGACATTTCTGTTGGGTACCAGGCTTACAACACTCAGCAGTTGGAACTGGAGCGCCTCACGGGGCGCTTGGACAAAGCGGAAGCTGAACTGAGCAAGGCCAACGCCGCGTCGGCTTGGGACAACGCGTAAGGCAGTAGTTGTGGCCCACTCAAACCTGCTGGTTTTCTGGTAGGGACGGGGTTAGTGAATGGGCTTCTCGGGAGCGTTGCCCACCCGCTGTGCGGCCCCGTCAAGTCTAGGAGTAGACGAGTTGGTTTGTTGCGAGCGAACCGAGTAACGAAGACCCCGGGCTGGTGACTTAAGACCCCACCGACCCGGGGTCTTCTGCTGTCCGGTGGCCTCGTACCGGGGCGTCTTGGTACTTCCGTTGAACTCGGACGGCTTCCGGGTCCTCTCACCCCATCCAACCTGCGCCAGGTCCTCCCTGGGCCACGGAGACGGCTCCTTGTGTGGCCCGAAAACCCCGTGCTTCACTTGGCGGTGGCGGGCTGGTCACCCGCCAAGCCTGGAGTTCACTCCGGGTCCTGTGAGTTGGAGGCCCTGTCGAGTTCACCCTCGGCAGGGCCTCAGTCGTACCTCCCCAGGGAGTGGTTGCGCCGTTGTTAACCCGCGTGCTTTCCTAGGAAGACGACAGAGCGTTCCCCACCAGTTGGTGGCGAGGTGCTAAGGCGGTACAGGCCAAACTAGAAAAGGCTGTCGAATCGGGGAAGCTCCGGGGTCGACTGCCGTGTACCCACCCCGTAGAGCGTAAGAGCCTCGGGTGACCCGCACGGGACAAACTCGCAGGAGCAAACCCGTGGTAACAATTCAGGAGCGTCTCGACGACGCCAAGTACCAGCGCCTACTCCAACTGCTCTTTGGGGCAGAGGCCACCTCTACCGACGCCGGGGAGGTGAACTAAGTGCCGCGCAAGTACGTACCGAAGACTGACAAGCGCCTGTCCGACGAGACTAAGGCCAAGATTGCGGCCTCGGTCAAAGCCCGGAACTCGACGCCGGAGGCCCGCGCAGCAATTGCTGAACGCTCCAGCAGGGCAATGAAGGCGTACCACGAACGCACCCGCCAAGCCCTGGCCCTGCTCGCAGAGCAGGAGGCCAACGGTGGTTAAGTCGCCCTACGCTGGGCCACCCACCCGGTCCAACGAAGTCCTGCAGGCTGCGCTCGCTGCAGCCCGGGCAGGCTACCCGGTGTTCCCGGTGCTGGTCACCGTGGCCGGGGACGGGGCCAAGGACGTTCGACCCCCGGGCAAGTGGCGGCAGGTGAGCACAACCGACCCGGACCAGCTCCGCAGTGCCTGGAGCAACCGGGCGAACGCCTACGGAATCGACACCGGCAAGGCCGGGCTGTGCGTCGTGGACCTCGACACCCACGACGGGCAGGACGGGGCCGGGGAATGGGCCAAGCTCCTGCCGGACAGCCCTGAACCGGTTGTCAGCACCCCTTCGGGTGGCCAGCACGTGTACTTCCGCGACTCGACCGGCGAACTCCGGAACAGCGCGGGCAAGCTGGCTCCGGGCGTGGACGTCCGAGGCAACGGTGGCCTGGTAATCGGGCCAGGTTCGGTCCTGCCCTCGGGGACCTACGCGGGGACCCTTCCGCGACTGAATGAGGTACCTGAGGTCCCAGAGGAGCTTCGGGCACTCGTCAGGTCTTCCGCGACCCCAACGAAGCCGGAGAAGGCCAGTTCCGGCCAGCCACTCGGGGAGGCAGGCCAGGGTGTGGCGCTGGTGCGGGAACTGCTGGCAGTAGTCAACGCCGACGGGGGCACCCGGAACCACCAACTAAACAAGTCGGCGTTCGCCCTGGGACAGATTGTGGCCGGTGGCGGGCTTCGCGAGGACGTCGTGCGGGCGGCACTGGAGGAGGCAGCACGGGAAGCCGGACTGGACACTAACGAAATTGCCAAGACCGTCGACTCGGGGTTCGCGTCGGCACGACAGGACCCGCGCAACGTCGAACGGACACCGGAGGGCCTGTTCGCCGGACTGGACCTGGACGAGTGGTTCAACAGGGACCACCCGGCACCGCCTCGGTTCGGGCCTGGGGGAGCTGCTCTACGAAGGGGCAGTCCACATCGTGGCCGGTGAACCCGCCTCGGGTAAGTCGGTCCTCTGCTACCGGTGGGCGATTGACGTAATGCGGGCGGGCAAGCGGGCGGTGCTGCTGGACGAGGAGGCCGGACCCCGGGACGCACTCGGCAAGTTCGTCGCACTCGGTGCCAGCGCCGAGCTGCTGAAAGACAAGCTGACCTACCTCGAACCCGGTGGACGGAACCTGGACCGCCTGACTGCGGAGTTCCACGCGCTGGTGTCCTCGGGCGAGGTCGGCGTGGTGGTCGTGGACAGCCTGGGAGCAGCCCTGGCAATCGCTGGTAGGTCGGAGAACGACAACGGCGAGGTCGGCGCGTTCCTGACCTCGGTAATCCTGCCCCTGGCCGAGCGTTACGGGGTGGCGGTCCTGCTGATTGACCACAAGACCAAGGGCGACGTTTCCCGCTACTCCCGGGGTGCCAGCGTCAAACTGCAGCTCACTGGGGTGCAGCTCAACGTCGTGGCGGTCCGACCTTTCAGCAAGGGTCAGAACGGACAGCTTGTTGTGGAGTGCAACAAGAACCGGTTCGGTGACTACGCCCAGGGTGACCAGTGGACGGTGGACGTGCTGACGGGCAAGGACAAAATCACCCTGGATGTGTCTGAGCGGACCGAGGCCCAGGAGTTTGAAGCGTTCGTTTCCTCTGACCAGACACGCGCAGTGGCCCGGGTCTACCGGGACTCCTACCCGGCTCCGGTCGCACTCCGGAACCTCGAAATACCCGGTCTGGCTCGGGACAAGGCCCGGACGATTGCCTACCAGCTGCGGGCCAAGGGGGTGCTGGAGTACAGCACCGACAGCGACAAGAGTCCCCTCCGCTGGGTGTCCGACCAGACCGTCCTGGAGCTACCAGTGGGGATCCCGTCGTGACGCGGCAGACCGTGCGGCACGGGTGGCCCGCATGGACCCCTCTTCTCCGCACGGTTGTTCCGCACGTTCTCCGCACGCCCGATCCCGTCAGGACGGGGCAGAGGACCCGCCGTGCGGGACCGTGCGGAAAGCGTGCAGGTGACCGTGCGGACGTGCGGCCCCCTTTTAGGGGCCGCACGGCCCGCACACCCCGCGACCACCAGCAGCCAAGAAGACCTTTTGAGAACACCTACCAAGGAGCAACCAAGTGACTACGACAGCAACCAACCTCGACCCGGCCTGCTTCTTCGCCTGGATGACCCGGCAGGCACCCCAGACAGTGGGTGGCAGGCTGTCTCTGCGGCTCTTCGCGGACCTCGCAGCAGCGAGGCTGGCCGACGTGCCGACCAGCCTCGCAGAGGTCAAGGAGTGGGCCGCGACGGTCCGGAAGGACGACGCGGAGGTCCAGGACCTGCTCCCCGTCGCTGTCCGTTACTGGAAACGGTGGCTAGCGAGTACTTCGGTTTCCGTCTTCGCTCAGGAGGAGGCGAAGTGAACCCGATCAAATTCGAGCTGACTGTGGCGGATCGCACCAGGGCATTGCGGCTGATGCTGGCGACTGTCAAGGGTGACCGTAAGTCGTTGACCCGGGTGCTCGACGAGGTGCTGGTAGAGCAGGAGCGCGGGGCAGTCAACGCGTTGATCTTTGCCTTGGTCGACTTCGGCCTCAGCGAGTTCGTTGCTGTGTCCGGTGACGAGGTAGTGCCCGATCTTGAAGCTCAACTTCTCTCGTTCCTGGACAAGGCAACCTTGCAGTAGGGGCCGAGGCGGGGGCGTGGGCTGCTCACAGCAGCCCCGCCCTCCGCTTCAGCCAGCGGTCGAACCGCTCGGGGAACGAGCGGACGAACTTGGTGACAGCAACCCCGAGAGCGAGCGCCAGGGCGACCGCGAGTGGCCCAACAATGTTTGCGCCGAGCGGCGTCTGGCTCCAGGCGAAGAAGCCGTCCAGGAAGGAGAGGAAGTCCATGCCTGAAACGCTAGCTGGAAGACCCGGGATTAACCCACCCCCGGCCCTCGCCAGCCTGTGGAAAACCTGTGTAGTACGTGTGGAAGCCTGTGCACAGCCTGTTGCTGACCCTGTGGAAAACAAAAAACTTTCTCCGGCCAAACGCCTCTCACCTGCGGAAACGTGTACCACAGTTGTGTGTTAAATATTTCTTCCCGAAATCTTTTCCACAGAGTGTTACCCCGCGCTCGGGCGTGGCCCCGAGATACTTGTGCGGCCTTAAATTTGCGTGTTTCGATGGAGTTTTTTCGCTCTTGACCAGGAGTCAAGGTCCACCCGGAGGAGCCACAAATGACCAAGACCCAGACCGCCGAAACCTTCGCAGCCAAGATCGCGAACGCCACCAGCGACACCACGCAGCTCCGGCTCCTCGTAAAGGCCGAGGCAGTCCTCTCCGCCGAAGAGTTCGCCCGCCTCCTCACCCTCATCAAGGGCCTCTAAGCCCAGCTTCCCAGCAGTCCACCAACACCACCCAAGGAGCCGAAAATGACCAAGACCCAGACCACCGAAACCCCCGCCACCACCAAGGCCCACGGCAGCGGCAACTGCCTCTGCGGCTGCGGTGAACTCGTCCAGACAATGGGCCGCTCGCTTTACCGTCCGGGCCACGACGCCAGGCACGCCGGGAACCTCGGACGCCTTGCAGCGGAAACTGGCGACGACTCAGTCCTGGACGTCCTGCCCACCCCGGCGCTGAAGGCCAAGGCCGCAGCAGTCGCGAACAACGCCCGCGCCAAGGCCCAGGCCCGGGCCGACCGGGAAGCCGCCAAGGCCAACAAACCAGCCAAGGCCACGAAGTGGACCTACGGCGAGGCCAAGAAGGGCCGCTGGACCTACCCCACCCGGACCAACGGCAAGGTCACCGAAGTCAACAGCAGCCGCGACGGTTCCGGCGACTGGTCCGCACTCTAACCACCACAACCAGCCAGCCCCGGCAGAAGCCGGGGCACCGCTGTAGGAGAAGGCAATGAAGGCAGCAATTTACGGGCGGGTGTCCACCGTCGGCCAAGTCGAGCGCGGAAGCTCCCTGTCCACCCAGCGCGAGAAGTGCCGCCACGTAATCAAGTCCCGTGACTGGACCTGCGTCGGGGAGTACGTGGACGAGGGCATCAGCGGGGCCAAGGACGGCCGCCCGCGCTGGCAAGCGCTCCTTACTGCCTGCCGGACCGGCGAGGTCCAGGCCGTGGTCGTGGCCTCCCTGGACCGGATGTCCCGCAACGCCTCGGACCCCATCCGGGTCACCGACGAGCTGGAGCGCCTAGGTGTCGTGCTGGTCGTAATCCGGGAGCAAATCGACCTCTCCACGCCAGCGGGCCGGATGATGCGGACCATGCTTGCCGGTGTTGCCCAAATGGAGCGCGACCTAATCCGTGAGCGGTCAATTGCCGGACAGCGTGCCAAGAGCGCTCGCGGTCTGTGGCCCGGAGGCCAGCCTGGGTTTGGCTGGGTCTTGGAAGGCGAAGGCAAGGACGCGCGACCCGTGGCAGACCTCCGCGAACGCGCCACGCTGGAGCTAATGGTCAAACTGACCTTGGCCGGGTCCACCACCGGGCAGGTCGCCAAGGAGCTGGACCGCTTGGGCCACCCGACCCGCTCCGGTTTGCCCTGGAACCCCACGGTAGTCCGCCGAATCCTCCGCAACCCGACGCTCACAACTGGCGAGCACCCCTGGGGGACCCTGGGGGTGGACTCCCGGGGCCGACACCACAAGACGGCCAAAGGTAAAGACGGCAGGCCGGAACACGGTGAACCCATCCTGATTTCGCTGCCCGAGCCGCCGCTGGACCAGACCACCTTCGGCGCGGTCCAGGCAATGCTCGACCGCGCCCCGAGGTCCGGGGCGAAGCAGGCCAACCAGCAGACCCAGTGGCTCAGCGGCAGACTGTTCGGACCCTGTGGGAGGCACTACCTGGGCACGGTCGTGGCTGGCAGGCCAACCTACCGCCCGCAATGCAAGCGCAGGCCCAAACCCGGCCAGGGCCAGTGCGAGTGCAGGCAGGTCGGAACCGAGCTGCTAGACGCCGCCGTTTGGGCCGAGGTGGTGGCCGTCCTGGGTGACCGGGAGCGCCTGCTGAAGCTGGCCGGTGAGTGGCTTAGGCACGGGACCACGGTGGCCACCGAGGACGGCGAGGTGGAGCGGCTGGAGGAGCAGGCCCGGAAGCTGGAGCGGGCAATCCAGCGGACCAAAGACGCCGCGTTCCTGGACGACGACCCGACCGAGTCACTGAACCGGGCAGCCCGCTACCGCTCCGAGCTGGCCTCCGTGCGGTCCCGGCTGGACTCGCTGCGCCTGGTGGTACCTCAGGCCCGGGAGGCGTCCGGGAGGCTCTCCGAGCTGGCGTCCCTGGCCGACCGTGCCGCAGAGCGCCTGCAGGGCCTGAGGCTGGAACAGCGGGCGGAGCTAGCGGAGCTGTTGGAGCTACGTGTGGAGGTGGACGGGCGGTTGGTGGCTGGCCTGCCTGAGCAGGTCGTGATCCGGGGCGTGCTGGACCCCCGAGCCTCCTAGAGTACGCACTAGGACAGCCACCCTGGGAGCAACGGCCTTCTTGGTTGAGCCTGGACCCGTCAGTGCGCTGCACCGTGGCCCGGACCGGCGCCTTCGGTCTTGCGCATCATTGCGGAAAGCACGACGGCGGCGAGGGCTATGACGGTTGCCGTCATGAAGGCGGCGCTCATCCCAGCAACGAGGCCTGAGGCCGCGCTGACCACGGCGAAGATGGACACCAGCAGTGCCGTACCGGCGGCGCCGGCCACCTGCTGGGTGGTGCTCATGATCGCCGACCCGTGGGAATACAGGTGCGGCGGCAGCGGGTTCAGGCCGGTGGTGAAGGCAGGGGTGAACAGCAACGCCAGGCCGAAACTCAGCCCCACGTGAAGGGTGACGATCCACCACACTGCCGTGCCGGCGTCGAGCATTGAAAACTGCCAGAGGGTCACCACCATCAGGATGGATCCGGTGACGGTGAGGGGCAGCGGGCCCACTTTGTCGAACGCCCTTCCGATCACCGGGCCCAGCAGGCCCATGGCCAGGCCGCCGGGGAGCAGCACAAGGCCGGTTTCAAGCGAGCCAAGGCCGCGGACCTGCTGCAGGTAGAGCG
>Ga0308169_10006626_pt1 | contig 10141 bp, 10 predicted proteins | sample PhyBR1_2_FD_202139 | JGI IMG/M metagenome (GOLD analysis project Ga0308169, IMG submission 202139) | Phyllosphere microbial communities from UC Gill Tract Community Farm, Albany, California, United States - DLSLSB.R1 | ecosystem: Host-associated > Plants > Phyllosphere > Unclassified | place... | reverse complement strand
GCGGCCGCCGGCGGACGCATCGACGACGTCCTCGTCTGCCCGCACCTGTCCGGATCGTGCCGGTGCCGCAAACCACTCCCCGGGCTGGCTCTGCGCTGGCTCGCCGAGCACCCCGAGGTGGACCCTGCTCGCTCGGTCATGGTCGGCGACTCCGACTCGGACATCGCGATGGGGGCTGAACTCGCGCGCTACACCGGTTCGTGCCGCACGGTGCGCATCGGCGCGGACGATCCGTCCGCTACCTCCTCGTTCCCGACCCTCGCCGCGTTCGCCGCGTCGATCGCTGACAGCCACCCGAACGGAATCTGCACATGAACGCCATCCGCAGTCGCGCCCCGCTCCGCCTCGGTCTCGGCGGCGGCGGCACCGATGTGTCGCCCTACTCCGAGGACTTCGGCGGCCGTGTCCTCAGCGTCACGATCGACCGGTACGCCTACGCGACCGTCTCACCGGCGCCGGCCGGTGTCGAGTTCCACTCGCCGGACCGACAGTGCACCGGCCGCGCAGCGCACTCGGACCTCGACACGCTGCTGGGCGAGTTCGGACTCCACGTCGCGGTGTACCGGCGCATGATCCGTGATCACAACGGGGGCCGCGACGTGGCGGTTCGGCTCGCCACCGAGGTGGACGCGCCCCCGGGGTCCGGCTTGGGCTCGTCCTCGGCGCTCGTCGTCGCGATGGTCCAGGCGATGGCGGAGTTCCTCGGCGCGAGCCTCGGACAGTACGAACTCGCTCGGACAGCCTGGGAGATCGAGCGGGTGGAACTCGGCCTCGCCGGCGGATGGCAGGACCAGTACAGCGCGGTCTTCGGCGGGTTCAACTACATGGAGGCCGACCGGGACCGTGTCGTCGTGAACCCGCTGCGGATCCGGCGTGCCGTGCACGCGGAGCTCGAGGCGTCGCTCCTGCTCTACTTCGGTGGGGTGTCCCGTGACTCCGCCGTGGTCATCGAGCAACAGCAGGGGAACGTCGTCGCGGGGCGCGAAGACGCGCTCGCTGCGACCCACGCCGTCCGGGCCGAGGCCGAGCGGATGAAGAACGCCCTGCTCGTCGGCGACGTCCCGGAGTTCGCCGCGAGCCTGAACGACGGGTGGCTCGCGAAGAAGCGCACCGCCACCAGCATCAGCAACGCCGCCATCGAACGCGCACACGACGTCGCCTCACGGCACGGGATGATCGCCGGGAAGGTCTCGGGGGCCGGAGGCGGGGGCTTCATGATGCTCGTCGTCGACCCGGAACGTCGACTCGAGGTGGCGCGTGCACTCGAGTCGGAGTGCGGCGGCACCGTGACGGGTGCCCACGTGACGCACCACGGTGTCGAGTCGTGGCCGGTCAAGAGGGCGGTGCGCTGATGCAGGTGGTGGTGCTCGCAGGGGGCCTCGGCACCCGGCTCCGTGGGGTGATCCCCGACGGCACGCCGAAGCCGATGGCGACGGTGGCCGGGCGACCGTTCCTCGAGTGGGTCCTCGACGACTGTCTGCGCGCAGGGGCCACGGACTTCGTGCTCCTCGTCGGGCACCGCGCCGACGTGATCCGCGACCACTTCGGTTCGACGTACTCCGGTGCGCCGATCCGCTACGCGACCGAGGCGGCTCCGAGCGGAACCGGCGGAGCCGTCCGGGACGCGCTCCCGCTCCTCGAGGACCGCTTCGTCGTGATGAACGGCGACACCTTCGTCGGCGCTCCGCTCCGGGACCTCGTGGGAGCGCTCGACGACGCCGAGTTCGCGATGGCCCTCGCTTCGGTGCCGGACGTCGGGCGCTTCGGCGGGGTCGCGATCGAGCACGGACGAGTGACCGCACTGCGCGAGAAGGGCCCCAGTGGTCCGGGGATGATCAACGCCGGCGTCTACGCGATGCGCCGACGGTTCGTCGAGTCGTTCCCCGCGGACTCGTTCCTGTCGTTCGAGCGCGACGTCATGGAGCCCCGGGTACCGGAGTTGCGGCCGCCGTTCACCGCGTGCTTCGGGACGTTCTTCGACATCGGCGTCCCCGACGACCTCCGTGCCGCCGACGCCTGGTTCCGGAGTGGCGACGGGGCCCGTCGTGTCGTGACGACGACGGACGACTGACCCCGGACGGGCAGCGGACCTGACCCCGGACGGACAGCTGACCAGACCCCGGACGGACAGCGGACCTGACCCCGGACGGGCAGTGCGCGTCCACGGGGTGCTCGACCGTGGCCGGGCGGTCAGCGCCCGTGTGCCCGCGCCGGGATCTGGGTCGCCAACTTGCCCCCGGACACGTCCAGCAGCGTCCCGGTGATGTACCCCGCGGCGTCGCTCGCGACGAAGACGAGCAGGTCGGCGACGTCGTCGGGCGCCTCCCACCGCCGCAGGGACAGGGTGTCGAGCAGCCGATCCTGGGCCTCGGCGGGCATCGTCGCGAAGCCGTTCATCGCGGTCGGCACCATCCCGGGCGCGTACGCGTTCACGGTGATGTCCCACGGGCCGAGCTCCGACGCGAGCACCCGCGTGAAGGACACGACGGCGGCTTTCGATGCCGCGTAGGCGGCGCTCCCGACGCTCGGCACGATCGCTGCGAACGAGGCTGCGTTGATGATCCGTCCGCGGCCGGCCGCTTGCATCACGGGGGCGACGGCCTGGCTCATCAGGAACGTGCCACCGAGGTTCACGTCCATGCAGCGGCGCCAGGCGTCCCACTGCAGCTCGGCGACCGTGCCGTCGACGTTGATGCCGGCGTTGTTCACGAGGACGTCGATCGTGCCGTGCCGCGCAACGACGGTGGCGACCGCGGACCGGACCGATGCGGGATCGGCGACGTTGCAGCGGACCCGGTCGATCGGCGCACCGGTGCTCTCGTCCGTGGTGGGCCGATCGGCGGCGGCTGGCTCGTCGAAGGCCAGGTCGAGCGCGACGACCCGGCACCCTTCGGCGTGGAACCGCGCTGCGATCGTGGCGCCGATGCCGCGTGCGGCCCCGGTCACGACGACCACGCGGTCAGTCAGGTCGAGGTGCATCGTCGCTCCCGTCGTCGGTGCGGCCGCGGCTCGGTCGCGCTGTAATAGGCATACCATTCCCGCATGACGGACGGACGAGTGCTCTGGGTGACCGGCGGCGGCAGCGGCATGGGGGCGGCGAGCGCCCGCGCGGCCGCCCGTGACGGTTGGACGGTGGTGCTGAGCGGACGCCGAGCCGACCGGCTCACCTCGGTGGCGGACGCGATCCGCGGGGACGGCGGTTCCGCGGACACGCTGGCGCTCGACGTGGACGATCCGGACGCCGTGGCCGGCGCGCGCGACACACTGCTCGCGCGGCACGGGCGGCTCGACGGGCTCGTCCTCGCGGCCGGGCGCAACAGCCCGAAGCGTCGGTGGGACGACCAGACGTTGCCGGACTTCCGCGCGATCGTCGACACGAACCTCACCGCCGTCGTCACGGTCGTCGATGCGGCACTGCCGGCCCTGCGCGACTCCGGTGGCGTGGTCGTGGTCGTGTCCTCGTACGCCGGCTGGTCGTTCCAACCGGGGGCCGGGGTCGCCTACTCGGCGTCGAAGACCGCGCTCGGCTCCGTCGTCCGGACGCTCAACCAGCAGGAGGCCGGGCACGGCGTCCGAGCGACCCACCTGTGTCCCGGCGACGTCGCCACCGACTTCCTCGACCAGCGGCCCTCGGTGCCGGACGAGGCCGCGCGCGCGGTCATGCTCCAGCCGGAGGACATCGCGCGCTCGGTCGCCTTCGTGCTCGGGGCCCCGTCGCACATGCGGGTCGACGAGCTCGTGGTCAGCCCGGTCGCCCAGCGGTGATCTTCGACCGGGTGCTCGACGGACTCGGTTCCGCGATCGTCGACGGGTCCCTCCCGGCCGGGCACCGCGACAGCATCGACGGGTTCGTCTCCCGAACCGGCTCCAGCCGCAGCATCGTCCGCGAGGCGGTCCGGGTCCTCGTCGCGCTCGGCCTGCTCAGTGCGGGCCGTCGCGTCGGGCTCCGGGTCCTGCCCGCATCGGAGTGGGACGTGCTCGATCCACGCGTGATCGGATGGCGGCTCGCCGGTCCGGAGCGTGAGGTCGTCCTCGGCGAACTGCGCGCGCTCCGGCGCGCCGTCGAGCCGGTGGCGGCCGCGGCAGCCGCCGGGCGCGCGTCCGACTCGTCGCACCGTGACGGCCTGGAGGCGCTGCTCGCCGCCGCCGACCGTCTCGCCGCCGCCACCGGTCCGGACGACGCGGCCACGTTCCTCCAGGCAGACCGCGAAGTCCACCGACTGGTCCTGGAGCTCTCCGGGAACGCGATGTACGGACGCCTGCACCGCGTGGTCGCCCGGGCGCTCGACGAGCGCGCGGGCATCCGCCCCGACGCGCACGACGTCGGGCTCCACCTGGTCGTCGCGCGTGCGGTCGCCGGTGGCGACGCGAGCGGCGCGGCACGCGCCATGCAGCGGATCGTCGACCGAGCGTGAGCCTCAGCGGACCACGAGCCAGCTCTCCCTGCAGCGGTCGAAGTAGTCAGCCTGCACGGTCTCGAGGGACGGGCCCGCGCCGTCGATGACGGCTTCGATCGCACGTTCGTACGCTGTGGCGTCTCCGCCCGTGGAGACGAGACCGGGGTGCCCGGCCCCGAAGAGCCCGCGGAGGAAGTCGGTGTCCTCGCCGACCGTCGGCGTGCCCATCTCGACGGCTCGCAGTGACACGCCGGACTGGAAGTACTGCCGGTAGGTCAACAGGTGCACCCACGAGCGGCCGAGGAGGTGCTCGAGCTCGTGCTCCGCGACGAACCGGTCCTCGACCCTCCAGCCGTCGATCTCAGGCCAGCCCCGCCCCACGATCGTCGTCTCCCACCCGCGGGCGCGGAGGCGCGGTCCGAGCTCGGCGAGCAGCTCGACGTTCCGGGCCGGCTTGTACTGACCGGCGACGAGGATCGACGGCCGTGCGGTCTTCTCGACGGAGCGCTGCGTGCGGAGCATCGGGTGCAGGACGCTCTCGATCCGGTGGTGCGGAAGTGCCCGGCGGGCCATCGCGAAGGCGTTGTCGTTGGAGACGAGGACCGTCGGTCGGTGTTCCGCGGGGGCGGCGGCTGCCCAGCGACGAGACCGCTCGGAGTGCCCGTACTGACGGCGGAGCGGAGCGGGGTCGTGCAGCATCACGTAGCGAGTGCCGTTCGGCGACGACCAGAGCCGGGTCTCGAGGAGGCCGAGGCTCGGCCACGCCTGGAGGACCGGTTGCCGCTCGGCGCGCTGGTGCCGGAGGTTGTGGACCGCGTTCGCGAGCATGCGCGCCTTGCCGAGGGCACCGGGGAGTCCCTCGACCGGTCGGGACCACGCTGCCTGGGTCGCGGAGCCCCCACCGCTCGCGAAGACGTCGTGGAGCTGTCGTTGGTAGTGGTGCTGCACGACCGGGATCGGGTCGGAGAACAGGAGGTCGATCACCGCACACCTCGCGCGTACTGGTCTTCCTCGAACGCGAGGACGTCCGCGACCGTCGTCTCGAGTGCGATCTCCGGACGCCAGCCGGTGTGCGACCGGATCTTCGACGTGTCCCCGAAGATGATGGCCTCGTCCGACGGACGCAGGAGGGCTGGATCGACCGCTGTCGCAAGGGTCTGCCCCGCGGCGCGGAAGTACATCTCCAGCACTTCGGAGATGCGGTGGGCGCCGTCGGCACAGATGTTGTACACCTCGCCGGGGTGGCCGGCGAGCGAGAGGTCGCGGAGTGCCCGGACCATGTCGCGCACGTCGATGATCGCGCGCTGGGTCTCGAGGTTGCCGTGGCGGACCGGCGTTCCCTCGTGCAGGGCTCGGACGACTGCCCGGCCGAAGTCCGAGACGACGTCGTTGCGTTTCCGGGGTCCCGTGCAGTTGAAGATGCGTGCACGGACGGCCCGGATCCCGTGGTTCGCGTGGTACTGGTACGCCAGGAGGTCCTGACTGACCTTGCTGACGCCGTAGGGGTGCAGGGGGAGCAGCGGGGTGTCCTCGGTCACCGGGACGTTCGTGGGCGTGAGGCTCGCTCCGTACTCCGCCGACGAGCACGCCACCACGACGGTCGGGTCGTACGCGGGGTCCTGCCGTCGGACGTCGAGGACCCCTTCGAACACGTTGATCGTGCCCTCGGAGTTCACCCGCATCGTCGTCCACGGATCCGACCACGACACCGTCGGCAGGCTCTGCGCAGCGAGGTGGTGGATGACCGTCGGTCGGTGCTCTGCGATCGACGCCGTCACGGCCTGCCGATCGAGGACGTCCAGCTCGCGGAACCGCACGGCGGGGTCCACGGTCGAGAGGTCGATGGTGGGGTGGAGCGAGGTCGGGATCACGTCGTCCCCGTCGCTCAGGAGGAGTTCGGCGAGGTGGGACCCCATCATGCCGCCGGCTCCGGTGATCAACACGGTCATCGCTGCTCCTTCTGTCGGGTTCAGTGTATTGTATAGCATGAGATATGTCATCGACCAGCACCATCGACAGGAGACAGCCGTGACCGATCGAGAGCAGCGGCTCCGGCCCGTTCCGGCGACGAGCATGCGGATCGTCCCGGAACTCCGGGCTGCGCACATGGAACGTCACCGGCTCGGGACCCCTGCGGAGCTGCTGTACCTCGACACGAACTACGACCTCGCGGGCACGCCGCTCGCCGCGGGCGTCCAGCGCTTCACGATGGTGGGGGCGCTGCGACGGTTCCTGCGCACCGGAGCCACGACGCTCGAGGTCCCGGAGCCGTACTGGATCCGCTTCTGGCCGAAGCACGTCGCGCTCGTGCTGGGCTTCACGGCGGCCGGCGTGCTGCGGCGTCGGCGGCACCGCGTCGTCACGTACGCGATGGAGAACAACGACCTCGCGACCCTGGTCGGCGGACGCCGTCGAGTTCCCGGGTGGGTCGTCCGGGCCGTCGCGCTCCTCATCGGGGGTGTCGCGCGCCTCACCCTCGACCGCATCTGCTTCGCGAGCGATGCCGCTCGGATCGCCTACGCCCGACTGCCGTTCCTCTCGGGCGTCGAACAGCGCACGACCCTCGAGCTCCCACGTGCCCACGACGCACCGGTCCGCGGTGAGCCGCTCTCGTGCGTGTTCCTCGGGGTCCTCGAGCCGCGCAAGGGGTTGCGGGGGCTCACCGCGGCGTGGTCGACCGTCGAGGCGGCGCTACCGGGCGCGCGGCTGTCGATCGTCGGTCCCGGGCCGCTGCAGGCCGAACTCGAGGCGTGGGCAGCGCTCCGCCCGGACAGTCGACGGGTGCTCGGGCGGCTGCCGCACGGCGAAGCCGGCACGGTGCTCGCGTCGGGCGCCGTGCTGGTGGCCCCGTCCGTGCCCGACGGCCGGTGGATCGAGCAGATCGGTCTCCCCATCAAGGAAGCCCTCGCCGCCGGGCTGACGGTCGTCACCACGGACCAGACCGGTCTGGCGCCCTGGCTCGACGCGCACGGGCACGAGGTCGTGGACGCGGATCCGTCCGGGCTCCCGGAGCGGCTCGCAACGGCGCTCGTCCGAGCGCTCCGCGACCCGCTCGATCGCGACGCGGTGCGCGCCGCTCTCCCGACCCGCGACGGCCGACTCGTGGCGGACGCGTGGTTGCACGAGCCCGCGAGCGGCTCGTCGTCGGACTCCGGCGTGCCCGAGGCCGACGAGTAAGGTGCGAGCCGCAGCCGACCGCCGACAACGCCGCCATGGAGAGCACATGCCGTTCACCGACCTCGTCCCGGATCCGTCAGCGCTCGAGCGCATCGCGTCCGGCAGCACCTGGGCTGAGGGGCCGTGCTGGATCCCCACGACCCGCACGCTCCGCTGGTCCGACATCCCGGGCGACCGGATCCTGCAGTGGCACGCCGACACGGGTGGCGTCGACGCGTACGCCGAGGGCGTGGAGTTCACGAACGGCCGCACCCTCGACCGGGACGGCAGCGTCGTGCAGTGCTCGCACGGCCAGCGGCGGGTCGAGCGCGACCGGGACGGCGTCGTCACACCCGTCGTCGACACGTGGGACGGGGTGCGGCTGAACTCACCGAACGACGTCGTCGTGGCACGCGACGGGAGCGTCTGGTTCACCGACCCCGCGTACGGCATCACGCAGCCGCGCGAAGGACACCCGGGCGAGCGCGAGTACGGCGACCACTGGGTCTTCCGGTGCGGTCCGGACGGCGAAGGGCTCCGGCCGGTGGCGGTCGACCTCGACGAGCCCAACGGCCTGGCGTTCGACCCGTCCGAGCGGGTGCTCTACGTCGCGAGCTCGTCCGCCGAGGAGCCCGTCATCCGCGCCTACGACCGGGACGGCGCCCGGCTGAAGAACGGCCGCGTGTTCGCCCGGCTCGGACCCGACGAGGGGGTGCCCGACGGCATCCGCGTCGACGTGGACGGGAACGTCTGGTCGTCCTCGCGCCGCGGCGTGGTCGTGTTCGACGCGTCCGGCGCGCGGTCGGGTGAGATCCCCGTGCCGGAGACGGTCGCGAACCTCTGCTTCGGCGGGGAGGACGGCACGACGCTGTTCCTCGCTGCGACCACCTCGGTCTTCCGCATCGCCACGACCACGACGGACGCCGCGGCACACTGACCCGCCCTCTTCCGGAACTGCACACTCCAATGTAGTATTTCATTGCAGTGATCAGGACGACGGAGGAGTGGCCATGCCCGGACAAGTGGCGATCATCGGGACGCGGGGTTACCCGTCGTACTACGGCGGCTTCGAGACGGCAGTGCGGCACATCGCGCCGCACCTCGCCGACGAAGGCTGGGACGTGACCGTCTACGGCCGTCCGGGGCACGAGCGTCCCGGCGACCCGGCGATCGACACCCGCATCACCCGACGATCCACCCGCGGGTTGGAGTCGAAGTCGCTCTCCACGTTGACGTACGGACTGTCCGCGGTGCTCGACACCATCCGACGGCGCCCCGACGTGGCGCTCGTGATGAACTGCGCGAACGGGTTCTGGTTGCCGCTGCTGCGTCTGGCGGGCATCCCCACCGTGGTCAACGTGGACGGCATCGAGTGGGAACGGGCGAAGTGGGGTCGGTTCGCGAAGTCGGCGTTCCGGACCGGAGCCCGGTTCACCGCGCGGTTCGCCGACCGGCTCGTCTTCGACGCCGACGCCATCGGGCACTACTGGGCGCGGGTCTTCGGCAAACGCGGAGTGGTGATCCCGTACGGCGGGACCGAGGCCCCCGCCTCGGCGCTGCACGACGACGACCAGCACCTCACGGGCCGGCCGTTCGCGCTCGTCGTCGCCCGGTTCGTCCCGGAGAACACCGTGCCGGAGTTCCTCGCCGCCGCCGAGCGGATCGCCGAGCAGTACCCGGTGGTCATCGTGGGATCGAGCGGCTACGGCGGCGAACTCGACGACCGGGCACGCGACCTGTCGGCGCAGAACCGCGACGTCCACTGGCTCGGTCACGTGGCCGACGACGGGCGACTCTTCGCGCTGTGGCAGCACGCCGGCGCCTACTTCCACGGGCACAGCGTCGGAGGGACGAACCCCGCCCTCGTGCAGGCGATGCACTGCGGCGCACCGACGATCGCCCGGGACACCGTCTACAACCGGGAGGTCCTGGCCGACACCGGGACGACCTTCGTCGCACCGCACCCGGACGCCATCGCCGACGCGGTCCTCGCGCTGCTCGGCGACACGGCGCGGCAGGACGAGCTCCGGACCGCCGTCACGGCGCGTGCACGGGCGTCCTACACGTGGGTCGGGGTCTGCGCTGCCTACGAACGGGCGCTCGGAGAGGCCGTCGGTGCTCGTCGACCCCTGCGGAGCGGACGTGCCGAGCGGGTCGCTGCCGTATCCTGACCCAGCCATGCAGTGCGACTACTTCGACCGCGGGGTGTGCCGCTCGTGCACGCTCATGGGGCAGCCGTACGCCGACCAGGTCCTCGACAAGGAGCTCCGGACGCGGGAGCTCCTGCACGCCGCCGTCGACGCCGCCGGGGGGCCGGGTTCGGTCGAGTGGCTGCCTGCGATCACCAGTCCGGAGTCGGGCTACCGCAACAAGGCGAAGATGGTCGTCGGCGGGACCGTGCAAGACCCGACGGTCGGCATCCTGGACCACCGGCAGCGCGGTGTGGACCTCCGGCACTGCGGCATCTGCACGCCCGGCATCCAGCGCGCGCTGCCGATCCTCGCGCAGTTCATCGCGGATGCGGGGCTCATCCCCTACGACGTCTCGGCCCGCCGGGGGGAACTGAAGTACGTGCTCGTCACGGAGTC
>Ga0308169_10006625_pt1 | contig 10143 bp, 11 predicted proteins | sample PhyBR1_2_FD_202139 | JGI IMG/M metagenome (GOLD analysis project Ga0308169, IMG submission 202139) | Phyllosphere microbial communities from UC Gill Tract Community Farm, Albany, California, United States - DLSLSB.R1 | ecosystem: Host-associated > Plants > Phyllosphere > Unclassified | place... | reverse complement strand
AAGCTGGCTCGGGCTGTCAGAGCGAGACAGCGAGAGCGACTCGTCGCCGCGCTCGGTGTCCATGGCCAACTTAAGGTCGTCTCACCGCGATCAGGAGGACGAGGAGCTCGTTCATTGGCACTCGCGCTCGTCGTCTACCGCTCCGACATACTCGCCATCGCCTCCGCCGCCCGCCGCATCGCCTCGCCCGCCGGCCCGTCAAGCACCGCACCGGCCGCCTCGAGCGGTCCCTGCACGACCTCCCTCAGCGCCTCGACGTCGGCGCGCGACGAGTCAGCTGCGCCGCTGAGCGCGACGGCGTGCAGTAGGGATGCAGCGTTGGCGAGCATCTCGGGGCGGATAAGCGCCTGGGTGGGCGGCGGCTGCTGGGCGAGCGTCGGTGCGAGCGAGAGCCAGCGCGCGAGCATGGCTGCGGCGGTCGGCGGGGCGTCGTCGGTCGCTGCTGTGGGTGCTGAAGGAGGAGGAGGGGCGGAGAGGGACGTGATCGAGGCTGAGGAGGTGGCGAGGTCGAGCGGGTTGGGCTCGGAAGCGGATGCGGGAGGGTCGGTGCGGGAGGGCGGGTGGAGGAGGGAGGCGAGGACGAGAGAGGCTGGTCGTGCGCGCCGTCAGTTCCAGTACGACGAGACGAGCGAAGGGGAGAGAAGAGGACGCACCGCCTGCAGTGCCGCACCCAGCGAGCAACGTCAACCCAACCACGCCCTCGTTGACCAGGATCGGGAACTTCTCGCTCCCTCGCACCAGCTCGCCCATCGCGTCGCTCACGTCCCTCCTGACGAGCCGCTCGCGCCCCAGTGCGACCTGCGCCGTGAGCGCGTCGTCCTCGTGCGACGTCGCGCAGGACGGGAGCGAGAAGAGCGTGCGCGCGAGGTTGACGAGGACGCGGGTGCCCTCGGCGCGCAGGCGGAGCTCGTCGGTGCGCGAGATGAGGGCGAGGAGAGAGTCGAGAGGGGTGATGGAGGAGGAGCCGTCGGAGGAGGGAGGAGGGAGGCCGAGAACGGCGAGCGCGTTCGAGGCTGCGGATTCAACGTCAGCTCCTGCGCAGGGAGAGGGAAAAGAGGACATGGCGACGCACTGTTGCTGGTGACGAGGTGCTTGAGCAGACCGATGACCGCACCCTGCAGGGGCTGCACCATGTCGAGCTCTCGTCGCAGGAGCTCGGCCGCCGGCGAGATGACGCCCGTCTTGCCCAGGACGTCGCGGTTGGCAGCTGCGCGCGGCATCCGACCTCCACAGTCAGCTCGGAGCACTCGGCGAGGGTACGAGGACCTGAGGGACCGAGCGCGCGACGCACCAGGGATCGCCAAGTGCCGCAGCAGGCTCACGACGCCGAACAGGATCTGGGTCGTCTCGCCCGGTCGGCCGGTGCGCCCGATCGCGCCTCTGACGCGCTCGGAGACGATGCGCGCGAGCGGCTCGGCGAGGGCGTAGTCGTGCACGAGCGAGAGCGTGTGCTCGTCTGCATCCAGGTGCTCCTCAAGGAGTCAGTGGCGCGCTCGACGACGAGCGAGGCAATGGACAAGAGAGGAAGCCTGGACGCACCTTTGCGACCGAGACCGGCGAGCACGTGCGCCGCCGCGATGAGCATGTCCTCCCTCCCCTCGTCCTGCGCCTCCTCGAGCCAGCGCACGAGCATCTCGACGAGCCAGCTCTTGCCCTTGCCCTCGTGCCCGTCCTGCGCGCCGTCGCTCCTCGTCTCGCTCCACAGGCGCTCCATGACGTCGTCGTTGTTGGGCGCCTCGACGACGGCGCGCACGACGGCGGCCTTGACGGCCGAGAAGGCCTTGTCGGCCCGCGCCGGGTCGTCCGAGGCGGCGAGGGCCCAGTGCGCGGGCGTCTTGGCGTCCGAGATGAAGCTGAGGAGCTGATGGAGGAGGGTGCGCTCGGGGTAGGGGAGCGAGGGCGACGAGGTCGAGAAGGCGAGGGCGGAGGCGGCCGAGGGGAGGTCCTGCGCGAGCGACTCGAGGAGCGACGATGCGATTGTGAGGAGCTCGATGTCGGTGTCGAGGTAGTCGGTCGCGTCGTCGGGCGAGACGTGTGCTGGGAGAGAAGATGGTGCTGAGGGGGAGGAGACGGCGAGGACGACGGAAGCGAGGGAGAGGATGCCCGAGGGCGGGAAGTCGGTCTTGCCTGCAGGGGGTCTCGCCGTCAGTCATCGTGCTCGTGTGCGCATGAAGAGGAAGCAAAGAGCGGTAGAGGGAAAAGGGACGCACTCTCGCCGAGCACGTCCTCGAGCACGTTCGCCGCCCACCCGGCCGCCATCTGCCCGATCTGCAGCCGCTGCTCCCGCTCGTCGCCGTCCTCTCCCTCGCCGAGCTCGTGCACCCATCGACCGACGGTGTAGATGGGCGAGGTCGCCTTGCCGGCCGTCGTGCGCGGGTCGAGGAGGGCGAGGAGCGGGATGAGGATCTCGCGCTGCGAGAGGTGGCGGCGCATAGGGTCTGTGCGCAGAGCGGCACAGCGTCCCGTCAGCCATCGCTCCTAGTGGTGTGCAGAAGTTCGCCTGGCACGAAGAGGGGAGGAGCGCGACGCACCAAACTTGAGCGACGAGTTGAGGAATGCGCCGGTCGTCGCGCGCACGAACTTGAGCTCGTCGATCGACAGTCGTCGCTGCCCTTCCTCGGGCACCGCCTCGCCCTCGAGCAGGACCTCGAGCGTCCGACCGAGCAGCGCAGCGAGCGAGAGGGGCACGCCGGCGTCGAGGACGAGCTGGCGGTTCGGGTCTGCGGGGGAGTGCGCGAGCGCGGGTCAGCGGGCGCTCTGAGCAGAAGGCTGTGGAGCGAGAAGGGACGCACCGTGCTCGAAACAGAGGTTGCCGACCACGCGCGCGAGCTCTGTCTGCGCCGAGAGCAGCTCGGCACCGCCCCCTCGCGCGTGCACCGCCTGCGCGAGCAGCCCTGCGACAGCGGTGACGAGGCCCGCCTGCCCCGCTGCCGTTCTCGGCGCCTCTGTGGACGAGCTCTGGGTCAGCTGCTGTGCGCCGTGTGGGTGAGTGGGGAGGAGAGGAGGACGCACCGCTGCGGAGGCTGTCGGCGAGGGTCTTGCCCGCCCGTGCGACGCCGGTCCAGGCCGACGAGTCGGGTGCGGTCGATGATGCATTGTCGGAGAGCGTGGCGAGCTGCTGCACGGCGTCCTGCAGGGGCGGTGGGAGCGCTGTGAGGTGGAGAGCGGCGTGAGCAGAGATGAGCGAGCAGCAGAGAGGGGAATGGGCTGGGGGAAGGACGCACACGGCTCCTCGGACAGCACAGCCATGCTTGCTGCTGGCGAACGTGGTCGTAGGCGGAAAGAGCGAGCGGTGAGGAGCGAGAGCGGCCGAGCCCAGGTGGAGCTGCTCGCGCGCTGGCGAAGCGGACCCGGCGAGAGGTGCGGCCGCTCTCTCCGGACAAGTCACACTGCAGATAGTCTCGTTGCACAACAGACGACCCAATACAGCCCCTCGCCATCGCCCGAGTCCCACCTGTCGTCCGACGACCCCTCACAGCTTGCTCTCCCGCTCCCTCTGCGCCTTGCGCTCCCTCCACCGCTGCCTGAACTCGTCCCACCGAGGATCCCGGATCGCACGCTTGACGAGCAGGTCGTAGGGGCGCTGGTCGGTGGCGTAGAGGGGGAAGTCGGGCTCGCGCGCACTGCGAGAGGGAGGAGGAGGAGAGGTCAGTTTGGGTCGGGCAGGCGCTCGACTCGACGTGTACGGGCGCGTGAGGGACGCACGAAAGGATAAGGAGGAGGGGGAGGAGGACGTACTAGGCGAGCATGGCGACGTGGATGAGGATCTCGGCCGTGAGCCCAGTCACGGCCTGCGGGCTCGTCTCGAACGAGTGGAAGCGGTGCCGTCGGCCGTCGAACCAGGGGTAGTCTTCGAACGTGTGGTACGGCGCCGCGCCGCTCGTGACGACGGCGGGATGAGGGCGGTGGAAGACTGGGTGCGAGGGCGACGAGGTGAGGAAGCCCTCGAGCGGGAAGGAGAAGACGCCGGCGACCTCGGACGGGTTGATCTCGGGCTGCGTGCACGGCTCGGGCATCAGGCCAGGCTCATGCCTTGCTCGAAGAGGAGAAGAGAGCGCACCTTGAGCGTGTAGTCGAGGAGGAGGCAGACGACGGGCGTGACGAGCATCATCGAGCGCGCGAGAAAGGGCGGCAGCGCGGTGAGGTACCGTATCCGAGTCGTGTCTATCGGCAGGCCGATCTCTTCGAAGGCTGTGTGGGATTGTGCAACGTCAGCTGAGGTTCATGGAGAGGAACGCAGGCGCAGGGGGAACGGACCTTCTCGTCGTGCGGTCGCCTCGAGGTTGATGTCTGCGCGCCCGGGGACGTCAGCCTTGTCCCTACCTGGGCGAGAGCTTTTACGCACCGGTATCGTCCATCTTGCCGCCGGGAAGCGCAACTGCGCGCGAGGAGCACCCGTCAGCACGGCGAGAGAGAGGCTGCGGGCTGAAGGTCGAGCGGACCTTGTCCTGGCTGCGCGGGTGCAAGACGTCAGCGCCAGCTCGACGAGCCGATCAAGCAAGAGGACTGGGACGCACATAAGTGCGCAGAGTCTCGCTGCGGGTCGAGAGGATCACGTTGAGGTTGTCGCCGGACCTGCGTGAGGAGGTCGACCCGGGTCAGCTCGCCCGCCCGCGCATCTCCTCGCGCCGCTCGCTCCCTGCCACTCGAAGCGAGGAGAGCGAAGTGACTTGCCTCGAGCCGAACAAGCACACGAGGACGGCTGCGCGACCCTCGGGGAACGGGTCTTTGTGGGGCCGGACGAAGAGGCCGGGTCGAGGTGAAGGGGAGGGGAGGAGGTGCGAGGGCGGGTCAGCTGCTGTGCGGCTGGTCCAGACTCGGCAGGAAAGGTGCGCACAAGGGTCTGGTGGCGGCTTGTAGCGAGCGAGGCGGTTGATGGCGGTGACCGACTTGTCCGACAGCGGCTCGATGCTCCCTTGAAGGGCGGCGTCGACCTGGGCGAGCTCGTGGTCGTGGTAGTGGCCGAGCTGGTCGACAGCCGAGTTGTCGTGCGAGTCCTTGTCGGGCCTCATGGCGAGCGAGGTGAGCGACGAGCTCGAGGGGAACCGGGCCCGGCCTGATGAGGTTGGCCTCCGTCGTCGACCATGTCGGGCCCGCCAAAGCTCTCGTTCGGGCTCAACAAGAACGCCCTCCCGCGACAAGCTCCCAAGAAGCCCCCTCCACCGTCCCGCGCCCGCCCCGTCTTCGGCGGCGACGACGACGACGATGCTCCTCCTCCCGCTCCGCTCGACACCTCGCGCGCCAAGAACCGGCCCGCCGTGTCCACTGCGACCCTCTCGAGGCAGCAGAAGGCCAGGCAGCAGGCGGAGCTCGCCCTCGACAGCTCCGTCTTCGAGTACGACGAGGTGTACGACAACATGAAGGCCGCAGAGAAGTCGGCCCAGGCCAGCCGCAAGGACGAGGGCGCAGACCGCAAGGTGCGTCCATCCACAGCTCTCGAGAACCTCTCGCGCCTCACGCTGACCCGCTCATCCCGCCTCGCCACGCCCGCAGCCCAAGTACGTCTCGAAGCTGATGGAGACGGCCGAGCTGCGCAAGCAGGACCGCCTGCGCGCCGAGGACAAGATGATCCAGCGCGAGCGCGAGCGCGAGGGCGACGAGTTTGCCGACAAGGAGGCGTTCGTCACCGAGGCGTACAAGCTGCAGCAGGCCGAGCTCCGGGTCGCCGAGGAGGAGGAGAAGAAGCGCGAGGGTGCGTCCCCTCTCTCTGTCCCCTCGGTCACTCCTGTCCTCTCGCGCTCTCAGTACTGACTCGTAGTCTCCCCGCAGAGGCCGAGAAGAAGAAGCGCGGCGGCATGACGACCTTCTTCAAGAGCTACCTCGACACGACCGAGGCGGCCCACGCCGCCGCTGTCGCCGCCGCCGCCTCTGCGCCCAAGGTCCCGCTCGGCCCGGCGCGCCCGACCGACGACGAGCGCCAGAAGACGGACGTCCAGGTCGCGGCCGAGCACGAGGCCAAGACGGGCCGCCGCGTCGAGCTCAACGAGGACGGCGAGATCATCGACCGGCGCCAGCTCATGTCGGGCGGCCTCAACGTCGTCGCCAAGCCCAAGCCGTCTGCGGGCGACAGTGCAAGCACCGCCGGCGGGTTCGCCGTCCCGATCTCGGCGCGCGCAGCGCCCAAAGCCGCCGGCGACGGTCCGGGCGGCGCCGGCGCCGAGTCGCTCCTGCACCCGGGCGTGTCGGCCGCCGAGCGCAAGCGGCAGGCGCGCGAGCGGCAGAGCCGCATGGTCGAGCAGCAGATGCTCGAGCTCGAGCAGCGGCGCAAGCGCGAGGCCGAGGAGCAGCTCGAGCACAAGGTGCAGAAGGTGGCCAAGCGCAACGACGACGACAAGGTGGCGGCGCTGAAGCGGGCGGCCGAGGAGCGCAGGAAGAAGCGTCTCGAGGAGGCGCAGAAGGCGTCGCAGTAGTCGTTGTCCCCTCTGTACCGTGTTGTCGAGCCTCGCTCTGTTGTAACTTTCGCCGCACGTGCCGTTTTGTCGCCGCCGCCAGCGCCTCGCCGAGGACGAGAGCGAACGCGTCCTCTCGGACTCGCACCGCTCGCCAGCACTCGCTAGCTGCACCTGCACGCTCAGCATGTCTCTCACGGCCGTCCTCACCGTCGGCTCGACCCGGTTCGACCCCCTCGTCGCGGCCGCCCTCTCCGCCTCTTCTCTCGCCGCGCTCTCCTCGCTCGGCGTCACTCGGCTCCTCGCGCAAGTGGGCAACAGCGCGCTTCCTCAAGGCTGGATCGAGGGTGCGAGTACGCCAGCGGGCGGGCTCTCGGTCGAGGTGGTGCGCTTCCTGAGCGACCTCGAGGACAAGGTGGGGGAGGCGGACCTCGTCGTGAGCCATGCAGGTGCGCTCATTCGCTCTCTTATGCCGCTCAAGCACGCCCTGATGACTCTTTCTTGCAGGTGCCGGCTCGATCCTGTCCTTCCTGCGCCCTCTACCCTCCTCGACCTCTTCGACCTCGACCTCTTCACCTCGCCCGCACCGCCGCCTCGTCCTCGTGCCCAACTCGACCCTCATGGACTCGCATCAGGCCGACCTCGCCGACGAGATGGAGAGCAAGGGCTGGGCAGTTGTGTGCCGCGAGCCGAGGTGCGTCCCTCTTCCGCTTCCCTGCTCGACCGTCCGACCGGACCCTAGCTAACCCTGTTCATCCCGCCCGCAGCGACCTCGCCAACACGCTCGAGCGGCTCGTCAAGGAGGCGCAGCACGGCGGCGCGCCGCAGTACGGCTTCCCCGAGCTCGACACGGGCAAGGTCCAGCGCATCATCGACGAGACGCTCGGCTTTGTCTGAGCGGTTCCGAGGAGCTCGAGACTGTGCGTGCTCTTCGCTCTCCTCTCCTGTTCAGCTGCAGCTGCTGCTGACGAGGTCGACCTGCAGATACGGTGCATCGGACCCGCTCGTCCCCGCCGGACGACGCTCGACATCAACTTTCGTCCACCCTGCGCGTCCCGCCGACGTCCTGCCAAGACACCGCCCGCCGTCGACACCGTCTGGATGTTGAGAGCTGGTCGAGACGCTGCGTACGGCCGGTCCGTCACCGGCTTGACGCTCGAGGAGGGCGCTCGTGCGAGGGTCGGCAGACTCAGCTTTACCTACGACTTGAGACGGCTCTCCCTTGTGTAGCACATGTTCACGCGCGACGTAACGAAGCTTCTTTAGCTATCGCGCCAGGTGAGAGAGAAGCGCCGTCGAGCAAAGTCCGCGGAGCCAGCTTGGGGCCCGTCGCGGCGCGGCGCTCGTCTCCAACAACTCGCGACCTCGCTCATCCACCGAGCATGCCGCCGCGCAAGAAGGTAGCAGCGGCACCTCCACGCCCACTGCCTCGACCCAACACAGCGCACCCGTGCGCCTCGCAGCTCGACGCCGCCCTCGCACCCTCCGCCCTCCCCGCCCGACCTCATGCAGCTTCGTACCACGCCTTCCTCACCTCGCCGTACTACCCGGCGCCGCCCTCGCCCTCGCCATCCAAGAAGCGCAAGAAGGCCGAGCCGACGCTCCCGCCTGCGATCGACGGCGCGCTCGAGGCCAACGTCGTCCAGCAGAAGCTCCTCGCGTGGTTCGACGGCGTTAGGGCGACGAGGGGCATGCCGTGGAGGAAGGACGTCGATCCGGCGAGCATGGACGAGGAGGAGCGTACGCAGCGAGGGTACGAGGTGCGTCGCAGCGTTCCTCTCTCCCTCCTCCGCCTCCCTCGCGAGCAGCGTCCTCTGACCCCGGCTCTCGCTCTCCTCGTCACAGGTCTGGGTCTCCGAGATCATGCTTCAGCAGACCCGCGTCGATACCGTCATCCCGTACTGGCTCAAGTGGATGGACAAGTTCCCGACCGTCAAGGCGCTCGCCGACGCCGACATCGAGGAGGTCAACGGCATCTGGCAAGGGCTCGGGTACTACAGCCGCGCCAAAAGGCTGTGCGTCTCGCTCTCTCTCCATCCTCGACGTCTCAGAGCTGCAAGCCCCTGACCCTCTCGCCCCGCTCGCAGCCTCGACGGCGCCCGCACCGTCATGACTTCGCACGACGGCGTCCTCCCCTCGACCGCCGACGGCCTCCTCTCGATCGACGGCATCGGCCCCTACTCGGCGGGCGCCATCTCGTCGATCGCGTTCGGGCAGCGCAGCCCCGTCGTCGACGGCAACGTCGTGCGCGTCCTGAGCCGCCTCACGGCCCTCCACGCGCCGGACAAGGCCAAGAGCACGGCCAACTTTGTCTGGGCGCTCGCCGACGTGCTTGTGCCGCCGCAGCCGAGGAGGCGCAAGAAGGCGCGCGAGGGCGAGGGCGCGGGCGGCGCGCAAGGAGGAGAGGGCGAGGACGGCGTCGGCGGCAAGAACAAGCCCGGCGCGTGGAACCAGGCGCTCATGGAGCTCGGCGCGACGGTCTGCACGCCCAAGGCGCCCAAGTGCGACGAGTGCCCGCTCAGCGACGAGTGCCTCGCCTACGCCGAGGTGCGTCGCCTTCCCTCCCTTGCTCCCCTCTCTCGTCGACCCGAGCTGACCCTCTCCTCCCTCTGCGCGCAGGCCCGCTATGTCGCACACCGCCCAAAGCCCTCCTCGTCCAGCACCGCGCCCGAGCCCGACATCGAGGACCTGTGCACGCTCTGCTCGCCCTTGCCGTACGAGTCGGCCGCCGAGGCTCGTGCGCACGGCGTCGAGGTGTACCCGATGGCCAAGGAGAAGACCAAGAAGCGCGACGAGGACTCGGTCGTGTGCGTCGTCGAGTGGGTCGCGAGCGAGGGCGACAAGGGCGACGAGGAGAGGAAGGTGCTGCTCGTGAAGCGCCCAGAGAAGGGTGCGTCCGGCTCTCTCTCTCTCTCTTTCGCTCTTTCTCGAGCGCGACGCCTTTCGCTCTCCTACTGACGCTCTCGCTGCAACAGGTCTCCTCGCCGGCCTCAACGAGTTCCCGGCCATCGATCTTGCGCCCGACTCGGCCGTCCCATCGTCAAAAGCGCGCACCAAGCTCCTCAACTCGCTCCTCGCCTCGCTCCTCGACCTCCCTTCCTCTACCTTCGCCTCCTCCTCGACCTCCTCGACCTCGACCGCCGCGTCCACCACCTCCTCGCCCTCCTCCCCGCGCATACTCTCGCGCACGCCCCTCCCGCCCGTCACCCAGATCTACTCGCACCTGAACCGCACCTACCACGCCGAGCGCCTCGTCCTCTGCTCGCCCTCGCCGCCGGCCCTGCGCCCCGCCCTCTCGGCCAAGGAAGCCGCGCGCGCCGCCGCTCGCGCCGCCGACGAGGACGGGCCCGCCGCGCTCGTGCAGTCGCTCGCCGGGCGCGCCAAATGGGTCGAGGCGGCCGAGGTGCCGACGGCGAACATCGGCGGCGCGGTCGGCAAGGTGTGGGAAGAGCGGCTCGGTGTCGTCGGCGGGCGGGCGGGCGGCGGCGAGGGGAGGAAGGCGGCCGCGGGCGGGAAGGGGAAGGGCAAGGGCAAGGCCGAGGGCAAGGCAGAGAAGGGGCAGGGGAGCCTCATGGGCTTCTTTGCCAAGAAGGAGTCGGCGCCCAAGCTGGAGGCGACGCTCGTCGGCGGGCAGGAGCGGGCGAGCGAGGCGGAGCGGGACGCGAGCGATGACGAGGTCATCGTCGTCGAGGAGGCGAGCGCGCGCTCGACGGCGACGAGCAGCGAGGGCACGTTGGTCGAGGAGAAGAAGGTG
>Ga0308169_10006623_pt1 | contig 10144 bp, 7 predicted proteins | sample PhyBR1_2_FD_202139 | JGI IMG/M metagenome (GOLD analysis project Ga0308169, IMG submission 202139) | Phyllosphere microbial communities from UC Gill Tract Community Farm, Albany, California, United States - DLSLSB.R1 | ecosystem: Host-associated > Plants > Phyllosphere > Unclassified | place... | reverse complement strand
AGCATTAGCGGCAGGACGGGGGCCAGTTGCCCCTCATAGGCGGAAATGAACACCGCCAGGACCACCACACCCAGGTAAACGCGCCTCCGCGCCCCTGTGGGGTGTTCCATGAGTAGCTTTCGAGGTGACAAGACGGCACTCCTTTGTGGGTCGTCGAAATAGACACTATGTCCAGTAACTTGGCTGCGCTTCAAAGTTAGATCATGTGATGCCGATCACGCAATCTATTCTGGGGATGTCCTCTGCCGGATATTTGCCGGGGCGCGTCGAAGGTATGAGCGTCCAGGAGCTTCCCGCTCGAAAAGGGAAAGTGACCGTTCGAGGGGCGGCTGGTATTTTGCGCGCGAAGCGGGGCGGAATCTAGGTGGGGATGGGGTCGAACCCGGTAGCCCAGAAGCGTCCCCGGCGCGACAGTTCAACGAGCGTTTCTACAACCTGGTCCATTCCGGGCCGGGGCTGCGGCGCGTCAAGCCACCACAGCAAAACCGCGGTCTGTTCGCCCATCCACGCCCGCGCCACTACCCGGAGGTCCACCTTGGGGCGGACGCGTTGGGCCTCCGTCCGCTCGCGGAAGATTTGAAAGGCCGTTTCGGCCCAGTCATCGCAGAGGGCGCGCAGCCCCCGTCCGTCGCCTTCCCCCCGAAGGATCAGGCGATACACGTCCGGTTCATCGGCGGCATGGCGGAACAGTTCTGCAACGGGGCCACCGGTAAAGCCCGCGTGTTTCCGGTCTATCGGGGCAAGTCGCTCGTGAAGGTCGGCCAAGAGTGTGGCGACGACGTGATCGTAGAGCGCTTCCTTGTCGCTGAAGTGGGTGTAAAACGTGGCACGTCCCACGTCTGCCGCCGACGCAATGTCCTCGACGGTGACCGAGGCGTAGCCGCGCTCAAGCACGAGCTTGACGAAGGCGCGTCGCAGAGCATCCCTGGTGCGCCTAATGCGCCGATCTTCAATCGCCATGAGTCAGTTTTAGCAGCAGGCTGGACCTCTGGACTATTACTGGACATTGTGTCTAATATCACTCAACGAATACCTGCATAGGAGATACCGCATGAACCTCGCCAATTACCTCAGCCGAAGCGCAATGTACTGGCCTGAGTCTGAGGCCCTCGTCTGTGGTGAGCGGAGGTGGACGTACCGAAGCCTGGAGGAGGACGCGAACCGCCTTGCCTCCGCCTTGGACGCACGTGGCTGCGTCCCCGGCACCCTCATCGCCACCGTGGCCGGAAACCGGGGCGAACTCGTGGTGGCCGAAATGGCGATGTGCAAGGCGGGTGCCGTGCGCGTCCCCATCAGCCCCCGGCTCGCGCCGGCTGAAATCGAACACGTGCTCGCCGATGCCGACGTCAAAGTCGTCCTGGTCGATGCAAAAAATTCCCCGATGGTCCGCGAGGCCGTGCAGGCGCGCGGCTTGGACTGCCGGCTCGTCGTCTTTGGCGCGACGGAGGGGGAGATCGACTTCGATGCGCTGGTCGCCGAAGGGAGCCCCGAGCCGTTCTCGGTGGACCTGCCCCTGGACCACCCTGCCGTCCTGAACTTCACGTCGGGTTCCACGGGCACCCTGAAGGCGGCGGTCCAGACCGTCGGCAACCGGCTGGCCAACATGCGCAAGATGGCCATGAACCCGCAGTCCACGCTGTCCAGGGAATCGGTCTACCTGGTGGCCGGCCCAATAACCCACGCCAGTGGCATGGGCATCCTGGGATGCTTCTTCAGGGGCGCCACCGTGGTGGTCCTGCCGGCATTCAACGTCGAGAGCTACCTGGAGACCATGGAACGGGAACGGGTGACGAACACGTTCCTGGTTCCCGTCATGCTCAACATGATCCTGGCGTCGCCGGACGTCCTCAACCGCGACTTCAGCCACCTCAGGGGCCTGACCATCGGCGGCGCCCCGGTGACGCCGGCCCGGCTCCGCGCCGCCGTCGACCTCTTCGGACCGGTCGTGAACCAGGGCTACGGACAAGGGGAAACCACCAGCACCATTACGTTCCTCACGGCGGAAGAGGTTGTCCGCGGCATCGAATCCGACCCGGACCTCCTGCTCTCCTGCGGCCGTGCGGTCTTCGACACCGAAGTTAAGGTCGTGGACGAGCGCGGGCAGCAGGTGCCGTTCGGCGAGATCGGTGAACTCGTGGTCCGCGGGCCCGACTGCGTGCAGGAGTATTTCCACGCACCCGAAGCCACGGCAGAGACCTTCCGGGACGGCTGGGTCCACACGGGCGACCTCGCCCGGATGCGCGCTGACGGCTATGTCTTCATTGTGGACCGGAAGAAGGACATGATCATTTCCGGCGGCTACAACGTGTATTGCAGTGAAGTCGAAGCCGCCATCTATGAACACCCCGCCGTCGTCGAAGCCTGCGTCGTCGGCGTTCCGGATGAGCGGTGGGGCGAGACCGTCAAGGCGTTCGTGACGCGCCGCGAAGGCAGCGGGCTCACCGAGGATGAACTGCGCGAGTTCTGCGCCGGCCGGCTCTCCCGGGTGAAGATTCCGCGGATCGTGGAGTTCATCGACGAACTGCCACGCAACCGCAGCGGCAAGATCGACCGGCGCCAACTGCGCGAGCACGAGTGGACCGGCAGCCAGCGGATGGTGGGGTGAACCTGACATGACCTTCAGTTTGGAACCAACCTACGACGAGAACCCGCGCCTCGCCGGTTTGGTCCGTGACCTGCGCGAGTACCTGCACGGCGAGCTTGCCGACTATGAGGAAAGCCTGGGCCTCGGGCCCGAGGTCCCGCTGGACCGCTCGATGCTGGAACCGGTCTGGCGGCGAAGCCGGCAGCTGGGCTTCTACGGGATCCATCTTCCTGAAAACCTCGGCGGCCAGGCCCTGTCCTTCACGGAACTGGCGGCCCTGAAGGAGGAAATCGGCGCTTCCGGGCGGATCCTCGCCACCAGCGTCCTGGGCGACATGGGCGGCCCGCTTCGCATCGGAGCCATCTTCGAATACGCCACCGAGTACCAGGTCCAGACCTACCTCCTGCCCGTGGTCCGGGCCGAACGCGCGTGCTGCTTTTCCATGACCGAAGATGACGCCGGTTCCGACGTCCGCAGCATGAGCACTACCGCCACGCCCGTGCCGGGCGGGTACCGCATCACCGGACACAAGGTGTTCAGTACCGGCGGGACCTTCGCGGACTTCTCCATACTCGTCGCCCGGATGGCCGGCTCCAACGATGTGTACTCCGCCTTCCTGGTGGACCTGGATTCCCCTGGTTGCCGCGTGGTACCAGGGGACGTCCCCCTGACGGGGCAAAATATCGAAAGCGACATCGTGCTGCAGGCCTGCTTTGTCCCGGCGGAAAACCTGCTCGGGCAGGAAGGCCAGGGGCTGCGGATCGGACTGGGGCGGGTCACAACCAACCGCCTGCTGCACTGCCCGACAGCCCTAGGCGCAGCTCGCCAGGCCATCAGCCTGGCTGTCTCCTTCGCCGGCGGCCGCCGGGTGTCCGGCGGGCTTCTGGTCGACAAGCAGTCGATCCAGCACAAACTCGCCGACATGGCGACCGATTATTACGCGGCCCGGTCCATGACCTATGACGCCCTCGCTGCGCTGGACCGCGGTGCCCGTCCGCAGGTGGAGTCCTTCATGTGCAAGTTGTTCGTGGCCGAGCGGGCCTTCCAAATCGCCGACGCCGCCATGCAGATCCACGGCAAGGCCGGCATGGTGCGGGGCGCCCCCGTGGAAGTCATCTGGCGCCGGCTGCGGATGTTCCGGGTCCTGACCGGGTCTTCGGAGATCCAGCGCAACAGCATCATCCGGGAGCTTGTAAAGCCGGCGGTGACCGTATGACCCTCCAGGAAGCCCCCACATCAGCCGCTGGCCCGTCGGAGGCCGGCAGCCATGAAGCAGACAGCCGGGACGCGGAGCGGGGTTTCGTCGCCACCCTGGATCCGGCCCGCATCGTGGATTCCACCGGCCGGGTTGTCTACGATCCGGACGCCTATGCCTTCCTCGAAGGACCGCCGCCGGAGACCTCGCACCCGGGACTGTGGGGGCAGGGCCGGCTGGCCGCACGGCATGGACTGTTCGCCGTTGCCGACGGCATCTACCAGGTCCGCGGCTTCGACCTGGCCAACCTGACCATCGTTGAAGGCGCCACGGGGCTCATCGTCATCGACGCGCTGACATGCGCCGAAACCGCTGCCGCCGCCCTGGGTCTTTACCGGCGGCACCGGGGCGACCGGCCCGTCGTCGCGGTCATCCTGACGCACCCGCACGCCGACCACTTCGGCGGCATCGCCGGCGTCATCGCCAGCGCTGCCCCGGACGTTCCCATCCTTGCACCCGACGGATTTCTGGAGCATGCGGTATCGGAGAACGTTTACGTTGGGCCCGCCATGAACCGGCGGGCCACCTTCATGTACGGAACCAACGTCGAGGCTTCACCGGCCGGGCACCTGGGCTGCGGCCTGGGGCAACGCCTGTCCACCGGCGCCGCTGGCCTTGCAAAACCCACGGACACGATTGCGCAGACGGGTGAGGTCCGGGTCATTGACGGCGTGGAAATCGAGTTCCAGCTGACCCCGGGAACCGAGGCCCCGGCGGAAATGAACATGTACTTTCCCGCGATGCGTGCTCTGTGCCTGGCAGAGAACGCCGTGCATACGATGCACAACATCATCACGCTCCGCGGGGCGCAGGTGCGGGACGCCCGCCAGTGGTCGCGCTACCTTGATGAATCCATCCGTTGGTACGGGGGGCGGGCCGACGTGGCATTTGCGACCCACCACTGGCCGACGTGGGGCGCCGAACGCATCGATGCCTTTCTCACCGGCCAGCGCGACCTGTACGCATACCTTCATGATCAGACCGTACGGCTGATCAACCGGGGCCTCACCCCCCGCGAGATCGCCGAGGAACTCGTCTTGCCGCCCCAGCTCGAAGCCCAGGGGGCCAACCGCGGCTACTACGGGTCGCTCAGCCACAACGTCAAGGGCATCTACCAGCGCTACCTTGGCTGGTTCGACGGAAATCCTGCCCACCTCTGGGAGCATCCGCCGGTGGAGGAAGGCCGCCGCTGGGTCAAGTTGCTGGGCGGGACCACCGCGGCCCTCGCCAAGGCGCAGGAGCTGGCCGACGACGGTGACTTCCGGTTTGCCGCTACGCTCCTCGGCCACGTGATCTTCGCTGACCCGGACAACCGGGAGGCCAGGGCCCTGCAGGCCCGCGTGTTCAGGTTGCTGGCCTACGGCTGCGAAAACGCCACCTGGCGCAACTTCTACCTGACCGGAGCCCAGGAACTCCTCGGCGGTGCTGCTCCTACGCAACGGAGCGGCGGCGGCAGGATGCTGGCGGCCCTGACCGTGGAACAGCTCCTCGACACCCTGGCCATCCGGGTCAACGGGCCCTTGGCCTGGGACCTTGACATCCACATGAGCTGGCGGCTGACGGACGAGGATGCCGTGTACGACGTACACCTTGCCCGCGGGGTGCTGGTCCACTACAAGGGGACCGAAGTGAACCCGGGCGCCGGCCTGGTCCTCATGCTGACGCGCGGACAGCTCGTCGGGTTGATGGCCAGCCGGACGCTTGACGGGATAACCCACGACGGCGACCCGCGGCTGCTCGCGGACCTGTTCGGTGTCCTCGAAGCTCCCGACCCCGCGTTTGCAGTGGTGGCGCCCTAACTGCCGCCGGGGCCGGTTGCCGGCAGCTGGCGCTGCCGGGGCGTGCGGGCTGACAGGTCGTAGGCCAGGATTGCCAGTTCCAACAGCAGCCGGCCCCGCGGATCCTGCATATCGCACCCCGTCAGCTCGCCCAGCTGCCTGCTGCGGTAGATCACCGTGTTGCGGTGGCAGAACAGGGATTCGGCGGCGTGCGTGGCTGATCCGCCGTGCCGCAGCAGGGCACGAAGGGTCTCCAGCAGGGTTGCTGACTGCGCTTCCGGCAGCGCCAGGAGGCCACCCAACACCTCATCAATGATCATGGATCCAAGCTCGGCGTTGGTGGACACCAGCAGTTCGGGCAGCCGCGCCGAGGCCCACACCAGGTCCTGGCCGCCCGACGGAACCGTCGCCGCCGCCCTCTCGGCGAACCGGAACGCCGACGCTGCATCCGCCATGCCGCGCCGGGCCACGGCGAGGCCCACCCGGCCTCTTGCCACCGGCCGCAGTGCAGCGCTCAACCAGGCTTCGTCCCGCCCGTCCAGGCTGACGATGCCGTACAGCGCACCGTCCCGGACGCCCCAACGCGACGTGCCGCCCCGGCGCTGCACCTGGTCTTCGGGGTGACGCAACGGTTCGCTGTGCGCATCCTCCAGGATGGCTACAACACACGCGAGCGGTTTCTCTGAGCGGATTCCGAGAATCTCCTGTGCCTGTTCCGCGAAAGAGGGGTCCGCGCCACGGCCTTCCAACAGCCCCGCAAGACAGTTCTCCTGCCTGCGCAGGTCCCGCAATTCCAGCCGCGCGGTCTCGCGGCGGTACGCCTCGCCCATGATCTCGCCCTGGACTCCCAGGTCGTGCCACAACTGCTGCCCGGCAGCCACCAGTTCCTCCGGAGTGACATCGAGCCGTCCCTCCTTGACCCTTGCCGTCATGGCCTCCCATAGCAGAAGGTTTCCGGTGGCGTAGGCAGACAGCACCGACTCGAGCGGAACGCCCTGCCGTGCCCGTTCAATCCCGGTAGCCCGCCATACTTCCAGCATTCGGGGGTTGCGGCCCTCGCGGTCAGCCACGCCTGCGAGCTGGCTCAGCCCCTTACGCACATGCTCCCGGGTGCTCAACCTGAGCACGGCCCGCAGCTCTCCGCTAGACCAACCAAGCCCTTGGTCCTTTTCCAAAATCGCAGCAGTGATCCCGTCCGCGAGGTCGTCCGAGTCACCCAGCATGTGGACCCATGCAGCCCGGATGCGCTCGATGTGCCCCGGCGGATCCACCTGTTGCTTATCACTCTTCATTTCTCAAGGATTCCACTCATTGCACAAATCAGCCAGCTCAGTAGGTGCTGAAAACGCCCTGTGCACAATGAAAACTGTGCACTGCGCCTATATTTCGGGGCATCACGAGCTTCTAGTCTTTTGGTTAAGCCCAAAAAATCAGGAGATTACCGATGACCATCACCGCCACCCATGCCCCGGCTTCCGGTGCGAACGGGCACTCCACGCGGAAACCTGCCCGCCCCGAGCTTGCCGACCATGACATCTACCGGCTGGACAACCAGCTGACGGACGAGAGCCGTGCGATCAGGGACAAGGTGCGTGCATTCGTCGACGCCGAAGTCCTGCCGATCATCAACGGTTACTGGGAACGCGCAGAGTTTCCATTCGAGCTGATCCCGAAACTGGCAGGGCTGAACATCGCAGGAACCGTCATTGAGGGCTATGGCTGCCCCGGCATGAGCCGGATGGCGGCAGCCCAGGTATCCGTTGAGCTCTCGCGCGGAGACGGGTCCATCAACACGTTCATGGGCGTCCACTCCGGCCTGGCCATGGGATCCATCAACGCCCTCGGCTCCGAAGACCAGAAGCAGCGGTTCCTGCCGCCGATGGCCCGGCTCGAACGCATCGGCGCCTTCGCCCTGACCGAGCCTGACCACGGCTCCGACTCCGTGGCCCTGGAAACCAGCGCCAGGCGGGAGGGGGACACCTGGGTCCTCAACGGGGCCAAGCGCTGGATCGGCAACGCGTCCTACGCGCACACCGTTGTCATCTATGCCCGGGACGTCGAGGACGGGCAGGTCAAGGCCTTCGTGCTGGAACGCAATCCGGATGAGGACTTCCCGGAAGGCTTCCGCCCCACGGTCATCACCGGAAAGATCGGCAAGCGCGCCATCCTGCAACCGGACATCGTCATTGCAGACCTGCGCATTCCGGAAGCGAACCGGCTGCAGAACTGCCACTCGTTCAAGGACGTGAACAAGGTGCTGAACACGACCCGCGGCGGCGTGGCGTGGGAGTCGCTGGGGCACGCGATCGCTGGCTACGAAGACGCCGTCCGCTATGCCTCCGAACGCGTCCAGTTCGGAAAGGTCATCGGCAGCTTTCAGCTCGTCCAGAACCAGCTCGCCAACATGCTCGCCGAAGTCACGGCGATCAAGCTCCTCTGCTTCCGCCTGAACGAACTGCAGGACGAGCAGGCGCTGACCGGCTCCATGGCGTCGCTGGCCAAGCTTGCAGCGGCGAAAAAGGCGCGCTGGGTTGTCTCGGCGGCCAGGGACATCCTGGGCGGCAACGGGCTGCTGCTCGAACACAACGTGGCCCGGCACCTGACCGACATGGAAGTGGTCTACACCTACGAGGGCACGGACTCCATGCAGTCACTCATCGTGGGCCGCGCCATCACCGGCATCTCCGCGTTTGCCTGATTCCAGCCCCGCAGACACCCAAACACCAGAAGGAAATCATGCCAGAAGCAGTTATCGTCTCCGCCGTCCGTTCGCCGATCGGCCGTGCCCGCAAGGGGTCCCTCCGCACCATGCGGGCCGACGACATAGCCGCCCAGATGGTGCTGGCAGCACTGTCCAAGGTGCCGGAACTGGACCCCGCAGAGGTTGAGGACCTCATGCTGGGCTGCGGCCTCCCGGAAGGGGAATCGGGCCAGAACCTGGCCCGGGTCGTCGCCATCCGGGCCGGCCTTGACACCCTCCCCGGCGCCACCGTCACCCGGTTTTGCGCTTCAAGCCTGCAGACCACCCGGATGGCACTGCACGCCATCCGGGCCGGCGAGGGCGACGTCTTCATCTCCGCGGGCGTAGAGGCTGCCAGCCGCCTTGGCATCGGCCGCTCTGACGATGAGACCCGCAATCCCTGGTTCCAGGATGCATGGGAACGCTCCGCGCTCCGGGCTGCCGGGGGAAACGGAACCTGGGAAGACCCCCGTGCCTCTGGCCACGTGCCGGACATCTACATCGCCATGGGCCAGACCGCGGAAAACGTCGCCCAGCTGCGCGGCATCTCCCGTGAAAGCCAGGACCGCTACGCCGTGCGTTCACAGAACAGGACGGAAAAAGCGCAGGCCGCCGGGTTCTGGGACCGCGAAATCGCGCCGCTCACCCTGCCCGACGGCACGGTGGTGGCCCGCGACGACAGCCCGCGGCCGGGAACCACCCTCGAAGCGGTCTCCCAGCTTGAACCGGCCTTCCGCCCCGACGGCACCGTCACGGCCGGCAACGCGTGCCCGCTGAACGACGGCGCCGCGGCCCTGGTCATCATGAGCGACAAGCGTGCCAAGGAACTGGGCCTGACGCCCCTGGCCCGGATCGTCTCGACGGGCGTTTCGGCGTTGTCGCCCGAGATCATGGGCTTGGGCCCCGTCGAGGCCACGCGCCAGGCCCTGGCGCGCGCCGGCATGGGCATCGGCGATGTGGACCTCGTCGAACTCAACGAGGCGTTCGCAGCCCAGGTCATCCCGTCCATGGAGGACCTCGGCATCAGCGAGGACAAGCTGAACGTCAATGGGGGCGCCATCGCGCTGGGGCATCCCTGGGGGATGACCGGAGCGCGGATAACCGCCACCCTGCTCAACTCCCTTGAGTACTACGACAAAGAGATTGGCCTCGAGACGATGTGCGTCGGCGGCGGCCAGGGCATGGCCATGGTCATCGAACGTCTTTCGTAGGCACAGCACACCCCACCCCATCTGATTCCCCCTGGAGGAACTATGACCACCCAACGTACCGCCATCGTCACCGGCGCAGCGCGCGGCATCGGTGCCGCGCTCGTCCAAAGGCTCGCTGCCGACGGGATGGCCGTGGCCGCCGTCGACCTGTCCGCAGGCGCGTGCAACGACGTCGTGGAGGCCGTCACCGCCGCCGGCGGTTCAGCCCGCGCCTACTCCGCCGACGTCTCCGACGAGGCGTCGGTGTCCGAAGTCGTGGACCGCATCGCTGACGACCTGGGCGCCCCGACTGTCCTCGTCAACAATGCCGGCGTGCTCCGGGACAACCTGCTGTTCAGGATGAGCGCAGACGACTGGGACATCGTGATGAACGTCCACCTGCGCGGCCACTTCCTGATGTCCCGGGCCGTGCAGCGCCACATGACCGAGGCCGGCTGGGGAAGGATCGTCAATATCTCCTCGACGTCGGCCCTGGGCAACCGCGGCCAGGCCAACTATTCCGCCGCCAAGGCAGGCATCCAGGGCTTCACCAAGACCCTCGCCTTCGAACTTGGGAAGTACGGCGTGACGGCCAAC
>Ga0308169_10006621_pt1 | contig 10147 bp, 16 predicted proteins | sample PhyBR1_2_FD_202139 | JGI IMG/M metagenome (GOLD analysis project Ga0308169, IMG submission 202139) | Phyllosphere microbial communities from UC Gill Tract Community Farm, Albany, California, United States - DLSLSB.R1 | ecosystem: Host-associated > Plants > Phyllosphere > Unclassified | place... | reverse complement strand
ACTCGTGTCTTTCCTCCTCTATCTCTCTACTCGTCTAAGTCTCGATGATGATCGTCTACTTCTTCTCATGTTCCTTTTGTTCATGCGGTGAACCCTTCTTCCACGCGTACATTCCTTGTTCTCGATCAATCCTCTTCGCTTCATCATCACTGATTCCATCTTCGTTCGGCAATTGAGTGAGTACCGCTGATGCCAAAACGACGGCTACTGTGAGTCCCTGAGCAACCATACGTGCCTATGTCGAAGAGAGTGGCTACAATTAGTAAGGAATAAAGTGAGGAAGGATTACGAGTGAAGTTGCTTACCTGAACGAGCTTTTGGGCGAATGAGAGAGGTGAGGCAGAGATATAGGCTCCTGATGCACCCATTGATGCAACCCATCTGTAATGAGGGAGAAGAGAAACGTTTCAGGTTTGTCAGTTTTCATTCTCTATTCTCGATGATTCCCCTTTCCCCATCCCCCTTTCTCGCTTCAACTGTCCTTCCTTGCCGCCTCACCAAATCATCGAGTAGACAAAGACAGAAAAAAGCGACTCACGATCCAAATACGACACTCCATCGATTCTTCTTAGCCCACTGCAAAACCGCATCTGAAGTTCCCATCTCCTTGATCTGACCCGATCCCGTCTTTCCCGCGATTCCAGCTTCTTGTTCCAATCTTTGTTGTTCGTGAGAGAGTTTCTCCAATTTCGTTCCGGATCCAATCGAGTACTTCGAGAGTTCGAATTTACGAGATGCTGAATCTGCTCCAATGATGAATCCTGCCGTTGTGATTGATCTGTACATCGCTCATTGAAGTCATAGCTGGTCAGTCCAGCTCGAAGCACAAGAAAAGGAGGGAGTCGCTTCATCCCGATTTAAGCGTCAGCGGAAGAGTAGTCGACTCACGTAAGAGCGAATGCCTTGAGTGGTAATGTCAATCCTCTCCAAGCAGCAACATTCATCCTCTGCATTCCGATTGCCCCAGCACCTCCAGCTCCCAAAGCCAACATACCAGAAGTCAATCCACCTTTGACTACTGCTGAAGTGTGAGCTTCTTGATCTTTGATATCCACTTGAGCTGTATCGTTCCAATCGATTGGGTAGAGCGAGAGAGAGAGAAGGCGAACTTCGGTGATGTCAGTGGGTTTCGATTAGGAGGGGGAAGATGAAGAGTTGGGAGCTCACCTTTGACCATTGTATCCTTCTAGTGTATGAGTATGGAAGAGTTAAGAGAGAGAAACGAAGCGAGTTTTAGTTGAAGTGAGAAGTGCAAAGTTGAAAGAGCGAGGAATTTGAATCGCAAACTTCTCGTCAAAAATCGACTTCGCTCTTACCGAAAGTATATTCCTCAGCCTCGCATGCTGTTTCAAACGAGGCGAGGTGACAAATAGACTAGTATCTTCCTGTAGTACGAAGAGGAAGCGAGGAAGTGTTCTGCTCTCGTAGCTTGCGAGAAACCCTTCGCAAGCGATTTCTGATCTCTCTCTGTCTATCTCAAGCAATCGACGACGACGCTGAGCTCGTGAGACAACAACGACAGCGACGATGAAAGTAAAGCCTTTTATTTGTATTCCGACGTATACTCAATCGAAAACATAACGTAAAAACCCTCGTCCAAAATCCTCGTTCTCCCCTTTTTTTCTTTCCTCGTTTCAAGCTGATTAGTTTCTTACCATCCACCCTGAGTCTTCCCCCCTCCTCCCAACCCCAATCTCGCCATTCCATCACTCAATCCACTTTTCAAACCCTTCAAAAGTCCTTCCTCATTCTTCCACCCTTCCAACTCTTCATCCCTCTCTTTCTCGGGCAACTTCAATTCTTGCGATCGCGAAGGAGACAAGTAACCTGAATCTTCTCCTCCTGATTCGCGTACCGTTTCACCGGAATCGGATCCTCCTGCTTTGTCGGGCTCGAGTTCGGATCCTTCGGCTGAGGGAGGCTCGGAGGATTCTCCCCATGCTGAGGCACCCCAAGCTGGAGTAGCAGCCGGAGCATCAGAGGAGGAAGTGTCTTCGAATTCGGGAGAAGCGGAATCGGGGAGAGAGGAGTAAGCTATAACGAGAGATGGGGGGAGGAAGAAGTGTCGATCAGTCATTAAGTATGACGATGATAACGAGAGAGGAAAGAGAAGGAGAAGAGGGAAAGGGAGAGAAGGAGTAGAGAGGCTTACAGGAACCTTTGGCGAGATCTTGTAAATCCTCTGGAACCTCGACATCGTTCGCAGCTAGAACTTCGATAATCTTACTCGCTACGTCTGCATGCACCAACTCGTCGCATCAGATGTGCTCTCGCTATCGATGCGAGTGTAGAAGCTACTTACCTCCATCCCTGAATCCGAAGAAAGTCAGAGCTTTTCCTTTATTCCCAGCTCTCCCAGTCCTCCCAATTCGATGAACGTAAGATTCAGCGTCTTGAGGAGCATCGAAATTGATGACGATCGATACTTGAGGGATATCGAGTCCTCGTTGACAGACATCGGTTCCTACGAGAACTGGAATCGTGTTGGCTCGGAATTCAGACAATGCGAAATCACCTGTGAGACCACGGACGTCATTATCAGTTTCGCGCGGAGAGAGATGAGGTAGAGACGAGTACTCACGTTCTTCTTGACGTTTATCTCCGTGAAGAGAGATAGCTTCGATCGATTTCGAACGGAGGAAATCGGTAACTTCGACGGCTGAAGATTTCTTGTTGACAAAGATCAAAGCTTTTCCATCAGTCGGAGCAACTTCTTCAACGAGGATCTCAACGAGGCTGTACAAAGCAACATCCCGCTCAGTCAGTCTCGAGTGACGAGCTTCGACTGAGAGAAGTGAGAATTCTTGTACCGTTCGAGTTTGTGAGTGTAGTTGTTGGTGATTTCGACTCGTTGTTCAATGTTGGAACAAGCATTGAGTACGTCAAGACCGATATGAACAGTAACGGCATCTCGATAGAATTCTTGAGCGATGTCTCGAACCGCTCTTTCGAAAGTGGCGCTGAACCTGTACGTCACAGCCGGAGACGATACCATTATTTTGAGTCTACAAGGGAGAGGTATAGACGGTGAGACGTACATGAGAGTCTGACGATCAGGTCTAATCATAGAGATGATTTGCCTAACTTCGTTCTCGAATCCCAAATAAACCATTCTGTCGGCTTCATCAAGTACGAAGTAGGTACAACGTTTGAGAGTGACTTCACGAGCAGAGAGGAAATCGAGGAGTCGACCAGGAGTAGCGATGAGGATATCGACTCCACTTTGAATCTCCATCATTTGAGTCGTTCGAGAAACGCCTATCACGATCGAAAGGAGTGGTGAGTCGAAGGCCGTGAAGAGTAGAAGAATAGGTGAAGATGTACCTCCGTAAGCGCAAGCAGACTTGATTTCACCTCCACGAGAGAGAGCTCGACATTCACGAAGAATCTGAGTTGCGAGTTCCCTCGTAGGAGCCAAAATGAGAGCGACTGTGAAGCGAGGAAGAGACTCAGTACTGAGATTGTGGAAGACTGAGAGCGAACTGTCGACTCACTGGGTCCATCTCCACGTTCTGACGGAGGTTGAGCAGCGATGTGAACCATAGCTGGAGCAGCGTAGGCGAGAGTCTTGCCGGATCCAGTCTCAGAAATAGCGCTGTGAGACGGCATCATTGCTCCAATCGTCAGAATCTAGAGAGGAACGAGAGTGGAAGACAGCTCGCAAACTCACATCAAATCTTTACCGGAAAGAGCCATAGGAATCGCTTGACTTTGAACAGTAGTAGGAGCTGAATAACCTTTCTCGACGACGTAATCCTCGAGTAGATACCTGTTTGCGACATCGATCAAGCAGTCAGATGGTGAGAGAAGACTGCACAAATCGAGTTTCGCTCACTTTGGTAATTTCGTTTCACCCCAAGTCAAGACGGGTTTAGGAGCTTCACCATCTCGAACGGTGACCTTGTGTTTCTCACGCCATTCGTCGACTTCTTCTTGAGTGCGAGCAGCGACGTTCGCGTGTTCTTTGTAAAAGTCTCGTTGGAATTCGGGAAGTTGCATCGAATCCCAATCGGGAGGAGAGAGTTCAGCCATGAATGGACCTGTCAAACTCCTTTAACTTGTAGGAACAGTCTAGCAGAGCGTGTACAGAAGTGAGGAGACTGACCTCGATCACGTTGAGGAGGAGTGTCGAATCCTCCAGATCTACCTCCGTCGAAACCTCCACGAGAAGGACGAGAAAGTCCTGGACCGAGTCGACCTCCATATCCAGCGTCGTTACCTCCAGAAGCATCTGTGAAGTAGAGAAATGGTTGAATCAGTCAAAAGCTTGAATTGATTCACAACCCTCGAAAACCTTACCGTCTCCTCCACGATCGAAAGGGTTGTATCCAGTCTCGTCTATAGTAAGAAGAGGTGCATCAGCGACGATCAAAGACTAAGAGAGAAGTCGGAAAGATCGAGACTCACTTCTATCGCCAGATCCAGCGAAACCACCTCTCCCCCCTCCTCCACTTCTTCCGCCTCTCGTTCCTCCTCCCTCACCTCCTCCACCACCTTCACCTCTCGGAGGTCTAGGTAGGGACAAATCAACCTTGATATTCCTCCCATCGACGTCTTTCCCATTGAATTCCAAAGCTTTCGTAGCTTCCTCACTCGTATCAAACTCGACATACCCGAATCCCCTCGACCTACCCGTCTCACGATCCATGACTACTCGAGCAGAGACGACTGAACCACATTCTGCGAATTCACTTTCGAGCCAATCGTTGTCGACGTTCCAAGAGAGTTGTCCGACGAAAACTGTGCGTGGTTCTCCAGAGTCGGCAGAAGTGTCGCCGTATGAAGCTGGAGTAGAACTATTCCCTCCTCCTTCTCCCCATCCTCCCCCTCCTGAAGAAGAGTTGTTTCCTTCTCCTGAAGAACCCCAACTATCTCCTCCTCCTCCTCCTTCTTGTTGCATGTGAGGTGGTTGAGAGCGTTCATTATCGTCCGATGAGGTCGTAGCTGGCGTACCTAGAGACGAGAAAGGGAAAAGTGGGCGAGCGGCAAAAGGAAAGAGAAGAGTGGGTTAGCTGAGATGAATGGGTTTAGACAGAGAATGAGGGAACTTACCCCAATCCATCTTGTATAGTTGTGAGGTTGTGGGTGAGTTGGTGAGGTTGAGAAGTGGGAAAGAGGGAGAAGAAGGGAAGAGAAGAGAGAGAAGGAATTCACCCTTGTTTTGAGAAATAGGAGAGACTCTTCGCACAGACCACCAAAAACAAACAATGAAAGAACTTTTCACCTCGAGCTATGGTCCTGAGATATTGTGGAAAGTGTATTACCTTCGTTGCAAGTGGCAGTGAAAAAGAGAGGGAAAGGAAATGGGGAAATGAGAAAACGACGAGAAAACTCGTAAACTACCTTTGACTTGCTCCTTTCCTGCGAACCGTTCATACGAAATAGAGTCTGACGTCTATGTACAGCTGTCTTTTCCCCGTCAATAGCGCTTACTGATCTTGGAACAGAACATGATATCTTTCCCCGAGGTGGGATTTCGCTCGTTTGAACCCAGCCACCTCTCGTTCTCTTCTTCAGTGGGGAGCTTCCTACGCTCTCCCCCATCCCTACCCCTCTCGAACCCCTCTCCCATAGCCCCTTTTTTCGCGACCCTTCCCCACCGTTTTACCCATCTCCATCAAGGCTTCGTTCACCATTTCCCCCCCCCCCTCCTTCTTCCTTCTCTATTGTCTCTCGTCCTTCTCCAACCTCAACCCAACTCTCTCTCCCTCCCTGATCCCACTCTCTAAAGCTCCAGCAACACTCCCATGATTATCCAACACTGTATGTTCCCCCGCAAACCCCAATCTTCCCTCCCATTCACTCCTACCCAAAACGAGGAAATCCAAAGGTGTAGACCATTCTCCATTCTCACTCTGAGTGAGCGTCGAGGGGGTCGAAGTCGCGCCGAGGGAGAAAGGGTCGGAACTCCAGGAGGTCACGTGTGAAGCGATGGGAGGGGATGCTTGAGAGGAAGAGAAACGACGTGAGAGGTAGAGGTGGAAAGTGGATACGATCTCTTCGGAAGGGTAGGAGGAGAGGTGTCGAGCAGAAGAAGCTCCTATGTAAGCTAGGAGAGTTGGATGGGGGGAAGAAGAAAGGGTCGAATTGAAATTGATCATGGGGATTGAAGTTCTCTCGAATAATTCGATTAGTGAGTTTGGAGGTGGTGCAGTTGCGGAGAGTGAAGGAGGATGGGAAGCGGTTGAGAGGGGTAAGAGGAGATAGGATTGAGTTTGAGAGGATTGAGGCCACCAAGCCGAGGAATAAGTTAGGACTATCTTTTCGAGGTTTCCGACGAGCGTACGAGAGATTGCGGATTCGAGTGTAGATGAGAGGGGAGGGGAGAATGTGGGAGGTGTCTTTTGGAGTACGGAGAGGGGAATAGTCGAAATCACGTATTTTGAAGTGAAGGAATCGGTCAGAGTGTTGAGGGTGACAGTTTTGGATGATGGGGAATCGGTGAGGGATACGACGGGTTGAGAGAGTTGTAAGTGACCACCGAGGGATTCAAAGTCTGCTACGAGGTTCTTGACTACTTCGGAGTAACCTCCATCAGGCCAAGAATCCGTCCCGTTCACTCCTTTCTCAAACCCAGCCCATTTCGCCGAAGCTAATCCCCACATCACTCATTTCATCAACTCACAGATCTCTCCCGCGAAGATAGAGAGAGAGAGAGAAAGAGAAATGAAAAGCACTTACTCTTCTCCAATTCGATTCCAGCGCCAATTTCACCCGTCCTAGCAATCGCAACCAACCTCTCTCCGACCTCCTTCTCGCCCAGTAACGTAGGGAACAGTTTCTCTGCGACGCTAATGCCATTCTCGGTTTGATCCGGGTTGGGTTGGTAGGCCATTTGAGTAGATTGAGAGAATAAAGAATTCGAATCTGCTTCAGTCATGACTCCTTGATCACCATACACTAAACCTTTCGCTCCGGAAGGTGGAATGTGAACGTCCTACTCTCTTTCCCCTTCCTAGTAAGCGAGGAATTCGACGAACAGAGAGAGAGAGAGAGAGGAACGAACCATTCCTAATTCTTTCAAGAGTTTCCTGCCTGGGTTGCCTTGGTAATAACCATGTAACATTGAACAACCTACATCTACACCACTTTGGTCCCCACTGAGAGTTTGCGCTCGTCCTCCTACTCGGGAACGTGCTTCGAGGATGAGAATTGAGCGAGCTTCTTGTTGTTGGATTGTACGTGCTGCTTGAAGACCTGATAAGCCTGCACCAATGATGATAACGTCGTAGGTCTTGTTTGAAGTGGACATCTTGTTTGAGAGAGAGTCGGGTGAACTGTTGAGGAGAAGGAAGAAAGCGAAGTAGTGGGGGAGAATCAGAACCTCGAGATGACTTGAGCAGGCAAATACTGGTCGATAAGAGTAGTCCGAAAAGCTCTACGGTCGATTGAGAGCAGAGCAGCTGAATGGTAGGAGAGTGACTCGAAGTCGACTGTCGAATTCGCTCCGAGTCTCGTCTCCTTGGTTCTCCCCCATTCACCTCGACGGCACCTGGATTGCAGTTCGATACACTACACTGATTCATCGTACGTCCATTAGTCTCTCTAGCGCAATCTCTCTACTCTCGAGGCTTCCCTCGTCTAGTTGCATTCGGGTTTCATCATTCCCATCTCGACCCCTCGATTTCTCCTCGAATACACCAACGAGACCCCTTACGAGACTAGACAGTATCACGAGCTGACTGTTGTATATCTACAACAGCCCTCCCCATAACGTACAACTCGGCCATGTTTCACAAAAAGAAGCATTCTTCTATCCCTCTCCGACCTCAACCAACCTCCTCTTCCTCCTCCTCGAAACCCAAACCCCAACCTCCCATCCGCTCTGCATCTCCCTCTACCGCTTCCTCTTCAGCTCCATCCCCTCTCCCACCTTCCTCCTCTGCAACTTACACAGATTTCCTCCTTCGTTCCTCATCCTCTACCTCCTCCTCTGATCCTACTCAAAAATACAATATAATGAAATTCCACCCTCCAGCAAACTCGAAAAATGTTGATCCTAGTGATGAGAGTGTTTTTGTGAGACCGGTTAAATTGAATAGGAAAGATCCTAGGACTGTTAGGAGGTTGACGGATCAAGACAGGGAAAGACATAACCAAAGGGCATTGAACTCTGCAGCAGGAGGAGGAGGAGGGAGTGAAGCGATGGAGGTTGATCCGAAAGAAGAAGATAACGAAGGAGAGGGTGTCAAGGAAGAGGAAGGAGTCAAGAAAGAGAAAGAGAGGTTGGATTTGAACCTTGTAGGGAAAGGTACTAGTGGTAGTGCGGGAGCCGTCGCTTCAGCGAGGTCAAGGGGTCCAGGTGGAATGTTCAAGAAGAAAACTAGGAGAGTTTTCGTCGCGAGTGAAGAGAGTCGTAGGTTGAAAAGGGAGGAATGGCAACCCTGGGTTTTGGAAGATGATGAAGGATCTGAGAGGTGGGTTGGGAGATTAGAAGGTGGCGCGGGAGAAGTAGATGTTGAAGGAAATGGAAATGGAGGTGGGAATAATGGGAAAGGAAAGGAGAAAGAAGGGAATGCGAGTTTGAAAGGGTGGAGACCGGCGGCTAATGCTAGTGATGCGGGAGGTGGGGGGAGTAGTTATGTCGCGTTCGTGTTTGGAGAGAATGGTGACGAGTTCGAAGTGGTACCCATCAATCGTTGGTACAAGTTTAATCAGGGTCCGAAATATTTGACTTTGGCGGAAGAAGAGGCAGAGGAAGAGGTACGTCTCAAAAACTTTGAATATCTCATTCAGACGAGTCGGAAACTGATTGGAGAGGCGATGTGACGTGTTAAGTGGAATCGTCAACAAAAGATGAAGGATCCTGAGAGATGGGTTATGCATAAACGAATCGCACCTTCCTCTTCGAACACTGCAAATGGAGCAACGACAACTACAGAAGAATCGAAACCTTCTACTTCAGCAGCTGCACAAGCACAAGCTCAAGCCTCAACTTCAGCTCCTTCTCCAACTTCAGCAAAAGGGAAGAAATCGAAAACTTCTACCAAGGATCAGAAAGGAGGTAGTTTGAGGGATCGTATGACAGCACGAGCCGCGATGGGAATCAAAACTGAAGGACAATCGGACGATCTACGTTCGGGACGACCCAAGATCAAATCTGTTATTTCGACTTCCGACGGTACTCGTTCTGGAGGAAGACGAAAGGTTAGAGGAGGAGGGGATCAAGATGATGACGAGTTTGATTACGAGGAGGATTTCCAAGATGACGAAGAAGGGATCGCTAAGATTGATGATTTGGCGGATGAGGATGAGACAAAAGAATTGGAGGAGAGGATTAGAAAGGAAATGAGAGGTGCTGAGAGACCGGATGAGATTCCGGACGATGCAGAAGAGGAGGATGAGGAAGAGTTGACGGGGACTGGGAAGGAGGTCAAGAAACTGGTCAAGAAAGCGGATCAGACTGGGAATTACGAATCGGATGATGAAGAGAACCCTTACGCTTCTGTGTGTCTTCAGTCTCTTCCTATCACTCTCGTAATGTGACTGATTGGTACAGTCTGTGACCATACAGTCTGATGAGGAGGATGATGACGCGTCGATCACCTCAGCAGAACGCGGTTCAAACTCTCGTCAAACCTCTCCCCAACCGACTTCCTCTACCAGTCGAGCTCAATCTCCCTCCTCTCACTCTCGACACGGCTCGCCTTCTTCTCGAGCAGGAACTCCCAATCCAGGAAGTGGTTCCGCACTCCTCGCGAAACGAGCAACTTCACCTTCTCTCCATCGTTCCTCTTCTTCTTCACGCGGTACATCCCCCGGTCCTTCCTCTCTCTCCGGATCCTCCAAGCGTAAGAGAACTGGTGAAGGAGGAGAAGATGAAGCGAAGAGAAGAAAGAATGGTGGAGGAAAAGCGAAGAGTCCATCACCTGGAGTCGAGGGACTTATTACGAAGGAGGACCTCGTAACATTCTTGAAAGGTAGACCGAATCAATCGGGAACTACGAAGGATGTGTTGGTACATTTCAAGAAAGCGCTCAAGAATGATCAGAGGAATAAAACGGCGATTAGTGGATTGATCAAGAGTGTCGCGGATCTGGTGGGTGGTAACTTGGTACTCAAATCGGGGTTGTAGATCAGGTCTGTCTTTACTTGCTCGCTGAAATCTCACTGCATTCGAAACGATATCTTTCGAGGATGAATTCGA
>Ga0308169_10006620_pt1 | contig 10148 bp, 17 predicted proteins | sample PhyBR1_2_FD_202139 | JGI IMG/M metagenome (GOLD analysis project Ga0308169, IMG submission 202139) | Phyllosphere microbial communities from UC Gill Tract Community Farm, Albany, California, United States - DLSLSB.R1 | ecosystem: Host-associated > Plants > Phyllosphere > Unclassified | place... | reverse complement strand
GGTGGGTCCCTGGATCATGTCGGGGCGTTCGCGACTCATTTCGCAGAATGCAGATCCACGTTGAAGTCCGTCCCGAAAACGACGTGCGTCTGGCCATCTTCAGCAAGTCGAGGCGTAACGCCACGGTCGATCGACTCAACACCCATGCGTGGGTCATATGCCTGCCGCTCAGCGACGAGCTCACAACCAGAATCGTGCTATCCACTTTAGGCTTGCCCGTCCCGACACACTTGCCCGTGCACCCGTCACTCGCGTCACGCACATCCCCGCCCCGCAAGCGTATCGCACGATCTATCATACTCGAAGCCGAAGTGGTTCCGTACAACGAAGGGTCTCGAGCCGGAGGGCGTGGGCCAGGAGTCGAGGAGTTCTGGTGGCTTGGCGCAGCAGGGGTCACAGCTGAAGCGGAGCAGCCAAGGTGAGCTACGGCAGCCCCGAAGTTTGTCTGTGAAGCTGACGCGCAAGGAATCCTGCTGACCGCGATCGGCACCTCTGCTTATTCTTCTTCGACGTGCTTCTGCTGGACGGCACCAGCCTCCTGCACACGCCCTTGGAACGACGGCGACGAATTCTGGAAGATTTTGTCGCAATCGTCCCTGGCTTCGTGAGTTCTTGTCCCTCTCTGCCAGCGAATGCTGATTACCAGAGTCATCTCGCAGCGTATTCCAACATCCCCTTGGATCAAGGAAAACGTTTCGCTCGGTCAGCGCTGCAGGTAGCGTTTGACAAGAGCATACACCGGCGCGAGGGTACGTCATCATCCAGCAAGCTGGAATGAGCTGCACTCATGAGCAGAGGGCCTGGTGTTGAAAGCGCCGAGCTCCACATATATGGACTCTCGCTGGCGTTGGGTCAAGCTTAAAGTCGGACCAGCCCATTCGAGTGCTCGACCCGGCTGATCTGCAGAAAGACTACATCCCCAATTTGGGGGACTGCATCGACCTCGTCTTGCTCGGAGCCGGATGGGATGCCGACCGAGCTCGAGACCTGCTCGTCGACACTTCCGTGTTCACCTCATTTTACGTCGGCGTGCTCACCAACCATGCCGCCGTGAAGGCCAAGCTGGAGACGCCGCATTTCGAGGTACTCTTTAAGGTATCGTATGGTCTGAGCCGGGCCCAGCTGGAAGAGGTGAATGGGTGTATCCGGCATGGTCGGTGGGGTACAAAGCGGTATGATAAGGACGATAGGTTCAAACGGGTACGCCTTGCTGGACTCGGTAGCTGATCCGAGGGATGTGTGCTGACTTCAAGCGCCTTCTCGGGCTTTCGTGGACATATACGATGCGACGGGATCTGAGCGCGCCATCGGTCCTGTTCGAACGGCCGATGTGCTGCGAAGTCATGGGTGCCGGTTTCCAGAGAATTGCCGGGTCGAAGGTGAGCAACGATATTTCCATCGGGATCTCGGCTGATGTCAGCTGTACGAGTTGCGTTGGCCAAGGCTACAGAAGATCTGGGAAGTGAAGGAGCGATCGTGGATCGAGGGTAAGTGAAGTGGATCGACAACAGAAATCGCGGGGACTTAGGCCAGCTCTGACCGCTACGAGTCTGCTGCAAGAAGCTCATAAAGCGCTCGGGTATGCCCAATCAGCGAACACGCCGAGTCCTTCACCTCGGGACGACTCGATCAAAGCGTTGTGGCGGTCGTCATCAGCCACAAACTTGACGGACATACCGGACATGCCCACGCCGTCACCGGGCAGACCGTCGCCTCGTCGGATGCAGTCGGCCCCAGATTTACGAGAGATGATCAAGGCGTCACCGGGTACACCTACCCGACGCCAAGCAGCGCCCCGCGAACGACTGTTTGATCTCATTCCGGCGCAAGCCAAACATGAAGAAGAGCCCAGTACGATGGAAGTGGAGACCGGCTTGGAACGGCTCGGCAACCTTAGCCCCAGCGGCCGCCATCTATCCTATGAGAGCTCCGTGCGGCCGGGTCGAGCGACGAGGTCTGTCGACCCAATGCCGGCGAGGGCTTTGACGGAGGTCATGTTGGAGAACATCGTGTCCGGATCCGACGGCAAGAAAGGGACGAAGCGATCAGGCTTCGATATCGGGGCTGAGAAGTCGCGCAAGCGGAGCAAAGTCAAGCCGCTGTCCCTGCGCACGCGCCTCAAGATGGCGTGTCGCATGCAGGCGTCAGAGAGGGCACTCGCCGCATGAACCCCCGGAGTAACAACGGAGAAGGAAGAGACATGGCGATACGCATGCAACGCAGACTGCTCGTCTCGAGTCAATATGTCGATCCTGAATTATCCGCCTGAAACAGGGGTCGAGTGTATACGAACGAACCAGGCCCTTTGGGGACAAGCCGACCGCCCGGGAGCCCACTGGTCGGTGAAGCTTCCCGGTCTTTGCTACATGGATCCTTTGTGGCGTTGCCCCTGTTGATGCCGGTCGGCGACAAAGGATGGAATTGTGGCTTGGATGGTGCATCATTGATAAGCAGCAGAGCGTCGCAATGTCTGCTTCATAACATCATGACCGTCAGACAACCGGGATCAGACGCAGAGCGTAGACCCCCGAGGATCGTGCCAGGAGTCCGAGAGGGGCGTGAGAAGCCGCTCACTGAGCCTCCGCCTGTGTTTCGCCGCGAGTATGACGAGAAGGCTCACGCCTCTGAGGCCAAGAATACGTGAGTGTGCTCTGTCTGTTTCATCCACCTGTCGACAGCAGTGGGTCAGCCCGTACAACAGCTGACCTCTGCATAGAGAAAAGAAGCTACGGCGCGCCGAGGAGAGCAAATTGCCGGCGTCCGAGCGCCGCCGCCGTCGTCGCCGTCGCCTCTGGGATAGGTTCCTCTGCGTCCTCTCCTTCCCCTTCCGCTTCGTGATCTACCTGGTCTGGTCGATATTCCTCATCGCCCTCTTCCTGCCGTTCATAATCCTATTGTGGATTCCATGGACGCGTTTCCCTTCAACCCGCCCGAAACTGTGGATCAGGCGCAAGGATGCGAACGCCTCCGACAAGTGGCGGTACGGCAAGCAGAAGAAGCAGTTCATTGCGGGTAGCGTGGATCGCGCCGAGGAGCTCAAAGACGTCTTTGCCTTTCCCGGGCGCGGCATCGAGATGGAGGCTCCCCCGGGGAGGAGGTTCGGCGCTTTCCTGAAGGGACGGTGCTGGGAGATGTACGACCTGCTGAGCGAGTGCTGGAGGTCGTTGGACAGGCAGGGCCTGCAGATCGGGGGTGTGCTCTCGGCCGTGGTAGTCCTGGGATGTCAGGTGGATATGATGCGGCATGACTTTACGTCGAAGACGGTGCAGGCGTACTACGAGGCGATATACGGCGGCGCGAACGACGAGCGGCCCGAGGACCTGACCAGGACCGATGCGAATTGCGCGTACATCCCCGGTACGGGCATCGCGAACTGGAGTGACAACCTCGAGAATATTGGTGAGTGATTTCGGGTCAACAGCTCTGCCAGAGCTCACAGAGCAGTGTGGTACGGTGCATACCACACGTTTCTGTGCCTTCTTTGCCTGATGCTCATTGCTCAAGAAACTTTCAATGTCCGCATGGGTCTATGGGCCCCACAGGTGAGCCGCAAACATGTCGGTGGGACAGCACGGCAAAGCTCGCCGAAGTGATGCTCAAGATAGTCCAGTCGTATGGGCGAAGGGTACACCATCATGTTGTGAGTAGCATGAAAGGACTCGAGATCGGTTGACGGACACGCAATGACGACACAGTCTGGTTGCGGCAACTTTGGCCGTTTCACCCAACTACGGCGCCCTCGGATCGGCAGTGTGAGTGTCTTGCTGTGTTTCATCACGTAGCGCCGTGCGGGCGTGCTGCAAGCGTGAATGCCGGTCCCGCTCGGTGCTGACGCCCAGCACCATCCGGTTCCGCTACGTGATTCTCGTCGCGATCTTCATGTTCGGCGTGTACAACTTCTGGCGGGGTGTCCTTGCCGACTGGGACAAGGGGCACTGGGACTGGGCAGATCGGGCCTACCGTGTCCGTCGCTTTCCCTTGCGGCCGTGGTCGGAAAAGCAGTGGCAGAAGCACAAGAACCGTCAGCAGTTCCGGATGCGGCGACCGGGCGACGGACCCCGGTACTGGTCCGAGGAGTGGCAGTTGTGGATCGGCGACGACTGCTGGCCGCACGTGAAGCGATCTCGGAAGGCGGTGCACGAGGGGCGGCAGGGCGTAAAGATCGCGAAACGATACCGGAAGACAAAGGAGCAGATGGAGGAGGAGAAGGGGAACATGGCAAAAGGGTGGGATTGGTGATGGCTGGGTCGTCGGGACGCCGCTGACCACAGTTGGATCCGCGGGGGTTGCATCGACCTCCCGGGGCCATCTAAGCAAGATCTCATCGACCGTGAAGGTTACAGCCGGTACAAGGACTGGCAGGCCTATGAGGGCATACCGGACTGGCACCCCTGGAAGAAGCGCCTCGATGCAGAGGATATGGAACAGGAAGACGAGGACCATTACATGCGGATGCGGATGACATGGGAGCGGTACTGCTGTTTCTTCTTCGACATCCGGCGAGCTTTTGCTTGCGTCTGCGCGTTGGGCGCACTCGCTGTACACTTGACATTGTTCATCAAGTCGGTGCCGCGACTGCACAGCGACTCACGGGCTCACTGCAGCGTCGCCGCGCTGTCGTCGTGGAAAGCATACGGAGATGCATACCAGACAGCTCAGGCGGACTGGAAGCAGAACGGCGGGCCGTCCGAGGACAAATGCCAGTATTACGCCGGCTCGCACCTACCGATCTACCCGCGCCCGGGCGTATATTGGCTCCTGGGTGTGGGGAACAAGTGAGCATGCTCATGAGGCAACTGCTGGTCCTCCGTGGGGGCTTGAGGCTTTGGTCTGGGGCAGACGGTGTCATCGGCTGACCATCAGCATGTTCTGGCTCGGCGTCTGGCACACCTGGATGGTCTTCATGTGTGTGGGCGTGTTCCTCGTGGCGTTCACCAATTGCCGGTGAGTGCGGTCTCGCTCGAGCGGTGAGAACCATGCGATGGTATCGGCGATGGGCACGCCAAAAGCGTTGTCATGCTCATCGCAGCATCTACGGGATGGAGGCCCGGTTTCCCGTTACCATCCTCGGGCCCCGAACGAGCTCAAACGGAGTAGGCTGGACTTTGGGCTTGTCAGTGCAGTGTGCCCGGGCTTGCCCTGATACCGGCCCGTCCCAGCTGACGGGCAGTATTGCAGTCAGCACACTTTCGCTGGGCATGTTTCCAGAGCAGCCTCCGTTGGTGTCTGGTCCCCTTGGAATGACCATTTTGACGCGACAGCATGTGCGGAGTGGCACTGACTGCAGGGTGGTCCTTGACATCAGCCGCTTTATCCTGTACGCCTGCATCCTGGCCTGGATTATATACCTCGTGCCGGTGAGTCCCACTCTCTCTTGCCTTGGGATGCACGCTCACGACAAGAACGAACCGCTGACCAATGTTTATGCTCGAGACCCGTTCTGGAATGCTCCCAACCGTGTGGCGTTCATGCGCCTGCACAAGGATGCGTACTTCCAGGAACCGGCAGATTACTGGAGCAAGACGAAGTGATCTTCCCACGGGGCATGTAGCATTCATATGCGAGCGGTGGAGTCCTGATCATCTCCATCCAGCAGACACAGGGACGGGACTCCCCATGCATGGTCAGTGCCTTTCGCCCAGGTTTGCTGTCGATCCCTCTGGCTCTGAGAACGGACCCGCGGGCCACAACCGGGACGGTTGATTCTGAAACGCCCAAGGGTGTATTTCTCGGGACCGTCTCGTCTGTTCAGATCCATCGGGATCCAAGTCGCCCCCTGGCTGTGTCGCAAAGGATTGGGGATTCAATGTTTCAAAGGATCGCTTCGTCGGGCTTGACCAGTAAGGCCGATGTGTATCCCTTTGATGCATGGGCACCCGAATTGCAGAGCATCGACACTCTTGGTGTCCCCTCGTTCCAGTTCAGCCTTCGTATAACGCGGGTGGAGGAAAGCTTGGGCTTCTGACAGAGTCTCTGGTGCACCCCACTCATTATTGGCACACGACACAAACAGCCGCAGCGAATCATGTCTGGAATACGACGTGTTCTCCACGGGCAAAACGGTCCACGGATGTATCCACTCCCCAGGCAACACATGCCCGACGTTGACGATCTCGGGTACGAGAAGGATGGCCCAACTGGCGTCGTCACGCTCGAGGATCACTCGCCATATATGGTCTGCGGCGGCGAAGACTGGATCGTCGATCATGCAGGTGCGTCGATCCGGCATCTGGGCTGCCCGAAGCGATCGTGATCTGACTGCCAGAGGATCCACAGACCCACATGTACCGCGGAGGAACGTTTTACGCATCCACACAGCCGTCGTCTTGGGCTCAAATCAATTGGATTGGAACGGATATCACGGTATATGGCGCCAAGCGGGCCAAGTGAGTGCCTGCTCTCCTTCCATCATATCAAACGACACGTGCTCGTGCAGTCATGGCCATCGCCATCAATCCCAGGACCGGCTTGACCATACGCAACCCGCAGACTGTCGAGCTCACGCCGCAGCCACGGCTGCTACACCGTCGTAGTCGACAAAGGACAGATCCTCTACTTTGACGGCGCCGCCACGCCCGACCAGTTCCAGACGCCCCTGTACGAATCGAACAACCTCGACGAGGGCCCGCACGAGCTGCTCATTGTCAACCAGAACACATACAACTCGAGTGGACCCGACAAGATCTGTGGGCGCCGGGCGCTTCAGTTGGTCTGTAGCTGATGACAGGGCTGGACATCGACTTTGTCAAGTTCACTGGCACTCCGTGAGTCGGTCTTCCATGACCGGCGGGGTCATCAGCTGAGCGCCAGGGTCGACCCGAAACCAGCCGCGAGTACTGCTGTCCCCCTGCCTCCGTCATCGCCCGCCGCACCGGAGACAAGCTCTACAGTTGAGGTTGCCGCATCGACCACTCCGACGCCTACCTCCTCGGCCTCGTCGAGTCAAGACGAGTCGGTTCTGCATGCGGCAAGTACGGTCGACCGGACGACTACCATTGACGTGTACCCCAGGTTGGTTGCTGCGGGACCTTGCCGCGTCACATGCTGATCGTAGCGCTCCGGGCCCTAACAACACGGCATCCGGGGATAGTGTCGAGCTTCCCAATGCCCGCATCGCCAGCTCCGCTTTGGCCACGATGGGTGAAGAGGGCGGAATGATGTTGGGATGGGCAGGGCTGATATGGCTGGTGATCGGCCTCGCCCTACGGACCTGAACGGGGGGTTTGTAATTGCCTGTTCGGTAGATTTGTAGTCAGGTTTGTGATGGGATTACAACACACATTTGTAATGCCGGCTGGTGACATCATCTCTCCGCTCCCGCGACTGCCGTCTCCGTCCTCCTCATCCATCATCAACAACAAAACACCATGACTTCAAGTGAGACCCGCAGGTCGTCGTCGGATGGCGGAGGTACTGACACTGCAGAACATGTCGAACCCGTCTGCTGCCCGCCCCAAAAGACGGCCGACTCGGCCATCAAGAACAAGGTACCTCACCCGGTGTCCGAGAAGACGGGCATCGAGCTCAAGGGCAAGATCGAGAAGGTCGGCAACTTTGACGAGGTCTACGTGGTGAGTGTGTCCCCCTTTGTCGCGACGGTCGGTGCCCTGTGTACCCGTCTTGCCTGCTTTGATGGAGGCTGAGAGGCAGACCGGCTCGGACAATGCGAAGCATGCCATCGTCGTCGTGTACGACATCTTCGGCTTCTGGTGAACTCGCACAGCAAAGCCGCCTGTACACATCAGCTGACCAGCAGGGAGACTACGATGCGGGTACGCTGAGCTTATAGCGCAGAGCCGGCTGCTTACACTATAGGGCTCTGACCTCCTTGTCTCTCACCTCGAATCGTCAAACCCGACCAAAGTGTACATGCCCGACTTCTTCCGCGGCAAGCCGTTCCCGAAGGACGAGGACGGGAACAAGGAGCTGCTGAAGAAGTTCTTCGCCGGGACGTTAGTGATGCTGCCCGTCTTCTCAGACCTGTTGCAGGTTGGGGCGCTGACGGACAGGGCGAAACTGGATGACCGGCTCCCCGAAGCGATCGAGTTCGCCAACCACTTGAGGGACTCGAAGGGGTACAGCAAGGTCTCGATCTTGGGGTACTGCTGGGGTGAGCTGATAGCATGCGTTCACAACACCGCAGCTGACATGCAGGCGGCAAACTCACCCTCCTCGCCCTGTCTTCCACGCTGTCCAAACCCACTCCGTTCTGCTGCGGTGCAATCGTCCACCCCGCCATGATCGCCCCTGAGGACGGCGATAACCTCGCCGTGCCGCTCGGCTTCTACCCGAGCCATGATGAGCCGAAAGACGTCGTGGCAAAGATCTCGAAAGTCAACGAGGAGAAGTTTGGCAAGAAGGCTGACTACCACCTGTACGACACTGTGTGAGCATCGTCCTCCGGGGGTAAAGGGGTGAATGAGCTAACAGGCAGGCACCATGGCTGGGCGGCCGCGAGGGCGAACTTGAAGGACGCAGAGAATCTGAAGCAGTACGAGGACGTGTACCGTCGATTGGGAGGGTTCTTCTCAAAGGGATGCTGCTAGATCGCAGCGCGAGCTTCTCGATGGTGGCGCGGATTCTCGGTCTACACGGAGAAGATGGCGACAGCTGTCATAATGAGGAGGCCAGAACGGGCTGTCCGCCCCCGGGCGAAGTGCGGCAGAGCATTGAGGTGGGACAGGAAAGGCGACGAGCAGAGTGCAACAAATACTATGACCACACATGTACGACGACAAATACGTGCATCATAATCACCGATTTCGTGCGTCTGCGCTCACGAGACCGCAGTGCGGGCAAGAAAAGGTGCCGCAGAGAGCATCGGAATGCATATGCCAGCTGCCTCACAGCACATCACCTACAACCATCCATCCGCCCAGAGTCGCCACTGCAATCGCCACTCCCCATCCCATCCATCCATACTCCATCCCCAGAAGTGCCCGCCTCCTCGTAGCACCTCCGGTCCGGCCGGTGCTCTGCTGAATCGTCAGTGAGTCCGGAATCTGTTGGTCCTGTACGTTCGACCAGTCTTGACCTGCTTCCTGGCCGCACGATTGGAGGTGGTTGCCGAAGGCCGTGGTGACGTCTTTCCCGCGAATGTTGGGGATCATGTACACTCTGCCGGTCAGTCGGGGTGGGGAAGGAGGTGACAAGCCGCACTACTCACGCTGCCTTGTAAAACTCGTACATGCACCCGGTACATGCCGCCTGCTCGAACACGCTCTGCTGGTACTGCTGCAGATTTGTGCCCGAGACGAGAGCGTTGAAGAAGCCGTTGTTGTTCGCAGCGTCCGAGGTGTTGAGGTTGGCAGGTAGACATGGATCGCCGGTCCCGTTACTGCTGATGAGCTCTGGCTGGCCTGCGGGCAGAGCTGGATCCTATTGTTGAAGCAATGAGCGATGCGGGGACGAATGACAGTCCACGCGCCACTCACAAGTAGACAGAACATGCCAGGCTCCGATAGCTGTTCGTGTAGTTGTCAAGAATAGCGCTCAGGACAGTGACCAGCTCGGTATCGCCGCTGCTCGCACAGCTGTCCGCGAGCTGCGCGCGGGTCTGCGAGATGTCCGAGTCGGTGCATTGCCCGCTCGCGCACACGGTGTTCAGGTACGTGTCCAGCTGAGTGGAGAAACTCGAGTTGTCGGACGGACGCGCGATGAGGTCCGCTAGCGTCGTCAGGCCCAGGCAGGTGCCGATGGGGTTGACGGTCATGTTCACGAGGGTGATGAGGCAGGACATGGAGGAGACTTGAGCCGCTTGCAACGTCTGCAGGAAGGCGACTTGCGGGTCGACTGGAGTCGCCGCTGCGGTCGTGGTGTCTGCTGAGGACGACGAGGCCGACTGTCGGGACTCGAGGGTAGCCGTGACCTCGCGTAGGAACCCGAAGCCGGCGAGAACGCCCCAGGTGATGGATACGAGGCGCATTTTGCTGTATCCCCAATGGCGGTTGCAGATGGAGACGGGTCGGCGCTAGAGTGTGTGAGCAGCGGCTCTGGTTGTAGGGGAGATCTCCAACACAAATCAAGCACATGCGGCGGCTGCGTTGGACATGCAGAGGTGGTGATTGTGCGACGAGATGAAACGATAGAGACTGGGGATGATAATGAATGGACGTCAGCGATCAAGGGGAGTGACTCCCGTGCGGTGA
>Ga0308169_10006619_pt1 | contig 10149 bp, 10 predicted proteins | sample PhyBR1_2_FD_202139 | JGI IMG/M metagenome (GOLD analysis project Ga0308169, IMG submission 202139) | Phyllosphere microbial communities from UC Gill Tract Community Farm, Albany, California, United States - DLSLSB.R1 | ecosystem: Host-associated > Plants > Phyllosphere > Unclassified | place... | reverse complement strand
GGATGGTGGCTAACGGCAAACAGTCGATGTTCTCGCCGGCGCGTCCGGCCCAGGTTGCCCAGCAAAAGACATCCGATGTGCCGGCTGCACCGCAAGCGGGCAGCAATGCCGTGCCCGGTGTGCCGGCTACGCCAGGTGCGCCTGCTGTTCCTGGCGGCGCGCCAGTGGCCGCCGTGGCAAGCCCGGTCGTTACCGTCACTACCGACGTCGTCAAGGTCGACATCGACCCGGTTGGCGGCGTGATCAAGCGCCTCGAGATGCTCCAGTACCGCGATCACTTCGACAAGACCAAGAACCAGGTCCTGTTCAGCGTGAACGGTCCGAACGTGTATCTGGGCCAGACTGGCCTGATCGGCACCACCGCCGCTGGCGTGCTGCCGAACCACACGACCGTGTTCACCGTGCGTCCTAACCAGCAGCTTACCCTGGGGTCTAATAACCAGGTCCAGGTTGTGATGGATGCGGAGCAGGGCGGCGTGCGCCTGACCAAGACGCTGACGTTCCGCAAGGGCGACTACCTGATCGGCGTGCGTCACGACGTGACCAATATCGGCACCGCGCCGGTCCAGCCATCGCTGTACCTGCAGCTGCAGCATGACGGCACCAAGCCGGCCACCGATTCGTGGTTCATGCCAAGCTACACCGGCCCGACGCTGTACACGAACGCCGACAAGTACCAGAAGCTGACCTTCGAGAAAATCGAAAAGGGCAGTGCGGATCACGCGCTGAAGGCCGACAACGGCTGGGTCGCGATCTCGCAGCACTTCTTTGTCTCGGCCTTCATCCCGGCCGACCGGACGCCGCGCGACATCTTCACCAAGAAGATTGCCACGAACCTGTATGCGATCGGTACCGTGCAGTCGATGGGCACCGTGGCGCCTGGCGCTACCGTGTCGGTCGATTCGCGCCTGTATTCTGGTCCGCAGGACGAGCGCACGCTGGAAACCATCACCCCGGGCCTCGAGCTGGTGAAGGACTACGGCATGCTGACCGTGATCGCCAAGCCGATCTTCTGGGTCATGACGCAGCTGCACGCGATGCTGGGCAACTGGGGCTGGACCATCGTCGCGCTGACCATCCTGATCAAGCTGGCGTTCTTCCCGCTGTCGGCGGCAGGTTATCGCAGCATGGCCAAGATGCGTGTGGTCACGCCAAAAATGCAGGCGATCCGCGAACGCTTCAAGAGCGATCCGGTCAAGATGCAGCAAGCCACGATGGAGCTGTACAAGACCGAGAAGATCAATCCGCTGGGCGGCTGCCTGCCGATCCTGGTGCAGATGCCGGTGTTCTTCGCGCTGTACTGGGTGCTGCAGGCGTCGGTCGAGATGCGCGGCGCGCCATGGATCGGCTGGATCCAGGATCTGACGCAGCCTGACCCGTTCTACATCCTGCCGGTCATCTACGCAGTGTCGATGTTCATCACGACCAAGCTCAATCCGCAGCCGACCGATCCGGTGCAGGCCAAGATGATGCTGTTCATGCCGATCGCGTTCTCGGTGGTGTTCTTCTTCTTCCCGTCCGGCCTCGTGCTGTACTGGGTGGTCAACAACATCCTGTCGATCGCGCAGCAGTGGGTCATCACGCGCAAGTTCGAGACGGCCGCCGCGAAGTAAGCTGCCGGCGTCGTCGAGAAAAGCCCGCGCCTTGTGCGCGGGCTTTTTTGTTTTTCGCGGTCCGCCAATAGGCCCGGCCGCGCGCATCCCTTACAATCGCCCCATGAAACTCGATACCTCACCCATCGCCGCCATCGCCACCGCCCCGGGCCGCGGCGGCATCGGCGTCGTGCGCGCCTCCGGCAAGGAACTGGGCGCGCTGATCGCCGCGCTGTTCCCCGGCGTAAAACTCGCGCCGCGCCACGCAACCTATATCCCGTTCAAGGCCGCCAACGGCGACATCATCGACGAAGGTCTGGCCCTGTACTTCCCGGGTCCGCATTCGTACACCGGTGAAGACGTGCTGGAACTGCAGGGCCACGGCGGTCCGATCGTGCTGCAGATGCTGCTGGGGCGCGTGCTCGAAGCGGGTAGCAGCATGGACCTGCGCCTGGCCGAACCGGGCGAATTCACGCGCCGCGCGTTCCTCAACGATAAGCTCGACCTGGCCCAGGCCGAGGCGGTGGCCGACCTGATCGATGCGTCCACCGAAGCTGCCGCCAAGTCGGCGTCGCAATCGTTGTCGGGTGCGTTTTCGCAAGTCGTGCACACGCTGGTGGACCAGACGACCAATCTGCGCATGCTGGTCGAGGCCACGCTCGACTTCCCTGAAGAAGAAATCGACTTCCTCGAAAAATCGAACGCGCGCGGCCAGCTCGCCGGGATCATCACGGCGCTGGAGCACGTGTTCCGCCAGGCGGCGCAAGGCGCGCTGCTGCGCGAAGGGTTGAATGTCGTGCTGGTCGGACAGCCGAACGTGGGCAAGTCCTCGCTCCTGAATGCACTGGCCGGGGCCGATGTCGCGATCGTCACGCCGATTGCCGGCACCACGCGCGACAAGGTCAGCGAGACGATCCAGATCGAGGGCATCCCGCTGAACATCATCGACACCGCCGGCATCCGCGCGATCAGCGACGAGATCGACGTGGTCGAGCGCATCGGCATCGAGCGCACCTGGGGCGAAGTGGGCAAGGCCGACGTGATCCTGCACCTGCTGGACGCGAACCTGGGCCCGAGCGCGGCCGACGAAGCTATCGTCGCGGCCTTCCCGGCCAACGTGCCGGTCGTGCGCATCTGGAACAAGATCGACCTGTCGGGCCACAAGCCATCAAAAGATGAAAGCACAGACGCCGTGCACCTGTATCTGTCGGCGCATGAAAAGCTCGGCATCGACCTGCTGCGCGCCGAACTGCTGCGCATCGCCGGCTGGCAGCAGACGGGCGAATCGCTGTTTTTGGCGCGCGAGCGGCACCTGATTGCGCTGCGCGCGGCGAGCGACCATCTGGAACTGGCGCGCCAGCATGCCATGCAGGATGACCAGTCGCTGGACCTGTTTGCCGAAGAGCTGCGGCTGGCGCAGGATCAGCTTTCCAGCATCACCGGGCAGTTCACGCCGGATGATTTGCTGGGGGTGATTTTCGGGCGATTCTGTATCGGAAAATAGATAGTCGCCAATGGTTGATTTGATCACCGCAGCGGCCAAAACCACACCTCTTTGCTAGTCCAGTAACACGCCGACCCGCACACCTGCATCTCGCCGAGCTGAGGCGCGACGATGTCGATATGGCCACCCTCGTAGATGCCAGGGCTCAACCGGAAGAACGACACGATGCCGCTACGGTGGCCGACATCTTCGATCATCCCGCTGCCGCTCAACTTCTCGGGCTTGCCCAGCATGGTGGGGCGTGACAGGATCATCGACAGCTTTGCCTGTCCCGGCTCGATCATCTTGCCCTTGAGTGCCCCAGTCCTGATGGGAATGCGACCACCGGGGATGGTAATGCCCGACCGGATCAGCGCCAAACTGACGCGGATCGCGCAGGTATTGCCGTAGTCGGAATTTTTTATCAGATCATCCCATCCGATCTGCTGGAACAAGGTATCGCGGCTGACGACGCGGTTACTCGGGTAGTTTTTCATCAGTACGCCAAATGGGACTCGCATGTCATCTCCCGTCGGCGCAAGGGAAGCGAGTCACATACAGCGCTATCAGCTCGGCGGCTGCATTGCCCGGCATCGAGCCAGCGCGCCCGCGCAGCTCGTCCCATATACGATCATCGATTTCCAGCGGCTTCATGCCGGGCGGCGCGCACCACAGCCGCCCCTGCGTTGCATCGACAACCCCGGCTTGATAGCCCTCTGCATACCGCTGCTGGAACGCCGCATCGGGCTGCTGGCTCCATTTATCCACGCCTGGCTGTCCGGCCACCTTTGCCACGAACCTATCGCCCGACAGGTGCCATGTGAATGCTCCAAGCGGCTGCGCCGCCGCGCCGCATATCAGCGTCAGGACAGCGCATAGAACTGCACACCTCGTACGATTCGCCATACCCACCTCCGATGAATTGTGAGTGGGTATTGTGTCGTCCAAAACTTGGGACGGTCTTGCGCGTCGCCAGCGCATCAACTGTATGAAATGCCTGTGCGAATAGCGGTAGCTGTCCAAAGCGCAACGGGTCGCATTTGCGCATCGCTCACCGCCGTTGTCGCGATGCGTCGCGCGCCAACACCGCCGGGCATGCTAGGCTTGCTGTTATGAACACGCGAATCACGACCCTTGCTCCCCATCCTGCGCGCCGCACGCTGTTTCGGCTCGCCGCCATGCTGGTCGGCGCCACTCTGCTGTCATCCTGCGCCAGCGTCCTCGGCCCGCGTCAGGTCGAGCTGCCGCTGCACAAGCTGCAATCCAGCCTCGACAAGCGCTTCCCGATCAACGAGCGTTTGCTCGAGATCTTCGACGTCCAGCTCACGCGGCCGCAATTGTCGCTGGTGCCGGACCAGGACCGGGTCGCGCTTGCCGTCGATGCATCGGTCGCGCCGCCGTTTGCACGCGCCTGGGCTGGCAACGTTGCGTTCTCGGGCCGCCTGTACATCGATGCGGGGCGCGCCGCCGTCATGATGGCCGAGCCGCGTGTCGATCGCCTGCAGCTTGGCAATCCCGATGCCGAGCGCCAGTTGGCGCGCGTGGCCAACACGCTGATCGACACCGTCGCGCGCGACATGCCGGTGTATGCGTTCGACCAGAAGGACTTGCGCTACGCCGGCGTGCAGTTCGTCCCGACGCGCATCCAGACCACCCGCACGGGCCTGTTGGTCACGCTCGAACCGGCGAAGTAACGTCACCCGATCCGCATGTTGCAGTTGCGTCAAATTGCATCAGGACGGCAGATCAGGGATTGCACCCGCATTGCATTGGGAGCACACTGATACGCAAAGAACCCAGTGATGGGTTCGCCAGTTGGGCTCCCGCTTGCGCTTTCTCATGGGCATGGAGTTCCACTGAAGTAATCTTTCTCTGACTTCAGGTTGCCGTATCAGGGGGTGGATCTTGGAAACGACTTATGAGAGTTTTCCGAACAGTGGTCGGCCGTTGCAGGCGCCACCCGTCTCGGTAGCCGCCGCCGTGAGCGCCGCGCCCACCCGCGCCAACCTGCCCGCCAAGGGCTCGTGCTGGTATTGCGAAAAGCCGCTCGACAGCGTGCGGCGGTTCTGCGGCAAGCCCTGCGCCGATGCCTTCGACGAAGAGGCCGAGTTCACGCGTTGAACTCAGACTCCTGCATGCGCCAGCAGCAGCAACGCATGCTCGAAATCGAAGCGCCTGACTGCCGTCTCCAGCGCCGCCATGCGGTCGGCACCCAGCGTGACCAAGAGGCGTGGCCGCAGCAGCGCCACCAGCTCGGGCGCGCGACCGTCTCCGATGTCGAGCATCGCGCGCAGCCGCGCCAGATCGCGTGCATCGACCGGCAGCGGTGACGAGACCATCGACGGCGCTGCCGACAAAGCCGGTGCATCCGGCACCACCAGCAGCGCATCCACTTCCACCAGCACCCGCGTCAGCTCACAGTCCAGCGCATCGATCAGCGCCGGCGGCGCGGCGCCGTCCGTCTTGAGCGCCAGTTCGACGTCGAGCGCCAGGCGGCGCAGCGAGAGTGCCTCGATCATGCCGGCCGCGCCCTTGAGCGTGTGGGCGATGCGCTGCGCCAGGACTGCGTCGCTGGCAGCGATGGCGGCTTGCAGGCGCGCGATCAGGTCGCGGTAGTCGCCGGCAAAGCGCGCCAGCAGGCGCAGGAACATTGCACGGTCGCCCATGACCCGGTCCAGGGCTGCCGCCAGGTCGATGACGGCGGCGGTGTCGCCACTCGGGGGGCTTGTCACCGGGTGGTGAACGACCAGCTGCGCGTGACGGCCGCGCCGTTGACTGTGCCGGCGAAGCTGACGTCGTAGACGGTGGCCTCGCGCAGCGGCTGCAGCGGGATGATGGCCGCAGCCGGCTTGTTGTCGGACAGGGGCAGGACGCGCAGCACGGTCAGGTCGCTGCCGCCGCGCGGGCGCACGGTGAAGCTGGTGACCGTGACGTTGGCGTCGAGGTTGGTGTGCACGCTGATCGGATAGCCCACTTCGTTGGCGTTGGGGACCGGGTCGGGCTGCTCGGTATTGCTGAAGAAGTTCGGCACGACCTGGGTCTGGCCATTGAACGGCCAGGTGACGAGCGTGCCGCGTGCGATGCCGGGGCCGAAGCCGTCGCGGCTGGCGAAATCGGCGGTGAAGTAGCGGTAGCCGCTGCTGGCCGTGGCTGCGCCGGTGCCGATCTCGCGGAACATCGGCTCGAAGATCACGAAGCGGTGATAAATCGCGGTGATCAGTTCTTCGGCCATGTAGAAGCCCGAGCCGTTGCGGCTGCCCGAGATGACTTCGCCGTAGGCATACCCACGGTCGGCACGCAACGTGTAGCCGGCCGCGTTCAGGCGCGCGCCCAGGTCGGCGCCGGTAAAGCCCTGACGCCCGGCGATCTGGTCGTGGCTCATGAGGTTATTGACGCGCAGGTACTCGGCATGCCCGAGCGCGGCGTTGTTGATCTGCGCGTTTTCGGGGACAAGCGGCACACCGATCTGGCCGCGCCGGTAATTGATCCAGTTGCGCCCGTCGACGGCGATATTGCCAGTCTGCGTGGGCGCCGCGATCCCGGTGGGGTCGGCGGCCACGGACGAATCCGGACTGACGGCGGTGCCGCCGGTGACCTGGGCGGACGGGCTGTCGCTATCGCTGCTGCCGCAGGCAGCCAGGCCCAGGACGGCAGCCAGGGCTGGGATCATTAACTGCCAACGGAGCGTATAGCTCATCTTGCAACTCCTGTCAATACGGGCTTAATCCGATATTCTAGGGCAAATCCCGACGTCATGGCGGGTGGTGACGTCAACGCGCAACCACCTTGATTTGCAGCCTGTAGAATAAGCCATCATTTATCTTGTCGAGTCGACCATTGAAGCCTATTAACCAACAACGCCTCGCACGCGCCAAGTTCGCTCTGCCGAGTTCCGTCACGTTGCTGTCGATTGCCTGCGGCTTCGCCAGTATCGTGATCTCGGTCGACAATGCGCGCGTGGGCGACCCGGGCGACTTCCGTCTGGCCGCGATCCTGCTGGTGCTGGCCGGCGTGTTCGATGCGCTCGACGGCTTCGTGGCCCGCGCGACCAATACCCAGTCCAGCTTCGGCATGCAGCTCGATTCGATCGCCGACGTGATGAATTTCGGCTGCGCCCCGGGCCTGCTGCTGTACTGCTACGGCTTCACGCAACTGACTGACGTGCATCCGACGCTGGTGCGCATGGGCGGCCTGGCCTGCTTCGTGTTCGTTACCTGCGGCGCGCTGCGCCTGGCGCGCTTCAATATCAGCCAGGGCCGCACCGACCCGCGCTACTTCGTCGGCATGCCGATCACCGCCGGCGCGGCCTGCGTGTCGGCCGTGGTCGTGGCCTGGCCCGATCCGGTTACCCAGATGGCCCAGGCGTTCATGGTGGCGGGCTTGATGGTGGTGGTGGGCGCGCTGATGGTCTCGACCATTCGCTTCCCCAGTTCCAAGCACCCAAGCGGCAAGCTGATGATCGTCATCGTCGCTGTCTGCGCGGTCTTGCTGGCCGTGCTGCAGACGCGCTTCTTCGTGTTGTTCTTCCTGGTGTACGTGACGTTGACGCTGCTGCTCAATCTCGGCTGGAAGATGGGCTGGCGTGGGGTGGCGCAGCCGAAAGTCTACGACGAAGAGTGAACCGGCGGCCCTGACAAGGGCCGTTTTTTCGTTCAGGCGAACTTGTCGAGCATCGCCGCCAGATGCGCGGCGCGTTCGCGCGCCTCCGGCAAGTCGGCCGCGCCGCTCGTCTGGGTCACGATCGATGCGGTCAGCAACTGCACGAACGAGCGGTCGAGCGCCTTGCGCGCCGCCGCCATCTGCTGCGCCACGGCGTCGCAGTCCACTGGCGTGTCGGCCAGCGCGATCAGTTTTTGCACGCCGCGCAGCTGGCCCTCGATCCGCGCCAGCCGGTTCAGCAGATCCTTCTTTTGCGGTGCCGTCAACGCCTTGCCTTCGACGATCTTGACGTGGGCCTCGAGCATCAGGCGACCTCGTGGCCGCGCGCGGCGCGCAGGATCTGGAACCAGTCTTCGCGCGTCAGTTCAAAGGTGGTGCCGGCCACCGCGTCGGCAATCGCCGCGATGCGGCCGGTGCCGGTCAATGGAATTGGCCGGCTTGGCAGGCGCATGATCCACGCGAACACCACGCTGGCAAACGGCTGGTTCAAACGATCGGCAATGCCCTGGATCGTCTGGCGCAGCACCGCGGCGCGCTCGTTGGCCGGGTCGAACAGGCGCCCGCCACCGAGGGGCGACCAGACCATCGGTGCGATGCCCAGATCTTGCAGGCCGTCGAAGGTTTCGTCGAACAGGGGCGTGGTCACGAGTGGCGAGAACTCGACCTGGTTGGTGCTCAGCGCCACGCGGCGATTGAGCGACTCGAACTGGTGGCGCGTGAAATTCGACACGCCCACGTGACGTACCTTGCCGGCCGACTGCAGGCGCGTAAACGCTTCGGCAATCTCGTCGAAGTGCATCAACGGGTCAGGGCGATGGATCAGCAGCAGGTCGAGGTGATCGGTGTGCAGGCGGCGCAGCGATTCTTCGGCCGACGCGATGATGTGCGCTGCATCGGTGTCGTAATGCTGGATCGTGTGGCCGGGATGTTTGGCCGACATGAGCCGGATCCCGCATTTGCTCACCAGTTCGATGCGGGCGCGCAGCGACGGCTGGGCGCGCAGCGCCTCGCCGAACAGCGTCTCGACGCCGTAGTCGCCATAGATATCGGCATGGTCGAACGAGGTCACGCCCAGGGCGATGCATTGTTCGATGAATTCGACGCGCGCCGCGACCGGCATCGCCCATTCGGTCATGCGCCACATGCCGGCGACGATGCGCGAGAGCGTCGGGCCGCCTTCGCGCGTGAGGGTGCGGGGGCAGCGCAGATCGGCAGGCAGGGCAGGCGACATCGTGTTTCTTTCGTCATGACAGGATTACACGATTATAGCCCTGCCACGGCGAACCCCTTGCCGCCGTCCCATGAAAAAAGCCCGCCGGCGCTGCTGCGCGGGCGGGCTTGTCAGACACTGACGACCGGATTACTGCATCCAGAGACGCATCGAATCCCAGGCGCGGCCAAAGATGCTCGCTTCCTGGACTTCTTCCAGCGCGACCACCGGCAGCACCAGCAGCGGCTTGCCGTCGACCGTCATCTTGAGCGTGCCGACCGCGCCATTGCGCGCCAGCGGGGCGACCAGCGGATCGCGGCGCTCCAGCACCGGCTTGAGCTTACCGGCCACGCCCTTCGGCACGGTTACCAGGATGTCGCGCGTGAAGCCGATCTTGACGGTCGGCTGCGAACCCTTCCAGATCTGCGGGGTCTGGATCGCCTGGCCTTTCGAGTACAGCTTGACGGTGTCGAAGTTCTGGAAGCCCCAGTTCAGCAGCTTCTGGCTTTCTTGCGTACGCACCTCGGTCGAGCTGGTGCCCAGCACGACGGCGACCAGGCGACGCTCGCCCGTGCTGCCGTTCGGGCGGCGCGCCGACGAGATCATGCTGTAGCCTGACGAATCGGTGTGGCCGGTCTTCATGCCGTCAACGGTCGGATCAAGCCACAGCAGGCGGTTGCGGTTCTGCTGGGTGATCTTGTTGTACGTGAACTGCTTGATCGAGTCGATCTTGTAGAACTCGGGGAAGTCGCGGATCACGTGCGAGGCCAGGTTGGCCAGGTCGGCGGCGGTCGAGTAGTTGTTCGCGTCCGGCAGGCCGTGCGGGTTGGCAAACCGTGTGCTCTTCAAACCCAGGCGCTGCGCTTCGCGGTTCATCAGCGTGACGAAGGTGGCTTCGTCGCCAGCGACGGCTTCGGCGATCGCCACGGCGGCGTCATTGCCCGACTGGATCATCAGGCCATGCAGCAGGTCGCTGATCGAGACCGGCACGCGCGGGTCGATGAACATCTTCGAGCTGCTGCTGTCGACTTTCCAGGCACGCTCGGACACATTGACCATCTGGTTCATCGACAGGCGCTTGTCGCGGATCGCCGAAAACGCGACATACGCGGTCATGATCTTGGCCAGCGACGCCGGTTCGATGCGCATGTTCTGGTCTTGCGACGCGATGACCTGGCCGCTCGTGGTGTCGAGCAGTAACCACG
>Ga0308169_10006618_pt1 | contig 10150 bp, 7 predicted proteins | sample PhyBR1_2_FD_202139 | JGI IMG/M metagenome (GOLD analysis project Ga0308169, IMG submission 202139) | Phyllosphere microbial communities from UC Gill Tract Community Farm, Albany, California, United States - DLSLSB.R1 | ecosystem: Host-associated > Plants > Phyllosphere > Unclassified | place... | reverse complement strand
CTCAACATGCGCGAGCAGCTGATCCGCCAGGTCGAGATCGTCCCGATCGAAGTCGTCGTGCGCAACGTCGCCGCGGGCTCGATCTCGACGCGCCTCGGGATCGAGGAGGGTACCAAGCTGCCCCGCACGATCATCGAATATTACTACAAGGACGATGCGCTCGGCGATCCGATGATCTCCGACGAACACATCGCCGCGTTCGGCTGGGCAAGCCAGGAGGAGATGCACGACATCGCCGACCTCGCGATCCGCGTGAACGATTTCCTGTGCGGGCTGTTCGCCGGCGTCGGCATCCGCCTGGTAGACTTCAAGCTCGAATTCGGCCGCATCTTCGACAACGACTTCGGCCGCATCATCCTCGCCGACGAGATCAGCCCCGACGGCTGCCGCCTGTGGGACATGGAAACCAACGAGAAGATGGACAAGGATCGCTTTCGTCGCGATCTCGGCGGTGAAGTCGAAGCGTATCAAGAGGTTGCACGCCGTCTCGGCCTGCTGCCCGAGGGTGCGGACAACGCCGTCCTCGACCTCGAAAAGCATCGCAAGAACCGGGGCAAGTAAATGAAACTCAAGGTTTTCGTGACATTGAAGCCCGGCGTGCTCGATCCTCAGGGCCGGGCGATTCACCACGCGCTTGGCAGCCTCGGCTTCGACGGCGTGCACGGCGTCCGCCAGGGCAAGCTGATCGAACTGGAGGTCGCCGACGACACCGATGACGCGACCATCGACGGCATGTGCCGCAAGTTGCTCGCCAACACGGTGATCGAGAACTACCGGGTCGAGCGCGCATGAAGACCGCCGTCATCGTCTTTCCGGGCTCTAACTGCGACCGCGACATCGCCGTCGCGCTGGAGGCGGTGACCGGCGTCAAGCCGCTGATGGTTTGGCATGGTAATGCGGACTTGCCGGCGGACGTCGGCCTGGTCGCGGTACCCGGTGGCTTCTCGTACGGCGACTACCTTCGTTCTGGTGCGATCGCGGCACGGTCGCCGATCATGCAGGCGGTCGTCGAGCAGGCGGGCAAGGGCCTGCCCGTCCTCGGCATCTGCAACGGCTTCCAGGTGTTGACAGAAGCGGGGCTGCTCCCCGGCGCGCTGATGCGCAACGGGGGGCTGAACTTCGTCTGCCGCGATGTCGCGCTGACCGTCGAGACGGCAAGCTCGACCTTCACGTCGGGCTATACAGCGGGTGAACGCGTGTCCTTCCCGGTCGCGCATCATGACGGCAATTACTTCGCTGACACCGAGACGCTCGATCGCCTCGAAGGCGAAGGCCGCGTGGCGTTCCGTTATGCGGAGAGCGTCAACGGCTCGGCACGCAACATCGCCGGGTTGCTGAACGACAAGGGCAACGTCCTCGGCATGATGCCCCACCCGGAGCGTCGTATCGAAGCGGCACACGGCGGCATCGATGGCCGGCGTTTGTTCGAAGGTTTGCTTGAAGCGGTCGGCGCCTAACCCCTTCCATAACCCCACCCCTGCCGTTCGCCCTGAGCGAAGTCGAAGGGCCTGAGACTCAGGTGCTTCGACTTCGCTCAGCACGAACGGGTGGAGGGATCCAGAAACAAAAGCATGCGGGTTCTAGCTCTTAAAACCGCGTCCTAAATGGGGAGAAGTCCGTCCCCCGGTCGTACACATCGACACCCTCGCGTCGCTTCAGCCACCCCACCGCGACATACGTCAGCGGCGTCAGCAGCACTTCCCAAGACACCTTCAGCAGGAACTGGCTGACCATAACCATCAACATTGCCTCTACCGGCCAGTCCGGCGCACCGTAGAACGCGAGCGGGTAGAAGATCAGGCTGTCGAACGCCTGCCCCACCACCGTGCTGCCGATAGTCCGCGTCCACAACATCCGTCCTTGCGTCCAGATCTTCATCCGCGCGAGCACGAAGCTGTTGGCGAACTCCCCGACCCAGAATGCGCAGATCGACGCGAACACGATTCTGGGTACCTGCCCGAACACAGACTCGTACGCCGCCTGGCCCGTCCACCCCTTGTCGGGCGGTAACGCAACGACGATCGCCGACATGAACACCATGAACAGCATAGCGCCGAAGCCCGTCCAGATGCAGCGCCGCGCGCGCGCGTACCCGTACACCTCGGTCAGGACGTCGCCGATCACATAGCTGACCGGGAAGAATAGAATGCCTGCGCCGAATGGCCACGCGCCGATGAACGGCAGGTCGATCACCGCGCGCTTGCCTGCGCCGATCACGTTCGACAGCAGCAGGATCGTCACGAACGCCGCCATCACAAAGTCGTAATAGCGGAATTGCCCACCGCTCACCGCGCTCGCGGTGACCGGTTCGAGCGCCCGGGTCTGATCGCCGTCAATTTCCATGCGGGCATTATGATCGAGGTTCCAAGCCCGCACAATCCGCGCTAACCGTCGCCGCAGCGCGCGCCCGTAGCTCAGCTGGATAGAGCAAGGAGCTTCTACCTCCTCGGTCGGGGGTTCGAACCCCTCCGGGCGCGCCAATCGCCTGCCCTGCCCGACGGAGGCAGCGCGGCGCGGTTACGGGGTGTCTGCTGGGCTTACGCCGGATTTTCGCAGATACGCTTCGACCGCATCGCGCAACCTTTCGCCGCCGTGGATGCCGAGCTTGGTCCTCCGCCACAAGATATCATCGACCGTCCGCGCCCATTCCTTCGCCACGAGATAGTCGACCTCTCGCGTCGACAGACCATCGCCGAGATCCTCGATAGCGGTCGCGTCACCCAGCATGTCGTCGATCCGCGTGCCATAGGCGTGCGCCATACGCAGCGCGGTGGCCTCCCCCAGGAACGGCCAGCGCCTGGCGACGGTCTCAGCGAACGCCGCGATCCCACCAAGTGGAAGGTCACCGCCCGGCAACGGCGCGCCGGCAGTCCATGGCTTTCCCGTCGGCGGCAGGAACGGCGCCAGCTCCTCCAGCGCGTGCTCGGACAGCCGGCGATAGGTCGTGATCTTGCCGCCGAACGCGGACAAGATCTGCGGAGCCGCTTTCGTGCCGAGCTTCAGCACGTAATCGCGTGTAACCTCGGAGGCGTTTGCGTTGCCGTCGTCGAACAGCGGCCGGACCCCGGAATAGCTCGTGACGACGTCGGCGGGCTTGGTCTGCCGCGTGAAATACCGGTTCACGCTGGCGCAGAGATACTCGGTCTCATCGGGATCGATCGTCGGTGCGGACGGATCGCCCTCGAACGGCTTGTCGGTGGTCCCGACCAGTGTCAGGTCGCCCTGGTACGGGATCGCGAAGATCACGCGCTTGTCGGCGTTCTGGAGGATGAAGGCGTGATCGCCCTCGAACAGCCGGGGCACGACGATGTGACTCCCCTTGACCAGTCGCGGCGGGTGTTCGTGTTGCGCTTCGGGCATGTCGCCGAGCACCTGACCGACCCAGGGCCCCGACGTGTTGGCGATCGCGCGTGCGCGGATGGTGGTGCCGTCGCCCAGTCGGCACAGCCAATGGTCGGCCTCCCGCGTCGCCCCTTCGAACTTCACGTGCGTGCGGATGTCGGCGCCGCGTTCGGCCGCATCGAGTGCGTTGAGCACGACCAGCCGTGCATCGTCGACCCAGCCGTCCGAATAGACAAAGCCGCGCTTCACGGCCTTGAGCCCCTGCCCCCAGTCGGTGCGATCGAGCCGCACGCCGATCGACTTGGGCAGTCGGCTGCGACCGCCGATATGATCATAGAGGAACAGGCCGATGCGGATCAGCCAGGCGGGCCGCATGCCCTTGGCGAGCGGCATGACGAAGCGCATGCCGCGGATCAGGTGCGGGGCGATGTCGAGCAGCTTCTCGCGCTCCTCGAGCGCCTCGCGGACCAGCCGGAACTCGTACATTTCGAGATAGCGCAGACCGCCATGGATCAGCTTTGAGCTTGCCGACGAGGTATGCGCGGCGAGATCGTCCTGCTCGACCAGCGAAACTTTCAGCCCGCGCCCGGCCGCATCGCGCGCAATGCCGGTGCCGTTGACGCCGCCGCCGATCACGAGAAGATCGATCGTGTCGTGCTCGCTCATGCCGTCTTCCTCGAACTCGTTCGGTCCACTGCGTCCTGCCAGCCGGCCATCAACGCGGTCCGTTCCTCGGTGTTCATCTTCGGATTGAAAATGCGGTCTTCCTTCCAGGCGGCGGCGATGTCGTCGGGTCCGTTCCAGATCCCGACCGCCATGCCCGCGAGGAACGCGGCACCGGCTGCGGTCGTCTCGATGTTCGCCGGCCGAACGACGTCGGTGTCGAGCATGTTGGCGAGGAACTGGCAGAACCAGTCGTTCGCCGCCATTCCGCCATCGACGCGGATCTGCCGCGCATCGCGCGCACCGTCGGCGACCATCGCGTTCATCAGGTCCGCGGTCTGGTAGGCCACCGACTCGAGCGCAGCGCGGGCGATGTGCGACCCGGTCGCCGCAAAGGTGAGCCCGGTGATGCTCGCGCGCGCATCCGGGTCCCAGTGCGGTGCGCCCAAGCCGACGAACGCGGGCACCATGTAGACGCCGCCATTGCCGTCGAGCTTGGTCGCCATGTCGTCGGTATCCGCGGCACGGTTGATCAGCCCGAGCCCGTCGCGCAGCCACTTCACCGCCGCCCCCGCGACAAAGATCGAGCCTTCGAGCGCATAGGTAATCTCGCCGTCGAGCTGATACGCGATCGTCGTCAGCATGCCATTCTTGCTCGTCACCGCCTCCTTGCCGGTGTTGAGCAGCACGAAGCAGCCGGTGCCGTAAGTCGACTTGGCATCGCCGCGCTCGAAACACGCCTGGCCAACGACAGCGGCTTGCTGGTCGCCCGCCATACCTCCGATCGGCACCGCTCTGCCGAGCAGATCGGGCGTCGTCTCGCCGAAGATCGTGCTGTTGTTCTTGACCTCGGGCAGCATGCTTTCGGGGATGTCGAGCATGCGCAGCATGTCCGGGTCCCACGCGCCCTTGTGGATGTCGAACAGCAACGTGCGCGAGGCGTTCGACGCGTCGGTCGCGTGGACCTTGCCGCCGGTCAGTCGCCACAGCAGGAAGCTGTCGATCGTCCCGAACGCGAGCTCGCCGCGATCGGCGCGGGCGCGGACGCCGTCGACATTGTCGAGGATCCACTTGAGCTTCGTACCCGAGAAATACGGGTCGAGGATCAGCCCGGTGCGCTCGCGCACCAGCGGTTCGTTGCCATCCGCCTTCAGCTCCGCGCAAAGCTTGGCGGTGCGGCGGTCCTGCCAGACGATGGCGTTGTGAACGGGCTTGCCGGTCTTGCGGTCCCAGACCACCACCGTCTCGCGCTGGTTGGTGATGCCGATGGCGGCAACCTTGCCGCCATCGGCATCCACGGCTTCCTTAAGCGTAGCGACGGTGTCGCGCCAGATATCCTCGGCGTCATGCTCGACCCAGCCCGATTGCGGGTAATGCTGCGCAAATTCGCGGCGGACGGTCTGGCGGGGAACGCCATCCGTGCCGAAGGTCATGCTCCGCGTCGAGGTCGTGCCCTGGTCGATCGCCAGGATGATGGTGTCGGTCACGCCTTACTCTCCTTGATATCTGTGCGCCCGCTGGATGTGCGGGGCGTCATGGGGGCCCTGCCGAGGGTGCGTTACGCGGCAGGAATGGGCGAATCAGCAGATGCTGCAGACCACCACCGATCACCGCTCCGATCAGCGGGCCGGCGATCGGTACCCACCAGTAATTGCCGACGCCGGGAAAGGCCGCGGCGTCCCAGCCCATCAACCACGCGAAGCTGCGTGGTCCCAGATCACGTGCGGGATTGATCGCCCATGCCTCCAGATACCCCGCCGACGCGCCGATCACCGCGACCAGCAGCCCGATCACGATCGCCCCGAAATTCGCTTGCGGGGCCATCGTGTTGAACTCGTCGGTGATCGCGAAGATCCCGAAGATCAGGATCGCGGTCAGGATGATCTCGTCGACGAACGCCTTCATCGGCGTCACCGCGAGCCCCGGCGCAGTGAAGAACACGCCCGCCGCGCCGCCGCCCGGCCGGGTCAGATGCTGCGTCGCGTTGAAGTGATCGATCACGTTGTAATACAGCGCATAAACGATCGCCGCACCGAGGAATGCGCCGACGAGCTGCGCGCCCCAATAGGGCAGCACCTTCTTCCACGGGAAGCCGCGGTACAGCGCCAGCGCCAGCGTCACGCCGGGATTGGCATGCGTCCCCGACACCGCACCGGTGACGTAGATCGAGATCGACACCGCCATCCCCCAGGTGATGCAGACGCCCCAATAGGCGGTCTTGTACGGGCTCGGATCGTACAGCGTGTACATCGCCGCGACCGACAGACCGAAGGTCATGACGATGCAGATCGCCACCGCCTCGGAGATCAACTCGCCGAGGAACGCTTTGCGCGACGGGGTCAAGACGGCGTCCCGATGGTGGCGACGAATGCGGTAGGCAGTGAACCGTGCACGGCATACTCCAACTTCAATATCGGGCGAAACACGCCGACAGATCGCAGCATCGGTATAGCGGAAAGCATACGCAAGCGTTTTAAGATGCAACACCGGCTCGTCTCATCCCGGCCGCTCGGTGACGCCAAACTGTCATCGTCGGGTCGTCCGGATGTCGCCGACCGCAGATAAGCGAGCCGCAGAGACGCTCCGGGGAACACCAGATGACTAGTATTTCGAAGGCCGCGCTGGCGGCCGGTGTTGCCCTGAGCGTGTTTCATGTCAGCGACGTGCAGGCTCAGGTGGCACCCGCAGCGGCAACTGCGGCGGCGGTCGAACCTGGCGATATTGTCGTCACCGGCACCCGCGCCGGCGAGCGCAAGGCAATCGAGGAAAAGCGCAAGGCCGACAATTTTGTCGAAGCAATCTACGCCAACGACGTCGGCAAGCTGCCCGACCAGAACGTCGCCGAAGCGGTGCGGCGCATCCCCGGCCTGTCGGTCGCCAACGACCAGGGCGAAGGCCGCTACGTCATCATCCGCGGGATCAACCCCGATCTCGTGAACGTCACGCTGAACGGCATGACACTGCCCGCGCCCGAGCCCGAGGGACGTCAGGTCAAGCTCGACGACATCCCGTCCGCGTTGATCAACGCGGTGGTCGTTACGAAGTCGCTGACCGCAGACCAGGACGCGAACGCGATCGGTGGTTCGGTCGATATTCGCACGCTGTCGGCGTTCGATCGCAACAAGCGTTATTTCGCCGACGCGCGGATCGCGTACGGCTGGTCCAAGCTCAACGATGGCCATCCGTACGAAGGCGACATCCAGGTCGGCGGGCTGTTCGGCGCGAACCAGCAGTTCGGCGCGGTCCTGTCGGTCAATTATTCGAAGCGGCCGATCGAATCGGAGAATTTCCAGGGCTCGACCAACTGGCGCGTGCCGACCGCCGCCAACGGCTACAACGTTCCCGATCAATACGGGTTACGCGACTATAACCTGACGCGGACCCGCAAGGGTGCGGTGCTCAACCTCGACTGGCGTCCGAGCGACACGACCAAGTTCTTCCTGCGCGGCACCTATTCGGCGTTCGACGACAACGAGACGCGCGATCAGTTCATCATCGACAATCAATCGAGCTTTACCAACCAGACCGCGACGACCGGCACCTTCCGTGGCCGTGGCAGCGTCCGCGTGCGGCGGCGGCAGGAGGTGGACAACACCAAGTCGATGCAGGGCGGCGGCGAGTTCGACGTCGGGCCCGGCCATCTCGCGATCAGCGGCGGCTACGCGCGCGCCGAAAAGCGCGATCCCCTACGCTCCGAATATAATTTCCGCACCGGCGGCAGCGCGCTGACCGTCAATTACGACGTATCCGACACACCCTATGATTTCGTCCCGACCAACAGCGTCGCGCAGACCGCCTTCACGCTCAACAGCGTCAATTACGATCGCCGCATTGCAGTCGAGAAGCTTACGCAGGGACGGATCGACTACACCATCCCATTAAGCTTCGGTGACGGCAATTCGTCGATCAAGATCGGCGCGAAATACCTTGACCGTCACAAGACCAACAACCGTGACTATGTCACCTATGGCCTGACCAGCGGACGCAGCTTCACGCTCGCCAACGTCTCGTATCTCGGCGACACCAGCTTCTACGGCGGCGACTACAGCTATGGCCCGCGGATCGATTACGACGCCGCGCAGGCCTATCTCGCGGCGCGACCGGGAACGATCACGCTCAACACCACGGGATCGATCAACAACAGCCTGGCGAACGATTACGACGTCAAGGAGCGGATCCTCGCCGGCTATGCGATGGCGACACTCAAGTTCGACAAGCTGACATTGGTCCCCGGCGTCCGCGTCGAGCAAACGCGTGATCGCAGCCAGGCGAAATTGATCACCGCCACCTCGTCGATCAATTCGGGGTTCAACAGCTTCGGCGGCAAGCAATATACCAACGTCTTTCCCGGGCTCAATGCACGCTACGACGTGACCAATGACGTCGTTCTCCGCGCCGCCGCGACGACATCGATCGGCCGGCCCAACTACGCGCAGCTCGCGCCGTACGTGTCGGTCGACCAGACCACCTCGCCCAACTCGGTGTCGCAGGGCAATCCCGACCTAGAGCCGTACAAGGCGCTGAATTTCGACGGCGCGATCGAATATTACCTGCCAGGCGAGGGGCTGATCTCGCTCGGCGGGTTCTACAAGCGGCTCGACGATCCTATCTACAGCCAGTCGCTGCTCGGTCAGGTCGGGACGTATGCGGGACAGGCGCTGACCAACGCGACCGTCACCACCGCGCTGAACATCGACAAGGCCAAGGTCTATGGGATCGAGGTCAATCTCCAGACGCGCTTCACCTTCCTGCCCTCGCCGCTCGACGGCTTCGGGGTCAGCGCGAATTATACGCGGATCTGGGGCAACGCGAACGGCACCGTGCAGGGTGCACCGCCGCGAACCGGCGAGATCCCGCTGTTCCTGCAGTCGAAGCATGTCGGCACCGCGCAGGTCTTCTACGAGAAATACGGATTCGCGGTGCGGGCCGCCTATTCCTATCGCTCGGCGTATCTCGACACGCTGGGCGCGACTGCCGCGCTCGATCAATATACCGATCACAACGGCCAGCTCGATCTAAACGCGAGCTATCAGGTGACGCCGGAATTGACGTTCTTCGCCAATGCGACGAACCTCACGGATGCACCGTGGCGGCGCTATATCGGCACCAAGGCGCAGCTCGTCGAGCGTGAGCGCTATGACATATCGGTGCGCTGGGGCGCGCAGCTCCACTTCTAGGGTTTGAGACCATGCGATCAATCCTCTCTGCCGCCGCTGCAATCCTGCTGAGCTCGACCGGATCGGTCGCGTTCGCGCAGCCGTCAGCGAAGACCGATCTGCGCGTCGACCGAGTGGTGATGCTGATGCGCCACGGTGTCCGCCCGCCGACCAAGGCGCCGCCGGTGCCGGAGGGCACGGCTACCGAGCCATGGCCCGAATGGCCGGTCCAGCCAGGCTATCTGACGCCGCACGGCGCCGACGCGCTGCGGCGATTGGCGGCGGCGGACCGTGCTCAGTTCCTCGCAGAGGGCCTGATGCCGCGCACCGGTTGCGCACGCGTCCGGGTTGTTGCCGACAGCGACCAGCGGACGATCGCCACCGGCGACGTCTGGGCCGCGGCCGTCGCGCCGGGCTGCAAGGTGGATATCTCGCACCGCCCGCAGGACGTCGCCGATCCGATCTTCTCGCCGATCGACGAACGCGCAGTCGCCTTCGATGCCGATGCCGCACGCGTCGCGATACTCGATGCCGCGGGGCAGGACGGGATCGCCCGCGAGGAACGGCGCCTGCAGCCAATAGTGTCGCGGCTCGATGCGATCCTGTGCCGCCCCGCGGCACCGGGCTGCGGGATCGCTCGCGAGCCATCGGGCCTCGCGCCGGTCAAGCCGAACGCGCGCCCGAAACTCCGCGGCAGTCTCGACCGCGCCTCGACCGTCGCGCAAATCCTGCTGCTCGAATATGCCGACGGCAAGCCGATGCGCGAGGTCGGCTGGGGCCGGGCCAGCGCCGCCGATATCGCGGGCACGTCCGAACTTCATGCGGTCGAGTTCCGCCTGCTCGCGCGGCCGCGCTACGTCGCCGCACGCGGTCTGTCGGGGATCGGCGCGGTGATGCGCGCGGCGATCGACGACGACAAGCCGGGCGCGCCGGCCGTGACGATGCTGTCAGGCCACGATACCAACATCGCCAATCTCGGCGGGCTGCTC
>Ga0308169_10006616_pt1 | contig 10152 bp, 13 predicted proteins | sample PhyBR1_2_FD_202139 | JGI IMG/M metagenome (GOLD analysis project Ga0308169, IMG submission 202139) | Phyllosphere microbial communities from UC Gill Tract Community Farm, Albany, California, United States - DLSLSB.R1 | ecosystem: Host-associated > Plants > Phyllosphere > Unclassified | place... | reverse complement strand
CCCTCTCTTGCTGAGCTGGTAGCGTGTCGAGCAGCAGGTATGAATAAGGAATCTAGTAAGCTCGGATTGCGATGAGAGAGTAGCAGGAACAAAAAGAAAAGGCGATCGAGCACAATTTGTACGACCGTTTCCACCGAGTCCTCCTCTATAGTGCCCTTCCATCACTCAGTGGTCCTGTGTCAGTCGCTCCATCTCTGCCGCTCTCAATAAATCTGCCAATTTTTGGTATACTCGCGGCCTGAAGGACGTTCTCGCGTGATTCCAGAGTTCATTCAGCGACTCCATAGTTGCATTGACCTCGTGACCGAGACTCGAGTATTGTCGAAACCGTCCCGGCATGTCTTGCACCTTTTCATTTCCGGCGAGGATTAAGCTATCTGGTAGATCGTCGTTTCCGAAGTACGTCTCGACTCCCTTTGTGTGCAGATCAGAGGAGTATCCCGAATCGACCAGGTTCCACGAGAGGTGTGGGTTTCCGGGGTCGTGGAAGCTGAATCGACGTAGGTTTGGGAGGTCTTCTGCCGTGGGCAAGGCATAGAAGTCCGATTCCGAGACTTGCAAATTGAGCTCGACGAGGGAAGGGAAGGAGGATGGAAGGGATCGGAAGAAGGGTGCAGAGTATTTACCGACAAAGGTGAGGGACTGTAAGGAAGGGAGATGGCAGGGAGGAAGAGCGCGCGGACGAACGGAAGTTTCGAAGGTGATGTCGCGGAGTGTCGCGGGAAGCTGGGCGAAGAACCCGAGGGACTGACAGCTACCGACTCGCAGCGTGAAGGATTCTATCGGGGGCCACACGAGATCCTCCAGTGTCGTGGAATCCAACAACCATTCGTCCGGTGAATCGATTCGGATCGTTTTCAGGTGCGCCATTTTGCATAACTGGGCGAAGAGTGGCTCGACCGCTTCGACCTCGTCTTCCAGACTTGACGGATGTCGAAATTCGAGCGTGGACAACTTGGGGAAGAGTCGGCACAATCTCGTCGCAGTCGTGGCTGAAGATTCCCAGATCTGTAGAGTCGTGATTTGAGGACTGATATCTTGTAGCGTGCGGAGTGCCCAGTAACGCGCCGATTCTGCGTCCTCCGTAGTCGATCCATTGCTTGGAGATTTCAGTAAATCGGTTATGTGAATGCCGACCACCGAGATCGTGTGCAGACGAGGAAGCCGTGAGGTTAGAGAGAGGACGTTGATGAGGTCATCCATTGAATTCGAGTCGAGATGAATCCGCGAGAAGCAATCGAGTCGTTTAGCTGAGATTGAGAATCGAAAGAGGGGAGAGGAGGCTTTGGACGCCGAGAGAGTCTGTCGAGCGAAGGGTATCAGTACTGCATTGACTAATTAGCAGTAGCATAGTCGAGACTCGCTTCGAACAGGAAAGGAGCTGCCATGTTCGACCAGTGTTTCGAAACGCAATGCAGCGCCTGAAGCGATTTCCCGTACACCTCGTCCTGTCGCTTCTTGAATACCTCGATCTCATCCGGCATATCCTCCAACTTGTCCAACGCAGCTCTGTAGCGCTTGTAGTTCTGATCTTGATCGTAGCAGAGTTGTGCGATTCGAGAGTGAAGTTCGACAGGCAGATTATTGATCGTTGTCCTTGGACGAGTATCGCGACGCGCCGCATAGAAGCCTTTACCTCCGATTCCTTTCCCGGCGTACATGATGCCGGGAGTAACGAGGGACGAAGAGCTGTCGTAAAGTAGTCAAGCGAAATCAGCGGAGACGAACGACAGAGCGTAGAGCAAGGCTTACAGTGTATGAAGAGTGGGATCAGGTTATAGATGCGTCCACGAAACCTCCTCAGCGCGTTGCTCGTATCGACTGTGAGTGGTAAGAGGGAAAGAAAGGTTCGATCTTTCTTCGACTCCGACTCTTCAGCAACTACTCAAACCGAAGCTCTAGATGAGCAAGACTGCTCAAGTACTCAGCACCAAGACTCTAGCATCCGCGGCAACTCTTCACGCTTCCTCTCCATCCTCTAGTCATCCCCTCATCGCTCTTTCAACATCAACCGAATCTAAAGTCTCGCTTTACAGAACCGGTGGTGGATCCGATCAGGTATGGGAATGGACAAACGTAGGAGAACCACCGAAATCTACTGGATTGGGGTTGAAGGGAAAGGCGAAAGCTGCTCCAGTGGGAAAAGTTGAACAACTCGCTTGGAGTCCCAGAGGTGAGTCCAGTTCTCTGCACAGAGTCGTAGAGCTATATTGAGCTCTTCGCTTCCCGTCAGGCAATTTTCTCGCCGTAGCAATCTCTCCCGCAACTCCTTCGTCCTCTTCGACTCTCGCAATCCTCTCACTTCACAACGGTCAACTCCTTCATTCGCCTACTACACCTCTACCTACCTCCGCATCAATTTCTCATCTTTCCTGGCAAGAGCTCGACTTCCCAATCGATTCCGATCTCTCCTCTTGGTCAATCGACTTGATCCGAAAACTACCTGGTCTACCGAAACTTTCAAAGGATAGCTCGGGAGCTGGAGGATCGGGAACAGGAGGATCAGGAGCCGCGGGAGGAGCAGCTCTAGGAAACTTCAGTGCAAATGTTGGGGGAGGAGGAGGAGGGGGCGGCGGAGGAGGAGTGTTCGGTGCGAAACAAGCAATGCTCGAACGAGAACGGGCGAAGGAAGCTCAACGAGTCTTGAACATCAGAGACGCGGCGTTCGGAGGATTCCCAACCTTACTGTCTGACGTCAGGCCGGATGAGATGGGAAACACGGGAGATGAAAAGGTCAAAAGCATGCTGAGATCAAGTGGAGAGGCGCATGACGAGACAGAGAAGACTGTCCTCTGTATCGGAGACGAAGATGGGAAACTGCATCTCTACCTCGGTGGAAGCGTCTTCCTTGGAACCGTTCCGATAGGCGAATCAACTTCGATCGTTGGTCTCCAAGTACTCCCTTCGTCCTCTTCAAAAGCTCGTTTCGCTGTATACTCCGCCTCATCTTCGACCTTGTCGATATCACGACTCTCTCTTCCGATCCCTCCGTCCTTACAACTCGTTCTTCGTCAATCATCTGCCCTTCGCGCGACAATTCAGCACGCTTTCGAAGCTTTCCAAGAGGTTCGGAATCTCTGGGATGAAGCAAGACGGATAGGCAAGGGCTGGTTGCAGCGAATAGCTGATGTGAGTAGACCGCAAGGAGGTGAGCTTCTCCCGATTCTTCTAAACCTCCGTAGACTTGAAATACTGATCTCGCTACCGCCTCACAGTCGTCCTTCCTCCCGTGACACAGCTGCACCTGCTTCTCATGACTGGCCGACCGACTCGCTCGCTTCACGACTTTCTCGCCTCGAAGATGAACGAACGAGGTTTAGTCAAATGGGAACAAGAGATGGGTCTCGCGCTCGAGAAGATGAGGAGAGTCGGTTGGATGAGTGTCGAACCTGCGATGGAACGAGCCATCATACTGCTGCTTGAAGTCGATGCTTGGTCTAGATGGTGAGCTCAACTTTCGCAACTCCCTCGAGTCTTCCCATTGAATGCTCTTCTTCGACAGGCCTGAAAAGTTCGCTATGTATGGCTTCGATCGTCAGACGATTCTCACTGCGATTGAAGTAGCGAAGGAAGCGATCAAGTCTACTTTCAGGCTGCAAAGTGTCATTGAGGAGGAGGAAAGGTGCTTCAAAGCTTTCAGTGTCTGGCTTCACTACGGTGAGCGCTCGACTCACAGCCTCTAGGGATACTCGTTACTGATGGCTCGAGCTCGCAGAACTCGACAAACTCGCTCAGCAAGAAGGTTCTGAAGTTCGCCCCGTCGCCAATTTCCATCCTATTCCCGTAGCCTCTTACATCGAAAACTCCCTCTCTCCTCAGACGTCGCCTATTACACCGTTCCTCTCGATGGGTCTCGCCTCTTTACCTCTCTCGCAGAATGCAGCTATCGCGTCCGGTCTCAAATGGGTCGATAGCCTCAAAACCAACAGTGCAAAGGAAGGTGAGGGAACACGGGAGAGTCTTGATGCGACACTGAAACGTCTTGGCGAGGAGTTGAAGGGACAGAAAGAACGGGAGGAATTGCAGGCGGAGGGAGATGTGATGATTCGAGACGACGTGCTCGACCTGGACGAATTCGCCATCGACGCTGCAACACACCCACCTTTCGCTCAACAACCTTCGAACATCGACGAGGCTCGCCCTACAGTCAATCCAGCCGGAGCTCCCGAAATTCCTCCTCCAACATCGATCTCAGTTCTGCTTCACGACGTCGCTAAACTCTCTGGCGAAGTCATGGAGAATGCCACCCGAAATGTTGGTGCTACTCAAACTTTTGAGCACCGTACTGAAAGGGGGACGCTCGAGGCGGGAGATGAACAGGAGAGGAAAAGTCGGCGATTCAGATCAACTGTTTCGCAGGATGGACGACTTATCGAAGCATGGATCAGTGGTTCTAGTCGTGAGTCACTTTCTATCACTCCGACGCTGACGCTGCCTCGACTCGACTGACTCGGAATCGCGAAAACAGTGCATCTCACAAGACAAGTGGAGGAGAGCTTCGAACAAGTTGAAAGGGCTGCATATCGATTGTCGTCTAGCGAAGGTTCTGCTCTCGTCGTACTCGGCTTCGAGTTCCTCGATGGCGATAGGGAGATCGCGATTGCGTTGGAATCGACTGCAGGAAATGGTGAGCTCGAATTCGAATTCTCCTCCGTGCTGCCACGGACTTGACTCTTCTCTTTCTTGCATCAGGATCGAAACATGCTGTCGTCGTGCTCAAATTGGCTTCGATTCCGTTCTCATCCAATCCATTCGTGCGTGTTTCTTCTCTATTCGATTCGATGAATTGCTGCTGACTCTACTAGCGTCGTTCGACGAGCAGCCCGACAATCCTCCTCCACTACCGCTCGACGATTCTATCGCTCTCGACTCTCACTTCCCTCCTTCGCACGTCTCTCTCGGTAGTATGAATGGACGACGAATAGCATTCACTCTCGGAGGAGAAGGCCGACGGCTAGAGATGCTCGACCTCGGCGACACCAGTACAGCACAGGGATCAAGCGCAGTAGGTGGAGGAGAAGACGTCGAAATGAAGTAACGGCTTTCCCACTCGTCGCTCAATTCAGCTTCTACCCACGCTCTTTGAATCGATCGATCAATCCAGGGAAGAGTTTTAGATTCGCTCAGGCCTTAAATAGTGCAAAGTCCGAGAATCCGCGGTCTTGCTATCAAATGCCTGCACCCGCTCTGCCTTTCACTCTTGCTTCTGCGTCGTCTCTGCTTCTGTTCTCGACGATGAGTGAAGGTCACAGTCTCGCGCTCACTCAAGCACAACTTGTATCGTCGTTATTGGGTTATTGCGGTTTAGGTCAGTTCGCTTTTCCCTCGAATCCGTTTCCCACTTTGCGTTTCAGCTCACCGATAAGGATGAAACTCCCGCCGATGAACGCAGGTGTCGCTATCGCTTGTTTCATACCGTTGATTCGTCAGTCCGAGTAGATTGAATTCAAGAGGCTCCCTCCTTTTTCCCCTTTTCGCAGATCTGACGTTCTCGGCCTCTCTTCCTCTCTCTTGACAGTCGGTAATGCGGCAAGACGAAGATCGGGAACTGGAGGACTGTTCTTGGCGATTTGGCTCGTAGCAGATGTAGTCAATTTAGGTGAGTTAACCTCTCCTTTTCCTTCTTTGCCCCTCTTCTCCTCAATCTGCCGCATACTTCAACGCGGGCTTTACCCCGATCACTCCTAGTACCGAGTGCCGATTCGAGCCCGCAGACGATATGAGCTTAATTTGAGATCGAGAAACTAATCGAGTCCACTTCGAAACAGCCGGTATTATACGCTTGGGTGCACCACTCACTCAGATCTTCCTCGCCGCTTGGTACGTTCAGTATTCTTATCGATCTGAGTATCGACAACTGATTAGCTCGACGGAGTATAGGTATTTCATCGCCGGTGCGAAATATAGCTCATCCCGTGTTGAGACTCGTGTCTCGTCGCTGATTCCCACCTTCCACCCCTGTAGATATCATCATGGGAGTTGAGCTGCTCCTGTGGGGTCATCCAGGTGGTCTCGCTCCGAGCCCGACTCCCGCAAAAACACTGCTAAAGAAACGAGAACAAGAAGCAAATTCGAAACTAATCCTTCACTTCGATGAGCAATTCGCAGACTGGAGTCTCTGGGTAATTGACTGCGCTCCTGCTCTTCGTCGTCGCAAGTTCGAGCTGATCGTAATCTGTTCGAGTAGGACAACGCGAAAATAGTCACATCCTGCGTGCGTACTCCTCTCCTCCCTGCTGAAGCCAAGGCTAACAACCGACCGAACCATGTTCGACATAGATCTTCGTCGGAATGGCTTGGTGGGGAGTGTATCTCGTTGTCATGATCTACAGAACTCAAGGCGGATTCGAGATCGAGATACCTATGTCCCACACGCTCGAAGCTTTCCGTAAGTCAAATTTTGCTGTCGCAATTTGACTCTGCTTTGATATACAATGTCGTTGACAGTACTCGGCGGTCTCGGCACTGCACTCTTCACCATCGCTCGAACTCCGGAAATGTACGAAGGGTGGGATCGAAACAGAAAGAGGGAGCCGCCTACTCAGGAGCTCACTGACGGAGTGTTCGTATTCTTGATGTTAGTCTGCGCTCTGCATTCGGAGAATCTACCCTGAAGTACGAGCTGACATAGCCCACTAGTCAGCATCGAAAACGTTTTCAACTTGTCCTCGATTATGGTTCTCGCTTTCGACCCATCCCTTGCAGAGGACGGTCTTCGCGAAACATGTCAGTCGTCTTTCCCTTCCCTTCTCCTGTTCCTTTCTCTTGATTCGCAAAGCTTGGATCTGAACCTGTTCTCCTTCCCGTAGACTTGTTGGGGGAGCTCCCATGGATCCTCGGCGCTGTCGTGCCTATTATTTTTGATGCGATTCTAGTCGGATTGATTATTCACTGGCAACGGACCTGGAAACTTCGCAAAGATTCGGCAAAACAAGATCATGAGAAAGCGCACGACGACCTCTTGAACGATATCGAAAGGGTTTCTGCGGCCCTCTTACACCTCAAGGAACGCAAGGAAGAACTGGAACTCAAGAATACTGCTCTCGAGCACCTCGCTGCCGTACAATCGAAGAACAAGAAGAGGAAGGACAACAAGAAGTGGACCGATCCTTTACGAGAAAAGATTGGCCGACAGAAGAAGGACAAGAAGAGCTCGCTCAACGAGGATTACCATCAGAACTGGGAGAAGATGCAGCCGAGTTATCGAGACTCGAGAACTCGCAAGACGCACGACGAGCTTGGTACGTCTCCCTTACTCTTATTTGAGTCCCTCATGAAGCTCACTGAGTCAAGAGATCCACGCAGCCGATCAACATGGACGACTCAATCTTCGAACAGACTCTGCGTATGGATCAGACGCCGAAAAGTTCAGCAGCGACAGCGAAGGCGAGCACGCCGAGCCTCTCGCCCTTCTCTCGACCCATCAGACTTCATCCATCAGGTCACATACGTCTGCGAACTCTGGACATCGTCGAAATGTTTGAACCATTCGTTTCTTTCGCTCTCAACGTCGACGATCACTGACATTGGACCGCTTCATAGTAGGTACACTCTCTTCCTTACTAGCAAATATATCGCTTTCTCGTTCTTTATTCGTAATAACACAACGTTGTTCCCTTTTCGAGAGCCCTGGTTAGAGAGTAAAGATGAGCTCGTACAGGCGTCAACGAGCTAGAAGAACGAGATCATACTAGGGAAGTATCGAGGAAAGCGGTCTCGCGGAAAGTAAGACGGTCGGCGACTGAGGAAAGTCTGGCTTGCCTCTATCTCTGAGCTGATCATACTCTGGTGTCTTTGGGAGAGGAGGTGTATCGAGATTCGGCCCGAGGAGAGTCGAGAAAGCTTCAGTCGTCGGAGTCGAACGACTGAGTGCGATGCTTGTCGTATTCCCGCTTAGTAGACCAGACTCGAAGGCGTCAAGTGCTCTATTTGCTTCCATACTTCCGGTTGATCGCTCGAACGGAGTTCCGGCGTCTGTTTCGGGTCCAACAGGGAGGGAAGGCTGAATCGAGGGTCGACGATTTTGAGACGTTCCAGCAGCATCGATAGATTCGGAGGGGAGTCGACGGGGGAAGTAGGATCTGTCAGCGAGATCGGTAGTCAGAGGGAGGGGTATACCGTCGAGCGGAGGAGTATGAGCGGAGTTTTTGGGAAGATCGTCGAAGAAGGTTGGAGGACGAGAACGAAGGTTGAGAGCGAAAGCTGTGCTGACGATAGAGTTGGGTCGAGAAGGAGGATCGTCGGGAGAGGAGCGCTCGTGAGTGTGCTGAATCGCGGCGATCTTGCGAAGGGTATCTTGTGGAAGGAGAGGGGAAGTGCCGCGAGAATCAAAATGAGCTGGTTCGGGAGTCGTCAGGTTCTCAAAGGCTTCGCGGTATCTTCTCTGTGCGTTGGAGTCGAATGAAGCCATGTCGAATCCATCTCCGAGACCTGTCGAGAAGGAAGGGAGGCGATAGTCGCTTGCGAAATCCGTTTCGATGTCTCCTTCATTCGTAATCATGCTCGGCTCCTTTGTCGTTTTCGATTTGAGATTGCGATCAAAAGCTTGACGCTTACGGTGGAGGAAGAACCAGGATTGGAATACGGAAGATGCGATCGCGGTCACCCAAATCAGGACGAGGAAAGCTCGAGTCGAGTCTGGTGGGCGATACGTGGGAATTGTGTGAGAGGAGTTATGGTCCAGGATGTACCGCTACGTCTTGGATTTGGTTCAGCTGAGAGGCTGATATAGAGAAGGAGAAATTGAGCGTACGAGACCCAGACTCATTCCGTCAACTTTGTTCACGAAGAGATCGATCGACAGCCACAATAGAAACGACCCTGTGAATGCGGAAGCTGTTGCCTGAGTTCTGATCGTGGTCAGTGACAAATCTTGGACTTGCGAGGAAATGAAACTCACCATTCCGACTGTTTTCATGAAGAGAGGCAGAACGACAAGTCCAACTCCAGCGAGAACACCTATCACGATCCATCTACAAGGGAGATAAGGTCAATTTTAGCCTACTGAGTGTTCCGCAAAGACGAAGCTTACCTAGCAACCGGAGGAAGAGCATCATCTCCCATCAGGGCAATGCTCAATCCCAACGAAAGCCCAGCACATGCTCCCATCGCGATCGTTCCCACTCGCCAGAAGTAGCCGCCCAGTCCAACTCCCACAACTCCCGCTGCCGTCACGACTGCCCAAATGGTAATGCTGGTATTCTCACTCGACTCCTTCGAGAATCCATCTTGCGAAAGAGTATTGACGATAATTACCCAGACCAGGAACTCACAAAGCAACCCTGTACCTATTCCTGTCGTTATCCTGAAGCCTCGATGTCCGAACGTGACGAGGAAGAGGCCAAAGAGGAGATTGATGATTGCGAAGAGGAGGAAAGAGGGAGAGGTAAGGTACGGTGCTGAACCGCTACCATCGGAAAGGGCGTCGGGCAGGCTATAGCTTGCTGAGACTGCTAAGCGTATCGAGGTAGGAGAGGCCAAGGTGGAGGGAAGGTGCAGGAGGAGGTCGGGCGAGAGTGCGACGACGAAAGAGCTGGCACATCCTCGGGTACGCATGCGGATGGGCTAGTAGCAGATCCTAGTGAGCCTTTGAGGTGGTCGGAGGCGAGAGATATCAGGAGGAGGGAGAGAAGAAAGGGACTGACCGAGAAGAACCAGGTCTGTGCGCAGATTTCCCCTTCGAACGCAATAGTCGATTGTTCAGTGCGAGTGCACACGAAGCAGCTATAAGGCCTACCTAGACTCTCGAGCCGAGCTTGCGCTGAGAATCGTGAAAACTAACAGGGTATCGAGTTGCAAAGAGAGAGGCAAAGTGGTTGCGAATGAAGAAGGTGAGTGGAAAGAATCAACGAAAGGTGGTGAGGTGCTATGTATAAGGTCCGTCAGAAGAATGAAAGATTCAGATCAAAAAGATATCGAGTGGTGGGAGAAAAACGAAAGAGTGGGAAGCGTAAAGTAAGTATACAGGTTGCGTCGAAGGAGGTCGTGATAGAGCAGTTTCAAGAGTTAAAAATAGAAAGGACGAGGTCATTAAGGCTTGTTGGGTGCTGGAAGTTTGCGAGCTGCGATGGCCCATTCGGGAGCTCCCTTCTTCGCATCAGTGCCGACAACTTGTTGCAGGACGTCAAGCCACTTGGTCTTCGAGTCGGCGCT